>Ga0134071_10000813_pt1 | contig 10849 bp, 7 predicted proteins | sample 15_taG_27_FD_94466 | JGI IMG/M metagenome (GOLD analysis project Ga0134071, IMG submission 94466) | Grasslands soil microbial communities from the Angelo Coastal Reserve, California, USA - 15_D_Rain_40cm_5_09082015 | ecosystem: Environmental > Terrestrial > Soil > Grasslands ...
CGGTATTTCATGCGAACCGAGATTGACTTGCTCGTTCTTGGAAATCAGCTCGTTTACAAGGCTGATCAAAAACCAGTAGAAACTGACACCGATTGGAGGAAGGAATTTGTTCTCGACTAATCAGCACCACGCGCCTTCGCGACGGCAGTTGCGCTCGTTTGGTTTGACCCTGGCCGGCGGCTTTTCAGTTATCGGACTGGCTCCGGTGGTCTTCCGGCATCATGGTCCAACCCGATGGGCAATCGTCGTTGCACTGATATTCGGAGCCTCAGGAGTACTTATTCCCGCTGCTCTGCGCCACCCATACCGGATATGGATGACAGCAGGAGACTTGCTCGGCAGGATCAACTCAAAAGTAATCCTCAGCGCTCTCTACTACATCCTGCTCACTCCGATGAGACTGCTCATGACAGCGGTCGGCTATGACGCGATGACTCGCAAGTTCGATTCGCAGACAAGGACATATCGGGTTATCCGCAAAGCCAGGCCAGCTTCGCACATGACCCATCAATTTTGATCGACTGGAGGTTTACTATGCTCGAATTCGTGAAAGAGTTTTGGCTGTTTATGAAGGACCGTAAGAAGTTTTGGCTGCTCCCAATCATTGTAGCCTTGGCCCTGGTTACCTCGCTGCTGGTTCTGGCTCAGGGCTCAGCTATTGCACCGTTCATCTATACCTTGTTCTAGCTTGCATATGGCAGACAAAAATACCCAGGGCGTATTGCAGCTCCAAGACGAAACCAGATTTGTCGGGCAGCACTTCGGATGCCTGACACCTGCGGCCGGAGAAGTGGTTTTCAATACCGGGATGGTGGGCTACACCGAAGCTCTGACCGATCCTTCCTATCGAGGGCAAATCCTCGTCCTTACCTATCCCCTGATAGGCAATTACGGTGTACCGGATACGACACGAAGTAGCGGCGAGTTCGAGTCCGGACACATTCAGGTTTCCGGCCTGATCGTCTCCGACATTTGCCGGGAGCCGAACCACTGGAACGCTTTCCGGAGCCTTTCTCAGTGGCTGGAGTCGGAAGGGGTTCCAGCGTTGGCATCCTTAGATACGCGGGCGTTAACCAAGCGCCTGCGTACGCATGGAACGATGATGGGATCGATCGGTATTGGAGAAGCCGCCGTACCTGTTCCGCCAGCGAGCGACTTCGATCTGGTTTCGGAGGTGACGGTAACCCGTCCCGTTACGTACTCGAGGGGAGAAAAGAAAGTCATCCTGATCGACTGCGGGTGCAAAGAGAGTATCGTTCGGAACCTCCTCGACAGAAACGTTACCGTCCAACGCGTTCCTTACGATTACGATTTCTTGAACGAAAAATTCGACGGTGTGCTCATTTCAAACGGACCGGGGGACCCGAAAGCATGCACCAAGACTATCGGGCTCGTCCGTTCGGCCATGCAGCGCGACGTGCCGATTTTTGGAATTTGTCTCGGGTCGCAGATCCTGGCCCTGGCAGCCGGCGGGAACACGTTTAAGCTGAAATTCGGACATCGCGGGCAGAACCAGCCGTGTATAGCAGCAGGGGGGCAACGCTGTTACATCACGTCGCAAAATCACGGCTATGCTGTAGACCCAACAGCCTTACCCTCGGACTGGGACGAGTGGTTTGTGAACGCCAACGATGGGACCAATGAAGGCATTCGCCACAAGCACAAGCCATTCTACAGTGTCCAATTCCATCCTGAGGCGGCTCCGGGGCCAACGGATGCGAACTTCCTCTTCGACCAATTCTTCCAACAGCTTTAGAAATCCTAAGGTAAGGGTGATCATGAGACAACGGTATCAAAAGGTCCTTGTCCTTGGCAGCGGTGCATTGAAAATCGGCGAGGCGGGTGAGTTCGATTACTCCGGCAGCCAGGCTATCAAGGCGCTTAAAGATGAAGGCATCACGACGATCCTCGTCAATCCCAATATCGCGACCATCCAGACATCAGACCGCCTAGCTGACGAAATCTATTTTCTTCCGGTAAATGCCCATTTCGTGACCCAGGTGATCGAAAAGGAAAGGCCGGATGGAATCATGATTTCATTCGGCGGTCAGACGGCGTTGAACTGCGGTCTGGAATTGCACGATAAAGGCGTACTGCGCGAATTCGGTGTGGATATTCTGGGCACGCCAATTCAGGCGGTCCGCGACACAGAAGATCGTGAGTTATTTGTCAACCGATTGACCGAAATCGGCGTCCACGTACCTAGAAGTGCAGCCGCAGTATCCGTCGAAGAAGCGATCTCGATAGCTCGTAACATCGGCTATCCCGTCATGCTCCGTGCGGCGTATGCATTAGGTGGGCTGGGTTCAGGTGTTTGCCGGAATGATCAGGATCTCGAGCAGCGGGCGGCCAAAGCGCTTGCGCACAGTCCGCAGGTCTTGATTGAAGAATACCTGGGCGGTTGGAAGGAGATTGAATACGAAGTCGTTCGCGACCGTTTCGACAACTGTGTCACCGTCTGCAATATGGAAAACATCGATCCCATGGGTATTCACACTGGAGAGAGCATTGTCGTTGCTCCCAGCCAGACTCTGACGAACTCCGAGTACCACATGCTGAGAAGTGTTGCCATTCGAGTAGTCAGACACCTGGGAATCGTGGGTGAATGTAATATACAGTTCGCGCTCTGTCCGGAAAATACCAACTATCGGGTAATTGAAGTTAATGCCCGCCTAAGTCGAAGTTCGGCTCTGGCTTCCAAAGCTACAGGGTATCCTCTTGCGCATATCGCAGCGAAGCTTGCGCTCGGTTATTCGCTGACTGAGCTCCGAAATTCGATAACCGGGATCACCACAGCGTGCTTCGAGCCGGCCCTGGATTACGTTGTTGTCAAGGTCCCGCGATGGGATTCGCAGAAATTCAGGATGATGTCGACTAGGATCGGCTCCGGCATGAAGTCGGTCGGCGAAGTGATGGCGATCGGCAGAAACTTCGAAGAGGCGCTTCAAAAAGCATTACGAATGATTGAAACTGGCGTGTCCGGTTTCGCCGGACAGCAAGGTTTCCACTTTAATGATCTGGCAAAGGAACTTCGGGAGCCGACTCACGAGAGAATCTTTGCCGTCGCGGAGGCGCTCCGCCAGGGCTATTCCGTAGAACAGGTTCATGAATTGTCAGCCATCGACAACTGGTTCCTTTATCGAATGCGTGGCATCATCGAGATGGAGCAACGATTGAAGGAGACGCCGTGGCCGTGGAACCGCGAGCTGCTCCTGGAAGCAAAGCAGCTTGGATTCTCCGATAAGCAGATTGCTTCGTTGAAGCAGATCGACGAAGAAGAAGTCCGGGTGATCCGCTCCGGCATTGGCATTGTTCCTTTCGTTAAGCAGATCGACACGCTTGCTGCGGAATATCCAGCCCAGACGAACTATCTCTACCTTACTTACAATGCACAAGAGGACGATCTCAGCCGTCGCGATTCGACAGATAGCCGGAAGTCGGTAATCGTTCTAGGTTCGGGCGCGTATCGGATCGGCAGTTCAGTGGAGTTCGACTGGTGTTCGGTCAACACTGTCCGGACGCTGCGGGAATTGAACTACCGGACGATTGTTATCAACTACAATCCGGAGACGGTCAGCACGGACTACAATGAATGCGACACTCTCTACTTCGAAGAGATACGGCTCGAGACCATCCTGGCTATTTGCCTGAAGGAAAGACCTGCTGGTGTGATCATCGCCGTGGGGGGTCAGATTCCTAACAACTTGGCCGTTCAACTCCAGCTGGCTGGTGTTCCAATACTGGGAACGTCGGCGACGAGTATCGATGCCGCTGAGGATCGTCATAAATTTTCCGCATTGTTGGACCAACTCGGTATCGAGCAACCGGAATGGAGAGAGTTGATCAATGCTGAGAACGCGAAGGCATTTGCCCAGCGTGTGGGGTATCCGGTTCTCGTACGGCCCTCATACGTCCTTAGTGGCGCAGCTATGGCCGTCGCGTCTAACGACGAGGAGCTTGCCCGATTCTTGACTAAAGCGACTCGAGTATCCAGGGAACATCCCGTAGTGATGAGCAAGTTCATCGAAAATGCAAAAGAGCTGGAAATGGACGCGGTCGCGTGCCGCGGTGAAATTATCATTTCGGCGATTTCCGAGCATGTCGAGAATGCGGGGGTTCATTCCGGCGATGCTACGCTCGTATTGCCGCCGCAACGGACCTACCTTGAAACCATTCGCAGGATCAAGAGGATAACGGAGAAAGTCGCAAAGGCGCTGTCGATTAGCGGGCCTTTCAATATTCAGTTCATTGCGAAAGGTAACGAGGTCAAAGTCATTGAGTGCAACCTCCGTGCCTCGCGAAGTTTTCCTTTCGTGTCGAAAATCGTCGGCAGGAATTTCATCGATCTAGCTACGCGGGTCATGGTCGGAAAAACAGTTGCCAAAGAAACAGATGCCTCATTGAATCTCGAGTATGTAGGAGTCAAAGCGCCACAGTTCTCTTTCATGCGGCTGGATGGCGCGGACCCCACGCTCGGCGTCGAAATGGCTTCGACAGGAGAGGTCGGCTGCCTGGGAGAAGACTTCGAAGAAGCCTTCTTGAAGGCCCTTCTGTCGGTGGGCTACCGTCTGCCGGTCCGGAGTATCTTGCTGTCTACAGGCCCGCTGGAATACAAAGCGGCCTTCATCAAGAGCGCCCGGATGTTATCACGTCTCGGCATAACCCTCTATGCGACCCGGGGAACGGCTGAGTTTCTGAAGGCGAGTGGCATTGATTCGACGGTCTTGCACTGGCCTCTCGAGAAGGATTCGCCGAACGTGCTGGAGTATCTGCAGAGCCGAAAAATCGATCTCGTCATCAATATCCCGAAGACCTTCCAGGAAGAAGAGCTCACCAACGATTACCTAATCAGGCGGCGTGCCGTCGATCTGGGAATACCGCTGATCACCAATATTCAATTTGCCCAGCGCTTCGTTGAAGCGATCGCGGAAAAAGCAATGGACGCATTACAGATCGAAAGTTACAGCCATTACACCCCGCAAGCTGAGTCGACTTTGCGAAAAGCGGTTCAGCTTTAGGATCAATGAACAGCAGGAAAGCATTGGCAATGCGCCAGCACCGGTTAATGCTGGGCGCAATCGTCGCCTTAACGTCGTGCGCACTCTTCGGAGCTGCTGAGCTAGGCTTGCGCGTGCGGCAGAAGATCAAGTTCGGTAGTCTTTTTCGCATTGAAGACACCTACACGTTGGATCCGAAGTCTGGGTTGCGGATTCCTGTACCCGGAGGATCGTTTGGCGGAATCCGTATCAATTCGCTGGGCTTCCGTGGCCCGGAGCTGAAGATGCCCAAGTCTCGCTCCACACTCCGGGTTGCGTTTTTGGGCAGTTCAACTACCTATTGCGCTGAAGTATCCAATAACGAAAATACATGGCCGCATCTGGTTACGGAGGCGTTGCAGGCCGAGTGGCCTGGCTTGAGCGTGGACTACATTAATGCGGGTGTGCCTGGCTACAGCGTCTCGAGTTCATTAAAGAACCTGGAGTACCGGATAACTCCTCTGGAACCCGACGTTATTGTGATTTACGAAGGTCATAACGACCTGACCGGCAACAGCTTCTACTTGGCCCGGAAACAGGGACTGGTCTCGATCCCGCCTCCACAGAATATCACTTGGCCGGCGAAATACTCCTTGCTCTGGTACTTAGTCGAGAAAAACCTGGTGATCATGTCCCAACAGCGCACGGCGCGGCGGACCGCTCGAACGCTCTCTTTTGACAGGGAGCGGCTGGCCAGGCCCTTTCGCCGCGACCTGAAAGATCTGGTGGAGGTGAGTAAACGCACCGCTCCAATCATCGTGTTGGTCACGTTTTCAACTCAACTGCGCGAAGAGCAGCCGCCGGAACAGCAAAGCCGGGCTGCGGCATCAAGCCTTTATTACATGCCGTACATGTCGGTCAACGGGTTGATTCAGGGATACGCTGAATACAACGACGCGGTCCGGCAGGTTGCTTCGGAAACTGGCGCTTTGTTGATAGACGGTGAGAACTCGATACCTGGGGATGCGCAGCATTTTGCGGATTCGGTTCATTTCACCGATAAAGGCAGCCACCTAATGGCCAGGCGAGTCGCTCGCGGGTTGATCCAGTCGCCCCGCCTGCAGGAACTGGCCGCCAACATCCTGAGTGCAAAAAGATCCGCCACTCGTCCCGTCTTGGGCCGTTCTGATGAATGGTGAACAGCTGAAACCGCGACCGGCGTCCCTGTCAGGACGGAAACAGATACTAGCAGCTTGTCTGCTGATTTTCATGGGCCTGGGAATGGGAATCGTTGCCCTTGAGTTCACCGTGCGCCTCTTCTTTCCGGTGTCCGATTTCTTATGGCAGTGGGACCCGGTCATCGGCATGAAACTTATTCCGGATAAGCGTGGACGAGCAGTCCAGAGACATATTTTCGACACGCAAATCCAGGTTAATTCAGTGGGATTTCGCGATCGCGAACACACGCTGGCCAAGCCATCGGGCGTCCGGCGAATTGTTCTCTTGGGAGATTCCTTCCTGGAAGCGATTCAGGTTCCCTTTGAGCAGTCCGTAAGCTCCCTGCTTGAGCGGCGGTTCAATGAGCGGAATGAAACCATCGAAGTCATTAATTTTGGCGTCAGCGGGTTTGGAACTGCGCGCGAATACTTGACGCTGCGCGAATATGGGCTGCGGTACAAACCGGATCTTGTACTATTGTTCTTTGTCGGTAATGACGTCAGCGATAACAGCAGAACCCTTCAGGGCCTCCCTTACGTCCCTTACCCACAGGTAACAACCGGCGGAGATTTGGCCCAGGACGAAGCCGGCAAGCCTCTGTTCACGCCATTCTTTGATCGAACGTCACGGCTCAGTTCTCTCGGCAAGTTGTTGAAGGACAACTCAAAGGGGTACCGATTTATCCGCGAGATGGTCGACAACGCTCCGGCTCTTAACCATATGCTGTACCGGCTTCGGCTGGTGAGCACTCCCCCAGAAATGGTCAATGCTCCGGGTGGCGACAACTTCGGCTTCTACGAAATTTACCGCCTCGAGCCCAAACCAGTTTGGGGTCAAGCCTGGCGCTTGACGGAAGAACTGATGCTGGCCGCGCGAGATCTCGCGGCGGAGAATAATGCGAAGTTCGGAGTCGTTTTGATTCCCGCCTATTGGGAAGTGGACCCACAGCGTTGGGAACAGGCGCAAAGGCAATTACCCGCGATGCGCAGCGCGGCTCTGGATCTGGACTATCCCTCGAAGCGGCTGACAACATTTTTAACAGAGCATAAAGTACCCGTATTCAACCTGCTCCCATCTTTTCGGAAGCACGCCCCGACCTCACCCCCGCTTTACCTCCGGAGCGACGCGCACTGGACTATCGCGGGGCACAGCCTCGCCGCGGACCTCCTGGCTGAACCGGTCGCGGCGCTCCTCGGATCCGGTTCGGAGACCGTTCCGACTTATTAAGATTCCACTGATCTATTCCTGAAGTAGGAATTTCCTTTTCTAAAAATATATGTGTGGCATATTCGGCGTAATTGAATTGACTCAAGGCCGGCAACCCGAGGAGGGTCTGCTGGAAAGAATGGGCCAGATGATGATTCACCGCGGGCCCAATGATCATGGCCATTATTCCGGCAAAGGCGCCGCTATCGGTATGCGCCGCCTTAGCATCATTGATCTCCAAGGAGGACACCAGCCGATCGGAAACGAAGACGGTACTGTATGGGTCGTCTGCAACGGTGAGATATACAATTTCCAGGAACTGCGGACTCAACTGGAAGCTCGCGGACACGTATTTGAATGTGACTCTGACACAGAAACCATCGTTCATCTCTATGAAGAGGAAGAACTCGAGCTGTTCAAGCAGCTCCGCGGCATGTTCGCAATCGCGATATGGGATACGCACCGTTCACGCCTCGTCCTTGCCCGCGACCGTGTGGGAAAGAAGCCGCTATACGTTTGCCGCGAGCCGCACCGCATTTTGTTCGCATCAGAAATCAAATCGCTGTTGGAGGTGTGCAACACTCCCCGCAGGCTAAATCTGCGGGCTCTTCGAGAGTATCTCGCCCTGGGATATGTCCCCGCTCCGTACACGCTGTTCGAAGGAATAGAGAAACTCTTGCCCGGACACTATATGGTTGTCCAGAAAGGCCGTGTGCAAACCCGGCAATATTGGGACGCGCCGGACGGGCCAGTGGCAACGCACTCCGAAGACGAGTGGGTTGAGCGGCTGCGCGAAAAGCTGCTCGAGTGTGTCCGAATCCGCCTCGTCAGCGATGTACCATTAGGAGCCTTCCTGAGCGGCGGAATCGACTCGAGCACGATCGTAGCCGCGATGGCTGGTATGACCGATCAGCCCGTCAAGACCTACTCCATAGGATTCGAGGGGGCCGACCGGTTCTACAATGAATTGCCTTACGCCCGAATCGTTGCAAAGAAGTTTGCCACAGATCATCACGAGATCATCGTTCGCCCGGATATCGGTCAGCTCCTTCCTTCATTGATCTGGCACCTGGACGAGCCTATCGCCGATTCGGCATTTATCACGACTTATCTGGTCGCACGACTCGCAAGCCAGAGCGTTACAGTAATTCTCTCGGGCGTGGGAGGGGATGAACTCTTCGGAGGTTACCGGCGCTACCTGGGAAGCCAACTGGCCGGCTATTTCAACCGGCTTCCGATAGCTTTGCGAAAGAAATGGATTCCCAGTCTCCTTGCCGCGCTGCCGCAGGATCGGCATTCGAACTTGAAGAACTACATCCGCTACGCCGACGCTTTTGTGAAGTCAGCTCACTCGGATTCTGCATCGCAGTACATGAGCTACATCACTCTGTTCTCATCCGATCTTCAGCATAGCCTTCTCGCAACGGGCCGCACAGAAGATTCATTCTCCTCGAATGCGTTTCCATCATCCATAATGAAAACCTACTTTGAGGCGCATCCAAATCTCACCGGGTTGAATCAGCTCATTTATGCGGACTTGAAGACCTCGCTTGCCGACGATCTGCTGGCTCTGACCGACAAGATGACGATGGCCGCCTCCATCGAGTGCCGCGCGCCCTTTGTCGATCATGAACTGATAGAAATGGCATCCTCGATTCCCGATTCGATGAAAGTCCGAGGTTTCACGATGAAGTACCTTCTGAAAAAAGCGGTCAAGCCATGGCTTCCGCCCGAAATCCTCAATCGTAAAAAGCGAGGATTTGGGGCGCCTGTAGGTTCATGGATACGAAACGATCTCAGCCCGCTCGTCGACAACCTTCTGTCAGAGACACAAGTAAAAAGAAGAGGCCTGTTCAATTGGAGTGTCATCAGGGAAATGATAGCTGTTCATAACGCTCAAAAGAGCGACTACACCGACCATCTTCTGGCGCTCATCAATCTTGAATTGTGGTGCCAGATCTTTATGGATGGAAAGGATCACCAAGAGGTCCTGGAAGTCATGGCTGGAGCCGAGGCATAGTGAAAATACTCTTTGTCACTCATCGCCTTCCTTTTCCTCCAAACCGTGGAGGAAAGATTCGACCTTTTAATATGATCCGCCATCTCGGACGGAAACATTCCGTGGTTGCCGCGAGTCTTGCCCATACCGAGCAGGAACTCAAGGAAGGAGCCGCTCTGAAAGATTATTGTGACGATGTGATCGCAGAGGTCCTTCCGGAATCCACACGGCGGCTGCAGGCTCTGAAGGCACTCCCGACGCCGACGCCCTGTTCCGCGGCCTATTTCTGGTCTTCCCGGTTGCAGGAACGAATCAGAAAATGTTTTTTCAATTCGAAGTTCGACGTCGTGTTCGTGCACTGCATCGCGATGGCGCAATATGTGATGGATCTGCAGGCTGATTTGCGGATTATGGATTTCGGCGACATCGATTCCGCCAAGTGGGCCGAATATTCGCAGTCCAACGCATTTCCATTTTCGCTCGTGTACGCGTTGGAATCGAAAAAGCTTCGAACGTATGAGCGCCATGTGGCGCAATCTTTCCATCGATGCACAGTGACGAGCCGGAGCGAGAAGGATGAGTATCAAACTTTTCGTGTGTCAACTCCGTGCACTCTGATTCCAAATGGAGTCGACCTCTCTTATTTTTCAGTACAGAGAAATGTGAGCAGCGCACGTCCAACAGTCGTATTTCTCGGCAGGATGGATTACTTCCCCAACATTGATGGTGTTTGCTACTTCGCCGAAAAAGTCTTCCCTATCATTCGCAGCGAACTACCTGATGTGGAGTTTCGTATCGTAGGTTCGAAGCCAGCGCGAAAAATACAAAGTCTCGGGAACATTCCGGGAATTGTAGTCACCGGCCATGTGCCGGATGTCCGTGCCTATGTTCCGAACGAAGCGGTTGCAATCGCTCCCCTTCGGATTGCCAGAGGAACACAAAATAAAATTTTGGAATCGATGGCGATGGGTATTCCTGTGGTTGCAACGACGAAAGCCGCAAAAGGCATTCAGGCTATCGCTGGGCGGGATCTCCTCGCGGCGGATGCCCCAGAGGAATTTGCTGGCCACGTCATCGCTTTGCTGCGAGATGAGCAGATGCGGCGGTTGATATCTCGATCTGCCCGAAAACAACTAGAGAAAGCTCACCTGTGGTCGAATTCCATGAGCATTCTGGATAGCTTGCTGGCTCACGCCTCGAATGCGACCCCATCACTGGAGGCGTCGTTTGCCGGCAAGGCAGCGCCGTCCACTGACGCCGCTGCAGAGTGGTCATTGCACTAACATGGAAGCAATCAAAAACGCGGGCGGCTGCATGAACAAGCAATCCGCCAATGACACCTTCAATTAGATTGCGGCGTGATAGATATTAGAGACTCGCGTTTATTCCTCGCTCTGTTACTGATCGTCATGGGAGTATCCGTGCTGATCTTTGCTGCGAACTACGACAG
>Ga0134071_10000819_pt1 | contig 10814 bp, 14 predicted proteins | sample 15_taG_27_FD_94466 | JGI IMG/M metagenome (GOLD analysis project Ga0134071, IMG submission 94466) | Grasslands soil microbial communities from the Angelo Coastal Reserve, California, USA - 15_D_Rain_40cm_5_09082015 | ecosystem: Environmental > Terrestrial > Soil > Grasslands ...
CGCTTGGGTCCCAGAGTTCATCGCCAAACCTACGTCGGCCATTGCTAAGGCAGGGGCATCATTGGTCCCGTCTCCTATCATTGCAACAATTCTCGTCTCGGCCTGCTCTCTCTTGACAATGTCATACTTGTCCTCGGGTTTCGCCTCTGGCTGGTACTCGTCAATTCCCACCTCGGCAGCTATGCTCTTGGCGGTGAGTGGCTGGTCACCAGTTATCATGACTGGTCTAATGCCCATCACCTTAACCGCCATTATCTTCTCCCTGATGTCGGGTTTGAGAACATCTCTCAACCGCACAATCCCGATTGCTTCTCGATTTCTCGAAAGCGCCATGGCTGTATCACCAGCAGCCGATATTTCCTGAACGATCTTGTCATAGTCGGCTGGAACAGACTTGACAATTTTCTTGATAGCATCAGGGGCACCCTTGATGATCTCTGTTTCGTCCGATCCAATCGGGACGCCACCCTCCACGTGAGGTTCGAATTTTCTCCTGAGCCTTCCCCTCTCACGGCCCGTTCCGCCGCTCTTTGGGAGCATGAAGCCAGTTCCTCCTGCCAGCTTGACGCCGCTCGTTCGTGTGCTGGCGCTGAACTCGTAGACCTCCGAGGCGTCTAGAGCGTTCATCTCTTTGGGCACAAAACCGGCCTCGTAGGCAAGCCTGATCAGGCTCCTACCCTCAGGAGTATCATCATGCCACGAAGCAAGAAAGGCTGCTTCACCCACATCTCTCTCATTGAACTCTAGAAAGGGTAGGAACTCCACTGCTTGCCTGTTGCCGACTGTGATAGTTCCGGTCTTGTCGAGAAGAATGACGTCAGTATCGCCGGCCGTCTCGACCGCACGACCAGATTTTGCAACGATCTTTTCCTTGTAGAGCCGAGATATGCCTGACAAGCCGATCGAGGGCAGGAGAGCCCCAATGGTCGTTGGTAGGAGGCAGACGTAGAGTGCTATCAGGACTGAAAGGTCGGCTGCGAGGCTAAGAACAAGGGACACGCCTAGCAAAGCTCCGATTAGGATGGTGAAGATTGCTGTGAGGCCTATCAGGACAATGGTTACGGCTTGCTCGTTTGGGGTCTTCGGCCTCTTGGACGACTCAACCATTCTAATCATCTGATTGATGAAAGTCTCGTCAGGATTGACGGTAACCTTCGCTGTGAGAGTGTCGCTGAGGACCTGCGATCCCCCGATCACATCGTCTCCCGGAGCCTTCCGAACCGCAGTGGATTCCCCTGTGAGAAGTGACTCATCCACCATGGCGATTCCTTCCAGGACTTGCGCGTCGATGGGAACCGTGTCATTCTTCTCTAGAAGAATGAGGTCACCAGTACGAAGTTCCCTTGACGGAGTAGGAACGATTCGCCTAGAACCAGCTTCGATCAGTATCTTCTTGCTAGACACCTCCATCTCCAGCCTTCGAAGGCTATTGGCCGTGTTCTTCGCCTGACTCTCTGCAAGCGCATCGGATAGGGTGCTGAACCAGACGGTAATCAGAAGAATCAATGCAACCTCCACGTAGAATACTTGGAGGGAAGAGCTTGCGAGTCTGGGGAACGCTTCAGGATCGAGTGCCATGGCTATCACGATGAAGAATGTGATCTCCACAATCAGCATTACAGGGTTCGCGATCAGCCTGAGTGGACTTAGGCGGACAAGCGAATCGATGAGTACCTTCCGGGAAATTAGGGTTGTTCGCCGGGCAGACATCATCTTGCTCAATCTTGTCGACATGGGTTTCCCCCCTAGAATCCGTTTACATGTCCCTGGAAAAATTCTAGAATGGGGCCTAGTGCGAGGAACGGGAAGAAGGTGAGGAGGACTAGGACAAGTATGCTTCCGACAAGGATCAGTGCAAAGAGGGGGCTATCTGTCCTTACGCCGGCTTCTGTGGTGAGCCTCTTTCTATTGATCATAGATCCGCCGAGTGAAAGCAATAGCCCGATGGGTGCGAAGCGTCCTAGAAACATCACGAGGGCTGTTGAGATGTTGAAGAATGGCGTATTGGCTGATGCTCCGAGAAAGTCGCTTCCGTTGTTCGCGGCGGCGGATGTGAACTCATAGAAGATCTTGGTGAAACCGATAGAACTCGTTCCAACGCCGATCGCGCCAGCAGCCCCAGTCGAATAAGCGAGCACTGTCGGAACGAGGACGATAACCGGATGAACGAGAAAAGCGATCATTACCAGCTTAACATCTCGGGCGGTAATTTTCAGTCCCAAATACTCAGGCGTCCGACCGGACATTAGGCCGACGATGAAGACTGTGAGAATGATGAACATGACCATGTACATCACCCCAACTCCCTTTCCACCGGGAGTTGCTTGGATCAACATTCCATTGAAAGCCGAGAGTATGACAAGCGGGTTTAGCCCCGACAAGGATGCGTTGACCGAGCCGGTGGTCACCGCTGTCGTGACGACGGTCCAGAATACGGAGAAGAAGCCTCCAAACCGGACCTCCATCCCTGGACCCACCACCGGAAGGTTTGGCGTGAAAGCGATCAGGAGATCAAGTGCGAAGAGGGAGTAGGCACCCCAGAGGATTGGACGAGTCTCTCGCTTCTTGCCAGTTAACTGGCCGAATACGAAACAGAGCGTTGTCGGAATGAGCAGCATGAGAAAGATCTGGAATATGTCAGACGCAGGGTTCGGGTTCTGGAAAGGATATGCCGAATTCGCCCCGTAATATCCTCCTCCGTTCGTTCCGAGTTGCATAATGCTGACGAGGGAAGCGACGGGTCCAACCAGAATTGTTTGAGTCGCTCTGGTCGTGGCACCCTCCACTGTTGAAACGATATGGTAGCCGGTCAAAGTCTGAGGAACTCCAAGGCCGACAAACACGAGCGATGCCACAAAGCACAGAGGAAACAGTATTCTCGTCAGAGACCTCGTGAAGTCCACGTAGAAATTACCCAAGTCCTTGGAATGGGCGACGAAACCTCGAATCATTGCGACAGCCACGCAGATTCCTGTTGCTGCACTTGTGAACTGCAGAAACTGAACGGCCATCATTTCGCTGAGATATGAAAGACCGGGAACACCCGGCGTCAGCGCGGCGCAGTTTGGCAACTGGATGCAGTTCCCTTCGCCGTTGTAGTGTTGTAGGTTGGTGTTGGTGCCGAAACTGATAACCTGCATGAACGCCAAGTCCCAGGAGAGACCAGGAAACCCTTGCGGGTTCAAAGGGAGCACGCCTTGAAACGCGAATATTATGAAGGCGATCGCCATCTGGAAAATGTTGACAACGAGTGCAGCAAGGAAGTATTCTTTCCAGCCCATGCCGCGAGCTGGATCTACGCTGATAAGCCGATAGATTCCTTTCTCGATGGGATTGAGAACCTTGTCTAGTCGGCTGGGGGAGCGTGAGAAAACTCTAGTGATGTAGGGTGCTAGAAACCGCCCTGATACTATGGCTATGAGGAGAATCGTGATGAGTAAGAATAGATTGCTCGGGTCGATCAGCTGCTAACAGCCTCCATAGAATGGTCTCAGGATTCAAGGGTGGTTAAGCTAGTTCCTGTGGCTGACAGAAGCCGACACCGCGGAAGTCGCGTTCAAGATGTCGCCGTTGGACCCGGAGCCCTTGTGAGTTTTTAGAACGATTGAGCTCACAGTGCTCTTGACCCCTTTGACCTTCATTATCTTGTTTTTCAGGACATCTCGAAACTCCTCAATGTCTGAGGCTGAGACGACAGTGACAATGTCAAACTCGCCGGTGACCTCGTAAAGATCGACCACCTTGTCCAGACGAGATAGGGCCTGCACTACATCATCCATGTAAGGCGACTCCACGAATATGCTAACGAACGCGATTAGCGAGGCCATTTTTGAATCGTCCGGCTTCGCACCCGCGGCTGTGGCGCTAATTTATGCATTTCTTGCAAGAAAAGCGGTCTATTCGCGGCTTACTCGAAATATCCCTCACAGGCTACCCTGGCGACTCATGATCGACGCGTCAAGCCGCTTTGACGCCTTTTTCGACGTGTTCAGGAATTATCATGGGAACCGTTGCGATTGCCACTATCTCACGACCTCGCAACTCTTGTTCCTTCCGGTCTGTCAAAGTCTATCCCGTCATGCCTGCTCTTTGGAATCAAGTGATTAACAACAACCGCCCTCTTTCAAGACGATCAATCGATGTCTTAGAGAATCCTGGCAGGAAAATCCGGCTCTTTGCGAGTACTGACGAAACATTTCAACAACGGTTCGATGGACGAGCACCCAGGACGATACGCCCAAAGGCTCTAGTCAACACAGTCACAGTGTCATCGAATCTGTTGCAAATTTCCCGTCTAGGAAACCCGTTTCTCTCTAAGAGACCGTACACGGATTCACAAGCTGCAAGGCCCAGCATGTCTTTGAGGGTTGAAGCCAAACACAAGCCTAGGGTCTCGTGGAATACTTCTACCAGAGGAGACCGCAAGAGTTGTCCAGCTCAACGTAGCCCAGGAATCAGAGCGAATACATGTGTTGTAACCTATCTTTCCCTGTTCATTGTAAATGTTCACGATTTCGGGGCCGATTTTGTAACAACTAGAATGGCGCGGGCTAGGTTACAGCGAGTTTATCGCTTGAACGGGTCTCAACGAGACAAGTGAGCAGGAGCCTAGCTCCAGTCATGAGTTCGTCCGTTTCAACCATGCCTCAGGACGACTTCCGAACAAGCTGGAAGACAAACAGAACCAGCTCAAAGCTGGCTCAAGAGAAAACCTTCTCTTCGATGCTACAGCTCAGCATCGGCGAGGGGGTTAAGGCGGCTCTGGGTCAAGCAATCCTCGGAGTTCTAAATGGCCAGGGCATGTTCAATGAGGCAACCGATCCAAAGGAGTTCCACAGGAAACTACAATCTGTATTCGGCAGCGGGGCAGGAGTCCTTGAGAAAGTCATAGTCAAAGACCTATTCCGGAAGCTGAATATTCCATACAATTCTCAAGAACGCTTCGATTATGGTGAAGCCCTCGAGAGGGCAAAGGAAGCTTGTGCGATGGAGGCGCGGAAAAAGTGAGCGCCGCGCAGATGCTGGAAACGCTTCTAGCTTCGGAGACTACCGGAGACTTACTGGTTTTGTTCCACCGCAACCCTGGACTTATCGACACTCTCGACAGTATCGCGCGTCGTATTGGGAGAACCGGGAACGCGATCGAAGAGGATGTCCGGGGTCTGGTGAATCTGGGTATCCTGAAGACGAGGAGGATTGGACGTTCGGAAGTCTTGCTCTTGGACCGTGCTAGAGACCGGGAGGTCTTGGACGCTATCGCGAAACATCTGAGGAATCTGGAGGGAGTTGAGAAAATTGACGACACCAAGTTCTAGGACAGGGGTCTCTGGATTCGACCAGTTCTTCTCTGAAAGGGTCTGAGAGGACGGTAGAGTTCGGACCGGGATAACCGAGTTGTAACGAGATGTTACATGGCGGATTCATGCAAGGCGACGCGGTGATGGCGGCTGGGAGCGCTGGCTGCGGAAAAACAACGCTAGCCCTTCAGTACTCGGTTAATGGGGTCAAGCTTGGAGAATGGCAGGAGGGTCTTTCGCAGCTACCGAGGAAGGATTGAGCTTCCTGGTCGACTGTGTCGTCGCTCTCAAGCCGGTCGAGATCGAGTCCTCGATGCGAAAGGCCCTCGTAAACTTCTGAAGATGAGGGGTAGCGATCATGATAAGCGGTTGAGAGAGTTCCAGATTACCTCGACAGGATAGAATCAAGAGTCTGCATTTGCGAACTATGAAGGAGTAATCGCTGGCTCGCCTCGGAGGGTTGCGTCGGAGAAATTCATGGATTTCTTCCTTGGGACAGCGGAGATACGAAAGTGAGGCGATAGAATGAATGCTGGATCCAATCGTCCTCCCAACGCTCTACTTCGCGGTTCTAGAACTCATCTTCGAAGCAGGCGTGGTATTCTACGCGTACGAGGTTCAAAGGATAACAGGCTCGTTCCGTGCCTGGACGCTGATAATCGCAGCATTCTCGTTGTTGACCATTCAAAGCGTGGTCGGCTTGGCACTGACACTTTCGCCTGCCAACGGATCAAATAGCCAGCCTGATAAGTTCAGTGGGAGAGACCACTACGATCCTAAGCTCGACAGTCACAGCGATTGCAGGAGCGCTTCTCTTCTTTGGGGTCTTTGTGCTCGCAAAACGGTTCGAAAAGCCAGGCAGAACCGTCACCCTGAGCCCAAGAAGAAAACTCCGCCAAGCGGGGCGGACAAGTTCTTCGAATTATTCGTGAAGGTGCCAAGAAGAACAAGTGAGCTGAGTGGAAGGACGGGTCTGCATTATTCAGATAAACAACCTTTGATTGAAGATATGAAAGGAAGCAGCTGTCTCAATGGAAGTTCACAAGACCATATTGGATGTTATTGGAAACACCCCTCTCGTCCGGCTGAACAAGGTCTCGCAAGGTCTCAAACCTACTATTCTCGCCAAGCTGGAAAACCTCAACCCTGGTGGAAGTGTCAAGGATCGAATTGGAGTTGCGATGATCGAGGAAGCGGAGAGGAAAGGACTCCTAAAGCCTGGTGGAACTATCATAGAACCTACTTCAGGAAACACGGGAGTCGGTTTGGCAATGGTTGCCTCCGTGAAAGGCTACAAGATGATCTTTGTCATGCCGGACAAGATGAGCGAAGAGAAGCGGGCGATCCTACGAGCATACGGAGCGAAAGTGGTGGTGACGCCTACAAACGTTCCACCGGAATCCGCTGAACATTATACTAAGGTCGCGGAGAGGCTGGCACGAGAGACTCCCCACTCCTACGTGCCTAACCAGTACGAGAACCGGGCCAATCCTGGTGCTCACTACCGGACAACGGGGCCCGAGATTTGGCGCCAGACTGAGGGAAAGGTGGACGTTTTTGTCTGCGGCATAGGAACCGGAGGGACCATCACAGGAATAGGTCGGTTTCTAAAAGAGAAGAAAAAAGGCCTGAACGTTGTCGGCGCGGATCCAGAGGGGTCCATTTTCTATCCACGTTTTCACGGACAAAATGAGCAGCCCCACCAGTACAAGGTGGAGGGGATAGGGGAGGATTTCATGCCTGGAACACTGGACATGTCGATTGTAGACGACGTCATACAGGTCTCTGACACCGACGCTTTCCAGATGGCCCGACGACTCGCTCAGGAAGAAGGAATCATGGTGGGAGGGTCCGGAGGAACAGCAGTGCAAGCGGCCTTGAGGGTTGCAGAGCGCCTGGATGAGCACAAAATGATTGTCACGTTGCTCCCTGACACTGGCCGGAACTATCTCAGCAAGATATTCTCAGACAAATGGATGACGGAACAAGGCTTCTCGGTAACTTGAGAGGTGGATGAAGGTTGAGAGATCGAGACGTGATGAACCTGCTAGATCAGATTGAACTCTACGTTGTCGGCATCGGAGGAGAGAGAAACGCCCAGAAGGACTATTGGCTCTTCATCTACAATAGCATGAGAAGCGGATTACTTATGACGAAGGACATGGAGAAGCATCTCCAATACAAACTGAAAGGCCTGGGAATAGAGAACCCTCGCCGATAAGAGGTGCAGCTAACCCTCAGTGTCTGCCCGTCGCTCACGGCTGTGATAAAGTCCGATGCTACCCGGCTCGCTTTGAGGAACGACCTCGACGGCGTTTCTTAGAGGGTCTCAAAGTTACGCATCGTAATGATCAAAGTCACACCATCCGCTTTGAGGATACTCGTGACCAGTTGCATGATTGCTCGCGAAGTATCCCGGTCCAAGCTCCCTGTCGGTTCGTCCATCAGAACAAGCCGCGGCTTGTTCGCCAACGCTCTTGCTATTGCGACTCGTTGCTGCTCGCCGGCACTAAAGTTGAGAAGGCCGGTGCCGTTTCTTGCCGACCAACCCTACCTCGTCAAAGAGTTCAGTTATTCTTTCCTTCGTCACTATGCTCCTTGTTACCGAAATTGTCCATCGAAAGTTCTCGACGGAAGAACTCGTTTCCCGCAAGATGCCTCAAGTCTGCAGTTGTCTCCCGGTCGCGCGGATCCGGAGACGTTTCGAACATACCTCCTATTTCCGATGCCACAATCAGTTCAGAAAGATATGTTAAATCAGCACCCACCGCTTGGCATTTTATCATGAGATTTTCCACCAAAGCAATTCATGCGGGACAGGACCCCGATCCTGCGACAGGCTCTGTCACGGTCCCCGTCTATCTCACTTCAACGTATATGCAAGTTAGACCAGGCCGCGAAGGAAAGTACGTTTATTCGCGAACGGCAAATCCCACGCGTAACGCTCTGGAAGAGAGTTTAGCGTCCCTCGAGGATGGCAAGATCGGCCTTGCTTTCAGTTCAGGTCTCGCCGCGACGGCTACCGTTCTGATGCTTCTGCGAAAGGGAGATCACGTGATCGCTGGAGACGATATCTATGGTGGAACCTACCGACTGTTTGACCAAGTTCTCCGAAACTACGGCCTGCAATTCTCCTTTGTGGACCCGAGGTCGCCTGACAAGGTGGAGAAGGCAGTTCGAAAGAACACCAGAATGATCTGGATCGAAACACCCACCAACCCATTGATGAGAGTTGTGGACATCCGAGCCATCTCAAAGGTCGCAAAGAAAAATCATGCGCTGCTAGTTGTTGACAATACCTTTGCAAGCCCTTATCTCCAGAACCCGTTGAAGCATGGCGCCGACATCTCGGTCCACAGCACGACTAAATATCTTGGAGGCCACAGCGACCTAATCGGTGGTGCCGCGATCACAACCGACACTGAATTAGGCAAACGGCTCAAGTTTCTTCAGAATGCCGTCGGGGCGGTGCCGGGACCATTGGACTGCTGGCTAGTATTGCGAGGAATCAAGACACTGGCTGTCAGGATGGATCGTCACAACTCCAACGCTAAACAGATCAGTGAGTATCTCCTGAAACAGCCCCAGGTTGAACGGGTATACTATCCTGGCCTTCCAGATCATCCACAGCGCGATGTCGTCAAACGCCAGATGCGAGGATACGGTGGAATGCTTAGCTTCGAGCTTAAAGGTGGGTTCGGAGAATGCGAAAAACTCTTGACGAAACTTCGGGTCTTCACTTTGGCAGAGAGCTTAGGAGGAGTCGAATCTCTTATCGAACACCCGGCCAGCATGACACATGCGAGTATCCCGCGCCAGAGAAGAATCGAGCAGGGAATCAAAGACACACTCATCCGTATGAGCGTGGGAATAGAAGACGTTGAAGATCTGCTCGAGGATCTTCAAAAGGGATTCAAAGGCCTTTAGGCAAAGACGAGTTTCCAACGAACGGTCAATGACTCGATTTATTTCAATGAAGCGTCATAGGCAGACTCGGTGTTTGATGAGGCATTGTCCATTCCTGAGGGAGTTTTCATGGGCCCCGGCGCCTACTCAGGTCTCGCGTGCCCAAGAACCCCTCAAAACAGAGCTTTTCCTGTTAGACGTAGATGTTTGATTTATCTAGTTTGTCGATGTCGAATCCTAGACGTCCGACCATGTACTTGAAAACGTCCCTTCCAACCTCTGTCGCTTTGGCCGGGTCGACCTGGTCCTTCCGGAACCGTGACAATAGGCTAACAGAGATATCGGTCAACGCTGCAATGAGCGTAACTACTTCCTCAACGGAGACCTGTTTCCGGTCCTCGAACACGTCTTTCTTGATGAACTCCAACACCATCCGCGCATACTTTGCCATACCGTCCCCACCCTCCTCCATATCAGAAAGCACAGGACCAGAATCAGTCATAGAGAGACGGAGGGAGTCCCCCGTCTAATAAGAGACACGACGAGAGGAGAAGGCTATGCAGAGGCTCAGCCCCGCGACAGCCATCATCTCGATTCTAAGCTTCATTCTTGGAGCCTGGCTGGTCTTCGATGGAGCACGAAAACTAGTCACAGGATACTACACCGGAGAGCAGACCATAGGACTAGGACCCTGGACTACGCTCGTCTCGGCGATAGGCTTACGACCCTCAGACATGGCCTTCCCTTTCCTCTTCCTCGGAGTGCTCTGGGTTGTCAATGGGATCATCGTCGTGCTCGGATCCAGAACGAGATACGAGCGCGCCATCGCAATCTCCATCTTCACACTCTTCTATGCCATACCAGGGACCATCGTTAGCATAATCACCATATCGTTGTCCTTGAGGGAAAGACGCATCGCGAGACTTGCTGAGGACTAGCTAGCGGACTGGTTCCTTGTTCGTTTCGCGTGTTTGAGTTTCGCCCGCGCCCTGATCGTGAGCAGGGTAATCGAGGCAACCAGCCCTATGATTCCGCCGATGATGATCAACCATACGCTGTTGGAAAGTCCGAGAAATGTGCCCGTTGCACCCGCGGGAGGGGAAGTGCAACTGGTCGTACATGCGCCAAAAGCACCTAGCATGTCTGGTGCTCCCGCATCATTAGAATTGAGCGAGGATAGACTCCATGCGGCCTCAATCGTTGACAGATAGGAGTAGTGAGATGCGCCGGCTGGGCTGATCTGCACGCCCTTCTTCGCCGCTGGTCCACTGAAAGAAGCGTAGACACATTCTCCAGTCCCGCCCGTGTTAGAGCATTGCGAATAGCCTTCGTCGTAGAGTATCAACAAAGCTGCCTTTGTCGAAGTAAACTCTGAACTGCCGAGAATATGCGGCACGAGGGTCGATAGGTATGCGTCACCGCCTGCAATTCCTGAGGAAGAGCTACATTGGTCATGTCCGTTATTGCAGTCGTTGGGTGTTAACCAGATGAAATTCGCCGGGCTAGCTGTATTCAATGCGGCCAGGAATTCAGGGTCAGATGACGAGGCCGTTGTCAGGAAGTGTGAGCATCTGGCGGCAATGTTCATGTCTGAGAAGTCTATGAACGGGA
>Ga0134071_10000824_pt1 | contig 10783 bp, 10 predicted proteins | sample 15_taG_27_FD_94466 | JGI IMG/M metagenome (GOLD analysis project Ga0134071, IMG submission 94466) | Grasslands soil microbial communities from the Angelo Coastal Reserve, California, USA - 15_D_Rain_40cm_5_09082015 | ecosystem: Environmental > Terrestrial > Soil > Grasslands ...
CGCCGGGCGGACCAGTGGGCCCGGGCGGTGGACCGCCGCGGCCGCCGGGGGGACCGCCACGCCCGCCGGGAGGACCACCGGTCGGGCCACCGCGCGCACCGGGTGGGCCACCGCGCCCACCGGGTGGGCCACCGCGCGCGCCGGGTGGGCCACCGCGCCCGCCGGGCGCGCCGCCGCGCCCACCGGGCGGAGCGCCCCCGCCTCCCCGCCCGCCCGGAGGTGCGCCGCCCCGCGGGCCGACGCCTCCCGGCCGGGGACCCACGCCACCGGGTCGCGGGCCGACACCGCCCAGGGCCGGCCCGCCGCCGCGGCCCGGCACCAAGCCGACGGCGGCCCCCGCCCGACCGCGCCGGCCACCGCGCAAGCTGCCTGCGTGGCTGGAGCGCGCCAAGCGCCTGCTGGTGCGGCCGACCGAGGAGTGGAACACGATCGCGGGCGAGTTCACAACCGCCGCACCGATCTACGTTCGCTTCCTCCTCCCCATGGCGGCGATCGGGCCCGTGGCGGCCACGCTCGGCACGGTCGTCTCCGGGGAACGGAACGGTATCGGCGGCACCTATACGATGTCGGCGATGGACGCGGTGACGGGCGGTGTGCTCGAGTACGGCCTGAGCCTCGTCGGTGTGTACCTGTTCGCCGTGCTGATCGAGACGCTGGCCACGGCGCTCGGCGGCCAGCGGAACCGGGTGCAGGCGCTGAAGATCGCCGCGTACGGCAGCACACCGTACTGGCTCGGCGGCGTGCTGGCGGTGTTCCCAAAGCTGTCGCTGCTGGGCGCGGCGTTCGCGCTCTACAGCATACGCTTGTTCGCCGCGGGCCTGCCGCCGGTGATGAAGGCGCCGCGCGATAAGACGGCCGCGTTCACACTGCTCGTGAGCCTCGCGGGGGCCCTCGTCGTCCTCCTGATCAGCGCGATCGTGCGCATTTTCGTCTAGGCCCGCTCGCGGAACGCCGCCCGGGTGACGCCGCCCTCGCGCGCGAGGAGCGGCGTCGCCCCGGCGAGTCCCACCACCGCGAAGCCTACGAGGGCGACGACGTCGAGAGCCACGCGCAGCTCCCCTCCGTAGCCGGCGCCGGTCCACGGCGCGAGCAGCGCGTGCTTGAGCAGGTCCACCCCGTAGGCGAGCGGGTTCAGGTACGTCAACACGTGAAGCACCGGCCCGAGGTGGCCGATGGGATACAGGGCGCCCGAGAGGAACAGCATCGGGAACACCACGAAGTTCATCACGCCGGCGAAGTTCTCGATCGAGCGCATCCCCGCCGCAAGCAACACGCCGAGCGAGCCCGTCGCGAGGCTTGAGAGCACGATGCCCGCGAGGGCGAGCAGCGCGCCGTCCCAGGTGGGCCGGAGCCCCACGAGTGGCAACAGGACGGCAGCCACGGCCAGCGTTTGAACCGTGCCGAGCAGCGTCGCTGCCAGCGCTTTGCCGATCGCGATCGTGCTGCGACGGATCGGGGCGACGAGCACCATGCGCAGCACACCGGCGTCGCGGTCGGTCACGGTCGAGAGGGCCGCGAGCAGCGCGCCGAACATCACGACCATGCCGAGCAGCCCCGGCGCCATGTAGACGCGATAGTCGATCGCGTCGCGGCCGGCGAACACGGCGGCGAAGCCCGCCCCCGCGAAGATCAGCCACACGAAGGGGCGCGCGAGGCTCGAGAGCACGCGGCCCCGCTGTCGCAGGAACCGCAGCCATTCGCGGACCACGATCCCGTAGACCGCGCGCGCCCCCATCGCTACGCGGCGCCCCCATCGGCAAAGGGATGGCCGGTGCGCGCCAGGAAGACCTCTTCGAGCGAGCCCACGCCCGCCTCGCGTTTGAGGTCGGCCGGGGCGCCGAGGGCGGCGAGCCGGCCCCCATCCAGGATCGCGACGCGGTCGCACGGCTCCGCTTCCTCGACGTAATGCGTCGTGAGGAACACGGTGAGGCCGGTTGACTCGCGCAGCGCGCGGATCAGCTGCCACAGCGAGCGGCGGGCCCGCGGGTCGAGCCCGGCCGTCGGCTCGTCGAGAAACAGCACGCGGGGCTCGTGCAGGATGCCGCGGGCGATGTCGAGCGCGCGGCGCAACCCGCCGGACAGGGCGCGCACGGGCTCGCGGCGCCGTCCGTCGAGCCCGAACTGGCTGAGCAGTCGGTCGATGCGCGGCTCGGCGACACGGCGCGGCAAGTCCCACAGCCGCGCCGCGAATCGGAGGTTCTCCTCCACGGTGAGGTCGCGGTCGAGGGTGGTCTCCTGGAACACCAGCCCGATGCGGCGGCGCACGGCGAGGCCGTCGCGCGCCACGTCGTAGCCCGCGACACGCGCCCCGCCGCGGGACGGGGCGAGCAGCGTGGCGAGGAGATGCACCGTGGTGGTCTTCCCGGCGCCGTTGGGACCGAGGAACCCGAAGAACTCCGCCTCGCGCACCTCGAGATCAAGACGGTCGAGCGCGCGCACCGCGCCGAAATCCTTGCCGAGGCCGCTGGCCGCGATCGCGGCGGCCGTCATCCTTTCGCGGCGAGGGTGCGCGACGCGGGCGCCGCGCGGTAGGTCCACTCGACCGGGGCGCTCCCGCCTTCACTCGCTGCCCGCTCGGCCGTGGCGACCGCCGCGTCGATCAAGGGCCGGTGGGGCGAGAGCGAGCACACAGGATCGGTCAGCCCCGCGTCGCCCGCGATCAGGAAGGCCTGACAGCGGCAGCCCCCGAAATCCACGGTCTTGCGGGGGCACGAGCGGCAGGGCTCGGGCATCCACGCGTCGCCGCGAAACCGGGTGAACGCATCCGATTCGTTCCAGATCCATTCGAGCGGATGGTCGCGCACGTTGGCAAACTGGAGCGTGGTGATGCGGCCGGCCGCGTGACACGGCCACACCTCGCCGGCGGGGGTGACCGTCATGTACGCGCGGGCCCAGCCGCCCATGCAGGGCTTGGGATACTGCTCGTGATAGTCGGGCAGCACCCACACGATCTCGAGCTTCGGCCCGAGCCGCGCGCGCTCCTCCTGCACCACGCGCCACGCGGCGTCGAGCTGCTCCCGCGTCGGCAGGAGCGCGTCGCGGTTGTGCAGCGCCCAGCCGTAGAACTGCGTGTTGGCGAGCTCGATGCGCTCCGCGCCGAGCGACTCCGCCAGGCGAATGAGCTCGCGCACCTGGTGGAGGTTCCGGCGATGCAGCACGACGTTGACCGTGAGCGGGAAGCCCAGCTCGCGAGTGTAGTGGTACGCGGCGATCTTGTCGTCGTACGAGGTGGTGCCAGCGATCTCGTCGGACAGCTCGGCGTCCGCTCCCTGAACGCTGATCTGCACGTGGTCCAGCCCGGCCTGCTTCAGCCCGGCCAGCCGTTCCCTGGTGAGCCGATAGGCGGAAGTGATGAGCGAGCTGTACAGCCCGAGGTCGTGCGCGGTGCGCACCAGCTCCTCGAGGTCGGGCCGCAGCGTCGGCTCGCCGCCCGAGAGGCCGAGCTGCAGCACGCCGAGGGCGCGCGCCTCCCGGAAGACGCGGCACCATTCCTCGGTGGTGAGCTCGCGTTTGAAGCGCGGGCCCGCGAACGCGAGCGGGTTGGAGCAATACGGGCATTGCAGCGGACACTTGTAGGTCAGCTCGGCGAGCAGCCACAGCGGTTTAGCGTCCATAGAGCACCAGTCCCTTCGCGGCGAGCCCGTCGAGGAACGCCGTGACGTCCTGCTCGATGCCCTCGGCGCCGTAGCGCTGCCGCAGGGCCGCGGCCACGTCGGCCACGGAGCGCGTCCCGTCGCACAGCTTCAGGATCTCGGCCCCCGTCGCGTTCAAGGCGACGAGCCCTTCGGGATACAGCAGCACGTCGCGCTGGCGCACCTCGTCCCGTTGCAGCCGCGCCTTCGGATGCAGCCGTGGCACCGTCGCGCTCACGGCGCCGTCCCGGGGAGCGGGCCCTGCTGCACCGCATCCAGGAGGCACCACAGCACGTCGCACTTGAACTCGAGCGCCGCCACGGCGCGGTCCTGCTCGGCGCGAGTCTCGCACCGCGCGGTGACGAGGCCCAAGGCGTACTCGGCGTCGCGCGGCGCCTGCCGCAGCCGATTCTTGAAGTACTGCAGCCCGTCCGGGTCGACCCACGTGTAATGCTCGAGCATCGCGCCCAGCCGCTCCTTGACGATGAGCGGCGCGAACATCTCGGTGAGCGACGCCGCCACGGCCTCCAGCCACGGCTTCGAGCGGCAGAAGGTGACGTACGCGTCCACGGCGAAGCGTACCCCCGGCAGGAGCCTGCGCTGGCTCAGGAGGTCCGCGCGCGGCACGTCCATCGCCTCGCCCAGCCGCAGCCACGCCTCGATGCCCCCTTCCTCACCGGGACAGCCGTCGTGGTCGACGATCCGCTGAATCCACTGCTGCCGGACCTCGTGCTCGGGGCAGTTGGCGAGGATCAGCGCATCCTTGACCGGAATGTTGATCTGGTAGTAGAACCGGTTCGCCACCCAAAGCTGGAGCGCCTCGCGCGACAGCTCGCCGCGGTGCATCCGCTGGTTGAAGGGATGGAGGTGGTGATAGCGGCGCTCGAGCACGGCTCGCAGCCGGGTGGCGAGGTCGTCGCTCACAGCTCGAACTCCATCGCGTCCTCTCCCACCACGATCCCCGCCGCCTCGACCTGCGCCCGCTCGGCTGAGCTGCGGCACAGCATGGGATTCGTGTTGTTGATGTGCACGAGCACCGTGCGTTTTACGGAGAGCCGGGGCAGGAGCTCCAAACTTCCCCCCGGCCCGCCCACCGGCAGATGCCCCATCTCGCGCGCCGTCGGCGCGTCGACGCCCCCCGCGGCGCGGAGCTCGTCGTCCGACCAGAAGGTACCGTCGAACAGCAGGAGATCGGCGCCGCCCGCCACGCGCCGCACCGCGTCATCGATCGCGCCGGCCGTCGGAACATAGGCGAGCGTCCCGCCGGTGCGCTGGTCCGTGAGCCGCAGGCCGACGTCGAACGTGGCGGCAGGGGCGGCAGAGGCGGCACGGCCGGTCCGCGCGTACCGCGGCGGTTGGCGGGCGACGGGCACGGTCGTGCAGGAGATCCCGAGTGGCGCGCCACCCAAGTCGGCGAGCGCGATCGGGCGACCCTCCTCGAGCGGCCGCGCCTCGACGCCTGAGTACGCCGAGAGCACCCGGTAGAGCGGCCATTGATCGCCCAGCAGCGCTGCCACGCCCGCGGGGGCGTACACGGGGAGTTTGGCGGCGCCCTCGCGCAGCAACAGGAGGCCGAGGGTGTGGTCGATCTCGCCGTCGGTCAGGATCACCGCCGCGAGAGGCGTGCCCCGCGTCCCCGGTGAAGGCCACAGCACCCGGTGCGCGGCAAGCTGTGTGCGGAGATCGGGCGACGCATTGAGGAGGATCCAGCGCTCGCCGTCGGCGCTCACTACTACGGACGACTGCGTGCGGCCGTGGCCGTCGGTGCGCGCTGCGGCGCAGTTCGGGCAGCCACAGTTCCACTGCGGCACCCCGCCACCCGCCGCCGAGCCGAGGATGATCACGCGCATTGAACAAAGGGGCCGGGTTCGTCACCCGGCCCCTCCCTCAACTGTCCCAGCTTGGTTCAGGCGTTGCCGGCGTAGGCGCCGACTTCCATCCCCAGCTCGACGACCTCGAATTCGGGCTTGGTCCACGACATGTCGCATCCTCCCGAAAGAAACGGTGGTGGTCGACCACGACTAACCACTGGGATGCCTCGCAGGGGCCGTGCCAGTCCAGCCCGCCCCGCGCTCTGGCCTCACAACTCGTTCCGTTGCAGGTGATTGTCGCACACCGCCCTGCCCCGTGGACCCCCACCGCGGAGCGCCGCGGATGCGCCATCTCACCCAGTTTGGGTGTAATCACCCAGCCAACCCGAACTTCTTCAGCCGGTAGCGCAGCGTGTCGCGCGAGATGCCGAGACGCTGGGCCGCCTTGGTCTGGTTCCCCCCGGCTTCGCGCATCGCCTGCTCGATCATCGACTTTTCCCAGCCGGCCAGGTCGCCACCCTGCGGCGGCAACGCGCCGTGGTCGGTCGACGCATCGCTCGGCAGCGGGCTCGTCAGGGACAGGTGCTCGACATCGAGGGTCGGACCCCGACTCCACAACACGGCGCGCTCGATGACGTGGCTGAGCTCGCGGACGTTCCCGGGCCACGGGTACGCGCGCATCAGGTCGCGCGCCGGCGCACTGATCTCGCGCACCGCTTTCCCGTACTTCGCGTTGAACGCCCGCAGGAAGCGCTCGCTCAAGAGCAGCACGTCTTCTCCGCGCTCCCGCAGCGGCGGCACGTGGAGTACGATCACCGCCAGGCGGAAGTAGAGATCCTTACGGAATCGCTCCTGGCGCACCTCCCGCTCGAGATCGCGGTTCGTCGCGGCGATGATGTGGACGTCGATCTTGCGCTCGCGCACGCTGCCCACCCGCCGCACCGCCCGCTCCTCGATCGCCCGCAGCAGCTTCCCCTGGACCGAGAGATCGACGTCGCCGATCTCGTCGAGGAACAGGAACCCGCCCTCAGCTGCCTCGACGAGGCCCGGCTTCGATTCCTTGGCGTCCGTGAACGCGCCGCGCTCGTAGCCGAACAGCTCGGCTTCCATGAGCGTCGCGGGCAAGGCCGTGCAGTTGACCTCGATGAACGCCTTCACGGCGCGGCTGCCGGAGGCGTGGATGGCGTGGGCCAGGAGGCCCTTACCGGTGCCCGTCTCGCCGGTGAGGAGCACCGGAGGCGTCTCGTCCAGCGCGGCGATCTGGCGCGCCCGCTCGAGCACCGCGCGGATGGCCGGCGACTCGCCGACCAGCCCCTCGAGCCCCACGTCCCGAGTGGCGCGACGGCGATAATAGGACAGCTCCTGCTTCAGCAGCCGGTTCTCGCGCGCGCGGTCGGCCAGCAGCTTGAGCTCCTCCAGGTCCACCGGCTTCTTGACGTAGTCGAACGCGCCGAGCTTCACGGCCTCCACGGCGCCCTCGATCGAGCCGTACGCCGTCACCATGATGACCGGGATCACGGGATCGAAGTCGCGGATCCGCTTCAGGAGATCGAGGCCGCTCATGCCGGGCAGCCGCACGTCCGCGAAGACGACGTCCGGCTGCAGCCTTTCGAGCAGCTCCAGCGCCTGCTCCCCGGTGCTCGCCACCTCCGCCTCATAGCCGTGGTCGGCCAGAAACGCCTTGGCCGACCGCGCCAGCGTGTGCTCGTCGTCGACGATCAAGACCGTCGAGCCGCTCATGCGAGGCTCCGCACCGGCTCGGGCGCGACGTCGCCGCTCGCGACGGGCAGCCAGAGGCGCACGGTCGTCCCGCGGCCGACCGTGCTCACGATTTCCAACCGGCCGCCCGCCTCCTCGATGTAGCGTTTGGCGATCGCCAGCCCCAACCCCGTGCCCTCGGGTCGTGTCGTGAAGAACGGCTCGCACAGGTTGGGCAGAATTTCCGGCGGTATCCCGCGGCCCGAATCGGCGATCTCGAGCATGACCCCGGTCGCGCCAGCCGCGCCGTCCTGGGCCCTCGCCCTGATCTCGAGCCGCCCGCCGTCGGGCATCGCGTCGAGCGCGTTCGAGACGATCTCGGTCAGGGCCTGCTCCAGTCGCATGGGGTCGACCCGAATCTCGGGGAGCGCCGCCGCACAGTTCACCGCGAGCTCGATCCGGCGCTGGCGCAGCAACTCCGCGAAGCCCGAGAGCGCGCCCTCGACCAGCGTCCGCACGCTCTCTCGGAGGGGGTGGAACGGAGCGGGTCGGGAGAACGCCAGCAGGTGAGCGATCCTGAGATCGAGACGATCGACCTGCTCGACGATGGCGTTCAACTGTTCGCGAGCGGCGGGCGCCTCGACGCGGTGCCGGGCGAGCTGGGCGGCCGCGCGCAGGCTCGCCAGCGGGTTGCGCAGCCCGTGGGCCACCGCCGCCGCCATTTGCCCGATCGACGCCAGCTTCTCGGACTGCACCAGCTGCGCGCGAGATTGGCGGAGCTGCTCGGTCATGTGCGCGAACGCGCTCGCCAGTTCGCCGATCTCGTCGCGCGAGCGCGGCTCGATCTCGTGGTCCAGGTCGCCCGCGCCCACGACGGCCATGGCCTGTCGCAGCTCGCCGATCGGGCGCGCCAGACTGCGGGAAATGAGCCACGACGCGCCGAGGCCCGCCGCCAGCGCCAGGAGGCCGATCGCCCAGAGGACGCGGCGTTTCGCCTCCACGATGCCTGCCACCTCGGCGAAGGCTCGCTGCACGCCCGACTCGCGGGCCTGGCGATAAACCTCGCGGTTCACCCTCGCCAGGGCGGGCTGCAGACGCTCCACCAGCTCCTGGCGCGCGGTGCGGGCCGCGGCCTCGCGACGCCCGGAATCGTAGAGCAGGAAGACACGAGCCGCGACGGCGCGGATTTCGCCCTCGATCCTGCGGACGGCGTCGGCGAGTGGAATCTCGTCGGCGGGAAGCCCCGCCGCCCAGCGATCGAGCCAGTAGTCCACGACCTGCTGGGTGAGCGGGAATTCCTTCTTGGCCGTGGGATCTCCGCTCAGGTAACGCCACACGACCTGGGTCTGGTTGAACATGGCGTCTTCGACTTCGGCGTACGTCCGCGAGTGCGCCAAGCGCTGACGCAGCGTCTCGAGCGTCCCCCGCTCCAGGGCGTTCGTGCGAATCGCCTCGACCCCGACGAGCAGGGTGGGGAGGACCATGAGGGAGAATCCCAGGAGCAACTTGCGCTGCAGGGTCACGGCTGCTTCATCCGATCGCTCCGAGGACGTCTTCCAAGATAGCCAGCGTGCGGTCCACGGTAACCTCGTCGTGCGCCAGCGAGACGAAGTTGTACGCGGTCCGCTTGAACAGCAGCCCGCGCGCCGCGCACCCCCGCGCCACGTCGCGCGAGAGCGGCTCGCTGACGAAGTGGACGAAACACATCTCGGCGATGCCACCGACACCGGTGACGACGTCGCCGTGCGTCTGGTGCAGCCGGTGCAGCCCGTGCAGCAGTCGGGTGCCGACGGCGTGCAGGTGCGCGCACACGTTGTCGCGCTCCATCACCTCGAGCGTCGCCGCGGCCGCCGCCAGCGCCACGCTCTCGGTCGCGAGCGTGGACGAGATCCAGGTGCGCGACGCGGCCGCCATCAGCTCGGCCCGGCCGCCCACCGCCGCGAGTGGGAACCCGTTGGCGAGCGCCTTGCCGAGCACGACGAGATCGGGGCGCACGCCGTAGCGCTCCGCCGCACCCCCCACGGCCAGGCGAAACGCCGTCTTGATCTCGTCGAACACGAGCACCGCCCCGACGCGTCGCGTCTCCGCCTGCACGACCTCGAGCCACTCGCGCGTCGGCTCCGTCACGACGACCGGCTCGACGACGACGACCGCCAGCCGGTCGCCGGCGTCGCGGATCAGCCGGCGCGTTCGCTCCGGATCGTTGAACGGCAGCTCCGCGTACAGCGCCCGAGTCGCCGCGGGAACGCCCTCGGCGCCCTGACACCAGTCGAGCCAGCCGTGATAACCGCAGCCGAGCACACGCTCACGGCCGGTGACCACGCGCGCCAGGCGCACCGCGGCGGCCACCGCCTCGGCGCCGGTCTTCAGGAACCGCACGCGCTCGATCCACGGGATGCGGTGGCAGAGCGCCTCGGCGAGCTCCTCCTCGAGCACCGGCGGCAGCGGGCCCACCACGCCCGCGGCGATCGCCTCCTCGGCCGCCCGGTTCACCGCCGGGTGCCCGTACCCCAGCGCCACGGCCCCCAGCGCCATGACGTAGTCCACGTACTCACGGCCGTCCGCGTCCCACACGCGGCAGCCGGACGCGCGCACCATCCGCTCGGGCGCGCTCGCCCCCCCCCCGGAGTCCTCGCCCGGCGGCGTCACGCCGAACAGGGCGTCGGGCCGCTTGCTACCGGTCGACGTGAATCCCGGAACGCGCCAGTCGTTCACCGTACTTCACCACCTCGATGGCCATGGCCCGGAAGAGCTTCGCCTCGCGCTCGTCGAGCGGCGTGCGGTGAATCACCTCGCGCACCGTCCGCAGCACGCTCTCCGCCTGGCGTGTTTTGAAGAACTCGATCACGCGCAGCGCCGCCTCTACGTCGGCGAACAGCCGCTCCAGGTCCGCGACCGGCGCCGGCGGGGCGGCGCGGCGGGGCGCCTTGAAGGCCCGCGACTCATCCCCGCGCGCCAGCGCGAGCTCGTACAACATCAGCACCACCGCATGCGCCAGGTTGAGCGAAGGATAGTCCGAATTCGTGGGAATGGTGACGACCCGGTGACACCGGTCCAGCGCGTCGTTCGCGAGCCCCTTGTCCTCGCGGCCGAACAAGAGTGCCACGACGCCCACCTCCGACCGGGCGAGAATCTCGGCGGCCGCCGGGCGGGGACGCTGTTGATTTCGCCTCGCGCTCCGCCCGCGCGACGTGAACCCAACGACGTGCACGCAGTCGGCGAGTGCGTCCTCCAGGCGCTCGTGCTGCGTCACCCGCGCCAGGATGTCCTGCGTCTGGTGGGCGATGCCCTCCACCCGGAAGGCGTCGTATTCCCGCGGCCGCACGAGCCGCAGATCGCGGAACGCGAAGTTCTTGAGGGCTCGGACCACGTGAGCGATGTTGACCAGCTCCTGGGGCTCGTGGAGCACCACGACGACGCTCATGCGCCAAACCAACACAGTGCGGAATGCGGAATGCGGAATGCGGAGTGTAAAGGTGGGCGTCGCAAGGCGAACGACCTTGCCCTGCAATTCCGCGTTCCGCACTCCGCACTCCGCATTCGATTCATCCCACCAGCTCCAGCACCCAGAACCGCTCCGGATCCTGCCGGTCTCCACGCAGCCACACCCAGCCGTTGCCGCCGCTCCACACGAGCTGCCCC
>Ga0134071_10000827_pt1 | contig 10770 bp, 4 predicted proteins | sample 15_taG_27_FD_94466 | JGI IMG/M metagenome (GOLD analysis project Ga0134071, IMG submission 94466) | Grasslands soil microbial communities from the Angelo Coastal Reserve, California, USA - 15_D_Rain_40cm_5_09082015 | ecosystem: Environmental > Terrestrial > Soil > Grasslands ...
CTTCTGCAGTGATCGTGGACACGAGAAGCGATGCCGAATACACGGGTCAACTCGTACGCGCCAGGCGGGGCGGCGCAATCCCCGGAGCCGTCCATCTGGAATGGACAAATAACCTCGATGCCAGGGGATTCTTCAAATCCGCGGCGGAACTGAAGCAAATGTACGCCGAACACAGCATCACCCCGGACAAGGAGGTGATACCTCATTGTCAGGGCGCTTACCGGTCGGCACATACCTATGTCGCACTACGTCTGCTTGGCTATCCCAACGTGCGGAATTATCTCGGCTCCTGGGGGGAATGGGGCAATCGAGAAGATTTGCCCATCGAGCATCCCACTGAACCGTGAATCATCCGTGTTAATCTAATTTTTTATGCGGCTCACGATCAACCGACAGGTCTATGAGGCGGCGAAAGGAAAGACGATCATCCAAGTGGCGGATGATATCGGTGTTCAGATCCCGCGGTATTGCTACCATCCCGATATTGGAGTCGAGGGTAGTTGCCGGATGTGCCTGGTTGAAGTCAAGGGCGCCCCGAAGCTGTTGCCCGCTTGCGCAACTCCGATCACCGACAACATGGAGATCCGCACGGACACTGAACGCGTGCACGAGGCGGTCCGGTATGCCATGGAGTTCCTGCTGCTTCATCACCCGATCGATTGTCCGGTCTGTGATCAATCCGGAGAGTGCTGGCTGCAAGACTATTACATGGCTCACGCGGGCCATGACAGCCGCTATCCCCTCGGCCAGAAAACTCGCCGGCGCAAAGCTTTCAATCTGGGCCCGCTGGTCAAACTTGATCAGGAGCGTTGCATCCTGTGCACGCGTTGTGTGCGCTTCACCCGCAATGTAACGAAGACCAACGAGATTCAAGTCTTCAGCCGCGGGCACAACTCGGAGATCGGGATCTTCGAAGACCGGCCTTTGGACAACCCATACTCCGGCAATGTCGTCGACGTCTGCCCCGTGGGCGCGCTCACCAGCGTCGACTTCCGGTTCAAAGCGCGAGTCTGGTTCTTGAAAGGAACCGAATCCGTGTGCGCCGGCTGCAGTACGGGCTGCAATTTACGTATCGATCATACTGCCCGCGCCGTTGGCGGAGGCATTCCTGGATATACCGCCACTGACGGACAGATCTACCGGACCGTCGGCAGGCGCAATGTTGAAGTCAATAAGAGCTGGCTATGCGATGAGGGCCGCCTGAGTTTCCACACGCTGGAGCGATGGCCGCGGCTACGGCAAGCAAGCGTGAAGGGTGAGCAACAACCTGTCAGCAGTGTTTTACCTGCCGTCCACGCCAATTTCGAATCGGTTCGCAGCCACCAGGGAGTTTCGGCGGTTGCCGCGCTGGCATCCGCAACCAGCACCAACGAGGCCCTGTTCCTGATGAAAAAATATTTCAGGGGTCACGTGGATTTCCGGTTGGGCAGGGAGGTCGAGCTGTACCAGCAACAGCAGGATGAACTGTTACGCCGCTATGATAAGCATCCCAACACGCACGGCGCTCTCGACCTGGGCTTGGCCGGAGGCTCAGGCGGACTTCGCAGGCTGCGCGATGCGGCCGAAAAAAAAGAAGTCCGCGCGATGTGGATCTCGTTCCACCCTCAACTGGTCGGTGAGGACGCGCCGGAAATTATCGAAGGTTTGAAGCGGCTGATTGCTGCCCTTGAATTCAGCGTCGTGAGCACGACGCATGATTTCGGCTGGGCGCGCCACGCCGATTACTTGCTTCCGATGGCGACGTGGGCTGAGGAGAAAGGCACGTACACGAATTACGCAGGCCGCGTGCAAATGACAAACCGGGCAGTCATGCCGCCGGGTGATGCCGAGCCCCTGCACGTATTGATGGCCGAACTGCTGAACCTTTCTGGTATCGAAGTACCGACCGATCCGGCTGCCATCTTTGAATGGATCAGTCGTGAAGTGCCGGGATATGGCGGCCTCGACTACGACACCATCGGCCCGTTGGGCGCGGCTGTTGCCCCGGTTCACGAGGAAGTGCTGCGATGACACCCGTTCCCGGCGGGTATGCTGTCGACGTTCCAACGATCAACGTCGGCGAGAGAGCGCGGCGGGAGCATGCCACCGTGTGGTCAACCTTTCGCGCGTTTGCAGTTACCCTTCGGCGGCTGTTCACCAGTCTGTTCAAGGGTGATATACCGACCATCAACTACCCCGAAGAATCGCGGCCGTATTCCGAACGATTTCGCGGCACCCATATTTTGACGGTGCGCGACGATGGCAGCCTCAAATGTGTGGCGTGCTATATGTGCGCGACCATTTGTCCGGCCGAATGCATTTACATCGAAGCAGGCGAACACCCGAATCCGGAGATCGAGAAATTTCCAACCCGCTTCGACATCGACATGATGCGCTGCATCTATTGCGGCTTCTGCGTCGACGCCTGCCCTGAAGAAGCGATCATCATGAGCCGCGAACACCACCAGTCGGTCTACGAGCGCTCCGAGACGATTTACGGAATCGAGAAATTAATGGCGCGTCCCGGAATCGACGCCAAAGGCCCGGGCTACCGTCCCAACCGCCCCATGGCCGAAGCCAAAATCTTCAAGAAGCAGGAACAGCAAACCTGCCCATTTCCTTCGTATATCGAAGAGCGGCATCCGGCGGTGTTATACGAATCGATGATCCGGCGAAGAGGTTAATCGCGTCATAACAATTCCGCCAGCATCGACCGAACACGACAAATTGTTGACATGACCACCCGCTGTCCGCTGCGAAGGACCCAACGGATCAATGGCTTCGCGTCGCCTCGGTGTGGTATTGGGTCTGCTTTGTGTATCACGTTCTCTGGTAAGCAGGAGGCAAACCAGTGCGCGGGTTCTCACAAATCGTCAGACACCTACTCCTCACCGCGACGCTGATCGCCGCGATACTTACCACAGCCGGAGGGAAAAACCTCGAGTCCCAGCAAACCGCCATCGGAGCGCTCACCTCTGCGCCCGATACTTTCAAAGGCCGCAACGTCGTCATCAGCGGAATTCTGAAAACCGTTGAGCGTGATTATTTCTCCGCACCGGATTTCGTTTTGACCGACACGTCCGGACAGGCGGTCTCGGTAACACCCTGGGCGCCGCTGGAATTGCCGCCGACAACATCGGCCGGTGGTGAACAACCTTTCACAATGCGCGATTTTCTCGGGCGCAAGGTCGCCATTCAGGGAAACGTGCGGCAGGGCCCGAGCGGTGCGCCCATGCTTCAGACCGTATCCGCAATTGAATGGAGTTCAGACAGGTCCTTCGAGGGAACGCTCGGCGAATCGCATGCAGACCGTGAAAGCCTTCTCAGCATCGCAGGCGACACGCTTTCCCGCAATGTATCACCGCGCATGCTCGTCCTTATGGTGGATTTCTCCGACCGGGCCGGAGTGGTATCGCGCGATTTTTTTCAGGACCTGCTCTTTGGGAAAGATCCTGCGGTCTCGCCAAACGGCAGTTTCCGCGATTACTACCGTGAAGTTTCTTACGGTCAGTGGGACATAACCGGTGGTGTCAATCGGCCGGGTATTGCGTGGGTGCGGCTGCCGCAAGTATCGCATTACTACTCGGGCGATTGTTTTGGTATAGGCCGTGGATCGGAGTGTCCGGCTCCGCAGTATCCACAAAATCCCCAAAAAATGATCGAAGACGCCATCACGGCTGCGAGGGCTGCGGGAATTGATTTCGGCGCCTACGACGGAAATGGCGATGGCTTCGTGGACTCGCTCTTTGTCGTCCATGCCGGACGCGGCAGCGAGTTATCGCTGGACCGCGGCGACATTTGGTCGCATCGGGGCGTAGTGCCCGTACCAATGGATACGAACTCGACGAACAGCTCGGGCCGGCCGGTGTACGTTCGATCCTATACAACTGTCCCGGAATACTGGTATCGGCCTGGCGACATGACTATCGGCGTCATTGCTCACGAATACGGGCACGATCTCGGGCTGCCGGATCTCTACGACCTGGATTACGACGCGGCAGGAATTGGCAACTGGAGTTTGATGGCTACAGGGTGCTGGAACGGCAACCTTGGGAATACTCCCGCCCAGTTCGATGCATGGTCGAAATACAGGCTGGGCTGGGTGAAGCCGCGTCGCGTCTTCGGAACTCTCGTCAACCAGCCGATCGCGGCTGCCGCCACGTTTCCCGATGTATACCAGTTCTCCGAATCCGAGATGCCGAATCCAGTCGAATACTTCCTTATCGAGAATCGACAGCGCGTTGGATTTGACGCGGCGCTGCCCGGTTCCGGTCTGTTGATCTGGCACATCGATGAGAACGCGCAGGACAATCGGAACCAGTGGTATCCGGGCTGTTCAAACTGTTCCGGGCACTATCGTGTCGCGCTGATTCAGGCAGATCAGAAATGGAATCTCGAACGCAATCAGAACCGGGGAGACAGTGGCGATCCGTTTCCTGGAATCTGTGCAACGCGCACCTGCAGTGTCGAATTCACCGGATTCTCAAAGCTGAACAACAATCTCTACACGGGACGGCAGGGCGGGTTCAGCATCACTACGATCAGTGCATCCGGTCCGACAATTACAGCGACGCTTTCGGCCGGCCGAAATATCACCAGCCCGAACACCAGCCCCCTCGAGATTCGATCGCCCGGAACGGTTTTTCTGACGGCGGGCACCAGCACCACGGTTGCATCCCCACATGGGGACGCCTGGTTACGGAAGGAACGAGCACTCCGTTCGGAGTTGAGATGTTGCAGCGCCGCGAGAACAACGTCCTGGTGTCGGAGGTCGGCTTCGAAGCGGCGGAGCCCGTTCGACGGGGTCGAATTCCGGTGACCATAGATGACGCGGCAAACACCGGCGTTGCACTCGTGAATGCGCACGAGACTGCAGCGGCGATCTCGTTCTTTTTTACTGACACTGGCGGAAGAGATGTCGGACACGGCTCGCTCCAGCTACCCCCCCGAAGTCAGATTGCACGATTTCTTACCGACTCACCCTTCTCCGCTCCAGGAACGTTTCAAGGTACGTGGACCTTCGAATCCGATGTGCCGGTGGGATCCCTGGCAATTCGAGGCACAACGAATTCACGCGCAGAGTTCATCATGACAGCTTTGCCGGTTGTTCCACTCTCGTCCGAACTGTCCAACGCCTCGATTGCGTCGCACGTTGTAGACGGCGCCGGATGGAGTACACAGCTGCTTCTCGTCAATCCCACGGACCAGGATTTGAATGGAACCGTTGAATTCACAATCGACGGCCGAACGCCGGGAGGAAACACTTATCGGATTGCGCCGCGCAGTTTACAGGTATTCGAAACATCGGGAACCGCTGAAGGTTTGCAGCAAGGCACAGCTCGCGTCATTCCGATCGCGAACTCGCCTGCACCGGCCGCGGCGCTCATAGAATCTGTTCAAGTGAATGGAGTGCTGGTATCTGCAGCCGGAATTACCAGGACCTCCCGCGGAAGTGCGTTTCGCGTTTACACCGAGTCGCTTGGAGATTTCGAAAAGGCACAGCCGGGATCGTCAGAGACTGCGATTGCACTCATGAATCCCTCCGAGAGCGCAATGACAGTCCATCTGGAGTTGATGCAGCTCGATGGCACAGTGGCCGCTCCGTCCGCGGCCGTCGTGATCGCCGCCCGCGGCCATCGTTCGTTCCTGCTTCGCGATGTTCAGGAATTCAGCAACGTGACTCCGCTTCAAGGAGTATTGCGCATCTGGACCGATTCTGGTGCCGGCGTTTTTGTCACGAGCTTTCTTTTGCGATACAACGAGCGCGGCGACTTCCTGCTGACGAACTTACCCTCGATGAATGAGAGCCAACTGCCAGTGTCGGCTGACCGCATCTTCCCGGAGCTGGCAGCGGGTAACGGATTGATGACGCGAATCATCCTTCTTGATTCCGGTTCCACTACCCTGCGCCTCTACTCGCAGGCCGGAGAGCCTGTCGGCGCAAAGTGACGAAGGAAGCAAACCGGCAACATCCAGTAATGAGGCGGGTTTTCGCGGTTCCGTTACCTGGTCCCGACGAGATTGAGGAATACGCCTTTGTGGTTGTACTTCAAGTCGGTCAGGTCGTCGGAGAAGTCAGTGAAGTTGTAGCCGACGCCGACCTTCAGGTTCTTGCCGAGGTGACGATAGATCGCGGCCAGCGCACCACGGCGGCGCTGACTGGCGTCCGGGAGGTTGAGCATTCGCACCTCAGCCAAGCTGTCCCAGTTCTTGCCGAACCGCCTGTCCGCACGCAACACCACGAGCTGCGCGGGGCTACTGAAGAACTCCCGCGTTTCGCGATTAAGGCTCACTTCTCCCAGGCGGTGGGCGTACTTGCCGCCGATCGACCAGTTGGCCGTGAAGTCATAGGTAAGGTCGAGCGCTGCGATGTGGCTCTTCTGAATGAACTCGGCCGCGGTGTTCTGCGAGGTCACCACCTGTTCCGGGGTCGGGACATTATAGAAGTACGTATACTTGGCCAGGGCGCTCAGCCGGTCATGCCGCACCGGACGGTACGCGTAGCCGACCACGGCCTCGGTGTAACCGCCGGCATAGAACCCGCCGAGCGAGCTGTCACTGACCGAGTGGTCCAGCTTGCCGAGCACGCGCCAGTCGGGCGTGAGCTGGAACTTGAAGTTGTTACGGAACAGCCACAAGGTCCTTGCGGTATGAGTCAGGTCGAGCTGTTCGGCGTTGTCCCGGCGATACTCGATCGTGCTCGCGAACTGCATCTTATCCACGCCGTAGCCCATGCGGATTCCAGTCGCCCTGCGGTTGGTCTGGGCGCCGGTCTGTGAGTCGCGAAGCCTGCCGAGCTCCGCGCTGCCGCCGAAATTCCAGCGCTCTTTCGCCACGAGATTGATTCCGGTGGCGTGCGTGAGGCCGGTTAGCGAGTCGCCGTTCTGGTAACGCTCCTCGACGTAGACGCTCGAGGTGTCGGAGAGTCTTCTCTTCTCCCCCGAGATCAGGTTGCCCCGGCGGATTCGCTGGCCGTTGTCCGTCCGCTCGTTTTCCAGCGAATAGTTCAGGTAGAGATTGGTCCGATCGGAGTAGAGGAAGTTGGTGCCGATCTTTCCACCGGGCCCGAGGTCCCCGTCGGAAGCCTCCCCGTCGATCCGGAAGCGTTTCGTCAGGCGATAGGAGCCGCCCGCTCCGATGCGACCGTTGCCTTCACGGCCACCGCTTGCCGAGACCGTGTCCTGGAAGAAGCCATAGGCGCGCCAGGCGGCCCCGGGCTCGAACTTCAGCTGCGCGACCGCGTCGGTGCGCTCGCCCTGCACCTGGGTCAGGGGAACAACCGGCGAACGGTCCTTGCGCAGATCGTTGCGCACGCCGGTGCTGACGCTCCATCCCTCGGTCAGCTTATAGCCCATGTCCAGTTCGATCGCCCGGGTCTGGAGCCCCTGGTCCTCGATCCTCTGATCGCCCTTGGCTGCCAGGCTCAAGCGGCTCGTCACCGGCATCCTGAACGTGCCGCCGTATTGCTCGGTATCCTTGATCGTCGCCTGTCCCGGCGCCGAATAACCGCCGTCGAGGCTCTGCTTATAGAAGGTGAAGCGGCCGTCGCGACCCTTGAAGAAGTCGCCCACCCCGACGCTCAGGTCGGCGCGGTAGGCCCCCGCCCCTGCCCCTGCGCCGGTGAACGGCTGGTCGTCAGGGCCATGGAACCCGAATCCGCCATCATCGGACCTCAGCGATGTGGAGACGAGACCCTCGCTCCGGCCCGTCTGCATCTTGAACCAGGAATTACGGCTCATCCGCAAGGTCAGGTCTGCGGCGCCGAGGTTGCTGCTGTTGACATCGCCTTCCTTGTTGCGGTTGGCGGTCAGGCCGAGCCCGACATGGTCGTTCAACCAGTAATGGCCCTGGCCGCCGGTGGCGAGCGCGTCCAGCTTTTCGAAGCCTGGCGTGTACTCATAACGCGCCACCAGATAGGCCTCGTTACCGCTCAAGCCGCTGCTGCGCACCAGGAGGTTGTCGTCAGCGGTTGACGTGAGCGGCTCGGAAAGCAGCAGCCGTCCCTGCAGGTAGTCGATGTCATAGTCCACGCTGGGCCGCAGGTTGACCACTCCCGTGACGATACGCGAGTCCTTGTCGCGCATCTCGATGCGCACCCGCTCGGAGCCCGCCAGGATGTCCTGGTGGCGCAGGAAGTAGAGCGACCCGCCCGTTCCGCGGAATTCCTCATAGCTGGGTACGGTTCCCGGTTCGGCGGCGAATCCGTCCAGGGTGATCCGTCGCTCGCCGAAGCTGGTGGTGGATCCGGACGCGTAGTGCGCGTTGGCTCCGTACAGACCGCGGTCGACGTGGGCCAGCTCGTTGCCCATGTAACCGGCGTTGAAATTGCCCCACATCCCGTAACTCTCGCCACGGCCCGCTTTGAGGTAGAACTTGCCCAGGGTCGGCGCCATTTCCGTCACGACACCGTTGTCGCCGAACGTCGGGTAATGGTAATCGGGATCGACGCGGCGGAATAACGAATCGGGCGACTTGTTCAGGAAGTTGCTGAACAGGTCCTTCATCGGGCCTTCCCGGGTGTCCGCGCTCGTGGTCAATCGCCAGTTCTCAAGCACCTTGCCACTCACGTAGAACGCCAGCCGGCCGTCCAGCGACGAATTGTAGGGCTGCGCGGCGTTCGCGCCCTGCAGCAGACCTATCGGTCCGCCCGCGCGGTTCTTGGACACCGTGACATCGGCGATGCCGACGTAGAAAAGGTCCCTGCGCTTGAACTCCAGGTCGCGAAGGTACAGCGACCCGTTGCCGGCATGGTCGAGCACCGCAACTTCGACCGTATGCGTGCCGTCCGGAAGGATCTCCTCCGCAGCGAAGTTACCCAGCGGGTCGACCGGAACCTGGCGGCCGCCCACCCATATCGTGTGGTCCGCCGGTATGCCTGTGCCCTGTACTTTCACCGTGCCGCTGCCGAGCGGAATCTGGTGGCGCGCCAGGTCGCTCTCGCCATAGGCGGCCAGCACCTCGCGCGGCGACGATGCGTCGGAGGTCACGAGATTTCCAGTTGAATTGGGTGGCGGCTCGCGGTACAGCCACAGCGGATGCGCACCCGTTTCGTCGAAATTTTCCTTCGCGTCATAAACGCGCAGCAGGTACTTGAGTTCGCGTCGCTGGCTGCCCGCGAGAGTTTTTGCCGCCGGCTGCCATTCCGCCAGGCCCGCGTCGTCGACCGCGATGATTTCGAGCGGTACGGCCTCGAGTGACTGCTGCTGCTCGTCGAAGATTCGGATTTCGGCACGCTCGATGAAGTTCCCATAGTTGGTGTACATCCGGAAACGCACGACGGGTGCGGCAGCTTCCAATTCGCTCACCGTCACGTCGACTGGATGCGCCGCGACGGCGAGCCGCGGCTGCGATTCGAGATTGTCGAAACGAAACTGGATGTTGGCCTTGTCCAGCGCGACGTCGGTGCAGCGCTGGATGTCGGAAGAGCTGCGGCTCGGGTCGTCGATCGGCTTTCCGTCGACCGTGATGTGCATCACGTTGAGCTCATAAGGGCTCTTCGGACGAATCTCCTGGGTGAGACGTGTGATGTCCACGCCCTCGTAGTTGTCCAACGGAAGCGTTTCGTCATATACCACCTGCACGCGCACGAACGACTCCTGGCCCTGGATGAAGCCTTCGTTCACGACGTCGTCCGACTGGACGTAACCACGTCCCTCGTGCTCGGCCCGGGCTCCCGACAGCACCGGATCCTGCATGACTATATCCATGGCGCGGCGCGCCCGGACCGCGGAAAGCCCGATGTCGTCGCCGTAGACCGACGCGGTGCGGCGGTCGAGACCCTCGTTTTTCGTGTAACCAATAAACCGCAGTCGAGCGTTGGTCCGATCTGCGATGTCCTCCAGAGCACGGCGCAGGTTTGCCGCGTAGCCGGCTGGAATGATCGGCTGGCCGTTCGCGAACTCGATGGTTGTGATGCTGCCCCAGGCGGGCTCATAAACCCTGGTCACCATTTCCGTACCACCGCCGGGACAGAGCTGCGGCTCGTCCGGCAACTCCTGGAGAGGATCGTCGTACCAGAATTCCACTTCGATGCGACGATTCAAGGTCCTTCCCTGAACCGTTTCGTTGGAGGCCCGCGGGTTTGAGGCACCGCGACCGTCGCTTTCGATCGCCGAGGCCGGCAATCCCAGGACGTCCTGCATGGCCAGCGCGACGCGCTGCGCCCTTGCCTTCGACAACGATACGTGGTTTCCGTAAGTGCTCTCGTCGCGGCCGGTCAGCGGCGCGTCATCGGTGTAGCCGATGAACCGGACCTTCACGCCCTGTTTGTCCTCCAGGTTGCTGAGCGCCTGACGGACCTGTCTGGTGAAGTCTTCGGAAACCGCAATGGTCTCGCTCTCGTACCGCAGTGGCGCAACCAGGTTCTTGACGCGCATCCGGGGCGTTTGGCCTTCCTTGAATCGCATTTTGCAGAGTTCATCCACCCGGCAGACCTTGATGCGCTTGATGCCATCGGTCACCTTCGGGTCTAGTGACCATTCCCGGAATGTCTGGTCGTCGGACAGATGCCGCTCGACCGGCTCGCCCGGCTTGACCGCTTTGAACGGACCGGCAGCGGTCTTGGACCGGCCGGCGGCAGTGTTGGACTGGCCGGCGGCGGTGTTGGACTGGCCGGCGGCAGTGTTGGACTGCTCGGCGGCGGTGTTGGACTGCTCGGCGGCAGCAGTGTTGGACTGGCCGGCGGCGGTGTTGGACTGCTCGGCGGCGGTGTTGGACTGCTCGGCGCCAGTGTTGGACTGGCCGGCGGCAGTGTTGGACTGCTCGGCGGCGGTGTTGGACTGCTCGGCGGCA
>Ga0134071_10000830_pt1 | contig 10767 bp, 4 predicted proteins | sample 15_taG_27_FD_94466 | JGI IMG/M metagenome (GOLD analysis project Ga0134071, IMG submission 94466) | Grasslands soil microbial communities from the Angelo Coastal Reserve, California, USA - 15_D_Rain_40cm_5_09082015 | ecosystem: Environmental > Terrestrial > Soil > Grasslands ...
GAAAGGAATAACCAGCCGCCTGATCCCCATCGAAGGCTTTGACCCGGACCCGTCGATCGCACGCCTGCTCGAGCCGTACCAAATGAAACTGGACGAAACACTGCGCACGGTCGTGGGTCAGGCTGCAGGCGATCTCATGCGCTCGACGGCGCGGGAATCGCATCTGGGAAACCTTGTCGCGGATGCGGTTCGCGCGAAGACCGGCACCGAAATCACCCTCATCACCGCTGCCGATCCTCAAATGGGTATCCCGAAAGGGCCTATTACCAGCCGGACACTGTTCGAAGTTTTGCCTTCGGAAAAGACGCTCGTCACCATGCGGCTTAGTGGTGCCCAGATCAAGCGGATTCTTGGCAAGACAATGCTGAGCGTGAGCGGTGTCCGCGTGAAGCTGGATTCGTCGAAACCTGCAGGTAAACGGCTCGTTTCCGTGCGCCTGGAGAATGGTACGCCTCTTCGCGATAAAGATTTCTATACCGTCACGACCAACGACTACCTGTTGATGGGTGGTGATGGTTTTACCGAATTCGCCGGCGGTGTGGACGTCGAAGATACCGGAATCCTGCTGCGCGATGCAGTTGCCGAACACATCGCCCGGCTCGGCACAGTCTCCCCCCATCTCGACGGACGAATTCAATTTTCCCGCTAAAACGACCCGCTAACGGACGCGCCGCGGCGTCGGGAAGCCGACGGAATACGGCGTGTCATATCGGATTCTCTTCCCATCCTTGTCGAGAAATCCAATGGATTGGTAGAACAGTGCTGGGGGCGGTAAGTTCGCAGGCACTGTTCCCTCGATAATATACAGCCGACCTTCGTGAAAGTAGATGCCCGCACAAGTACGGGTTCCGTCCGGATTCGTAAAATAGAGCTCGTGGCCTTCGACGCGATCGGCGTTCGACATTGCCAGATGAGTCACTTTTGCGCTTTTTTGGATAAGCTCAAACGTCGCATGGATGACGGCTCCCCGCATATCGCCCTTGGCGTGGTTGTTGCAAAGATCGCCGTCCCCGCCGCCAGCCTTGCACGCTTTCACTCGCTCATCTTCTAATTTTTCTTCATTCGTGTAGTCGACCACGGTGACGGAATAGCGAGAACGGCCATTTTCATAGCTGTGCACGCGGGCCGGTAAGGTGATGGCGTATTCGGTAACATAGGTAATGTCTTTGGCCTTGGGTTCGCCTGGAAAATTAATCGCAAAGAAATCCGTCCGGTTGGAATATTCCCTCCATTCCTGCGCGGATGCAATTGCCGCGAACAACAACGCTAAGGCGGCGGCACGGATTATGATGAAGCGCATGTTGACCCTCCCAAAATCATCGTTACTTCGATTGACGAAATACTACAACCTTGAGCCGGTCTGGCGCGAGTTTTTTGCCAATTAGCGGGCGGACCGCAGTTGGCCGCTTCAGTGGTAAAGTGAGTCCGCCATGGTCTCTGTCAACGCGCTTGTTGAAACATTATTGCAGCGTGCTCCGGCAAGCGTGGCAGAGGCAGGCGACTGTCTTCTGGCGGGATTGTCGGGCGGGCAATTAGAACGCGCCGCATTTCTGGATGATCCCCTCGCGCTCGTCGGTCCACCTTATTTTGTTCCCCGGTACCTGGCTCAAGTTACCTGGTGCGCGTTGAAAAGCGAATACGAGGCAGTCGATGAAGTGCTCGCCAGTCTTGGCGCGCTCAGCGAACGCAATCCGCCGATCATCGAACGTAAAAGAGACGTGACCGCCGATCGTGTCGTTTTACCGGAAGCCAAAGTTCTGGATCTGAAATATCCGATCAAGGGAGAAAACGGCGTTTGGCAATCATCGATCGAGGCGCTCGTGACGTCCGGTCCTTTGCGAGATCGGGAAATCCGAATTTCCATCGCTTCGGATCGCAACCGTACCGCCTGTTTTCTTGTCCCGTTTCTTTGGGTCCACTCCACGATTGCGGCATACAATCTGGCTCCGTCCGGTGATGATCTATTCGAGGCGCTGCCGGAAACTTTCATCGTCCTCGAACCCTTGCGGCAAGTGAATGCGACCGCCGTAGCGAGAAGCCTTCACTGTACCAAGCCGCAGATCGATCAAATCCGGCGAGGCAAAGGCGACGTCACCGTTCACACTCTTAAGGGACAACTGGTACACGCGCTCTTCGACCGCATGCTGGAAGGCGGTATAGCGACTTCCGATGATTTCGAAGCGACTTATCGTGAAGTGCTCCCGTCATTTCTCGTGCCGCTGGCTTCAGTCACCGATCAGTTTTTCAACGAGGCGGCATTTCACGCCGATGTGTTGCGTCACCGGGATGCATTGAAGGCCTTCATCGATTGTCATCCGCATCTGCTCGAACACACACAACTGGAGTTGAAACGATATTCCGCAACTATCGGAATTCAAGGTCGAATCGATGCGATCTTTCGTGAAGGAAACCGGCTGGACATCCTGGAACTCAAAACCGGTACCCGGTTACGGCCCGAGGATCATGCACAGCTCTTCATTTATCGCCTGCTTCTGTCGGATCTGATCCGGCGATGGCAGCGGAACGACCGGCAGGATGTGGAAATCACGACACGCCTGTTATCGTCCATCGATGGCTCTTTCGCGCCGCTCCGCGTGGCGACGGATTTCTACCAAGTACTGGACGCGAGAAACAGGCTGATCGCCATGCAGTATGCGCTGGGGCGCACTCGCGCACATATTGCGCCGAGATATGAAGGCTTCAACGAGGAGATTTGCGGAAATTGCCCTTCGTGGACCAGAGAACGCTGCAAGGAGAGTTCGGACGTCTTCGGCGACAGGCGGGCATCGCGCGAAAACGAGCGGGAATCCGCAGAGCTGGAGTATTTTCGCCGTTTTACGAGTCTGGTCGAACGTGAGAGATGGTATGCAGACCAGGAGGTCGCGGATTTGCTCGACGATAGCCGGCTGGAATTTCGCGTAAGGAATTTCCGCACTATTTGTGGCGCAAGGATTGTTTCGGGCGCGGAGCCGTTCACGTTCGAGTTCGAAAAGAACACGTCGGATCTGGAATCGGGCGATAGTGTCCTCATTCATGCGGGACGCATTTCGAGTTCGCCGACATATCACGGCTCCGTCCGGGAAACAGGAACCAGGCAGATTCGAATCTCGATTCCGCTGAAAAATCTGGTGCCGTCGGTATTCGAAGACCAAAGCTGGATTATCGACAGGCTGCCCAGTAACGTTACGGCGGAAGCGAGCCACACAGCTCTATACGACTTTCTTGTCGCGCCGATGGATGAGAAGAAACGGGTGGTGCTGGGAACCACCCCGGCGCTTCGCGCCACCCCTCCTAACTTAGGAGGGGAGTTTGCGATTTCCAGTCCCCTCCTGAGTCAGGAGGGGTGCCGAGCCGAAGGCGAGGCGGGGTGGTTCCCAAAGCTCAACTCCAGCCAGCAGGAGGCCATCCGCCGCGCCGCAAATTGCAACGTCTTTCACCTGATCTGGGGACCGCCGGGCACCGGCAAAACGCGGATCATTCCCGAGATCATCCAGCGCGCCGGCGGCCGTGTCTTGCTTGGTGCTTTCACTAACACGGCCGTGGACAAGATGCTCGGGGCGGTGCTCGAGCACGATCCGGGAACGCGTTTTCTTCGTGTGGGCCGGGCTTCCGATTCACCGGAGCTTGTGGCGAAAATCTCCGCCGATCCGTCGGATTTTTTCACCCATGATCTGGCGCGAAAGTGCGGCAATGTGGGGGCGGTCCGAGACGCCCTTCAAAAAGCCACGATTGTCGGAGCTACCGCGCATCGCGCATCGACGATTCCGTACCTGCGCTCGGGCACATTCGAAATGGCCATCGTTGACGAAGCCGGGCAACTAACCGAGCCGCTTACTCTCGGCCTCATTCTTCGCGCGCGCCGCTTCGTCCTGATTGGCGACGACCGCCAGCTTCCACCCGTCGTTCGTGTCCACGAACTCGGCCAATCGATGTTCGAGCGCCTGAAGCGCGACACCGACAACGTGACGCTCCTCGAAACTCAATACCGCATGCACCCGGGCATTATGGCAGTATCGAATCGATTGTTTTATGAAGGACGGTTGCGGTCCGGTATCGGCCTTCGCGAACGCGATGCGTCGGATGGCGCGCCGGTGGTGTTTATTCCAGTTGAAAGTCAGAGCGATGGACGATCGAATCCGGATGAAGCTCGCATGGTTGCAGGGCTTGTTGAATCCTTCACGCGTGACCGCGGTATCGATCCCGAATCCATCGGAGTTGTTTCGCCATTTCGCGCTCAGGTGGTTCTGCTTCGTCAGATGCTGGCCGGTTCGGGCATCACCATCGATACGGTCGAACGATTCCAGGGCGGCGAGCGCGATATCATGATTCTGTCTTTCGTTCGCTCTCGTGGGACCGGTTTCGTTTTCGACGACCGCCGTTTGAATGTCGCGATCACTCGCGCCCGGCGCAAGCTGATTCTGGTGGCCCATCCCGGATTGTTCCAAAAATCCAAGTACGAATGGATCTGCACGTTTACCGAAACTCTCAAGACCGCTGGCACGATCTAAGATCGGTTGCGCGCGAGTGTGGGGCCGTGCTCGCGTTGAATGCCGTAACCCTGGATGAACTGGTCGGACGGCTCACGCCGGATGCCAAGACGGCGTCTCCAGGACAGCGGCTGGCGGTGTTGGGAACCACCCCGGCGCTACGCGCCACCCCTCCTAACTTAGGAGGGGATTCTGTGATCCCAACCCCCCTCCTGAGTCAGGAGGGGGGCCGAGCCGAAGGCGAGGCGGGGTGGTTCCCTAACCTCACCCGCTACGCCTATGACGCAATCGACGAGTTAAAGGCGGCGCGCATACGGCCTTCCGAGCTTCGAAGCGCCGGTGGAACGCGTCTGGCCGATATCCTGGAGCACTACGACCGGGCGTGGAATAAGGCAGGCCTCTACGATCCGCACGATCGCCGGGCACTTGCCGCGTCACGCGTGAGAGAGTCCGTTATTCCCTGGCTTCGAAGATTTCGACGTGTGATTCTCCATGCCCTCTACGATCTTACCGAAGCCGAATTCCTGCTGATTCGATCTCTCATTGAGGTGCTTCCGGATGGCGGCGCCGTCATTCTTTTTAACGCAACAACCAATATAAAGCCGACGCAGTTTGCGGAATGGACCTGGCAGCGTTTTGTTCAGGATGAAGCGCTCGCTGAAAAAACATTCCCGGAGTTCTGCCGGCCGGCGCGTCCAAACCGTCCTGTATTGGAGAAGCTGTTCGTCTTCGACGCGCATGAGCCGCTGCCGCCCGACGACTCCTTGAGGATTATTGCAGCCTCAGGACGGTACGACGAAGTGAGGATCATCGGCGGAGACATCGTCGAGCTATTGAACCGTGGCGAGAGTGCAGGCGAAATTGCTGTGGTGGTCCGCCACATCGAAACATATGGGGAGATGATCGAGGACGTGTTCACACGCTACGGAATCGCGCATAGTTTTGATACCGGTGTTCCTCTGCTTCGGATCCCCTTCATCAAATACTGGCTCGCCTTGCTCGATCTTGTGACCAGTGAGCGTTCGCGTGAATCGCTCGCTCGTATTATGTCGAGTGCGTATTTCACACCTCGGCTGTCGCCCGGAATCGATGTCGAGCGCGTCCTTATTGCTGCCGGTTACATCGACCGGAATCATCTCCGCGCCGCTCAGTTGGCCGGCCGCAAGAATTCTCCGCTTGCTCCAGAACTGGAACGTTTCGAGCAGTTCCTGGATGAACTCGAAGGCTCGAAAAATACGGTTGCTGGTTTCCTCTCGCGGCTGCAGCCTGGCACTGCGCTCACCCGGCGCGACCGTGAAGCATGGCGCGTGCTCGTCGAGGAATTGGAGGCCATCAACCCTCTCCATCCGGGAGAGGGCGGGCGCGCTGAAAGCGCGCCGGATGAGGGTCTCAGATTCGCGGAATTTCGTAAACTCGCTTCCGAAATTGCAAGTGTGCGGACAGTTGATCGAATGATTTCTGCGCCTGCGCCTCCCGGTGTTGCGCGCGTCCGCATCATCAGTCCAGGTTCGCTGGGCCAGCGCGAATATTCGTGGATCTTTGCTCCAGGTTTTGCGGATGGCGAATTTCCATCGCGTTCGGCTTCAAATCCTTTGCTTCCTGACGAAACAATCGAAGCAATCAACGATCGTATTCGGCCTCGCCGGGTGATGACCTCCCGGGATCGCAGCCGGAAGGAGCCGCTATATCTCTTCATGATTCTCGATTCGGCGTCGCGCCGTGTCACTTTGACCTATCCAGGCAGCACGCTGGAGGGCGAGTCGATTTCGCCCTCGATATATCTTGGAGAGATCGGGAGGCACTATGCTGAGTCGCCAGTTGTAGGGGCGGTCTATGACCGCCCGGGCCCTCATAGAGCACCCCTACAGCCAATCGGAGAGGGAGAATGGCTCAGTGCCGTTGCCGATGAGTGGCGGTGTGGAAGGATTACCGGGGAACGCGCGCACAAGTTATTGGGAGATGACATCGTCCGGAGAGCGAAACTCGAATCGAGAGGACCGGCTCGCGCACACATTGGTAGAACTGTTTTGCAAGTCGATCGCGTATGGCATCCGAGCGAGTTGAATTCCCTGAAAGCATGTCCCTTCGTGTTTCTCGCGCGCCACATGATGAAGCTACGCGCAGCCGGGGTACCGGATTTCGAAGTGCCAGCCCTGGAAATCGGAATTCTGGTGCACAGCATTCTTCGCGATTTTCATGCCGAGCCGGTGCCGGCCTCCGTGGACCTGGCGAAGGCCCGGATGGACCAAATTATTGCGTGCAGGCTCGCCGCGGCAGATGTTAATGGCCAGGGACCACATTCGGTCTTCGATCCGTCTTTGTGGAAGATACGGCGGAAACAAATCGTGGCCGTATTGAATGAGTATGTCAGTTTTGCTGTCCGCGATGCGCTGGACGGATTCGAAACGCAGTCAGCCTACCTCGAGACTGCTTTGCCGCCTGCCCATTTGGGAGAAGTGTTGTTGTGCGGCAAACCGGATCACGTCTCAACGCGTCGTACGGGCGGCCGGATTGATGCCATCCGGATAGACGACTTCAAATATTCCTCCGTTTCCAGTTCGACGGCCAGACTGCTGAAGGAATCGTTTCAAATTCCTATTTACGCCTATCTTGCGATGTACGCACTTGGTGCCGAAAAAAACATCCGAATCGATGGACGTTATCTGTTGCTTCGTTCTCCGGAAAATCCTGTCGTCTCTTACGCCATTGATGAAACGGTTTTTGAGGATGTCCGGACGAGAGTCGAGCTTCTGGTCCGGAAAGTCAGTGAAGGCAAACTGCGCCCGGAGCCCACCGAAAAGCAGGACTGCATCGATTGCGAATACCGGCGACTGTGCAGATTTTACGGAACCTGAAATGACGTTCGATCGGAACACTGTTGTATGGGCAAGCGCAGGGACCGGGAAAACCCGGAAGCTGGTTGACGTGTATCTCGAACTTCTGGAACGCGGCGTGGACCCCGGCCGTATTGTTGCGGTCACGTTCACCGAGCGGGCCGCAGCGGAAATGCGTGACCGGATCCGGGCCGCGTTGGCCGCCACGGAAGGCCGATGGACTTCGGTGGTCTCCAGGTTGGCCGCCGCCCCCATTTCAACCATTCATGGCTTTTGCGCAATTCTTCTTCGCCAGCATGGAATGGAAGCAGGAATCGATCCGTCATTTACGATCCTCGACGAACAACAGAGCCTCGACCTCGCACGGGAGGCTGCGCGTGAGACCATCCGCCAGGAAATTCGGTCCGGCAGCGAAGATGCCGAGAATCTATTTCGCGATTTCGGGTTGGATGGCCTCGTCGAGACGCTCGTCGCCGCGGGTTATTGGCTGAACAGTCTTGGCCATAACGCGGACTGGCTGGCAGCTCGTGTTAAGGACCAACAGAAAGCGGCAACTGATATTGAAAGGCAGATAGGCGATGAAATCCGCCGCTACGGGGGAAACTATGAGGCGATCGGTGAACTGTTCGACGAATTGGAGTCCCGGAAAGCGAAACATCCGCTACGCAAGCGGGACGATTCTCGAGCACTGCTTCCACAGATTGGTCAAGTTGCCGGCGTCCTGACGTCCGGGCGTTTAGCCAAATTAGCCGGCCTTTACATCGACCGGTTCCAATCTAAAAAGTGCGCCTTGAACGCGCTCGATTTCGACGATCTGCTGCTTGGCACCAGGAACCTGCTGCGGGAACACGACGATATGCGGCGTCACTACCAGGATCAGTTTGAAGCTTTGCTGGTCGATGAATTTCAAGACACCGATGAAGTCCAGGCAGAGATCATTTCTCTGTTGGCCGCCGATCCGCACAATCCAGACCTTCTCTCCCCGCGCAAGCTCATGATCGTTGGCGATCCGAAGCAATCGATTTACAGGTTCCGGCGGGCGCGCGTGACCGTATTCTTTCGCATGCTCCAGCGGGTTCTGGATGAGGGAGGACAAATTGAGCACCTTCAAGAGAACTATCGCTCGGCAGCGCCGATTGCCGAGTTTTCGAATCGGCTTTCGGAGCTGATGATGGATGGTCGGGGCGCGAAGCGCGAGCCCGACAGGGTGAAGCCTCAAAGGAAGCCCCAGGACATTCCCGACCCGCAGGCGGACCTGTCTTACCGCATCCGCTTCTCACAGGCCGATCTCCTGAAGCCCAGGTCCGACGCGCCCTTTCTGGGCATTACGTACGTCGCCGCAGAATCGGGCGCAAAGGCGGCCCAGGGGCGCGAGATGGAAGCTGAAGCCATCGCGCGTCTGCTGAAGGAGTGGAAATCTTCCGGCCGAATTCAGTCGTGGGAAGAGGTTGCAATTCTGATGCGCGCGATGACCAATGTGGAAATCTACCTCAGCGCACTCGAGGTGCACGGAATCCCCGTCTATGTTGTGCAGGGAACAGCGTTCTATCAAAAGAGTGAGGTCTCGGACCTGATCGCATTTCTGGAACTCGTCCTGCATCCCCATGACGAATTGCTCCGCGCAACCGTGTTGACATCATCATTATTCGGTGTTGCTTTCCCCGATCTCTTGCCTCTCCCCCTGGGAGAGGCCGGCGCGGCCGCGCCGCGCCGGGTGAGGGTCCCAGTCTTCGACGATCTTCTCAGTCATTGGCTCGAACGCCGCGACACGGCCACCGCCGCCGAGATCCTCCAGGACGTCATCCGCAGAACGAATTTCGACGTCGTCATGATGGCGCAGAAGAACGGGCCGCAGCGCGTCGCTAATATCGGAAAATTGATCGAGATCACACGGCGACTCGCGCGTCGGGGCACAACCGCTCTTGACGACGTCGTCCGTTATCTCCGCGACCGCGCCAACGATCCCTCGGTCCGCGAATCGGAAGCCCAGATTGTTTCCCAGAACGACGATGTCGTCCGTGTCCTGACGGTCCATCAAGCGAAGGGACTTGAATTCGATATCGTCATTATTCCCGATCTTGCTGCCAGACCTGGTCGCGGAACAGGCGACCGGTCTTTCTTCAGCGACCGCTGGGGACTCCTGGCCGGAGCGGCTTACGGACGTCATCGAAAACCATTGCCGCATGCGCTGATCCTCGAAGCGAAAGACCTGGACGACGATCAGCAGTACGAAGAGGAAAAACGCTTGCTCTACGTGGCCGTGACGCGCGCGCGCAAGATGCTGCTGCTGGGCGAAGGATTTTCAAAACAAACGGGGCCCTGGCTGCAATGGATTGAACAACTGTTCGAGACGGTTCAGCCCGGCGCGATCGAGCGCGCGCGTGAGGGAAAGCCGCAAACTGTGAAGTTCAAAGGGTTCTCGGTGAAAATTCTTCCCGCATCGCAGCTCAATGTTCCCGAGCAACTCGCCTTCAGTACGGATACGATGCTCGTCGGCGAGACGGATATTCCCTTCGGTAGCAGACCTCGTTCGACGTCGTCGATCGAAATGACGCCTTCCGATCTCACAGCGCTGGCCGGCTGCTTCCGCTACTTCCATTGGACGCGCATGTTGGGCTTCGCCGAGCCGGGCCGCGAGCCGACGGGCCAGTCACTTCAGATGCGGCTCGGTTCCGTCGCGCACAAGATTCTCGAATCTGCAGCAACCCCGGGGACGGCAGCGTTGGCGTCCGCAGGCGTCGGTGATCTCGATCTGGTCTTCCAGTCGGCGGAGTGGCGCGAATTATCCGCAGCGTCGCCGGAGCGCGAACTGCCATTCATCATGCACTTTATTGCGGACGGGAAGGACTGCTGGATTCGAGGCCGGATGGATGTAGTCGTGCCGGCCGAGGTACCGAGAGTTGTCGATTATAAATACGCCACATGGCACGACGGCGCCGAGAACGACTACGACGTGCAATTGACAGCTTACTCGCTCGCGGTAATGAAAGCTCTGGCCGCAGGCCGGGCGATCGCCGAGCTTTGGTATCTAAAATCGCCGATGAAAGTTTTCCGGCGCGAATATACGCTGGAAGAGGCTGAGGAGCGGTTGCGAGAATTGCTGGTGAAGTATGTGAAAGCTGTCGAGACCAACCAGTGGCTTCGAGCCGAGCGCTCCTATTGCGACCACATCGAGTGTGGTTTCCGCGAAAAATGTTGGAGTGCTGGTTAGCATGCCGAGCTGGATATCCGCGCTGGCTATCGCCATATTGGTTGTTGTCATCCCGTTCACTCTCATCCTCAAGCTCATGATGCAACTTCCGAAGCCGGTCGCGCTTTCGCACCGAAGGTGGGCGCTGCCGGTGAATTTCGGGATCATCGGCGCGATCACCGCCTACACTGCGATCTTCATTCGAAGTGCGTACTACGGACGGATTGCGAATCCCTTGCATGTTCTGATGCAATTC
>Ga0134071_10000834_pt1 | contig 10750 bp, 8 predicted proteins | sample 15_taG_27_FD_94466 | JGI IMG/M metagenome (GOLD analysis project Ga0134071, IMG submission 94466) | Grasslands soil microbial communities from the Angelo Coastal Reserve, California, USA - 15_D_Rain_40cm_5_09082015 | ecosystem: Environmental > Terrestrial > Soil > Grasslands ...
CGAAATTTTTCTGGACTCGTCGATGGGTGTCGTGAGATCGGGTGGACGAATCGTTGTGATCACATTCCATTCATTGGAAGATCGAATCATCAAACAAAAGTTTCGCGCGCCGGCTGTGCCTGGACGGGTTCTAACCAAGAAAGTCGTCACCGCGAGCGAAGAAGAACTGCGGCGTAATCCCCGCGCTCGAAGCGCGAAATTGCGCGCCTGGGAAAGAAGCTGATGGCCATTGAAATCCATCTGGAAAAACGCATCGTCAACAACAACGTCATACGCCAGGCCGATGCGAAGAGCTATCGTGACTACATCGTCGTCACTGCGTTGGCTACGATGTTCCTGTTCGGTCTTTTCGCTTACGGCTGGCAGCATTACCAGTGGATTCAATTCGGATACCGGATTGAAGAAGCGCAAAAAAAGAAGGAACAGTTGGCGGAGACCGGGCGCCAGCTTCGACTTGAGCGAGCGTCGCTCACCAACCCCCAGCGAATCGATTCCATTGCGCGGAAGCAGCTCGGCATGGTTGTTCCTCTTCCCGGACAACTCGTTACATTGAATGCGGACGCGCCGTTGACCATTCCGGCTCCGAAACCGGTGCAACCGGCTCAACAGGCGGAGTTGCGGCCGCAACCGGCGGCATTGGAAGTCAAAAGGTGACATGAAGAAAAAATACCCAGCGACCCGCGTTCACGTCTTGATTGCCATCATGGGGCTCTGGGCCGCGGCGATCGGAGCGCGCCTGTACTTTCTTCATGTTGTCCATTCGGCGGATTACAGGCAGCGCGCTGAGCGCCAGCAGCAGCGCACGTTTGAAGTCACCCCCCCGCGGGGTGTCATCTACGACCGCAACGGGAACGAGCTGGCCGTCAGCGTCAAGGTCGATTCGGTGTTCGCGGTTCCCGATGAGATCGAGGATCCGGTTGCGACTGCCGGAACCCTTTCGAGCATGCTCCGCATGTCCGCTGAAGAGCTTTCCCAGAAACTTCAGATGCAGCGATCTTTTGTCTGGATCAAGCGAAAAGTGAGTGTGGCGGAATCCACAGCGCTCGCGCGCGCGAGAATCCCGGGAATCTATTTTCAAAAAGAGCACCACCGCTTTTATCCGAAGAGGGAGATGGCCGCGCACGTCCTGGGCTATGTCAACATCGATGAAGAGGGCATGGGGGGATTGGAATACCGCTACAACCGGAGTGTCCGTGGGGAGACCGGGCGCGCCGTCATTCTGAGCGATGCCCGAGGCCGCAGCTTCAATAGCCTCGAACAACCGCCGGCCCCCGGGGCGAATCTCATCACGACAATCGACGAAAATATTCAATACATTCTGGAAAGGGAAATTTTGGAGGCTGCGGCCAAGACGCGGCCAAAAGGAATCTCCATCATCGCTATTTCTCCCTCTAGAGGCGAGATCCTCGGAATGGCGAATTACCCCACCTTCAATCCGAATGAGTACGCAAGGTACTCCGCCCAAAATTGGAGTAATCGCGCCGTCAGTCAGACTTACGAGCCCGGTTCGACATTCAAGATTGTGACTGTTGCTTCGGCAATTGAGGAGGGTTTGGCAACTCCCACCGACCTCATTGATTGTCAGATGGGTTCCATTGTCGTTTTCGGCCGGTTGATCCACGACCACAAGCCGTTCGGCCTGCTCACAGTCAAACAGATCATGGAAAAGTCGTCCGACGTCGGCGCCATTAAACTGGGCCTGCGCCTCGGCGACGAACGATTCGCGAATTATATCGATCGTATGGGTTTTGGAAAGCCGACAAACATCGATCTTCCTGGCGAGGAACGCGGGCTGACAAAACCCGCATCCCGTTGGACAAAGAGTTCGATTGGATCGATAGCGATGGGGCAAGAGATCGGCGTGACACCGCTTCAGATAATCCGAATGGTTTCGGTCATTGCGAACGGTGGAATTTTGTATGAGCCCTACATCGTCAAGAGAGTCGAACATCCCCAACACGGGATCCTCACTGAGAGCTCGCCGCATGGTGAGCGCATCATTTCCGCCGATACCGCTACGAAACTACAAGACATGCTCGAAGTCGTCGTTACCCAGGGCACGGCGACGGCAGGGAAGCTCGATGGTTATACCGCCGCGGGAAAAACCGGAACTGCACAAAAAATAGACGAAACCGGCCACTACTCGAAAACCAAGTTCGTCGCATCGTTTGCAGGATTCGCTCCGGCGTCGAATCCCGTGGTTGCTCTCATTGTTGTGATTGACGAGCCGGTTGGCCAGCACATGGGCGGTGAGGTTGCCGCGCCTCTGTTCAAGAAAGTAGCTGAGCCAATCTTGCGATACATGTCGATTCCTCCCGATGTTCCAACTTATGCACCGCAGTACACGGTCAAAGAAATAAAACCGCGCATCACTGTAGGGGCGGTCTATGACCGCCCACATTCCTTTCAGCCCGTATCCACGGCGGTCCGCGAAGCGCAAGCGCGCGCGGAGCGTGAGCGCGCAGCCTCAATAAATGACCGCCGCTACAGCGATGATGCCGGCGGCTTTGGCGACATTACCATTCCCGACTTCCACGGCAAGTCTCTGCGGCAAGTCACCGAGGAGTGCTTGAAGGCGGGTTTGCGATTGCAATCGGCCGGCTCGGGAGCCGCGATTGAGCAGATGCCGCCCCCCGGCGCCACGGTCCGCGCGGGCGCACGCGTGCAAGTACGGTTTTCAACGAGCGCGTCACAGCGGTAGCATTAAGAAAATGAAGCTTCGAGAGCTGCTGAAGGGTTGCAGCACCCGCGCCGTTGCCGGTGACCTCGGCACTGTGATACTCGGTCTCGCTTACGATTCACGCCAGGTGCTTCCGGGCTACGTCTTCTTCGCCATGCGCGGAACTCGCATGGACGGAAACCAGTTCGTCCCGAAAGCGGTTGCAAAGGGAGCCGCCGCCATCATATCCGCATCGCCCGCGATGTCTTCGCTGTCCATGCCCTGGATTCAAGTGGATGACGAGCGTGCCGCGCTGGCGACGATAGCCGGAAACTTCTATGGTCATCCGACCGAGCAACTGCACCTGACCGGTATCACGGGCACCAACGGAAAGACGACGACAACCTACTTGGTTGAGTCCATTTTGAAAACCGCGGGTATGCCTGCCGCCGCGTTTGGCACGATCGAATATCGCGGACCCGGATTCAGTTTTCCAGCGGAGCGGACGACCGCGGAAGCGCCGGAACTGGAAAAACTGTTCAAAGAGGTGGTCGACGCGGGGTGGAAATACGCGGTCATGGAAGTGTCATCGCATGCGATCGCAATGAAACGCGTCCAGGCACTGCGGTTCGAGATTGGCGTATTTACCAATCTTAGCCGCGATCATCTGGATTTTCACGGAGACATGGAATCGTATTTCCAGACAAAGAAACAATTGTTTGAAGGCTTGAATGGAGTCCGGCCGAGAGTGATGGTATTGAACAGCGACGATTCCCGATTCGAGGAACTGCGGTCGATTGACCCTGCGCGTGTGCTCACCTATGGAACGCAAGTTGCAGCCGATGTCCGTCCTCTCCGCCATCAATTCGGGTGGAAAGGCACTGAAGCCCTTTACAAAACGCCGTCAGGCGAACTCGAGGTGCGGACATCGCTCATGGGCAAGCCGAACCTGTTCAATATCGGAGCGGCGATCGGAGTTGGCATTGCGCTGGGCCTGCCACTCACGGCAATCGGCCGTGGGATCGAGCAGCTTCGAAGTGTCTCTGGCCGCTTCGAACCGATCAATGAGGGACAGCCCTTCCGTGTGATCGTCGACTATGCCCATACGGATGATGCCCTGGAAAAAGTCCTTCGATCGGCCCGCGACATCACCAACGGCAGATTGATCCTGGTTTTTGGCTGCGGCGGTGAACGCGATCGAACCAAGCGTCCGGCAATGGGAAAAGTGGCGGCGCTGGAGAGCGATTACGCCATCCTGACTTCCGATAATCCGCGGGGCGAAGATCCGTTGGAAATCATACGAGAAATCGAAAAAGGGATAAGCGGCGGCCGTTACGACGTGATTATGGACCGGCGGGAAGCGATCCGCGCGGCATTGCTGCACGCGAAGGAAGGCGACACCGTAGTGATCGCCGGAAAAGGTCATGAGACGTATCAAACTATCGGCACCACGTCACATCCATTCGATGACCGCGTGGTAGCACGCGAATTGCTCCATGAACTTGTCGTTGGACGAAATTAGCAAGGCTGTAGGCGGGACCTTCGAAGGTGCGGGCACCGTCAACGTTCGAGGTTACTCGATCGATTCCAGGACTATCAAACCTGGTGAACTGTTTTTCGCAATCAAGGGACCCCGGTTCGATGGCCATGAGTTTGTGGCGCAGGCCTTTCAAAAAGGAGCCGCGGCAGCGGTGGTTGAGCAAAGCGGCGGCGGATCGCGAGCCCGTCAGGGCGAAGCCTCTAGCAATGCTGGGGGGCCCACGATTCGAGTCACCTCGACGCTGGCAGCTTTGCAGGATCTTGCACGCGACGTTCGGCGGCGTTGGGGAATGACCATCATCGGCATTACCGGTAGCGCGGGCAAGACAACGACAAAGGAGATGACCGCTGCGGTTTTAGGGAAAAAGTTCACGGTCTTGCGGTCGGTCGGCAATCTGAACAACGAATTTGGACTTCCTCTTTGTCTTTTGCGTGTGGAGCGCTACCAGAACATCGGCGTTCTCGAGATGGGAATGTCGGCCAAAGGTGAGATCCGAAAACTGGCTTCGATTGCGGAGCCGAACGAAGGCGTCGTAACCAACGTCAATCCGGTGCATCTGGAATTTTTCAAATCCGTTGACGAGATCGCCGAGGCCAAACGAGAGCTCATCGAAGGCCTGCATGAGCCGAAGGTCGCTTACCTGAACAACGACGACTCGCGGGTGCGCGCGATGGCGCGCGCCTTCGGCGGAAAGGTCATTACCTACGGCGTGAAGTCGACCGCCGCATTCAGTGTCCCGCAAATTGAGGATCTCGGAATCGAGGGTACGGCATTCACCCTGCATCACGAGCGGCGCGATGTAAAGTTTGTTTTGCCTCTGCTCGGCCAACACAATGTTGCCAATGCTGTCGCTGCCGTCGCCGTCGGCGCTACTCACGGTGTGTCCTGGGAGCAAATCCAGGAGGCGGTGAGCGAAATGAAACCGGAAAGAATGCGCGGTGAGGTGATCAAGTTTCGAGAGGGGTTCGTGGTGATCGACGACTCTTACAATTCGAATCCCCGCGCTCTGTCCGAAATGATTCGGTTCTTCGGAAGACTGAAGGGATACCAACGTAAGATTCTTGTTGCCGGAGAAATGTTGGAACTCGGACCGGAAGGACCGGAACTCCACCGGGATTGCGGCCGCGAAGCGGCCCGCGCAGGATTGGATTTGATTTTGGGGGTGCAAGGTCAGGCCAAAGAAATTTTGCAAGGCGCACTGGACGGCGGTATGGATCGTCCGAGATTGAAATTCGTTCGCGATGCTCTTCAAGCCGGTGATCTGCTGGCCCGAACGGTGAAAAAAGGTGATGCCGTCCTGATCAAGGCGTCGCGTGGGGTGAAGCTGGAACAAACGCTCAATACGCTTCGAGCGGCTTTCTCCAGCATGGAACCTTAAATCGACTAACGTGCTATATCACATTCTTTACGAGTTTTTATATCCGCTGAATCATCTCTGGGCCCCGCTCAGGGTCCTGAACGTGTTTCAGTACATCACCTTCCGCACCGCGTATGCCAGTCTGACGGCGCTGCTGATCAGCTTGCTGCTGGGCCCGTGGTTGATCGCGCGATTGCGGGAATTTCAAATCGGGCAGCACATTCGTGAAGAAGGTCCCCAGTCGCATCAGAAGAAGGCCGGCACGCCCACAATGGGGGGTGTTCTGATTGTCGTTTCGATCATCCTTCCGACACTGTTGTGGGCCAACCTGCGGAACCGATACGTCTGGCTCGCGGTTCTGGCGACGCTCGCGTTCGGGGCCGTCGGTTTCGCCGACGATTACATCAAGATCGTTCGCCGCCGATCGCTCGGTCTCACGGCGCGGGAAAAGATCGGCCTCCAGACACTGTTTAGCTTTTGCATTGGAATCTACCTTTTGTACCTGACCAACACGCACCAGTACGAGACAAAGCTGACGGTTCCTCTTTTTAAAACGTTCGCGCCCGATCTGCTCATCGACCAGCTATTCTCCACTCCACTCTGGTTTTTCGGATATTTGCCGTTTTTGTTCGTTATCTGGATGGTCATCGTTGGCTGTTCCAATACGGTGAACTTGACGGATGGCCTAGATGGTCTTGCTATTGGCTGCACGCTTATCGCATCGGCGGCGCTGACTGGGCTGACCTATGTGACCAGCAATGCGATTCTCTCCGACTACCTCGACCTCCAATACATCCGTCAGGCCGGGGAGTTAACCATATTTTGCGGATCGATGGTTGGAGCAAGTCTCGGTTTCCTTTGGTACAACGCGCATCCCGCCGAAGTCTTCATGGGCGATGTGGGATCGCTGGCGCTCGGCGGCGCCCTCGGCACGGTTGCTGTGATTATCAAGCAGGAACTTCTGTTGATCTTCATCGGTGGTGTCTTCGTGGCCGAAGGATTGTCCGTAATTATCCAGGTGGTGTCTTTCAAGGTCCGGGGAAAGCGCGTTTTCAGGATGGCGCCATTGCATCACCATTTCGAACTCTCCGGCTGGAGCGAGTCGAAGGTCATCATTCGTTTTTGGATCGCGTCGCTCATCCTGTCGTTATTCAGTCTGTCCACACTGAAGTTGAGATAACGTGGCGAAAACACTAAAACCCGATCGGATGCTGTTCCTGGTAACTCTGGTTCTCGTCGGATTTGGAGTCGCGATGGTGTTCAGTTCCTCCGCTATCATCGCGAAAGAAAGGTTCGGTGACCCGAACTACTTCTCATTCAAGCAGATCATTTCTGCAGCGCTCGGCCTGGCGATCATGTTTCTGGTGATGAAGATCGACTATCACACATACCGCCATCCAGTGATCGTGTTTTCTGCGCTCGCACTCGTCATTGCGCTGCTTATCGTGGTGTTTTTCCTGGCGGCGTCAGCCAACACACATCGCTGGATACAGTTCTCCGGCTTTTCCGTGCAGCCGTCGGAAATGGCGAAACTCGCCCTCATATTTTTTCTCGCGTACTTCTTGGAAAAACGAAAAGGCAAAGTGAATGATCTGGCGTTCACACTAGTACCGATCGCCATTATTGTGGCGCTGCTGGCCGGCCTGATCCTGCTGCAGCCGGATTTGGGCACGGCCGTCTCCTTACTTGCCATCAGCGGCGTGTTGTTGTTCGTTGCCGGGCTCGATCTGCGCTGGATCGCCGGATCCATGATTTTCGCTGCGCCCATCTTTTATCTGCTGATTTTTCGCGTGAGGTATCGGCGCGAGCGCATTCTGGCTTTCTTAAACCCATGGGAGGAACCCTTGGGGCGTGGATTTCAGATGATCCAGTCATTGCTGGCGGTCGCCTCCGGCGGCATCACCGGCCTCGGCTTCATGGAAGGAAAACAGAAGCTGTTCTATTTGCCTGAAGCTCATACGGATTTCATTTTTGCTGTCGTCGGCGAAGAACTGGGCCTGATTGGAACATGCATGCTGCTCGGATTATTTGCCGTCTTCTTCTGGCGTGGCGTGCGCGCATCGGTGCACGCACCGGACCTGTTCGGGTTTTATCTGGGGCTGGGCATCACCGTGATGGTCTGCGTACAAGCCTTCATCAATATGAGCGTTGTTCTCGGACTGTTACCGACGAAAGGGATTCCGCTACCGTTTTTGAGTTATGGAGGCAGTTCCTTTGTGGTGATGCTTGCCGCCGCGGGCATCCTGCTAAATGTTTCTCAGCAATCGAGTTAAGTTGGTCCTGATTTGGGACTCATGAGGGTGATCATAGCGGGCGGCGGGACAGGAGGACATCTGTTTCCCGGCATCGCCGTGGCGCGCGAAATTCAGCGGCGCGATCCTGCTTCGTCGATATTGTTCGTGGGAGCCCAGCAGGGAATTGAGACTCGGGTTGTCCCGAAGGAAGGATTCGAATTGCAGACATTGCCGGTAGGAGGAATCAAAGGGGTCGGCGCCGTGCGTCAGGTTCGGAATCTGGCGGGCATCGCGGCCTCCGTTTTCAAAGCCCGGCAGATTCTTCGCGAATTCGAGCCTGACGCCGTGATCGGTGTGGGCGGATACGCCTCATTTCCGATGCTCACAGCCGCGGTTCTTGGCTCCTACCCCCGCGTCATCATGGAACAGAACGCGATTCCGGGACTCGCCAATCGAGTTCTCGGAAAATGGGTCGATTTTGCTGCCGTCACCGACACACGGACGCAATCGTATTTTGGCAACCGTGCTGTGGTTACCGGCAATCCTATCCGCCCGGAATTCAAATCCATTCCGCCAAAGCATCATGTGGCTCCTTACACCATCCTGATTTTTGGAGGAAGCCAGGGCGCGCAATCGATCAATCGCGCGGTTATTGCTGCGTTTGCCGCTCTCTCCCCATGGAAGGAGCAATTGAGGTTTGTCCATCAGACGGGCGAGCGGCAGTTGGATGAGGTTAAAAACGCTTACGCTGTGCAAGGCTTTCAGGCCGACGTCCGCACGTTCTTCAATAATTTTCACGAACAATACGCGGCGGCGGATCTGATCGTGTCGCGATCAGGAGCAACCACAGTCGCGGAAATCAAGGCCGCGGGCCGCGCCGCGATTTTGATTCCGTTTCCCTTCGCTACCGACGATCACCAGATGAAAAATGCGCGCTCCATGGCGGAAGAGGCTGCGGCGATTTTGATTCCGAATTCGGAATTGAGCGGCGAACGGCTTGCTGCTGCGATTCTGGATTTGATCCGCGATCCGGAGCGGCTAAAAAAAATCGAAGACAATGCCCGCCGCATGGCTATTCTCGATGCGGAGCAGCGCATCGTGAATCTGGTGGAACGGGCGGTTGAACGCCATGTTTAAACGAATCAAGCACGTCCATTTTGTCGGGATCGGCGGTATCGGCATGAGCGGGATCGCTGAAGTCTTGCTCAACCTCGGATACAAGGTGACCGGCTCGGATATGCGATTGACGGCGATCACCGAACGGCTCGAAAAATGTGGAGCAACAATCTTTCCTCATCACGCGGGCGAAAATGTGAGAGGCGCTCATGTTGTGGTTACGTCTTCGGCGGTCCGGTCCGACAATCCGGAAATTCAGGAAGCAGAGCGACGCAAGATTCCTGTGATTGCGAGAGCTGAGATGCTGGCCGAGCTTGCCCGACTGAAATACAGCATCACCGTCGCCGGCACTCACGGCAAGACAACCACGACTTCAATGATCGCTACGATTCTCGATCGCGCCGGACTCGATCCAACCGTTGTTGTCGGCGGCATTCTGAACACGATCGGCAGCAACGCGCGGCTGGGCAGGGGCGAGTTTATCGTGCTCGAGGCTGATGAGAGCGACCGCTCGTTCCTTCTTCTTTCACCAACCATAGCGGTGGTCACGAACATCGAGGCAGATCATCTCGATCGCTATCGCGACCTGGAAGATATTCAGGCGGCGTTCTTGTCCTTCATCAACAAGGTCCCGTTCTATGGCGCGGCGATCCTCAACCTCGATGAGGCGGCGGTGCAAACGCTAATTCCGCAGGTGAAGCGTCGCATCATTACCTACGGAACCGCTGCTCCGGCCGATGTGCGCATCATCGATGTGAATATCGAAGGACTCGGCTCGACATTCATCCTGAGATTTAATGGAGGAGCGTTCGAAGAGTTCCGGCTCAATGTTCCGGGTGTCCACAATGTTTTGAATGCGACAGGTGCTTTTGCAGCGGCCCGTGATATGGGTGTCGAAGCCGGCGTGATTGCCGAGGCGCTTGAAAGTTTTCGAGGGGTCGACCGGCGCTTCCAGGTCAAATCGCGAGTCGGTATCACCGTCATCGACGATTACGCCCATCATCCGACCGAAATTCGAGCAACCCTGGCAGCCGCCAAAGCTGCGAATTTCCATAGAATCTTTGCGGTCTTCCAGCCGCATCGGTATTCCCGAACTCTCCATTTATTCGATGACTTCGCCCGGGCGTTCAACCTCGCCGATTCGGTTCTGATTCTCGACATCTACCCCGCAGGGGAAAACCCGATTGCTGGCGTCACGACGCCGGCTCTGATCGAAAAGATCAAAAGCTTCGGCCATAAGAACGCCATGTACGCGCCCAACTTCGAAACCATCGAATCCTACATTTCCACCAATGCGAAAGAAGGCGATGCGGTCCTTGTCATGGGCGCCGGCAGCGTAACGAAACTTTCCGATGCGCTCTCGCAGCGATTCTCCAGGACTGCATGAGTACGACCACACTCATCCGCGTTCTCCGCATCGCAACGGCGGCGTCGGCGTTCCTCCTGACCGGCTGGACCGGTTATTCAGCAATGTTGTACCTGACGATGGCGCCACGTTTCGAAGTCAAGAAGTTCTCGGTATCCGGCCTGAAGCGCATCGACGAAAACCAGCTGCTGGCGACGGCGGGATTCGAAGCCGGCACCAATGTCTTCAGAGTCAATTTGCCGGCCATACGCGAGCGCATCGAGCAATTGCAGTGGGTGCGGCACGCCATGGTCGAGCGCGTCTTTCCCGATCAGATCATCATCAAAGTGATTGAGCGTGAACCTATAGGATTGGCACGGATTCGGGGAGAGATTTACCAGTTCGATGACGATGGAAAGATTCTCGAGCCTGATCCTACCGGAGGTTGGGCCAGCGGCCGGGCCGGGGGTCGGGCCGGGGGTCGGGCCGGGGGTCGGGC
>Ga0134071_10000835_pt1 | contig 10744 bp, 14 predicted proteins | sample 15_taG_27_FD_94466 | JGI IMG/M metagenome (GOLD analysis project Ga0134071, IMG submission 94466) | Grasslands soil microbial communities from the Angelo Coastal Reserve, California, USA - 15_D_Rain_40cm_5_09082015 | ecosystem: Environmental > Terrestrial > Soil > Grasslands ...
CGAACGGCGAACGGTCAGGTAGCCTCCGGGCTTGACCGGTATGAGGAGGACAAGCCGCGCTCATCGGCCGGGAACGCGCAGAACATCACCGAGTCGATGCGTCAGATCTTCGCGGCACCGTCCGGTCATCTCATCCTGCACGCCGACTACGCGCAGATCGAGACCCGGATCATGGCTTGGATGGCGCGCTGCCGTCCGATGATGGACGTTTTAGTTGCCACAAACGGCGACATACACGCACGGAACGCGGCGGCGATCTTCGGGTGCGCGCCCGATCAGGCGCGGACGACGATGGTCCGGTTCGGCGGCGCGATGGTTTCGGCGCGCTACGCGGCGAAGCGGGCGACACACGGATGGGACTACGGCATGGGCGACTTCAAGACGGCCCGCCTCTATGGACTGACGATCGCGGAGGCGCGACGCGCGCGGCTCGCGTACTTCGCTGCGTGGCCCGAGTTGGTCGCGTTCCAGGACGAGATCGTGCGCCGGGTCGAACGGGATAGGTTCCTCGTCAATCCGTTCGGTCGCAAGTTGAGATTCTATGGGTTCGCGTATCGCGACGGCCGCTGGCAGACAACCGAACGCGAGGAGGCGATTGCGTTCCCGGTGGCCTCGACGGCGAAGGACATCGCGAAGAAGGTGCTTCAGCCGCTCTATTGGATCGCGGAATATCAGGCATGCAAGCTGATCACGACGACGCACGACTCGTTTACGTTCGAGGGGCCGGAGGATCGACTGATCAAGATGCAGCGGAAGGCGACGGGGGAGTTGGCGCGCGCATGGCTCGAATTGGGCGAGTGGCCGGAACTCGGACCGATCCATGCGACGTTCTGGTGCCCCGTCGATTGGTCGGTCGGGCGGAATTGGGGCGACGCGCACGAGCACGACGCGACGTGCGAGCCGGAGTGCGACAAGTTCAACCCGGATGGGTTGCGAAAGGTGGCGTAAAGATGGGTCGAGCGGCACGAGTCGGTGAAGGTCGATCGAAGATGGCGACGACCCGCCTCGGGTCGCTCGTCGTGCTGTGCTCGTTCTGCGGCACCGGGGCGCGGAAGGGCGGGGCGCCGCTGCGCCGCATCAAGGGATCGCGCACCTACATGCACGATTCGTGCGTACTGGAGGAGATGAAGCGCCGCATCCTGGCGCGGGAGGAGAGCGGTGTATAGCGCAGCTACACAGACGCGGCCGTTGGCGAATACGGAGCTTGTCGGCTCGTATCGTGAATGCGGCAAGTGGGTGTATGGGTACCATGGATACGTTCTATTAAGCGACGGACAAATTGTTCATGGCGATTTAATGATCTGCGCCGTGAATCGGCTGACGGCGCAGGTCGGCGCGCTTGAGGCGCGACTGAGGGATCATGATCTACCTCGCTGACCTGTTCGCGCTCGACTATGCCGCGTGGTTTCTGACGTACACCGGCTCCGTCACCATCGCCGCGCGGCACCGCGCCGGGTGGCTCCTTCTGGCGGCGGGATGCCTGCTGTGGTCGTGGATCGGCTGGCGGGCGCGCTACGGGCATCGCCGCGTGTGGGGCCTCGTGTTCGGCAATCTCGTGACCGCCGCGACGGCGGTCGTGTCGTGGTGGCAATGGGGGAAACCTTGACGCCGCGCGCCGTTCGGGGCATGCTATGAGCATGGACGCGCCTCCCGTTGTCGCCCCGAGCCGCCCGTTTCGAGGGCTCCGCGGACAAGATGCCTGGGGCGACGGCTCGTTCGGCGCCTCGCGCGACGGCGGCAAGCGGCACCACATCGGTCAGGATTTCGTCGCGCTGCCGGGCGACGAGGCGGTGTGGCCCATCAGCGGCAAGCTGATCCACGTCTCTGCCGCCTACCCAGATTCCGATCTGCGCTCAATAATCATCGTCGGCGCCGCCGAGTTCGAGGGCTGGATGGCGCGCCTCGATTACGTGCTGCCGAGCAGGGAGGCGTCGCGCGGAATCGTCGGCGCTCGGCTCGGCTCGGCGCAAGACGTGGCGGCGTATTGGGCGCGGCAGCAGCCGGGCCGTCCGCCGATGACCGGGCACGTCCATTTCGAGCTATGGCGCGCGCTCGATCCGCGCGCGTACGTCGCGATGACGGAGACGGTGTGAACGGCGTCACCCAAAAATGGCTTCATCTCACGCTTGCGTTCGCGCTCGGCGCGGGCGGCGCGGTCGCCGGGACGTTCACGGTGTTCGAGACGCGCGACAACCATCGGGAGGACATCCTGCGGATCGAGCGCCAGCGGCAGGCCGATCGCGACGAACTCCTCGACACTCTGCGGCGCATCGAGGAGAAGGTTGACGCGCTGAGTCATCCGCACGCGGACGTTCCCGCGGTGCCGCCGCCGCACAGCGGATACGGCCGCCCGCCGTTGCCGCAGATTGGAGCCTCTCCGTAATGGAGCTAATCAACCGAACCATATCGATCCCCACGCCGCAGACGGAGGTAAAGATCGTCGCGATGGGCTGCATCCACCACGGCCACGCCGGGTGCAACGAGCGCCTCGCGCAGTTCTGGTACGACAAGATCCTCCGCACGCGCGACACCTATTGCATCCTCGGCGGCGATCTCGTCGACTCGATCTTCGAGAAGGACAAGCGGTACTCGTCGAACGAGGTCGCGCAGTGGTGCAAGGACGCGAAGTGGAACAACGCGGACGGCTCCGGCGGCACCTTGATGGATCGCCAGTTCAACTACGCGCTCGCGAAGTGGCGCCCTTTGGCGGAGGCGGGCAAGATCCTCTGGATGCACGAGGGGAATCACGAGCAGGAGATCCGGCTGCGCGCGTCGCGCGACATGACGCGCGAGTGGGCCTATCGGCTCAACGTGCCGTACGCGGGATACTCGGCGCATGTGAACCTGATCGTGCGGATCGGCAAGGCGTACCCGAGCAAGCGGCGTCCCAAGGTGGCCGCGACCGCATACCGCGTCAAGTTCTACACGACGCACGGCTCGGGGTCGGCGCAGACGCACGGCGCCAAGATGAACAAGGTGGCGGCGATGATGGATGCCTACGACGCCGACGTGTCGCTCATGTGGCACCTGCACGACCGGATGCACCGCCTCAAGCGGTCAGAAGGGATCGGCGAGCCGCGCGGCGGCCTGCCGCCGGTCATCCGCAACCGCGACCGGCTGGCGGCGATGTGTGGAACGTTTCTCGACCGGAAGCGCGGCGTCACGAACTACGGCGAGCGCAAGGGGTTCGCGCCGATCGTGCCCGGGCCGAGCGTGATACACTTGCGGCGCGACCCGGCGCCGAACGAGCGAATGCGGAAGGCGAAGCCGTCGTACGCGCCGGGCACGCGCATTTGGATTTCGGACGCCATTGTCGATCCATGGTCGCAGGAGGTGGAGGGATGACGCTCGACTTCCTCGGCAGGAAGCACGGCTACGTCGCGGTCGGCGTCTTTCAGATCGTGCTCGGCACGATCATGGCGTATCTCAAACCGGAGTCGCTCACGGGGCTCGCGGCGGTTTACACGTCGGTCAACGTGCCCCTATACGGAGGTGGCGCATTCGCACGCTGGGCAGAGTCAAAGAATGGATCGGCGCAATCGGCGCCGCAGTCGTAGCGATCGCGCTGGCGCTCGTGGCGGCGTTCTTCCGCGGCAAGCGCATCGGCACGACGACACAGCGCGGCAAGGATCGGCTCGACGACTTTAAGCGAGTGGAGGATAAGGGCGATGTCGAAGGGCTCGACGACTTTTGGGCGGGAAAGCGATGACGATCTCCTGGCGAACGGCTTGTGCCGCTGGCATCCTATCACTAGTTTTCCGGGCTACTGCGGGCGCTGCCGGGACGAACGTGACGATCCCGCCGAATCCGCCGGGGTGTCCGGCGGGGTACAGGTGCATCCCGATCCCGGTGTACGCGCAGATGACGGAGATCAAGGTGCGCCTGGAGAACGACGTGACGACGCTCAAGGCCCGGCGCGGCCTGCGCTGGCACGCCGGGTGCGGCCCCGGCCTCGGAGGCGTCGTTGACACGGATCTTCGTGCTCGCGTCATTCCTGTGCCTGTGTTCTGCGGCGCCGTGTTCGGCTGGTAGCGCGTTCACCGAGGGGTACGAGTGCGAGACGCAGGCGGGCGAGGAGGGCATCGGCGCGACGTGTGCATATCCGGAGCCCAACTCGGGCGAGATCGTCGAGCCTGAAGGCGCGTAGCGCGTCACTCACCGATCAGAATCCGGCGCCGCTTCCCTTCCTCCTGCCGCGCTAGGGGCTTCGAGCCGCCGCCCTCCTGACGAATGACCTCGCGCATCGCCGCGACCGACGCCGCATCTACTGTGCCTACAGCGATTACGCGCGACGCCCCACCAAGGTGGACCCGCGCCAGCGCCCCGGTGACTGACTGCGCGGCGGCCCCCGCACGAGAAACGGGGCCGACGGCGCGCAGGATGAACTTCGGGCTCGACGCGACCCCGGCGGTCACAGCCCCGAGCGGCCCCCCGGCGAGATACGACAGTCCGATCATGGCCCCGGCGGAGCGGACGCGCCCGCCCGAGGTCATGTGCGGCAGGAGTTCGCCGAGGCCGCGGTTGCCGATGGCGGCACCGATGTTCGCCTGCCGGATCGAGGCGATCGCCCGATCGACGAGCCGCCCGCGCCGGCCGGTCGAAAAATGGGCGTCAAGATCGTTGAGCGCTTTAAGATAGGCGATCCTGTTCTCGCCGTATACCCCACGAACGAACTTCACCGCCGCGTCATCTCCGGCCATCGAAAAGTCCGCAATGCGGAGTTTTCGATTGAAAGATCCGAGCACAGTAAGTTTGTCGTAGGCTGATTTCATTAGCGCAGAAAACCCCGGCTGGACGGGCTCCATGCCTTGTTCGATAGCGAGCCGTGTTCGCGCTGCGGCGCTCTTGAGTACTTTGCCCCAGGGTGATCGCTTCACCGATAATCCCGCGCCCTCGAACGCGCCTGCGCCCTCCGCTTCACCTTGGAGTGCGCGGCGGATCGTTACGGCGATCTGTCCCGGCGTGTGCGCCCAATCGCCACTGAATCCTGTAACCTCGGTGATCGCGTCGAGAAGTTCGGCTGCCTTTTTAGAGATGGTGGGATCATTAATGCGTTCTACCTGTAGCGCCTGTGCCGCTGTCCTCCGTGTGCGTTCCAGAATCGTCCCCATCGCGTGACTCAGATCGAACTCCACGCCTGCCGCACTTGTCATTTCGTCGGCCTTGATGATTTCAGGGAACTTGACGCGATTGATCCAGCGCACGGCGTTGCGCAGTATTCCACCTGCGCGCTCAGGATCGATGAGCGGCACACGCCCGCCACGGGTCAGCGCGGCACCCTTGATGAGCACTTGTCCGGCTGTCCGCGACGCGACACCGCTGCTGCCGAGCGCCTCCACGTCGGCCAGCTTGGCGGCGACTTCGGCGAGGCCCTGCCCGCTCTTGCGGATGCCGAAGCCGAGCGCGCGTCCGGTGCCGCGGACGACAGCGCCGCCCGCCGCTCCGAGCGGCTCGGCCAAGGCGCCCCCGGCAGTCGCGGCGGCGATCTGCCCGGTATCAAGGTTGTCCGGCACGCCCGCGAGGTGGCCGACGAACTGGCGCCCGGCTTCGAGCGCGCCCGATGCGAGCGCGCCTGCGGCCGCTCCGGCGGCGATGGCGCCCGGGCCTGTCTCCGCCGCCGCCCCGGCGCCGAGCGTGGCGGCGACGCCCGTCCCGACGCCGATCACGGCGTCAGCGATATGGTTGAGAATCCAGCCGCCGAAGGTGTGCGACTCCGCCGGAACGTACGGCCCGTTCGAGCCGCGCGTGCGGAACGCGAAATCCCACCCCTTGCCGTATTCGACCACCTCATCGCCCAGGGAGCGCAGATACTTCTTCGCGAGATCCGGGTTGGCGACGAGGTTGTGCAGGAAGGCGCGCTGCCCGGTGCCCTCGAAAACGCCGCGCGGCACCGTGTTCTCGGGGTTCAACGTCGGCACAAACGGCATCAGGGGGCGACCTCCGGCACCTCATCGTACTGTATCCCCTGCGGCGACTGCCAGCGCGGGTACCCTTCGGGCGTGTGTCCCACGACGACCCATCCGGCGGCCTCGGCGAGCGATCGTTCCGCCTCGGTCTGCGCCCCCGGCGCGCCTGCCAGCATCTTGGCCTTCGCCTCGGAGTAGCCGATCATGCCCTGCGCGCGGCCGAGGAACTGTTCCAGCGTGAGCGTCGAGGACAGGAACACAGAGGGGAACACGATCGTCTCGAACTCCGCCAGCCTGCCGGTGACGCCGCGGGCGCGCTCGGCCGACGCCTGTTCAATGAGCGAATCGAGTGCGCCGACCTGCTGCGCCGCGCCGGGGGCGAACAGCGCGCCGATGGTCGTGTGTAACACGCGCCCCGACAGCGGCCCGCCGACGCCCTCCTTGACCATCGCGATCGCCTGCCGGAGCGCGGCGCTGGAATTGTGCAGCGAGGCGATCTGCGACGTGATCGTGTCCGGCAGCTTCGTCTGTTCGATCTTCTTCGCCAGTTCGGAAAGCGCGTCGAGCGTGTTCGCGTGCAGCATCTTGACGCGCTGATCCCATAGATCGATCTGGTTCTGATCGACCGACAGGGGTGCGCGATCGAAGGCGCTCTGCATGACGCCCTGCACGCCTTTGACCTCGGCCATCTGCGAAACGAGCGCCGTCGCGCGCGCCTGGAGCGCCGGGTCGGGGTTCCTGGCGAGCGCGTCGATCACCGGGAACACACCGCTCAATGTGTAAGCGGTGGAGGCGTGAAGCTCGTTGATCTTGTTTGCCGATGCCTGCGCCTGTTCCGTCAGGGCGGCCTGTTTGTCCTGACGGAGCGCTGCACGCTCCGCTTCGATTCCCTGTAGCTGGACGATCCGCGTCAGGTTGTTGATCAGCGCCTCGCGGTTCTGGCGCGACAGGACGTACTTCTGTGCGGCTTCGGCGCGCTGGCCGGAGATGATCTGGCCGACGCCTGCCGCCGCCTCGGGTTTGAGCCCGACAAGGAATCCGTAGGCGGCCTTTTGACCGATCGTCAGACCAGTGTCGGGCGGCGGCGGCTCCGGCTCGGCGACGAGGCGCCGCAGCATCGTCATCTCGGGAGTCTCGGCGGCTGCCGCGGGCTGTTGGGCCGGTGCGGGTCCGCTGACGGGCGGCAGCGCGCCGAGAAGGGGGTCGGCGTTCAAGTCCTCGACGGGGGCCGGAACGGCGGGCGCGGCGGTCGCGGCAGCGGGCGCCTGCACGACGGGCGTCGTCGGCGGCGCGGTCGGAGCGACGGGCGTCGTGATCGGCTGCCCGGTCGCCTCGTCAACGCGCTGCGCCGACGGGACGAACAGACCCTCGCGCGACGCGGTACCGGGCGGCGCGGCAGGCGCGGCGGGCGCCGTGCGCGCCTCTCCCGGCTTGAGCGCGGATTCCGGGAACGCTTCAAGAACCTGCTGCTTCGACGCCGGTTTCTCGATGTAGAGGGGGACGCGAACCTGATGCCCCTTCGCCGACTCGATCGCCCGCGGCTTGGCCGCCGGGCCGGGCTGCGGGTTGCCGATGATCCCGGTGATCTCGCCCGTCGTCGGATCTGTCTGATAGTTCGACATCTTCACGTCGATGCGACCGCCGAGCGTGGTGATCTGCTTGCGAAGCTCGCGCATCGCCTTGCGGGCGGCGTCCTTGGCGGACTTCGACGCCGGGCCATTGAGCGTCGCGAGCAGGCGCGAGTGCGCCTGGATCATGCGCTGTCGCTGTTCGGGACTCAGGCGCGTCGGGAGTGTAAGTTCGACGTAATCGCTATCGGCCAATGTCGCTCACCGTCGGTTGATAGATGTTCGATCCGAGCGTGTCGGTGTACGAGGCGCCGCCGGTGATCGGGATGCGCGACTGGCGGCGGCGCGCGGCGGCCTCGGGCGTCAGGAGCGCCCCCGCGACCCCGGCGGCGGCTCCGAGCACGTCCACGAGCGTCGTCTTGGCCGGGCGGACGGGCGTGCCGAGACGGGCGGAGACCTCATTGCCGGTGATGCCCGCGGCCTGCGAGATCGAGCGTCGCAGCGCCGCGATCTCGGGCGCGACCGAGGCGGCGATCGACGCCTGCGTGCCGATGCCGGTGCCGCGCAGGCCGCTCTTGCTGACGGCCGCCTCTTCGGCGAGCCCGGCCTGCTGACCGCTCACGAACGTCTCCTCACGCGCCGCCTGCGTCACCTTGGCGAGGTTCGCGGCGAAGTTTTCGGGCGAGGCGAGGCGTTCGGCGTCCGCGACCGCCTTCTTGAGCGTCGCGGCGGTGCGCTGTCCTTGCCGACCGCCGATGAAGCCGCCAACCGCACCCGCGATTGCCCCAATGGGTCCACCCGTCGCGAATCCTTGCGCCGCGCCGACCAACGCGGACGACGACGCGGAAGGCGCCCGCGGCACGCCCGCCTTCGCCTGCGCGACTGCCGTCTGGAAATCGCTGAGTTCGTTGGCGACAGCACCCGCGGCGCTCGTGGCCTCGAACGCCGGGATCGTCAGCGCGCCTCCGGCGAGCGCCTTCCCCAACTCGTCAGTTCCCATGCCATGCTCGGTGAGGATCTTCGCAACGTTTGCTGTCAGCACGGGCGAGATCTGTCCGGCGGCGGTGGCGCGTAGCGACGTTTGCAGGACGCGCAGGTTCCGCAGATAGTTGTCCGCAGAGGCGCCGTAGATGCTCGGCAGCTTTCCGCCGTGCGGGTGCGTGAAGTGCCCCGCGATCTTCGCCGCCGCCCGGCTGATGAAACTCACGTCGCCTTCTCCTCTTTCGGCCGCAGCGCCTCGACCTCGGCGGTGAGTCGAGCGATCTCCTGCTGCGCCTGCGCCAGCGCCGTTTCGGCCTTGACGCGCCGAATGGACTCCTGCGTAAAGGCCGCGATCAGGGCGTCCACGTCGTTCATCTTACACCTCCGCTATGAGACCGTGCCAGCGATGCTATCCAGCGACTTGATGTAGGTCTCCGTCTCCGCGCGGAACGTTCCGGCGGAGGGGACATTCTGCACGAAGTTGGCGAATGATGGCGTCGTGGTGTCGTCGAAGATGCGGCGCTTGATCTTCGTGTCCGGCGTGCCCGGCGCGGGGTCCGGCACGAAGTTGCCGCTGCCGTCGAGATGCCCCCAGGCGTAGTCGCAGATGATACGGCGCTGCGGCCAGAGCGTCGCGCCGAAGTGGATTAGACGGACCTCCGTCGAGGACGGTTGCGTTTGCGGCGTCGTGAGATTAATAGGCACGGATCATACCCCCAAGTCGTCGATCTTCAATGAAATGGTGCCGAGCGGGGCACCGTCCCGGCTGGCGGTCAGCACACCGAGCGCGCTGACGTTGATCGTGGCGCCGCTCGATGCGCCGCCGCTCTGGACGATTCGTAGGCGCCAGCGGTGTGGCGGCACCTGATTGTCCAGGACGATGAGTCCATCGGCCGTGACCTCCGTGTCGCTCAGGATCGTGCCGAGGTTCGCCATCAGGCCACCGCCCCGATCGCGCGCAAGTCCCCGATGAGCGTCCCGAGCACGTGGGCGATCTCCGTCAGCGTCGTCGAAGTCTCGTTGTACGAGCGATCGTCGCTGTGATTCGTGATCGTGTAGGCCTGCCGCGCCACGTTCTTGAACTGGACCCCGGCGGGCATCGTCAGGCCGGTCGCGTCGAAGCGGGCGACCTCCATCGTGTTCGGACGGACGCTGATCGGAACGGCCGTGTTCGTGGCAAGAATCATGCCTGCCGAGTTGACGGCCTGGAGCGCCATGTAGCCGGTGCCGTTGGTTGGGAAGGCGAGCATCGACAGGTCGCCGGTGCCGAAGGCGTTGCCCTCGGTGAAGTCAACGAGGTTGCCGCTCGGGCGGTACTCGATCTGCACCTGATTGCCACCCGGATCGAGGCTCAGACGCGGCCCCGTCGTGGCCGAGGCGGAGAAACGCAGGATGCCGAGCGAGCCGTACACGTCGAGATTCGTTCCGTCATCGGAAAGCGTCACCGTGGCGGAGGAAGTCGTGGACATGAGTGCTTGAGGCTCGCCGTAGCTACGCGGGATGATATCGGCGGCGGCGAGCGTGACGCCGTACTCCGCCGCCCGCGCGATAACCGCGGCCTCGATCTTGCTCACGACCGTCGCCGCCGTGTCGCTCGGCAGGATCGTCACCGTCGTGTCGAGCGTGCCGAGATCCTGACCGGCCCCCAGGAAGCGGAACGTCACGTAGGCGATAGCATTGTTAACATCCGCAGGATCGACGCTATGCTGGTAAAGCGCGAGCATGACCGCCTTGGTGGGCATCAGAAAGTCGCCACCTCCGCCCACTTCATGTTGACGGTGAAGCTCCAGGTCATCCCGGCGGGCATCGCGTTGACGCCCATGCGGATGACGAAACCCTCCTGATTAGCACACACATACGGGTGACAGCCTTCCTCCGTGGCGTCGAACAGCGGCGCGGTACCGCGCAGCAAGTCAAGTTCGGTGTCGATCGTGATTGCGCCCGTACCGACACCGAAGGAGACGGCGCCAAGATCCTGCGTGTCGAGCGTCTTGGTGCCGAGCGTCAATCCGGCTGTCGTCGCGATGCCCGCGTCGTTTACCTCGGAAGTTGCCATCGAGGTTCGCAATTTCGCGTTGTTGCCGGTGAGCGTCAGACGGGTGCCACCTGAGCCCGCAATGGACCAGCCGCGCGCGGCCGTCATCTTGAACGCTTGGAGCACGGCGGTCGTCGCGGCGACGTTCGCTCCGGCGCTGATTCCACAATAGTAGACGGCGGCGACGCGAGAGGCGGCGGTGACGTAGCGCCACTGGAAGATTTCCGACGAGGCCGCGAGCGAGACCGCCATCG
>Ga0134071_10000843_pt1 | contig 10683 bp, 9 predicted proteins | sample 15_taG_27_FD_94466 | JGI IMG/M metagenome (GOLD analysis project Ga0134071, IMG submission 94466) | Grasslands soil microbial communities from the Angelo Coastal Reserve, California, USA - 15_D_Rain_40cm_5_09082015 | ecosystem: Environmental > Terrestrial > Soil > Grasslands ...
CGCCTGATACTTATCCCCGGTCACGGAACCCGTGCCGCTGATACCTTGCGGCTGGAAGTGAGCGTAAAGCAGCACGTTTCCCGTGTTGCTAATCGTGACTTGGAAGAGCACGTGCAGCGGACCGCTGACTACGATGAGCTCGCCCGCCCCTCCGTTGGCGCAAGGGACGAATACGAAGAGGTCGATCGGTATCTCCGCGTTGGTCTGGGAGGTAACTGCCGAGAGACTGAGACGCTCACGATTGGCAGCCGGTGCTGTCGGACTCGTGTCACATGCGGCCAGCGCCACAGCCGCAAGGACGAGCAGCGTAACGTGTTTCATGGGTCACCCCGGTATGATAAGTCGCGTCGTCAGCGGGAACTCGGAACCCCCCCGTGGTGGTCGGGTGCGTGCACAAAGTTTCAAGCGGGAGGCGTTGGGCGGAATGGATCTTGGATCTTATTGCGATTCAGGCAGCGTGGAGGCAGGGACTAGTCCGGAATCGGGACGGACTAGGTCCGGGTAGCCCGCACGCTCTAGGCCTCGATTGGGAGTGGTCTGGATGGGCTGGTACTACGCGGGCGATGGTCGCGTCACTCCGTCTCGGAAGAGCGCTGCGGCGTCGCTGCGTCGATGTACCCGCAGCTTGTTCAATATGTTGTGAACGTGGTTCTTGACCGTGGCGACCTCCACGCCGAGTTCCCGAGCGATTTCCTTATTCCTGAGCCCACGGTCAATGAGCCGTACAATCTCGCGCTCCCTGTGACTGAGATGGGTCTGCCTGAGGCTCGAGCCCCACCCGCCAGCGAGCCCCGCAACCCGCCGCAGCAACATCGCCGCGATCCGGGGGGGACAGGCAACTTCACCCCGAGCGACGCTTGCCAGGACGGCGAGAAGTTCAGCTGAAGAGTCGTTACGCGTGACGTACCCAGCGACGCCCGCTTCGGCACATGCGACGAGCTCGTAGTCGCTCTCGGCCAGTGTCACGGCCACGACCCTGATGCCAGGGGCCTCGTCGCGAATCGCCTGCGCGATCGCGACGCTGTTGGGCGTAGCCATGTCGAGCAGGACTATGTCGGTCGGCGTGACCAGGGAAGCCAAGACCTCGTCGTAGCCTCCGGCGGTGCCCACTACCCGGATGTTCCCGTCCCGCAGCACAATTTCTGCCAGCCCTTCGCGGTAGAGACGAATACCTGATGCGATAAGTATCCGAATTGCGGCGGGTCGGGCGCTGGAGTGCCGTGAATTCGGGGAGGATGAGCGCGACCGCGGTGCGCCGTAACTGGACGCGCCGTGGCCAACAGCGGTTGGTTTGGCCGCGGGGATACCCCACTCAGCCGGTTTGGCGATTTGCTCCCCTCGAGGTATCGGCGAGCCGCACGACATCACGCCTCGCGGTTCACAACACCTGAGTTACGTTCGAATATGCTTCGCAGCGGGTCCGCTGCAAGGGGAGGTGAACGGTCCGCATAGTCTCGTGGGATGGCTCGTCCACGATTTGCGTCGGAGCGGGGCACGGGAGCGCAGCGCATGTTTGATCGCTACGACATCATCGACGAGGCCGACCTCGCCCCTGCCGTCGCGAAGCGATTCAATAGCAGAGTCTGAGGGTGTTGCCGGAGCAGCCTGAGTTGCTAACTTCCAGCAGCATCAATTCCTAGGTCCGTAGCTCAATTGGTAGAGCACCGGTCTCCAAAACCGGGGGTTGCAGGTTCGATTCCTGCCGGGCCTGTAAGAGCCGCACCGCATGGTGCGGCTCTTTCAGTCGCGGGGAATCTTTGCCGCCGTCGCTCGCCTGCGGCTCGCGACATTACCGGTCGATTCCTGCCGGGCCTGTTGAAAACGCGAAGCCTCGCAGCGAGTTATGTCCCTGCGAGGCTTCTTGTTTACAGGCCCGGCGCGAGCCGACGGAGCTCCCCTTGCTCGTGCAAGGAAAACCTGCGCTCAGCGATGGCCTCCAGGTCGGGCATTGGCCGGACGCGTTCGATGTCCACGCCGACCCGACGCCACGCGGTCACGGCATACAAGCCGACACCCTCCGAATGCGAGGCGTTGAATTGCAGGCCGGCCCGGCCGAAGCGCGGCGCCAGCTCGGGCTTGCCGCGCGGCCCATACCTGAAGTCCAGCACCTGCGGCTCCACCCGAGGCACGCCCCGAGGATCGTCCGCAGGGCTGCACGGCTCACCCGGAAGCGAATCGCGTCGGGGATAGGGACTCATTGCTCCTTCGTCTCACTGACGTCGTGAGGGGGATACTTTTTCGCATTGGCAGAGCATCGTACTGTAGCCTGTCCGGCTGGATTGGGAGCCTGCCGGCGGGAGGAAACCAGATCGCTGAGCAGATCGTCGTAGGTTCCCCGACGACGAATCAGACTCATTTGCCCGTCCTCGACCCATACCTCGGGTGGGGTTGGATGGCTCAAGAAGCCCAGCGGACTGGCTGCTCGAGCATACGCGCCCGATTGGAAGATTCCAACCAGGTCCCCGACGCTCGCCGCAGCCAGTCGCACGTCTCTGGCCAGCACATCGAGGGGTGTACACAACGGTCCCACCACATCCACTGTCTCCTGGGGCTTCCCGTCAAGCTTGTTCAGCAGAGCAACCGGGAAGTTACGCTTGATGACCTGACCGAGGTTTCCCGACGCGGCTAGGTGGTGATTCATGCCACCGTCTACGATCAGGAATTTTTTCCCACGTGAGGTCTTGATGTCGTTGATGCGTGTGACGTAGATCCCGGATTCACCAACCAGATAGCGGCCGGGCTCGACCAGGAAGCAGGTGCCTCTCAACGATGGCTGGCGCTGCGTCTCGGCTGTCAGGGCCACCAGATCTTCACGCCACCTTGCCATGTCGAGCTCGCGTTCGTTTTCAAAGTACGGAATCCCGAGGCCGCCACCAAAATCCAGCGCCGGGAGGGGCTGTTGTAACCGCTCCGCGACACGCGTCGCGATGTTCAGGCCCTTGCGCCATTGGAGCGTCAGGACGGTGTGATCCAGAATCTGCGTTCCGGTGAAGAGGTGGATGCCGGCAAACTCGAGGGAGGGCTCCGAGAGAAACCGATCCAGCACGGCCTCGAGGCTCTCTTCATCCACCCCGAACGGCGATGGCCTGCCTCCCATGAGCATCGCGCCGCCCTGCGCCTCCTCACTGGGGTTGACGCGTATGGCGACCCTGGCCCGCACGCCCCGGCGGGCGGCGATGACTTGGATGCGGTCAACTTCGAGCAGCGATTCCGCATGGATCTCCCCGATTCCCCGGGCGAGCACGAGGTCGAGCTCCGCCTCGGACTTGCCTGGTCCCGCGAAGAGGACCTTCTGCGTTGGACACCCCGCGCTCAAGGCCTGATGAAACTCTCCTCCCGAGGCGATTTCGAGGCCGCACCCCTTACCCAGGAAAAACCTGAGAAAGGCGCGATTCGGGTTGGCCTTGACGGAGTAGCTGATGGCAAACTGCGCTGGCAGGGTGCCCCGCAGCAGCGCCCATTTCCGCTCGAGCACGGAGGCGTCATAGACAAACAGGGGCGTCCCGTATTCCGCGGCGATGCTCCCGACCGGGACGCCGCCAACTCGGAGCTCGCCTCCGGACGAACCGAAGTACTGGGCGACGAGCGACACAGCGTGCGTCACAGCTACGGTCCTGCGCGACGCCGCAGTGCGACATAGTCGACTTTGCCGCTCGGGGTCTTTGGCAGCGCCTCGAGGACCTCGACCTCCTTCGGAACCATGTAACGGGGCATCCGCTCTGCACAGAAGGAGACCAGGTCGTCGCGATCCAGGACCTCGTCGGCTCGCGGTACTACGAATGCCTTCACGGACTGCCCCAGGACCTCGTCGGGAATGCCGATCACCGCGACCCCCTGCAGCCGGCCGCTCTGGAACAGCACCTCCTCGACCTCGGTGGGGCTGATGCGAAAACCCGAGGATTTGATCAGCGTATCTCGCCGGCCCACAAAGTACAGGAACCCCGCTTCGTCCATCTTCACAAGATCGCCGGAATAGCAGACCTTCTCACTATCGCCGAGCTCCGGAGGCCGCAATGGATGGGGCCGCAGCACGCTGGCGGTGAGCTCTGGCTGATTCCAGTAACCCATCGAGACGGTCGGTCCCCGATGGACGAGTTCGCCGACCTCTCCCGGGCCGCACGGCCGACCGCGTTCGTCTACCACGAGGATCTCGGTGTTGGGAATGGCCTTTCCGATGGAGGTCGGACGGCGGTCCAGCTCCTCCGGCGGCAGGTAGGTCGAACGGAACGCCTCGGTCAGGCCATACATCAGAAAGATCTTGGTGGTCGAAAGAGCACGGCGCAGCACGGCGAGCACGCCTTGCGGCATCGCTCCACCCGTGTTCGTGATGTAGCGCAAGTCGGGGAACCGATGCTTGAGCAGGGTCGAGTTGGGCTGGACCAGCATACTCCATAGTGTAGGGACTCCAGCGAGTCCCGTGATCCGCTCCTTGAGCAACGCCTGCACGACTTCCTGGGCGAAGACGAAATCAATCAAGACGAGAGTACCCGCTTGCTGGAACGCCGTCATGAGCTGGTTGAGGCCTGCGTCGAAGCTGAAGGGAAGAGCCGCCAGGATCCGCTCGGCAGCGGAGATTTCCAGATAGGTCGATACGATGGAGCTCCCCGCCATGATCTGGGCGTGGTTGAGCATGACACCCTTGGGCTTTCCCGTTGAGCCCGAGGTATAGAGGATGGCCACCAGATCCTTTTCAATCCCATAGTCGCGTACTTGAGCCGGAGGGGGCGATTCACACAGTTCCTCGAGGACATAGGTGGGAACGCGAGCTGGCGGGCACTCCCCATTCCGCGGCACCACCATGAACTCGAGGGACGGCATCCTCTCGAGGACAGGCTCCAGGAGACCGAGCTTCGTCCGGTTGGTGATGAGCGCTTTCATGCAACAGTCGTTTGCGATATGGGCGACCTGTTCTGGAAAGAGGAGCTTGTTGACCGGGACGAAGACCCCGCCCGCCTGAGAGATCGCGAAGAAGGAGAGGACCTGCGCTACGGACGGCTCCAGGTAGACGCCGATGCGGTCGCCTCGCCGCAGGCCGACGCTCCGAAGGCCGTGGGCGAGGCCGCCGGTCTGGCCGGCCACGTCTTCATAGCTCAGGCGACGATCGGCATGAACCAACGCCTCCTTGCCGGGAAACCGACCAGCGCTCGTCCGCAGCATGTGATGGACGAGAAAGTCCATGCTCATTCTCAGGGTTGGAAACGAGTTCTGTCGTGACGATCCGACGTGGGCCGGGATCTGTCCTGAAGCTGCCCTTCGACGAACGCGGCGATGCGCTCGATTGTCTGGAAGTTCTCCAGCACGAGCTGTTCGTCGGCGATGGAGATCTCGAACCCTTTCTCCAGGTAGGCAACCAGTTCAAGCACACCGAGGGAATCGAGGACGCCGCTTTCCAGGAGCGCATCGGTGTCCGTTAACCCCCGGACCCGGGCCCGCGGGAATTGGCGCACGAGGAAAGCCCTGATCTTCTCTCTCACCGCGTTGCTTGGCATCCCCGACCCGCTCTCGCCCCGTTGTCCGGCGATCCCGGAAAACGTCGCTCGACCATCCCCCGTGCGGCGGCCACCAGATCTGCCATGGCGACCAACAGCAGGCGGCTATTGCCGACCTTCCGGTGGACCAATACACCTGCCTTCGAAAGCTCACGTTCAAGAGCGTCCCAGACTCGGTCGCGGAACTCCGCCGTGCTCGGGTTGAAGACGTAGGTCTTGACTCCCAACTCAGTGCCTCGAGCATCAATGACAGTGCCTTCTAAGAGTTCGTCGGAGTACACCTGGACCGGAAGCTGAGCCTGGAACAGGTCCTCCAGATAGTGAAGGAAGGTGCAGGTGGAAAAGGGGGCGTCGAGAAACAGGATCTTAGCCTTCAGGTCGTACAGCTTGGCGAACGGCGATCCCTTTCCGCACGAATGGAGTTGCCTCTCGTGATCCGCGACGAGCTTCGCCGCCTCGGGGCCGAGAGCCAGCACGGGGTGAACGGGATTCAGACTCCTCAGGACCCCACTTCTCCGGCGAAAGGCCTCGGTGATGAGTCCCATACGTGAGACGGTCCTCCTTACATCGAAGACGCCCCGGTCCTTCTTCAGGTAGTCGTACGCGAACCCCGTGTAGGCCATCGACATCATGCACAGGTTCCCGGTGGGGCCAATGACGCGCAGCAGGCAATCGATCACCTCGCGGGGCTCTCCGCGGAACCCGCTGAATACGCTGAACGAGCTGTGCATCAGGACGGTGTCGCCTTCTTTGAGGCCCAGACTCCTGAGCGCGGCCTCCAACCCAGCGGGATCGTAGGAATGGAACAGGCGGATCACCCGTAGTCGTGCCCTGAGCCACTGCTCGCGTAGGAAGGACTTTTGGGTTGCTCGAAACCGCGAGAGTCGTCTCGCCGCGATCGATCGAACCTGCTGGTAAGTCTCTCGCACGATCGATCCGATCTCCACCACGCCCGGGCGCCAGTCCCAGGTCTTGAACTCGTCGTACTTCACGGTGGGGCGAAAATCCCACAAGAAGCGACCCAGGAGCGCCGTTCTCGACGGCAGGCGAGGCCGCGCCGCATCGGGCGCCTAAGAGATCGTATCGCCGAAGAGATACTCAACGAGCGCCATCAGATCATACCGGAGGTAGCGTTCGCACACCCCTACGCGGTACTGCTCGACTGGCTCTACCCTCTCTCCGGCGTAGAGCGCATAGTGCATCCAGGGCAGGTTCATGCTGACGTCGAGGCTGAGGGCCGTCGAGGCCTGGAACCGTCCGTTGATCTCCATCAGCGTGTATGCGCCCGTCTGCTCATCGTACTTGAACTCCACCATGGCGACACCGTGCCACTTCAATTGGCCCAGCAGGAGATCGACATAGGCGTACAGCCCCTCGTCCGGCGCCAGGCTCCGGCGCAGGACGCTGACCCCACCGGTGATCGGTAATTCGCGCACGCGCATGTAGGGGAAGCGAGCCAACGGTCGCCCCCGGTCGTAGACACCGGCGACGCAGAGGGCCACGCCGGGAACGTATTCCTGCACTAGAGGAACGGCGCCACGGCCCTCCGCCTCCTCGAGGAGGGCGCTCAAGCGCTTCATGTCATTCGCGTACCGGACCTTGAAATCCAATCGGTGCTGTGTGCTCCGGTGGAGCGGGGATCCCCGCGGCTTGATAATGACCGGAAAGCGCAGTCGGTCGGACTGCGCGAGGACCTCGGCGGCCGTGCTGCCGTGGAGCGTCCGCGGAACCGGGACGCCGACCTGCCGCGCCAGCTCCATCGTCCTGAGCTTGTCGATGACCACTTCGAGCGTCTGGGAATCGGGACTGGCAAGCACGGCCCTCCGTTCGATCTCACTGCGCGCGCCGTCGAGCACGACGAGCGTCGTCTCCAGGCTGTTGATGATCATCTCCGCCCCACTCTCGCCGAGGATCTTCAGGATCGCGTCGATGAACCTTTCACGATCGCCGTGCTGGGACGGATACACGTAACGCTGCTGCGTGAACCTCGAGTAGAAGCCGAGGCTCCTCGTCTCGCTGCCGCAGGCGACGACTGGCACCCCTTTCAAACCGAGGCCGCGGATGACAGCCAGCCCTTGGTGCTGATCCGCGCCAGTGACGAGCACCCTCATGGCACCATGCTTCGGTTGCTTCGGCGTGGGCGTGCTTCGCATGGCGGGTCGGCGAACGCGCTGGTGCGCGGCCTTACATTGGAATGATGGCGAACGGGCACGATGATTCTTGCCTGGCAGGCTCCAACCTCCGGGCGCCACTGTTCGGCTCTTCCAACTCAATCGCGTGCGGCACGGACTGGCCACGCCGCAAGAGGCGGGCTGAGGGCGCGGACCGGGCGGCGTGGTCTTATCTCATTTGTCGTAACTGAGTTAGCGCGCAGAGCGTAGCTCGCACGGTCCCACGCTCCTGCTGCGCCGACGCAACATGGCCAGTGCGAGCGCTCACGCACGACGATCTTTGCCGGGTCGAATGCGACGCAGTGACTTGAGCGCTTCAGACCCCGAGCGGTTCTGCCAGTTCCACCGCCGGCGCCGTCGAGCGCAGCGCCGATCCCGAACCGCTTTCCAGCCCACTAGCTTGTTCCAAACGGAACGGGTGTGGCAGGGGGTGTCTGCTCGAAGCTCAGCCGGCAAGATCCTTGCAATGTCGGCTGGCGCGCAGCCGGGGTCGGCTGTAGACCCCCTCGGGAGGGTGTGATGGCCGGCGTGCGAGCCTTTCGACCAGAGGACATCACAGCGATCGTGCGTCTGCGACGCAAGATCTTCCATCTCACTGAGCAGCCGAGCGACGCCGGCCTCGCTGCCTACTACCACCGCATTTTCTTTGAGAATCCCTGGCGAGACGATGCGTTCCCCTCGTTCGTCTATGAGGACGCCCGAGGGGTGCAAGCGGGCTTTCTGGGCGTCATTCCCAGGCGCATGCGCCTCGGAGACCAGGCGGTCCGCGCAGCCGTGAGTACGGAGCTCATGGTTGACCCGGCGGAACGCGGGATCGCGGGATTCATGCTATTACGGGCATTCTTCGGCGGCCCTCAGGACGTTTCGATATCCGACCGCGCGAACCCTACTGCGAGGGAGATCCTCGAACGCCTGGGGGGAGAGACCACGCTCTGGTTCAGCCTGTACTGGGTGCGCGTGCTGTGCCCGTTTGAGTACGCGGCGGGCCGCTTGGGTTGGCGCGGATTCCCAACCCTCACGCAGCCCCTGTGCCGCCTGCTGGACGGGGCCGCCACACGTATTCTTCCCGGGCGATATCGCGAGCGCCGGCCGGCGACGATCGCTCGGACGCTCGATCGCCGCGCCATGGTCGAGTACATGTCGCGGCTCGGAGGAAAGGACTCCCTTGTGCCGGTCTACGACGAGGCATCTTTCCGATGGTTGCTCGAGCGTCTCGCAGAGCGGCACGCCCTCGGGCCGCTTGAGGAGGTGGAGGTGTTGGACGAGGCGGGCGCCGTGATCGGCTGGTTCATTTACGCCTTTGGGCCGGATTCGCGCGCGGAGGTAGTGCAAATGGCTGCCCTCGATGATCGGCACCCTGACGTCTTCACCCAGCTGTGCTACCACGCCTGGCAGCGTGGAGCTATCACGGTGCGCGGCAGGCTGGACCCTCAGTTCGTGAAATGCTTCACGGGAGATCGCCTGGGCTTCACGCTGGCCGAGCCGTGGACGCTGGTGCACTCACGTCGTCCGGAACTCTTGGCTGCGTTCCACCGTGGGGATGTCTTCCTCAGCCGTTTGGATGGTGAGTGGTGGCTTGGTTTCTAAACCAATCCATCGTCCGCGCGAGCGACATGCGAGGATGAAACACGTGTAACGCGGAACGCGGAAGTCGAAACGCGGAACGCGGAACAGCACGGCGAGCTTCGTGGCGCGCTACGACCTTCCCCTGCTGTTCCGCGTTCCGACTTCCGCGTTCCGCGCTTAGAAGGCTTCCGCGTTAGAAGTTGAGGGTCACACCTCCCGCCCACACGATATCATTCTACGCCTTATTCAGCCCATATCGATCGAACTTGTACATCAAGTCGCGTCCCTCGGCGCGCAGGCCGAGCCGGTAGCCCACGCCCAGGCCCAGGTCACCCGCGAACCGGATGAATGTCGAGTCGCTGCTGGTGCGATTCACGCTCACCGCGCCCAGCCCACCCAGCACGAACGGCTCGAGCCGCATGTCGCTCCCGCCGGCCCGGCGCAGCACCACCTCGCCGAGGTAGGAGAACTTGTTGAACTTGCTCCCTGCTGGAATGGTGGCCAGCGAGCCGTTGAGATCGTTGCGCACCAATGTCGCATCGCCCCGCACGCCAAGCATCCTGCTGAACCAGCGCGTCACATCCGCCCCCGCCGACCACCCCGTGCGCCAGTCCAGGCTCGATCCCAGATTCGCGGTGCCCGATGCGCCGCCGAACATCCCGCTCACCGCCCACCGTGCCCCACCCGACTGCGTCTCCATCTGTGCCACCGCAGACCCCGCGACGCCCAAGCCCACCAACGCCAGCGGGAGTCCGCGCGTACCAACTACCCCTGTTCATGTCGCAACCTCCTCCCTTCGCGTTTTGGCCGCCGCGTTTAGCGACGAGACCCGGGTGCGAGCGACGCAGTCACGGCGAGTCGCGGAGCGAAACGCGGAACGCGGAAGTCGGAACGCGGAACAGCAGGAGTGGATCGTGCCGCGAATTGCTACGGTGGTTTCTGGAAACACCTCCCGTGCCTCTTTGATCAACTCCTCGGCGCTGATCGAGTACCGCGCCGAAACGTGCGACAGCACGAGCCGCCGAGCCTTGGCCGCGAGCGCCACCTGCGCCGCCTCTCTTGCCGTCGAATGCCCCGTCTCCTTGGCCCGATCCTTCTCCTCATGCTCGACCTATTCCGGCTTAACAGCCTACTGCTGACCGCGGGCGATCGGCTGGTGGCGCGGCTCGGGCTGACGAGCGCCCGCTGGCAGATCCTCGGCGCCATCGTCGCCGCCGACCGCCCACAGCCGGTTGCGTGGCTCGCTCGTAACCTGGGCGCGAATCGCCAAAACGTGCAGCGGATCATCAACGACCTGCACAAGGAAGGGCTCGTCGCATTCGAGGCCAACCCGCATCACCGGCGGGCGCAACTTGTCGTTCTGGCTGACAAGGGAAGACGGACGTTCGACGCTGCCATGCGCTTGCAGGCCCCTTGGATCAACAGCCTCTCGGACGGGCTCTTGGTCAAGGACATAC
>Ga0134071_10000847_pt1 | contig 10672 bp, 11 predicted proteins | sample 15_taG_27_FD_94466 | JGI IMG/M metagenome (GOLD analysis project Ga0134071, IMG submission 94466) | Grasslands soil microbial communities from the Angelo Coastal Reserve, California, USA - 15_D_Rain_40cm_5_09082015 | ecosystem: Environmental > Terrestrial > Soil > Grasslands ...
CGCGTAGTTCGTTGATTCCACTAAAAACGCGCGCTCACAGAGCGCGCCTACAGTGCGCCCATTCGAGTTTTTCCGCGGCCTGTTAGGAGGGGGAGTTGCGCGTCATCCACTAATTCATACCCTCTCGATCGCCACCTTGTTCATCACAACATCGACGACGGGACGGTCACCAGGTTTGCTCGTTTTGGTCTTCCCAATGTTTCGCACCACATCCATTCCCTCAGTGACTTTTCCGAACACCGTATGATGTCCATCGAGATGAGGAGTGGGCGCCAGCGTGATGAAGAACTGACTGCCGTTGGTGTTGGGCCCGGCATTCGCCATCGAAAGGACACCTTCGGAGTTGTGTTTGAGCTGGGGATGAATTTCATCCGCAAAGGTATATCCAGGCCCACCACGTCCGGTTCCGGTGGGATCGCCACCCTGAATCATAAATCGGTCGATAACGCGGTGGAAAATGACGCCGTCGTAAAAATGGTTTTCGGCGAGCTTTACAAAATTAGCAACCGTGTTCGGGACTTGATGTTCGAACAGTTCAATGGTGAAGTTGCCCATCGACGTTTCAAAACGGGCGTAGGTTCCGGGATTCATGGTTCAATCGTCGCTTTCTTGATGTAATCGAGTTTTGGAAACGCCTTGGTGAGATACGCATTTCCTTCCGCTTGTATGCGGCCTTGCTCGGGTTGTTCGCCGTATCCGCTGTAAATCTTATCCACGACCTCCATTCCCGTAATCACCTTGCCGAAGGACGAAAATCCCTGGCGGTTCAGAAATGAATTGTCCTTGAAATTGATAAAAACCTGAGACGTGCGGCTGTTCGGCGCCCCGCTTTTGGCGAATGTGATGACGCCGCGGGTGTTGCCCTGCTTCACAGGCTCATCGGGGATGGTCGCATTCACCCAGTTACGCTGGACTGCCGGATCGCCATTGATTCCGAATTGCACCATGAAGCCGGGCACGACGCGAAAGAAACGGCAGTTATCATAGAAGCCATTCTTTACGAGGTTGTAGAAACGGTCGGCCCCGTTCGGCGCCCAATCCGAATGAACCTCGACGACGAAAACTCCGGCGCTTGTGTCGAACTTCGCTTTATAGACTGCGGGTGCTCTTTCCTTGAAAGCCGAAGGATTCTTCAAATTCGCCTGCCCGTACGCGACCGGGATCGCAGCCAGCAGCGCGAAAATCCAAAGCTTCTTCATGGCGTGGCTCCTTTCATGATGACGGACAAGACCTCGACCGGCGTTTCATACCGATCGAACGGGCCGCGAACCTGAACGCCCTGAACCATTCCGTGTATACGTTCGAGAATCTCCTGGGCGAGCAATATGCCTTCATTACGCGCATGCTCGGGGCTTTTCGATTGAGCATCACGCATACGGTTCAGAATCGCGTCCGGAATCGAGCAGCCAGGGATCTCGTAGTTCAGAAATTCTGCGGTTTTGTAGTTCGGAAGCGGCACGATGGCGGCGATAACCGGGATTTTGGCATTGCCAGCACGGTCGAGGAACCGCTCGAGAACAGCGGCCTCGAAGACCGGTTGAGTCAGAACAAATTCTGCTCCCGCTTCGACCTTGTAAAAGAAACGCTTCAATTCCAGATCATTCATGGCGCCCGGATTTGCTCCTACGCCAATCACAAACCCGGTCGGCTTTCCAATGGATTTACCGCCAACATCGACGCCTTGATTCAAGCGGTTCACCATATTCGTAAGGCCGATGGAGTCGACCTCATAAATGGCGGTGGCATCACTGTGCTCGCCGATCTGATGCGTGTCGCCGGTTATGAGAAGAAGATTGCGCAAACCCAAAGCGTAGGCACCCAGCAAGTCGGACTGCATACCCAGAAGATTCTTGTCGCGGCATGTGTAGTGGGCAAGACTTTCCATTTCTGTCGACTTTTCCAACAGCACTGCCAGGGAAATCGCGCTCATGCGCGCGCTGGAAAGCGGGACGTCGGGAACATTGATGGCATCGACATCCTGGGCTTGAAGGTACTTGGCCTTTTCAATCGCCTCCGCAAAATCGTGGCCAATCGGCGGAATCATCTCCACGATCTTGATAAATTCTCCTCTGGCGAGTTTCCCTCCGAGTCGGGATTTGGATTGCAACGGAATCGAAGCTGCGCCCTCTCCCTCTGGGAGAGGGCGGCGCGACAGCTTGATAGAAGCTGGCGCGCCGGGTGAGGGTCCCAGGACTGCCGAACCCGCCGACTTCACCGCCGTCCGAATCGCTTTGATGTGTTGCGGCGTCGTCCCGCAGCAGCCTCCTACAATCCGAACCCCATACTGAACAAATTTCTTCGCATACGACGCCATGTATTCCGGCGAGCCGAGATAGATATTTCGCCCTTCGACACTCCTTGGTTTTCCTGCGTTCGGCTGCACCGACAGCTTCCTGGATGTCACACCGGCAATGCGTTCAATTGCATCCAGCATGACCTGCGGCCCGACACTGCAGTTCAGCCCGAGAACATCGGCCCCCCACTCTTCCAGGCGTTTTGCGAACACTTCCGGGGGCGTCCCCTCGGGGCTGTTGCCGTCTTCTTCGATCGACATCTGCGCAATCAGCGGACGGTCGGTTACATCCCGTACACCGCGGATTGCCGCGTAGACCTCATTCAAATCGAAGAACGTTTCGAGAATAAACACATCGACACCGCCGTCGCCGAGCGCTTGCGCCTGTTCTCTGAAGATCGCCCGCGCTTCTTCAATTGCCGTTTTACCCCATGGTTCGATGCGAATTCCCAATGGACCGATCGCGCCCGCTACGAATACTTTATCGCCCGCGATCTCGCGGGCGATCCGCGCGCCTTGAATGTTGATTTCCCGGATGTGTTCGGCAAGACCATGCGTCATGAGCTTCGTCCGATTGGCTCCGAACGTATTGGTTTCAATGATATCGGCGCCGGCGTTGATGTAGTCGAGATGGACATCGCGGACCAGCTGTGGATTTGAAATATTCAGTTCATCGAAGCAGCGACTGATGAAGACGCCTTTGCTGTAGAGCATTGTGCCCATCGCCCCATCGCAAACGAGGACATGATCTTCCAACCGGGATAAGAGGTCCTGCATAGCAGAAAAGTCTAATATAGGTCCTGCGTCGCCGTATTCCAGTAGTGGGCGACTTTGAAACTTTCCGTGAGCAAACATTCCCCTCCTCGCAGAGGAGGGGTGGATGCGCGATCAATCAAAAGCTGCGAAGCCACCGTATTCCGCGCAGACGGGCGCGAAGCGCGAGCGCGATAGCGCGAAGCCGTAAGAGTGGTCAGTTCGGCGCAATTGTAGAATTTCGCCGATCTGACCACCCCGTCCGCTCCGAAGAAAAAGGCTTCGCGACATTTTGATTGATGTCGCGGCCTCCCCTCCTCTGCGAGGAGGGGAATGCCCAATACCCGTATTTCAGTACGGGACTTCGATATAATTTTTGAATGAAAGACATTGTCATCGTTTCAGGAAAACGGACGCCGATGGCGGAGTATGGCGGCGCGCTCCGCGATTTGAGCGCTTTGGAACTCGGGGCAATTGCAGCAAGAGCCGCTATCGAGCAATCCGGATTCGAGCCGCGGGAGTTCGACCACGCCGTTTTCGGTAATGCTCTTCAAACAAGCGGTGATGCTTTGTATGGAACTCGTCACGTTGCTCTCAAGGCGGGCCTTCCCATCGAGGTACCGGCGCTCACAGTAAACCGCCTTTGCGGCTCGGGCATTCAATCGATCATTTCGGCCGCTCAACTGATTCAACTGGGAGAGGCGACCACCGTCCTCGCCGGCGGAATGGAATCGATGAGCCAGGCGCCTCATGTCATCCGGGGGGCGCGTTGGGGCCTCAAGCTAGGCCAGGGAAAACTCGAAGATTCCCTGATGGTCGCGTTACTGGATACGTATTGCGGATGCTACATGGCAACGACGGCCGAGAATCTCGCGCGCAAGCACGGCATCACGCGAGAAACCCAGGATGAATTTGCATTGCGCAGCCAGAAGCTTGCGGCCGCAGCCTGGAGCGCCGGACGGTTTCAAGACGAAATCACCCCTGTCGAACTGGTCGCGCGTGATGATCACATGCGTCCGGACACAACGCTGGAAGGCCTGGCGAAGTTGAAGCCGGCTTTTGGAAAAGATGGATTTGTCACCGCCGGCAATGCCAGTGGAATCGTGGACGGCGGTGCTGCGGTTGTCGTAACCACCGCCGAACGGGCGAAAGCTAAACCTCTGGGACGCATCGTCAGTTGGGGAATTGCCGGTGTGTCACCAGAAATCATGGGAATAGGTCCGGTTCCGGCCGCTAGGATAGCGCTGGAGAAGGCAAAGCTGAAGCTGTCCGGTATTGATCTCATTGAGATCAACGAGGCTTTCGCGGCGCAGTATCTCGCCGTAGAAAAGCTTCTCGAATTGGACCGGAACAAAGTCAACGTGAATGGCGGTGCTATCGCTCTCGGTCATCCGCTTGGCGCAACCGGTACACGGCTGGTGATGACCGTCCTGTATGAATTGCGCAGGCGCAACAAACGTTACGGACTCGCTGCGGCATGTATCGGCGGGGGGCAAGGAATCGCAATGATCGTGGAGGCAGTGTGATGGCCATCAAAAAAGTCGGCGTTTTGGGTTGCGGACTCATGGGATCTGGCATTGCGCAGGTCGCGGCGACGGCGGGTTACCCGACGATCATCAAGGAGGTCGCCGACGATTTCCTGAAGAAAGGAATGTCGTCGATCGAAAAATCATTGGGAAAGTTGATTGAGAAGGGCACCATCACGGCCGATCAGCGCACCGACACCCTGGGACGATTAAAAGGAACCATAAAATTTGACGATCTCGGGGATTGCGACATCCTCATCGAGGCCATTACGGAAAACCTGGAACTCAAACGCGAAACTTACGCCACCATCGACAAAATCGTAAAACCCTCGGCGATTTTTGCCAGCAATACGTCGTCGCTGGTGATCACGGAAATGATGACGGCAACGAAACGCGTTGACCGCTTCATCGGGATGCATTTCTTCAATCCTGTACCGCTGATGAAACTGGTGGAAGTCGTCGGGACCATTACGACATCGAAGGAAATTCTCGATGAAGCGATGAAGTTCGGCGCGAGCCTGGGCAAGGTTCCCATCCGAACGTCGGATCGATCCGGCTTCATCGTCAACCGGCTGCTCGTTCCCTACCTGCTCGACGCGATTCGCGCTCTGGAAGAAGGCGTTGGCAATGTCGGGGACATCGATAAAGGCATGAAGCTGGGCTGCGGCTATCCCATGGGCCCTTTCACGTTGCTGGATTTCGTGGGCCTGGAGACGACGTACTACATCGCGAACATCATGTTCGAAGAATTCCGCGAGAAACGTTTCGCGCCGCCGCCCCTGCTCAAACGTCTCGTGCTGGCCGGTCATCACGGGAAGAAAACCGGCCGCGGCTTTTACGACTACTCGGACCCGGCCAATCCGAAAGCGTTATATTAGACTGTAGCGGGCGGTCCGCGAAGCGCAAGCGCGATAGCGCGCAGCCTCAAGGAATGGACCGCCGGATATTCCGGCGCTCATAGAGCGCCGCTACAGTTATGTACCGATTCGCCATCGTTGCCAGCGACTACAATTCCGTCATCATGGACCGGCTCATTACCGGCGCGCGGCGGGCGCTGAAAGATCAGAAGCAAGTGAATCTGATTCGGGTTCCAGGATCCTTCGAGCTCCCTGTTGCGGCAAAGCATGTCGCCGTTTCGAAGAAATATGATGGGATCGTGGCTCTCGGGTGTGTGCTGCGCGGCGAGACACCGCATTTCGAGTACATCAGCCGCGCCGTCAGCGACGGACTGCAACGCGTTGCCCTGGAAACAGGTATCCCGGTAGGGTTCGGGGTCCTGACGGTGGACACGGTTGAACAGGCCATGGAACGTTCCGGCGAATCGGGCAACAAGGGTTTTGAGGCGGCCATGGCCGCTTTCCAGATGATTAACGTGCTGCGCGAGATTTGATGGGACCACGACGCAAAGCTAGAGAATACGCGCTCCAGATGCTGTTTCAGTGGGATATCACGCGCGACGCCATCGATCAGATTGCGGCCACTTTCTTTAATGGCCAGGATGAGGATCCGTCTATCGCGGTTTTCGCTCGCCAGCTTGTGACACGGACCGTGGAGCACGTCGAACAAATCGATACGCTGATTCAGCGTCATGCCGAGCACTGGCGGCTCGACCGCATGGCCACCGTCGATCGTAATTTGCTTCGTCTGGCAACTCAGGAGTTCCTCTTCGACAGGGAAACTCCAAAGACGGTAGTCATCAACGAGGCCATTGAGATCGCGCGCCGCTTCAGCACTCAGGAGTCGCCTCAGTTCATCAACGGCATTCTCGACAGCATCAAAAAAGAACTGGAAGGTTAAGTGGAGTCGCTCGAACAGATTCGCATTCAAAAGCTGCTGCAGATCAAGGAACTCGGCGTCGATCCGTATCCGACCTATTACCGTTACACGCATACTCTGGCTGAAGCGGTGGGACAATTCTCCGCTAAAACCGCGGAGGAATTGGAGCAGAGCCAACAGCCAGTCCGAGTCGCGGGGAGGATTTTAACCAACCGTCCGTTTGGAAAGGCCGGCTTTGTCACCCTGTCCGACGGCGAAGGCCAGCTTCAGGTGTACGCCAAGAAAGATCGCCTGCCCGAACGAGACTTTCAACTGTACAAATTGCTCGATATCGGCGACTTCATCGGTGTTGAAGGAACACTTTTTCGCACCAAGACAGGCGAACTGACGGTACTGGCGAGCGAGCTGACTTTTCTGGCCAAGTGTTTCCTGCCGCTGCCCGAGAAATGGCACGGACTGAAGGATATCGAAATCCGCTATCGGCAGCGCTATGTCGATCTCGTCGTGAATCGCGAAGTCCGCGATGTATTTGTCAAACGCGGCGTCATTATTCGCGAATTACGAAGGTTTCTCGACGATCGAGAGTATCTCGAAGTCGAAACGCCGATCCTGCACCCGATCGCCGGCGGCGCCCTGGCGAAGCCTTTCAAGACACATCACAACGCGCTCGACATGCCTCTTTATCTGCGCATCGCGCCCGAGCTTTATTTGAAGCGTCTCATTGTGGGTGGGTTGAATCGCGTTTACGACTTGAATCGAATCTTCCGTAACGAGGGTATCTCGACGCGCCACAACCCCGAATTCACGATGCTCGAGTTCTATCAGGCGTACAGCAATTACACCGACCTAATCGACCTCACCGAAGAGATGCTGACCGGCATTGCGGAAAAGGTTTGTGGATCGAAAGTAATCACCTACGACGACCAGCAGATCGATTTTCGCAAATGGACGCGGCTGTCGATGAAAGAAGCGATCCTGAAGTTTTCACCGGAGAAGATCGATGAAGACGGGCTGAGACAGCGGGCGGCCGTCGAGGCGTTATTGAAACGCCTGCACGCCGAATTCGATCCCAAATTGCCGCTCGGCAATCTGATCGGCATCTTGTTCGAGACTGTAGCCGAACAGCACTTGATCCAACCCACGTTCATTTACGACTACCCGGTTGAACTGTCGCCGTTATCGAAACGGAAAGCCAGCGATCCGAGTCTGGTTGAACGCTTCGAGCTGTACATTGGAGGGATGGAGATCGCCAACGGCTATTCCGAGTTGAATGACCCGATCGATCAACGTGAACGATTTCTATCGCAATTGCGGGAACGGGAACGCGGTGATGAGGAAGCACACCAGATGGATGAAGACTACATCCGCGCGTTGAGCTACGGCATGCCTCCGACAGCAGGCGAAGGCATCGGAGTGGATCGGCTGACCATGTTGTTGACGAACTCAGTGTCAATAAGAGATGTGATCCTGTTCCCGCATTTGAGGGCGGAATGATGCCATTAGGCGGAATATTCCCCTCCTCGCAGAGGAGGGGTGGCGCGAAGCGCCGGGGTGGTCAGTTCGGCGCAAACGTAGAAGTGTGCCGATCTGACCACCCCGTCTGCGCCGCCAGCCGCTGGCTGTCGGCGCATCCACCCCTCCTCTGCGAGGAGGGAAATGAAATTTATGAAGTTTGAACTTCTCGTAGCGATTCGCTATCTGAAGGCCAAGCGAAAACAGGCCGTCATTTCGCTGATTACGATCATCTCGATCATCGGCGTTGGTGCCGGGGTTGCAGCTTTGATCATTGCTCTCGCCATCAATGCAGGATTTCGAGACGACCTGCAAAACAGATTGCTGGGTGCCCAGGCGCACGTCTCCGTGCTCCGCAAGGACAAGGTGGGCGGGATTGCCGATTACCTGCGGATCACAAAAGAGATTGAGCAAGTTCCCGGTGTCGTGTTTGCTGCGCCGGCCGTGTATCAGAAAGGTTTGATCTACAGTGCAACACAGGCGAATGGCATCATCGTCAAGGGCATTATTCCCGAGATGGAGAGTCCGCTATCCTCGCTTTCGGCGAACATGGTTGACGGCAGTCTCAAAGACTTTCGGGATGACTCGGTGATCCTCGGCAAGGAGCTATCGAAAACGCTCGGGACTTTCCATGGCGATCGCGTGAAAATCGTCAGCATCGAGACATCGCTGACTCCGTTGGGGGCAATTCCTCGCTATCGCGCATTCACAGTAAGCGGATTATTCGTATCCGGTCTCTACGATTTGGATAGCACGTGGGTTTACGTTCCGCTCACTGCCGCTCAACGGCTGTTCGGCCTGGGAGACGTCGCGTTGACTATCGAAGTGAAAGTGAACGACATCTATCAAGCAAAGGTTATTGGGCAAAAGATTATCGATCGAATCGGTGGGGATTACGACTTTACCGACTGGATGACCATGAACCAATCGATCTTCCAGGCGCTTCGCCTCGAGCGCATCGTGACGCTCATTACGATCGGCTTGATTGTTCTGGTTGCAGCGTTGAACATCGTCGCGACACTGATCATGATGGTTTTGGAAAAAACGCGCGATATCGCGATCCTCATGTCCATGGGAGCGACAAGGGACAACATCCGCCGCATTTTTATTTTGCAGGGCGTCATTATTGGTGTGATCGGCACGACCTTCGGCGTCCTTTTTGGCCAGGCTGCGTGCCGGATTGCGGACAAATACCATCTGATCAGCCTGGCGCCGGACGTTTACTCGATCGCTTACGTTCCTTTCAAAGCGGCAGCGCTGGATTCGGCAATCGTTGCTGTTCTGGCGGTTCTGATCAGCTTTGTTGCGACGCTCTATCCTTCGGCCGCGGCTTCGAAACTCCAACCTGTCGAAGCGCTGCGATACGAATGATCCAGGCGCGAAGTCTCACGAAGATTTACAAAAGCCCCGCATCTCAAATAGTCGTTTTCGAAGACCTGAACTTCGAGGTCCAACGTAGCGGGCTGGTCGCGATAATTGGTCCTTCGGGTGCTGGAAAAAGCACTTTGCTTCACCTTTTCGGAGGCTTGGACCGGCCGACGCGAGGTGAGGTGCTGTTTAACAATCAGAATATCTTCCAATGGGAGGCTGTGGAGCTGGCTCAGTTCAGGAACCGTCATGTCGGTTTTGTCTTTCAGTTTCATCATCTTCTGCCGGAATTTACCGCTCTTGAGAATACGATGATGCCGAAGCTCATACGGGGTGAAGACCGCAATGGCACAGAAGTCGAAGCGCGTCAAATTCTGGACCGTGTGGGTCTGAGTCATCGGCTTGACCACAAGGTGGGTGAAGTCTCCGGGGGTGAACAACAGCGGATCGCTATAGCCCGGGCTTTGATTGGCCAGCCCGAACTGCTTCTGGCCGATGAGCCCACGGGCAACCTCGACCACCGCACCGGTGACGCCATTTTTCAGATGATTCGCGAACTGCATCGGGAGAGAGGGCTTACTTCGATCATCGTGACCCATAACGAGCGGATCGCCGCCCAATGTGACGAGGTCTGGGAGCTGGACGCTGGAATATTGCAAAGAAAGGCATAAAATTTCAAGGTTGTGAGACTTACGCGCATCGTTTAGAATCAAAACAGCCGCGAAGTCTACGTGCTGAGTGACTTAAGAGGCGCTGTGGGACCACGGTTACGAGGCGGAGTGTCGACGGATGGCGGCGACTTGAGAGAATCAAAATACTATGTTCGAAAGATACACTGAGAGAGCACGACGGGTTATATTCTTCGCCCGCTACGAAGCCAGTCAGTTCGGGAGCACGACGATCGAAACCGAGCACCTGCTTCTGGGACTGATCCGCGAAGATAAGAACCTGACTAATCGTTTCCTGCGAAATCATTCTTCAATCGAGAGCATTCGTAAGGAAATCGAAGGTCGGACCACGATTCGTGAGAAAGTCTCGACGTCGATCGATCTTCCTCTTTCGAACGAATGTAAGCGCATCCTCGCATATGCTGCCGAAGAGGCGGAACGCCTTAACCACCGGCACATCGGGACCGAACATTTGTTGCTCGGCATCCTTCGTGAAGAAAAATGCGTCGCTGCCGAGATCCTTCACGAGAGGGGTCTTCGGCTTAACGCCATTCGAGAGGAGCTGGCGCGCTCCGTCGTGGACCGCCAAACGCTTATCAAGCCGAAGGAAACGCCGCTACTCAGCGAGTTTTCGCGAGACCTCACACAAGCCGCGATGGATGGTGTTCTGGATCCTCTTGTCGGTCGTGACGCGGAGATTGATCGCGTCATTCAAATCCTTTGCCGGAGGACGAAAAACAACCCGGTCCTGATCGGCGACCCCGGTGTGGGAAAGA
>Ga0134071_10000848_pt1 | contig 10669 bp, 9 predicted proteins | sample 15_taG_27_FD_94466 | JGI IMG/M metagenome (GOLD analysis project Ga0134071, IMG submission 94466) | Grasslands soil microbial communities from the Angelo Coastal Reserve, California, USA - 15_D_Rain_40cm_5_09082015 | ecosystem: Environmental > Terrestrial > Soil > Grasslands ...
AGCCCAACAGAACGCCCCACTGTAGGCAAACAACGCGAAGTTCGAAAAACTCAGTTCGGATGCGCCGGCGACATATCCCGTCAGATGCCGCACACCGGGGATGAAGTATCCTACCAGAAGGGTCCACCGCCCGCGACGTTCGAACCAGGAATGTACCCGCGCCAGCATTGTCGGCGTGATGTGGAGGTAGGAGCCGTACTTGACCAGAACGTATGTATCGAAGATACGCCCCAGCGCGTAGCTTATCGTGATTCCGCAGGCGCTGCCGAAGAATGCCGCTGCGAACGTAGGGACAAACCGCAATGTCCCGTTGAAGACGAGATAACCGGAAAAGGTAAGCAACCATTCGTCTGGAACCGGTAACCCGACGATTCCGAATGTCAGCAGCGAAAAGATTCCAGCATAACCATATTGGCGGATCCAGTGGAAAGCAATCTCTGTCATCTCTCTCAAGTCTGGCAGAAGAAGTGCAAATCTTATACTGAGAGACAATCATGATTAAACTCGGTTTTACGCTTTCCGGTGAGGAGTTCGGCCCGCGGGATCTTGTTCGATTTGCGATTCGCGCAGAAGAGGCGGGGTTCGGATATGCAGTCATCTCGGATCACTTTCATCCCTGGATTGACGAGCGGGCCATAGCCCATTCGTTTTCTCATCGGGTAGCCGCACGCGGGCGCCGACTGTAAAACGTGGCATGGCGGTACCTCCGTTTTTTGCGTGCAATTTTATTCCCCTCCTCTGCGAGGAGGGGAACGCTTTCATTGTAAACCTTCGATTGCGCGACGAACTTCCTGGGCGACTTCATCGTAGGTCTCAACCGTAAACACAAGAGGCTGTCCGAACGACACACGCACCGCACCGCGTTTCGGCCAACTGTCGTTGACCGAGTAAACCTCATATAAACCTGCAATGTAGATCGGTACGATCGGAACACCCAGAAGCGTAGCCATCATTCCGACACCTGGACGAAAGGGTTGAAGAGTTCCGTCCGGGGACCGCATACCCTCGGGAAATATGAGCGGGCAATATCCGCGCTTCACTAAATCAGCGGTGTAATTCAGAGCGCGCCGGACGCCCGACAGTTCATGCGACAGCGGATATGCATTGAACAGGCCGCACGCCAGAACATAGCCAAGCCCCGTCCGCCACACGTCCCTTTTGGAAAATCGGTCCGGTTCGAAGTACGGTCGAAACAGATCTAATCCCATCGCAGGCGCGAGAAGGCGCCGCCAGGGAAACGGAAGCGCGGTGAAAACAGCAGGCGCGTCGAGATGGCTCGTATGATTTGCGGCAAATATAATCGGGGGCTCGAGATGCTGTAGATGTTCCAGGCCTGTTACGGTTAGCGTCAAGTAGTGCCTGAACAGGGGTATCGCGACCAGTTGTTGGAAGATCATACGGATCGACCGAATCGGCAGGGATCTCGCCCACTCCGACAGCGGCCGGGCCGAGGTGCCCGGTCGAGCGAGCCCTGGCTGCGCGACCTTTGCTCGCCGTAGCCATCGCTCAAGTTCCTGCGAATCCTTGAGTTTTGAAAACTCCTCTTCGTTCAGCTCTACCTCATATTCGTTTTCTAACCTCGACAACAACTCGACTCGCTCGAGCGAAGACATCGCGCTGAATTCTTTTTGCTGCGGTTGGGACTGAGGAATGTTCTGCGGGAGGCTTGAAATTCGTCTGGCGACTTCGCCTCTCCTGACCTTCATCGTCGAGGTAGTGCGTGGGAAATCATTGTCCGGCCAGACTGACCAGCTTTTGATCCGCTGATGGGCTTCCAGTTTGTCATTAGCCTTTCTCACCACCATGTCCAGATTCGCATTTGGATCCTTGAGAATTACCGCCGCATGAACCTGCTCGTTCCCGTTGTTGCGGACGCTCACAACGGCGCTTTCGCGAACTTCGGGAAATTGACTTAGGACACGCTCGACATCTTCCGGATGAACGTTGAGACCTTCCGGTGTGACAATTGTGTCCTTCTTCCGGCCCCGGTAGTACAAGCGGCCTTCCCGATCCATCGCGCCGAGATCGCCGGTGTGAAGCCATCCGCCATCGTCGCTGGTAGTGATGCTTTCGCCGCGAACCAGGATCTCGCCATCGGGCGCAATCATCACCTCCAGCCCTGGTAGTGCTTTGCCAAGCGATCCTCGTTTGGTCTCAAACGGATGATTCACCGTTACAACCGGACTTGCTTCCGTCAGGCCGTATCCCTGAACAACGAGAAAACCCAGTTTGGCCCAGAATTCCTCCAGGCCGGAGTCAACGGGTGCGCCCCCTGCTATAAAGGTCCAGAACTTCCAACCGAATGCCGAATGGATTTGCCGATTTCGCCACAGGCGGAGCAGGATCGAGCGGGATGGAGGCGAGAGTTGGAAGCGCCGCTCGACTTCATTCTTCAGATTCTCCAGCATTCGCGGTACTGCAACGATGACCGAGATCCGGTTCTCGCGAACGATCTGCACAATCTTGGTTGCATGGATTTCCGGTGTAAAGGCCGCAGCGGCGCCTAACAGCACCGGAATGTAAACACCAAGAGCCTGGCCGAACATGTGACTCAGCGGCAGCAAATCCAGTATTCGAATCGGCTGGAACGGCCATGCCCATTTCTTGTACTTGTTGATTTCAGTTCGGAACGGCACCAGGTTCGCGCAGACATGTCGATGCCGATGAGTAACGCCTTTGGGGTCGCCTGTCGTCCCGGATGTGTAGACGATTTCGACGATATCGTCCGGAGTGACAGCCTCTACGGAAAATTGTCGGAGTCGAGGCAGTTCGCGGATTGTGTCGAGCACCGAACCATCGATTGTCAGTTTTGCTTTGGACTGGGATTCGATTCGCCCTATGAGATCTTTCGAAAAACGAAAATCAACCGGTACAGCAATGACCCCCGACGCGATACAGGCCCAAAATACGGATACCCATTCCATCCGGTTCTCGGCCCAGATCAGAACGCTATCGCCTTTATGAATACCATGCCTTTCGAAATAGTTAACGGCGGCTCCAATTGTTCCATACAGGTCGCCATAGCTCGAGGTGATTGTCCGAAAACCATTGGACCAACTGATGGCCTCATGGTCTTCTAGATCGGCAATTTCAGGCAGGAGGTCTTGAAGAGTTCGCATGCTGCAGACTGATGTCTCTACAACAGTATCGCTCCGGCTGCTGATCTGCAGCGTCAAAGCTACAAATTGTCTCTATGCTAGAATCGGCGAGGGTCATGAAGACAATTGACACACCGGCCAAGGAAAAGATTTCCGCACTGCGCGACGCCATCGGAAAGACCATAAAAGGTAAACAGGAAACCATCGAACTTGCCATCGTGGCGCTGCTTGCTGAGGGGCATCTTCTCATCGAAGATGTTCCCGGCGTTGGAAAAACAACCCTCGGACACGCGCTTGCGCGGTGTTTGGGGTGCCGATTCCATCGTATCCAATTTACCAGCGATTTGCTGCCATCCGACGTTTTGGGCGTCTCGGTCTACAGTCCGAAACTCAACGAATTCGAATTCAAGCCCGGCCCGATCTTCGCCAACATTATTTTGGCTGACGAAATCAATCGAACGACACCCAAGACCCAAAGCGCTCTGCTCGAGGCGATGAACGAAAATCAGGTGACCATAGAGAACGTCACCTATTTACTTCCCCGGCCGTTTATGGTTCTGGCTACGCAGAACCCGATCGAGCATCACGGAACGTATCCGCTTCCGGAATCCCAACTGGACCGGTTCCTGATGCGCATCAAGGTTGGATACCCGGATGCCGCCGCCGAAAAAGAAATACTCAAACGGTTCTCAAACGGGAATCATCATCACTACGCGGCTGAGGCCGTGTTGGATCCAACCGCGGTCCTGTTTCTTCAGGAGCAAAGCCGGAACGTCCGCATCGATGAGTCCATTGTCGACTACATGATCCGCATCGTGAATCGCACCCGCGACCACCCGGAAATCGACCTTGGCATCAGCCCGCGAGGCACCGCGGCACTGTTTCGCGCCACTCAGGCGCTGGCCATGATCGATGGCCGCAGTTTCGTACTACCTGACGACGTTAAGAAGTTGACGCATCCCATCTTCGAGCACCGGCTCGTTCTGGCCCGGACGGGCGCGCGCGCGCGGGTCGGGGCGAAAACTGTTCTGGCAGAGATTGTTGACCAGATTCCTGTTCCCGCCTGATCGCTTCTGTAGGGGCGGTCTATGACCGCCCAATATGCTTTTGTAAAGACCGCCGGTGGTCAAATTCTATGTGGAAAAATTTCAGCATGTCGATAGGCCTGTTGGCGATTGCCATGATCGCTGCGCTTTATTCGTCCGCGGCGACTCGAGACGGAAGAATACTGCCATCTGCGATTTCCGCGTCCATCGCGCTCGGAATCTCGGTATGGGTTGCCTGGAGGTTCGTGCCGCGGCTTGCGGCAGGCGTCGATTGGCGATGGCTGCCATTTTTTACCCACTACCACGTCACGCGTGAAGGCTGGTTATATTTCGGAGCGGTCACCATCGTCGTCTTTGCGTCCGTTAATACGGCCAACAACCTCTTGTATATGATCCTGTCGGCTTTGCTGGCGGTACTGGTTCTATCGGGACTTCTGTCGGCGCTTAATTTTCGCTTGCTCAAGATGAGCGTGAGAATTCCGTCCCATTGTTTTGTACGCGAGCCGTTTCCCATCTCGATACAGGTGCACAACAGTAAGCGCGTGTTTCCGACATTTTCACTGCAGATTGGGGCAATGGAAGAAAGTGATCTTCGCTGTTCGGACTTCTACGTTCCGCTGGTACGCCGGCAGAGCAGCACATCGGATACCGGACAGGCGATGCTCACCAATCGCGGGCGGTACACGCTTAGAAAGCTGAAAGTATTTTCACGGTATCCATTTGGCTTCTTTCTCAAGGGGCTCAGCCATGACGTTGAAGTGGAGTGTATTTGTTATCCGGAGATCGTTCCGCAAGAACAGCTGAATCTTTCCGTCCTGGACGTTCAGGGATCGAATCAGAGGTTCCAGCGTGGATTCGGCCACGACATCTACACCATCCGCGACTACCTTCCATCCGATAGCGCGCGGCACGTGCACTGGAAAGCTTCGGCAAAGACATCGGTTTTGAAGACCCGCGAGTACTCCGCCGAAGAGAGTCAACGAGTCGTGCTGGCCTTCGATCGTTTTGGTCATCCTGATGATAAGGAAAAATTTGAACGACTGGTCTCCTACACGGCATCGCTTGTGTACCATCTTGTTCAGAATCGCGTCGATGTAGCGCTCGTATCCGACGACTGGAAGAGCAGTTACGGTAACACTTCGTCGGTACTCGATTCGATTCTCGAGTACCTTGCGCTTGTTCAATTATCGGCTTCAGCAGATGCTCCGCGTGCGGGCACCGCCGATGGCGCTATTGTTCTGTCGTTGAGGAACTGACCGAAAAATGCAACGCTACTTCCAAATATCGTGTCACGCGCTGATGATCAGCGCCTTCGCGGCGCTCGCGTTGACGGGCCGGCTGGACGCGCCCGCGATTGTCATCTTCACGACCGGCCTTTCGGTGAGCGTTTACCGTACGCTGAAGGGTTTACCCGAGCCGCTTTCGCCGCGGGGCGCATTCATTCTGTCTTGCCTCTATATCGTGTTTTTCGTCGTCGACATGATGGTGCTGTCGGCTTCTTTCATTCCCGCATCGATTCACCTGGTGCTGTTTTTGCAGGTTGCGAAGCTGTACGAAAAGAAGACCGATCGGGACTACCTGTATTTGATAGTTCTTTCCTTTCTGCAGATCCTGGCCGCGTCGGCACTCACCATCGATATTTCGTTTGTGGTGATGCTGTTTTTGTTCCTGGTGGCGCTGATTTCCACTCTGATGAGCTTCGATATGTATCGCTCTGAGCGAAAGTGCGCACCGGAACGCATTGCCGGACCGCTCGGTGGTATGAGCCTCTGGGCGGCGGTGTGGATGGTTGTGACTGGCGTGGTCCTTTTTTTGGTAATCCCCCGCGTCGGCACCGGTTATTTCACGCGCGCGGCAACGCAGTCACTGTTGATATCGGGATTTGCAGATTCCGTGCAATTGGGCGAAATCGGTCAGGTCAAGCTCAGTTCAGCCGTCGTTATGCACGCGCGGCGACGCAGCGGAACTCCGTTCGCAGTTTTGAAGTGGCGGGGAGTTGCGCTTGATCGGTTTGATGGCCACAACTGGACCAGAACGGATCGCAAACGCCGTGTGGTCAGGTCGTCCCTGGAAGGAGATTTTTGGCTAAACCCTGTCGAGCACCGGGGCGATGTGGTCCACTACGAATTGCTCCTGGAACCGCTTGCAACAAATACGCTGTTTGGCCCCTACCAGGTGCGATCCGTGTCTGGTCGATTGCAGGCAGTGGAGTATGACAGCGATGACTCGATTTATCTGCGAGTGCCCTCAGCCAGGCGCACGCAGTATGAAGTGCTGTCGGAGATTCCGAAATCCAGCGCTGAGAAGAAGGGTTCAGATGGTGCGACAGAGGAACCAATTCCACCCAGTATCAGTCCGCGATATCTTCAACTCCCACGGGATCTCGATCCGCGGATAACCGATCTCGCGCGCACCATCACCTCCAAAGGATCTTCAACCTTCGACAAAGCGTCGCTCGTTGAGGCTTATTTGAAGCGGAACTACAAGTACACGCTCGATCTCTCCTGGGCGCCTGGACCTCAGCCGGTCACCACGTTTTTGTTCGATGCGAAGACCGGGCACTGCGAATATTTCGCCTCGGCTATGGCGATCCTCCTGCGTGCGGCGGGCATTCCGACACGGTTGGTCAACGGTTTCTTAATGGGTGAATACAACCCCGTGGGTGGCGATTACATCATTCGTGAATCCGATGCGCACAGCTGGGTAGAAGTGTACGTTCCCGGACGCGGATGGACGGAGTTCGATCCCACGCCGCCGGATCCGAATCACCGCGAAATGAGCCTGGCGCTGCAATTGTCGCATTACATCGATGCCGTCGAGTTGTTCTGGAATTCCTACATCATTGTCTATGACACCGGCTCTCAGCTTCAATTGTTCCGCAGCGCACAGGAGCGCATCCAATCGGCGCAAGCTGCGATGCGCATGCAATCGGAAAAGTGGATGCTCCAGGGCCAAAGGTTCTCCGAGCGCGCTGCCGATCAGCTTCGCGACCTCGTAGAGAGGAAATCGTTTTGGGTTGTTCTCACGTTCGTTGCAGTCGTGGGACTATTGGTCAAGTATCGTCAGACGTTGAAGACTCAGTTCGAAATCTGGCGCCTTCGCCGCGGCCGCACCGTGGTTCACCAGGACGTCGTGGAAGAACTCTTCTACAGAGCAACCCGACTGGCAGAACGCCGCAACCCCAGGCGAACGCCCGCTCAAACCTGGCGGGAGTGGATCTTCGGTCTGGAAGACGCGGCGCGGCGATCGATTCTCGCAAAAGCGCTTGCAGTATTTGAAAAATCGAAGTATGGACGTCTGCCCGCATCTACAGCCGATTTCGCCGTTCTCGAAGAAACCATTCGGGAACTGAAACTGTGAGTTCTGGGGAGAGGGGGGGCGCACACCTGAATTCCTGAAATGCTCGGAATTCAGGTGTGCGCCCCCCCTCTCCCCAGAACTCACACGGCGCGTAATCCTACTTCGTCCAGGTGACGCATCAAATCAGCAGGGTCGAGGTAGACCCGGTAGGCGCCGGCGCGTTCCAGTTCGTCCTGGCCGTAGCCTCCCGACAGTAATCCAACACCCAGGGCTTTGGCGCGACGGGCCGCCAGCAGATCCCACATACGCTGTCGCCTACTACAACCGCAGCCTCTATCGAAACACCCAGCCGACGCGCCGCAGCCATGAAAAAATCAGGGTCCGGCTTTGCGTAGGGCACTTTGTCCCTCGTCACTACAATCACATCCGCGTCAATACCGAGGATTTCCAGCGAAGGACGGTTTTCATCCGGCCGCTGGTCGCAATCGCCCAGGGCACACCTGCGTGTCGCAGGTGGGACAGCAGCTCGCGCGCTCCAGGTGCCTATAGGTCGTTGGACGCAGCAATACGGTGCCAGATAGGTCATTTCACTTTTTCCGACAGCGGACACTGGCATGTTGTCCTACAAGGACGCTGATCGCTCCTTCCGTGCGTCAAAAAAAGTAGATTCCAGGAGGTACCATGCATCCGAACATCAAACTCGGCCGTCTTTTCGGAATCGACGTCGGAATACACTACAGTTGGTTCATCATTGCATTTCTGATCTTCCTTTCGTTAGCGTCGCAGTTTCAGGCGGTCAATCCTCGGTGGGGCCAGGCAACAACCTGGACCTTGGCCGCGATAACCGCCCTGCTTTTTTTCGCCAGCATCCTGGCACATGAGTTCCTGCACGCTGCAGTGGCGAAAGCGCGCGGCATGCCGGTCAGATCCATCACTCTTTTTGCGCTTGGCGGCGTCGCAAATATCGAGCGTGAACCAGCGGACCCGAAGTCAGAATTCTGGATGGCCATCGCAGGACCAATTACCAGCGCTGTGGTCGGATTGTTCTTTCTCGCGATCGCCTGGATAGCCGGCTGGCGGCCGGAATCCGGAACGCCGCCCGAGCCGTTATGGGCGGGTCTGGTTTGGCTCGGCTACATCAATATCCTGCTCGCCCTGTTCAATCTAATTCCGGGATACCCGCTCGATGGCGGTCGAGTTCTTAGGTCGATCATCTGGGCTATCAACCGGGATCTCGTCCGAGCGACGAGGATTGCCGCCCGGGTTGGACATGGAGTAGCGGTGGTATTCATCGTATTGGGCTTCTTCCGTTTCTTCTGGCAAGGCAGTTTCGGTGGATTATGGCTCGCGTTTATCGGATGGTTCCTGGCGAATGCCTCTGTTGCCAGCTATGCCTCAGTCGAGTCTTCGACGGTTTTGGCGAATGTTCGAGTCAGGGATGTTATGTCTCAGGTATGCCCGACTATCGATGGAAATGTGAATCTCCGTACGTTTGCTGAAGACTATCTGCTCCGCACCGGACGTCGTTGTTTCGTGGTTCTCCGGAACGGACGCGGGTCGGGGCTGATAACCATCAATGAGTTGAAAAAGGTTGAGCGGGACCGGTGGCCATTTGTCACTGTTTCAGAGGTTGCCCGCCCCTTCGATAGTCTCCGCGCCGTCACGCCGGATACACCTCTCAGTGAAGCACTGGAGTTCATGGTCAGAGAAGACCTGAATCAACTGCCGGTAATCGCGAATGGCGAAATCCGTGGTGTAATCAACCGAAGCGATGTTTTGCAGGTCCTGCAAACTCGCGCTGAGCTGAAAGCAGCATAAGCATCTCGTCAGCCCCGATAATATTTGTCGACGATGGAGTTCAGATCCTGCTCGATGCAGGGTGGCGCTTCGTCGACACGCGCCTTCGGATTCGGGTTCAGCCTGCGGACATACGTATCAGACGTCCACGGTTCGGCCAGCACTGCGGGATCGTCAATAGTGAATGTATAGAAGAGCAGATCGCCATCACGTCTTAACCGCTCGGTCACCTTCATATCGTCGGTGTGAAAATATCCCTGCCACTGGATCCATGACTCGTTGGTGAAGCCGACTGACTCCACGACGAGCGTGTCGCCTTCCCAATGGCCCAGTGGAATGCCCGACCAAGTCCGATAATCGGAATCTTCCGCGTCGCGTTCGCGTCCATCTACGGGGACGAACCGCGTGGAGTTGGGGTTATAGAACACAAGCTCTTTCGGTGTTTGGACGATCTTCTGGGGCGCCGTCTGGCGGGGAACTCCGACTGGCAGGCAGCGAAAGACGGGATCGACATCGACCTTACTGAAGTCGAGGCTTCGCACCTTCTCCCAGAACTCCGGCTTGTAGAAGGGCTTGTTCCATGCCACGCCGCGCTGCATCGTTGCCTGGTCGGGCTCGAAGGTTCCCATACGCCGGATCGTGTACGGCCCTGCCGGTGACGGGAATCCTGCCGTCCAGATGCCCGTCAAATCGGGATGACCATCGGCGGCACGTGATGTTGCGAGCGATGACTTCTGCCGGGCAAAACCTTCCGCCGGGGACACGCGCTTGGCCGGCGGTTTATAGGATGACTCCTGTGAGGAGACCTGTCTCACATGTCCCGTCGCGGCGATCGCGAATGCGATGACGGCGGCGATCAAGAAGCGCGAATGTTTCGACACGATTGCCTCCGTGATGCGGTCTTAGAGCTGGACCATTTGATAAGTCTTGCCGTTGACGGTGATAGCCTTGAGAAAAACATACTTGCTTCCGTCCCGGGAAGGCGCGCACGTGAAGCTGTAGGTGCCGCCAATCTTCAGGTCATTCTTGATGCTCAGGCCCATCCGCCGAAGCCCGTTGGGGCTCACCCCTTCAAGTTTCCACGGCGTAACCTTTCCGTCCTCACCTTTGACATCGACATGCCAGATGGAGTGCGGATTGACCTCCTGGAGTTCAGTCAGGACGCCCGTCAGGACGAATTCCTGAGTTACGTCGAACTGAGCGGCGGCGGAGTGGTGAGCACTCACGGACACGCTCAGCGCCAGAATCGAAAGCAACATCGTAACTGCCAGCAGGATGTTCTTGATCATTTTCCGATCCTTTCTAATTGGATTTCTGCTTGACCACATCGGGGACGGGAAAGACGACATAAGGGTTCGATTTGAAGGCCGTGACCTTCAGATCGGCGAGGGGCCGATTATCCCTTGTCCAGTGAATCTCGCTCGGAAA
>Ga0134071_10000852_pt1 | contig 10659 bp, 9 predicted proteins | sample 15_taG_27_FD_94466 | JGI IMG/M metagenome (GOLD analysis project Ga0134071, IMG submission 94466) | Grasslands soil microbial communities from the Angelo Coastal Reserve, California, USA - 15_D_Rain_40cm_5_09082015 | ecosystem: Environmental > Terrestrial > Soil > Grasslands ...
CCCGTACCAGGCGTTACTATATATTTCCCGCTGCTCCTGCAGTTGATAGAAGAAATGGAACGGATCCAGGATCACGCCGGGAGTAGTCAACACGAACGTCCCTCCCGCCGTGCATACAAGAGCAACCGCGCGCTTCGCGGTGTAGCTAAGCGAGCGCTTTTCACGCCAAGTCAGATAAGCCGCTCCGGCGACAACAAAGGGCAGAGCCAATGCCCCAACGTATTTCGCGCCGGCGGCCAGCCCGATTGCAACAGCAGCAATGTAAAAGCAGCGGAGACTGTTTGACGTCTCCGCAGCGGCAAGACATAAAAATGAAAACCACATGAACTGCGCCATCACCACATCTGGGGCTATCCATCGGCTATGGTATGCAAATTCCCACGAGCACGAGAGAATTGCGGCGGCCAGGAACGCCTCGGCCCGGCTGCGGCCGAGGAGGAGGTTGAGCGCGAATAACCAGACGATACACAGGCCTGAGAGAATGACGTATATGGCGCGAACCCGTATCCGAACAGCGGTTGTATAAAGGATCGGGTTTACGATTCCGGACAAACTCTCCAGAGTACGGGGACCGACAATCGAAAATCGCAGGACTTCAGGCGTCAGTCCGGCCCAAACCAAAAGATAATTCAAACCACCGTGGTTATATTCTTTTCCCTCGGGGCTGAGCCCGGCTCCTTGCAGGAGCAGACCTGTCCTGAGACTGTCCCGCACCGAATCAAATTTGGCGCGGGTTTCATCCCAGTGAGTCCCGAAATTCAAACCGTAGAAAGAAGTCCAGAAGAAGCCCGTGAGGAGGCAGACCAAAGCGGCGCCAGGGAGCCGCCTGGAAAGAATTGCGGCTCCCACGAAGGAACCCTTCAGTTGGTTGTACCCTTATCCAGTTCCGAGTACGCCAGCTTCATGTTGTTCTTAAGACGGTTCGCGTCCGCCGGAGCATAACCCGTGTATTTTGGGGGTATCTTCCAGGCCGCGGCCGCATCATCGGCGCTCTTGCCCGCCTTCTTCGCGCCTCGCGCATCGTTAAAGAATTCACGATTGAAGGCGATGTACTCCTTGAGATCAGCCATGGTCATCTGAGTGCTGTGGCCGGTGATAATGGTGTCGGCGCCCTTGTTCAGAGCGTTGTAACCCTTCTCGAGACTGTCTGCGATCACAGCAGCGCTTCCGCCGTTGTTCGCATCCAGCAAGGGGACATTCTTGCCCGAGAAGATATCGCCTGCATGTACAACTCGCAACGCCGGGAATAAAACCCACGCATCGCCGTTGGTGTGGCCGCGCCCGAAGTAGAACAAATCGACCTCGTCAGGGCCTTTGAGCAGTGTCATCTTGTCCTTGAATGTCCGTTTCGGCAGCCCCTTCCCGCCGTTTTGCTGGAATATCGTCTGTGCAGGTATGGTCTGATCCTGCGCGGTGCTGTTCGGGATCATCTTCTGCATGTTGGTCTTCGTGTTTTCCTGCACGATGATATCCACCGTTGCCGGGAATTCGACGTTGCCGCTGACGTGGTCGCCATGGGTGTGCGTATTGATTAGCGTCGTGATGGGTTTGTTGGTCAGTTCCTTGATCTTGTCGAGAATCGGCTTGCCCCAGCCGGGATTCTTCGCGTCGACAACGACCACACCGTTCGCGGTGACGAACACCGCCGTGTTGCCGCCACCACCTTTGAGAACCCACAAGTTGTCCTTCAGCTTTTCAGCCTCGACAACCCGTGCTTGCTGCCCGCCGCCCTGCTGTGCAGCAAGGACTAGCGATAACGCGCTGAGCGCAAGCAGTGCGCACAAAACAATCGTTCTTCTCATAACTGATCCTCCGTAGGGGGTCGGGAAATTGGTGTCCCAATTTCCCCGCCCATACCGCTTTCTCTACTGTGTTTTCGGAATCGCAGAGCCGCGATGGCAAGTGACGCACTGCACTCTCACAACTTCCGAGGCAGGCTTGCCGATTTGGTTGCCGAAGGCTTCATTGATCTGGGCAACCATTCTCATCATCACGCGGGCCGTCTTCTTGGTTTGCTTATCGTCAGGCGCGGCATCAATCGGTATGACGCCCTTTTCGTTCGGCGGCGCACCGGCCATCTCGATGTGACAGTGATTGCAACCGACGCCGAGAGCCATATTGAATGCTTGCATCACCTGGACAACCTGTTGCCGCGTCCAGTCTTTCGGCAGTATCTGCAGGTTTACCGGAGGAGCTCCGCCGCCACCGCCACCACGTCCTTCGCGCTGGCCTTGAGCTGCCACCGTGAGCGGCAAGACGAGTAAAATGCATAGAGCCACGATCCCAACACTTACCATCTGGCGATTAGTCATAGGCACCTCGGTCGAGTTTTATACTTTAGGTTGTGGTTGAATGCCAAGAAATTTGCATCATTTTACAAACATTCTTCTAACTTCCACGATCAAATGAAGGACGAAAAGTCAATCCAGGAGATTTCGAAATGAAGCGACCCCTCGCACTAATTCCCTTATTGTTGTTCACGGCGGGCTCGATGAGTGCCCAGTCCAGCAGAGCCCAGCTCGTCGGCAATGCGGAAATCGTCAAAATCGACGCAAAGAAGAAAATCCTGCAGGTTCGGAATGTCGCCGAAGGAACTTCGACAACACCAAGGCCCGAACGCCGCGCCGGCGGCGGGTTTCCCAGAGGCGGCGGGCGGCGGCGGGGCGGTTATCCCGGAGGCGGTTATCCGGGCACTGGCCGGTTTCCGGATGGCGACGGCGGATCTCCCGGAACAACCGCTCCTAACCAGGTTCGAGAGTATAAAGTCTTCGTGACAAAGGATACCGTCCTCAAATTAGAAGACATGAACATGGAGTTCTCGGATCTCCATGTTGGCGATCGCGTCGTTGTTTCGGGTTATCCCAAGGGCGGGAGCGGCGACCTGGAAGCCACACTGGTCACCAGAAAATTTTAAAAAGAAAACGGCCACAAAAGGCACAAAAGTCACAAAGTAATTTCCTCTGTGCCTTTTGTGCCTTTTGTGGCTATCCTCCCTTTCAAAGGAGGAAGTAAGTGTCCCGTACTGAAGTCGCGCCGGCCTCTCAAACTGCTCTGAAGCGAAACGCCGGGTTGTTCCTCGCAACCTGCCTGATCATTGCGAATGTGATTGGATCGGGAATCTATACGACACCCGGCTTTCTTGCTCGCGATCTGGGAAGTCCGTTCCCGGTATTGGGAATCTGGATCGTTGGCGCGGTACTCGCATTTGCCGGCGCGTTGTCCTATGGGGAATTGGGAGCGATGTTTCCCGAAGCAGGTGGAGAATATATCTACCTGCGCGAGGCGTTCGGTTCAGTTTTCGGTTTCCTCACCGGGTGGGCGTCTTTTGTGGCAGGATTTTCTGCGCCTATCGGCGCTGCCACGATCGGGTTCGCCGCCTACCTCTCTCATTTTTTCCCTTCTCTCGGTCCGGAAAACATTCTTTGGACCGGCCATTTGGGGCCGCTTTCCGTTCGCCTGGGTCCAGCACAGATTGTCGCACTGGTCATGCTCTGGGCTCTTTCGCTTGCCCACATCACGGGAACACATCGAGGCGGACAATTGCAGGTTTTACTCACCGTGGTTAAATCGGCTGCGATTGTTATCCTGATCGTCGCCGGGTTTTGGCTCGGACGCGGAAACTGGGCAAACTTTAATTCCGGCGCCGCTGGAATTCTGCCCGACGGCGTATTTCGCAACGGATCCGTATCGTTAATCTTCGTTTTGTTTTCTTTCAGTGGTTGGAACGCGGCCGCATACATTGCGGGAGAAGTTCGCCAACCGCACAGGACTCTGCCCGTCGCGCTCATCACAGGAACAGCGATAGTCACAGCGATTTATCTCGCGCTGAATATGCTCTTTCTCTACGCGCTGGGTATTGAGGGGATGAGTGGAGTCTTACAAGTCGGCGAGAAAGCTTCCCTTGCGCTGTTTGGACCTGCAGCCACGCACATCGTCGCCGGCATGATGGCTCTTTCGATTCTCGCCTCCGCGAGCGCGATGATCATCGCGGGCCCGCGAGTGTATTTTGCGATGGCTGCCGATGGAGTTTTTTTTAAAAAGACCGGGAATGTTCATCCGGTTTACGGAAGTCCTGCCATTGCGATCCTCTGGCAAGCCGTGTGGGTTTCCGTTCTAATTTTTTTCGGTGCCTTCGAACCTCTCATCGTCTATTCGGGTTTTGTACTTGTCCTTTTCTCCGCGATGGCTGTGGCATCAGTGATCGTTTTACGGGCGCGCCGCCCTGAAAGCGGCCGCCCCTTTCGAGTGCCTTTCTATCCCTGGACTCCGCTGCTGTTCATTGTGTTTTCATTATGGATCCTGGCGTATACGCTCTGGGGCCGTCCCGTGGAGGCATCCTTGGGGATCGTAACCGTCCTTTTTGGGCTACCTCTCTATTTCTACTGGAAACGCCGCGCGTGAGTTATTGCAGAATCAGCCCGCTGTTCAACTGCGCCTGGACAAAGGCGGAACGCTGGCGCGCAAACTGGATCAGGTATGCGACTTCCGCTTCGAATTCTTCATTGGTGCAGGGTCTCAGATATCCCGTGGCATGGTGATCGCAGAGCTTGAGAGGATCGTCGTAATAGGCCTGGCGAATTTGCTCAGCCTCCTTCGTAATTTCCTGCTCTAACCATCCACCCGGTCCGCCTGCGATATCGGCAGCTTGCTGCAAGCTGTCCCGATAAAACGCGATAAGATCGGGCGCCGCGGCAAGCGCGCGTCTGGTGAGAAGATTCCAACTGAAGTTGTGAAAGATGGGCCGGTCGATCGCCCAAAAGGCGTTACTTTTGTCCCATGGGAGAAAGATCGAGCGCAGTGTGCCCGCGAATCTATACAGGAAGAAATTATTCAGGGTGTAATCGCCGATGATGCCGTCTTGTTCGGCAATGAAACTCTCGGCGGCCAGTTCTTTGAAAAAGGACGGCAGGTCGATGTACTGGGACAGCACTGACGAAAACTGCGCATCCGGCGCTTCGTTGATCGTTCGAACCATTTCCACAATCGGTTGCGGATCCAGATAGATCAGGTTGTTTTCAGGCTTGAGCGGGAGCGGAGAGTACTTCAGCGAATCCGGTCCACGGTAATCGAATGTCCAGTAGTCGACCCATTCATAGCCGTAGAGCCGGCCATCGCCTTCCCCGAAATTGCGCTGGAGAAAGATGGGATCGATTTGTTCGACCATTGTATAAAGACCCGCATACTGGTCATTCAGAAACACGCGCGCGTGAGCCTCTCGTGGCGCTCGAATTCCCATCTTTCGAAAGAACTCCATCGCCACTCGTTCATGCATCGCGGAAGGCTCCTGGGTATTGGCGCGGAGAACGAGGTATCTCAAACCGAGAAAAGTGTTCCGGCTCTCGTAGCGGCTGAAGTCGATCTTGAATGATGGTTTGTAATTGCTGCGGCTTCCCTTACCATGCGACTCGATCGACGCCTGCGGCAGCGTGACATAGGTCCCATTGAACTTCCAATAAAACTCGACCGGAAAATGGCACACGACGCGCGGTAGAGGGGAAATCACCTCTCCCGCGAGCGCCTCGAGATCCTGCGTCTGGCAAAGGAAATTGGTTTCCTTGAAAGTGACGTAATCCTCGGGGGCTATATAGAGGCGGATTTCGTGCAGGACATCCCCATTAAATAAGTCATCCTGCGTCTGAGCAAATGTTTGAGAACAGAACGCCAGAACGGCCAGAGACGTTAAAACAAGAGCGATCGCCAGATTACGCATGACCCTCACATCGCCAATTGCAGTCGGATCACGCCCGTCCAGAATAAATTCTGGCCGATGACTGCCTTGCGTTCGATATCGGTGAGCCACTCGCGTTGGGCATGGGCTTGGATCTTCACGAACCGATTGAGGTACCAGGTTGGACCGAATGTCCATGTTCGCTCACCATTGGGCAGAATTGTCGGCGCGCGAGGGCTGCGCGATGGAAGTCCCGGACCGGGTCCGCTGTAGAAGGTTAAGACATCCATCCGTGCTGATAACTCTACCGCGCCGAATCCGCGGCCGGTGAACAGCGGATTCTCCGGCCTGCCGCTCGATTTTAATTTTCCGAGAACATTCCAGCCGCCCATCACGTACCAACCTCGAGAGAGCAGATCCGGAAGGTTTTCGCCGCGAATGCCCTGGTGTATGCGTTCTTCTGACATATGAATGTATTCGCCCTTGATCGTAACCGGACCTTCTACCCAGGACAGTTCAGCGCCTATTCTCTGTCGATTGCCCCGAACATAGAGATGATCAAAGAACGTGAAGTTCGAAAAAGTCGAGCCATTAACGCCGTTGAGACCATCGAACATCCGCCCTCTGGTGGCGGCGACACCGAGGTAAATATGACGGATGCTTCGTGGAAGTCGCCGTACGGATCGGAGTGGTTCGCCGGTCAGCCGCGCCGCATAGGTTCTTCCGGCCGTTGGAACACCGTGAATATCAGCACCCTCTCCGTCATACCGGAAGACGCCAATCTGATATTGCATCCGGCTGCTCTTCAAAAACTGCGCATGCAACATCACGCCGCGCTCTCGCCCGGGGGTGAGAACATCGGTCGTGCGTGCCTTGAATGCGAAGTCCAGACGATCCTCGGACATGTTGGCCTCCATGCCGAGAGGCACTTTGAATTTCCCTGCGCGAACCTGCAACCAGCGGTGCGCATTGAAATCCACATAGTTGTCTTTCCAGGGATGCCACTCGTGATCGCTTCCAAAGGTCTGACGCAGATCGCGTTCGATTTCGTAATCGAAGTATTTGGTGATGCTTCCTTTCAGCCCAACCCGCGCACGAGTCAAATAGAACGTCGGAGGGGTCGAGGGGAGTGAGCTGACTCTCGCAGGAGCATCCCATTTGGGCGGATCGAACCCGAGAAAATCGAGATGCCACTTCGTTTTGAAATCGACGTTGGCGAATTCGCCGATGCGCAGTGAGGGCCTGTTCTTAAATGAAAGTCGAACTGGTTCCGTGGAGATTGCTACTGGCTCTGGCTCATCGTCCTCGACAAGGGCGGTTTCGTCCGAGAGATTCTGCGCCGGAAGCATACTGGGAAGCAGTAGCAAGGCAACTAAAAGAAAGTTTCGCAAGCGCCTCCTCACTTCGCTCTACACTCGTCGCGCAACTGTTCGCGGCATTCTAGACCAACCACACGGTTCTTGAAAGGCCGTCGTGAATAGCCAATAATGCGTTAACGGAATTTCCGAGGTCATTTCATGCTTTCACTTAAAGTCAATCGAAAGATCTTTTCAGTTGACGTCGAACCCGAGACACCGCTTCTGTGGGTCATTCGTGACACGATCGGTTTGACCGGGACGAAGTTTGGATGCGGTATCGCATTGTGCGGCGCGTGCACGGTTCATGTGAATGGAAAACCGCTGCGATCGTGTGCGACACGCGTAAGCCAGGTCGCCGGGCAGGAAATCACGACGATTGAGGGATTGGGCGGAACACACCCGGTACAGGAGGCCTGGCGCGAAGGGGATGTTCCCGACTGTGGGTATTGTCAGTCGGGACAAATCATGGCCGCGGCGGCCCTGCTTGCAAAGATACCGAATCCCACAGACGCAGATATCAACCGGGAGCTCACGAATCTGTGCCGGTGCGGGACTTATTCCCGCATGCGAAAGGCAATTCACCGCGCAGCGCAGTTGGCCGCGAAACGTTAGGAGACGGAAATGTCGAGGAAAAGTTTGCCCAAAAACTCCCCTCCTCCTGAGTCAGGAGGGGTGGCCCGAAGGGCCGGGGTGGTTCCAAAAGGAACCTCCCCGCTCGCTTCGCTCGCGTCCCCTCCTGACTTAGGAGGGGAGTTCCAGTCAACCAAGCCTTCAAAACTCAATCGCAGAGATTTCCTGGTTACGTCGTTTGCGTTCGGCGGTGGTTTTGCCCTGTCTTTGCTATTTCCTCCAAGTCAAGCTGCAGGCGCCAGCGCCGCCCCTCAGATCTCTGGAACCCCCTGGGAAGCGCTCGCGGGAAAAGAGGCCGCCGAAATCAATCCCTGGCTCGTCATCGGACCGGACGATACCGTGACCATCCGTGTAGCGCAATCCGAAATGGGACAGGCGACGTTCACATCCTGGGCGAAGATGATCGTCGAGGAGTTGGAATGCGACTGGTCTAAAGTGCGCGCAGAGTATGCCTCTGTCAATCGGCACTTTCGCGAGAACAAGGTCTATCAGCGCATGACTACGAACTCGAGCAGTTCGGTTCGCGTCAGCCGTCAGTACTTGCAGCAGGCCGGCGCCAGCGCGCGCGAGCGCCTGATGGCAGCCGCGGCTGACCAGTGGCGCGTGCCTCGATCGGAGTTGACGGTCAAGGCAGGCGTGATCACGCACACACCAACCGGGCGCTCCCTCCGTTACGGGCAGGTCGCGCAAAAGGCCTCTTCTATTCGATTACCCAAAGAACCGGCGATCAAGACCCCGGACCAATTCACGTTCATGAACAAGCCCACTCGTCTGCTCGAAACGCCCTTGCGAGTGGATGGAAGCGCTACCTACGGTATCGACGTGCGGCTCCCGGGAATGCTTTATGCCGCGGTCAAACAGTCCCCGGTGTTTCAGGGAAAGGTTAAAAAGTTTGACGCGGATGCCGTCCGGCAACGTCCGGGTGTTCATTCCGTTGTTAAGTTTGGCGGCCCTCGTATCGAGGAAGGAGTAGCGGTCGTAGCCGATAGCTATTGGCACGCCAGGTCCGCTCTGGACATGCTTCCCATCGAGTGGGATGCGGGCACACACGGCAGCGACAGCAGCGCGGGATTCTTCGAAACGGCACGAAAGCTGTTGGACGAATCGGGCGCTCGCGTCGTGACCAAGAAGGGAGACGCTGAGTCGACGCTGCGGAACTCCGGCAGGATGGTCGAGTCGGTTTACGAAGTTCCTTATCTGGATCACGCGATGATGGAGCCGATGAACTGCACCGCTCACGTCACAACGGATCGCGTGGACCTGTGGGTTGGGACACAGAACCCGGAAGGCGCTGTCTCGGAAACGTCCGAGTTGACGGGCGTTCCGGTGGAGAACGTCTACCTCCACAATTGCTTTCTGGGGAGCGGTTTCGGCCGGCGAGGTGAAAACGACAATGTCCGCCAGGCAGTCGTCATCGCCAAAGAGGTAGGCCGTCCTGTAAAGGTCATCTGGAGCCGTGAAGAGACGATGCAGCACGGGGCTTATCGCCCAATGCGAGTTTCGAGGTTTCGCGCTGCTCTGGGACCGGACGGCATGCCTACTGCGTGGCACACACGAGTGGTCGGGATTGAAGTGCCCTATCCCGGCGATGAGCAGACCATCCGAGGCCTGCATAAACTGCCTTATCGCGTAACCCACGAGTTGTTCGATTATCACTATCGGCAAAATCAGATCCCGACCGGCCCGTGGACATCGGTGGGCCGGTCGCAAAACGAGTTTTTCCTGGAGACCTTCATCGATGAACTCGCTCACGCGGCCGGAAAAGATCCCTATCAATACCGGCGCGCGTTACTCGAAGGAAATCCGGATTTTCCGGTTGCGAACGCTTGGATCAAGGTTCTGGATGAAGTCGCGGAGAAATCCAAATGGGGCCAGAAGCTCCCGCCCGGAACGGCAAGAGGGATCGCGATCGGTGACAGCCGGCGCGTTACCCGGGACGAAATTACCATCTGCGCTATTGTCGCCACCGTCGCCGTCAGCAAACAGGGCGTCGTTCGCGCCGAACGATTTGACGTCGCATTGGATACCGGCCCATTTCTGGTGAACCCGTTGGCCGCCGAGCGACAGGTGGAAATGCAGATCGTGATGGGATTGGCGGCTGCGCTGAAACAGCAGATAACGATTGATAAGGGCCGTGTCGTCGAAAGTAACTTTAATAACTTCCCTCTGTTGACCCGCCAGGAAATGCCTGAAATCGGAATTCATTTTCTACGGGCAACGGATAAACCGATCGCCGGCATGGGTGAAGAAATAGTTGGCTGGGTGGCTCCCGCTGTGTGCAATGCCATCTTCGCCGCTACAGGAAAACGGCTTCGTTCGCTCCCTGTGAAGAATCACGATCTCCGTTGGGGGTAAGATCAATTTCCAGTATTCCGTGCGGCCAACGCAACAGAAATGGCGCGAAGGAATTCGCGGGCTGCGAGCCGGCTTCCCATTTTGTTCAGATGGCCGCCATCATTGGAAAACTCGTGAGCGGGGCTGCTGTAGAAAGTCGAGCCCGTCTGGAAACCTTCTAAACGTCCGTCGGGACGGATCGATTCCACCTTGGCGATGTCGAAAATATCTTCACTGCCGTGCGCTCGGCGAACGAGTTCGTTGAATTCGTTGCGCTTGAAATTGTCTGCGTCCGCGCCATCATGCCCGATTGAATATGGAACCCGTGACAGGCCGTGGAGCGATCCGGTAGCGTTAGGACCGGGCCTTTGCCATGTCGGTAGCAAATAGAAATGTCCGGTGTTTGTAGCAAGTGAAATGTCCGGTTTTGTTGTTTGTGGACTGACGACGGTCGAGCCTGTGGGAACTGTGCGAAACGCCAGCAGGCGTTTTGCAAGGACGTGTGGAAAAACCGTTTTTGTTTTTCCACACGTCCGGCAGTTTCCATCAGGCTGCTGCCCCCTTCTTTCTTTTTTGGTTCTTTTTTCTTTCTTCACTCTGCCGATCCCGATCGGCGTCGGCTTTCATGATCCAGCGACGATCGGTGTGGCGCCTGGGATTGCGTTCAAG
>Ga0134071_10000858_pt1 | contig 10623 bp, 6 predicted proteins | sample 15_taG_27_FD_94466 | JGI IMG/M metagenome (GOLD analysis project Ga0134071, IMG submission 94466) | Grasslands soil microbial communities from the Angelo Coastal Reserve, California, USA - 15_D_Rain_40cm_5_09082015 | ecosystem: Environmental > Terrestrial > Soil > Grasslands ...
ACTCCGGCCAGATCGCGGCCTTCAATATCGCGCACCGCTCCGGGACCGAGGGGTGGATGGGCCCGCTCGCCGTGCGTCCCGATCGCCAGGGTGCCGGGGTCGGCAAGACCATCGTCCGCACCGCAATCGACTGGCTGCTCGAGCAGGACGTCGCCACGCTCGGGCTCGAGACCATGCCGCGCACCGTCGAGAACATCGGGTTCTACGCGCGGCTCGGCTTTTCGCCGGCGCACCTCACGGTCACGATGACGAACGACATTGCGACGCGCGGCCACCCGCCGCCCGCGCTGCTGTCGCACCGCAAGGGGAGCGCGGCGGACCAGGCCCTGGCAGCCGCGCGCCGGCTCGCGCACGAGCTGGCGGCGGGGTACGACTTCACCCGTGAGCTGCTCCTCACAGCCGACCTCGGGCTGGGTGACGCGTCGCTGCTGGACGGTGACGACGACCTGAACGCCGTCGTCCTCTGGCACGCCGCGCCGCTCGCCGAGGGCCGGCCCAAGGACGAGGTGCGCGTGCTCAAGCTCGCCGCCCGCGACCTCCAGGCGTTCGACGCCGCTATCGCGGGGACGGAAGCCGCCGCGGCGCGGCTCGGCATCCGGCGCGTGGCGATCCGCTGCCAGACGCGCTACGAGGGGGCGTTCCGCCGGCTCGTCGCGCGCGGCTACCGCGTTCGCTGGACCGACCTGCGCATGACCTACGAGGGCTACGCGGAGCCGCATCCCACCGAGGGCGTGCTGTTTTCCAACTGGGAGATCTAGGACGCGGAACCCCAAACGCGGAACGCGGAAGTCGGAACGCGGAACATTCGCGGAGGGTACGTGCCGCACGACCCCTCACTCTTGTTCCGCGTTCCGCGTTCCCACTTCCGCGTTCACATGACCACCGGTCTCATCATCTTCGCCCTCACGTACCTGCTCATCGCCGTTCAGCGGCTGCCGTTCGTGCACCTGAACCGGCCGGCGGCGAGCCTGGTGGGCGCCGTCGCGATGGTCGTGTTCGGCGTCCTCTCCCTCCCGGACGCGTACGCCGCCGTCGATTTCGACGTGCTCGTCTTCCTGCTGGGCATGATGCTCATCGTCGGCTATCTGGAGGTCGGGAAGTTCTTTGAATGGGCGGCGGAGTGGGTATTGCAGCGGGCGCGCACGCCCGAGCGCCTGCTGCTCGGCGTCGTGGTGGGCGGCGGCCTCCTGTCCGCGTTCTTCGTGAACGACACGATCTGCCTGGTCGTGACCCCGGTGCTGCTGGCGGCGCTCGGGCCGCTGCGGCTGCGGCCGAATGCGTATTTGATCGGGCTCGCGATGGGCGCGAACGTCGGCTCAGTGCTCTCGGTCACCGGGAACCCGCAGAACATGCTCGTCGGAATCTGGAGCCGGGCGACGTTCGGCGCCTTCCTCGTCCACATGCTGCCCGTAGCGTTGGGCGGGCTCGCGATCACCTACGGCTACCTGCGGTGGGTGTACCGCCGGGAGCTGGGCGAGCCGTTCCGGGAGCGGCTCCAGGCGGTGCCGGTGACGCTCGACCGATCGCTCGTGACGCGGGGCCTAGCGATGTTCGCGGTTGCGGTGGTGGGGTGGCTCGCGGGCGGGTCGCTGCCGCTAGTCGCAATCGCCGCCGGCGCGCTCATGGTCCTGGTCGCGCAGCGCGATCCCGCGTACGCGATCGAGCGGGTGGACTGGGACCTGCTGCTGTTCTTCGCCTCGCTGTTCGTCGTGATGCGGGGCTTCGAGCAGACCGGTGCCGTCGCATGGATCGACCGGCAGGCGCTCGGCATGGTCGAAAGCAGCTCCCCGTGGCGCGCCGCGACAGCGGTGAGCGGCGTGATGGCCACGCTGTCGAACCTGATCTCCAACGTCCCCGCCGTGATCTTATGGCGCAATACCGTTCCCCACCTCCCTCACGCGGAGTTGCTGTGGCGGGTGGTGGCGATGAGCTCCACCTTCGCGGGCAACCTGCTGCTCATCGGCTCGATGGCCAACCTGATCGTGGCTGAGAAGGCCGAGGCGCGCGGGGTGCGGATCGGGTTCGGGGAGTACGCCCGGGTCGGGGTCCCGGTGACGCTGTTGACGCTGACGTGGGGGATCGTGGTGCTGGTGGTGACACGGTAGCGGCGATTCTGCTTCGCTGTCCGCCCGTCCGACCGTCATCGCGGCCGCGACTCGTCAAGGAGCCGTAGGAACCGGGGGTGCGCGCGCACGGCATCGAACTCCGGGTATTGCAACTGGTCCCAGAGCCACGTGCCCCGCGGGCGGAGTCGTTCCAGGAGGTCCAGCGCCGCTTGGTGATCGCCGAGCGCAATGAGCGCCATCGCCAATACGGCTCCGCCCCGGACGCGTTGCTCGAGGAGGGCGACCTCTCGGAGCAGCCGGCCCACCCGCGCGCGAGCGGAGAGGGTGTCCCCTGCCCGCGCCTCGACCAGCGCCAGGACGGCTTCGCCGAGCAGCGGGTCGCCAGCACTCAGCCGCGTGGCGGTCTCCGCGTCGCTCCGTGCGGCCGCCGTGTCGCCGAGCAGCAGGCGAGCCTCCGCCCGCCGCACGTAGCCGGGGTAGAACCCAGGGTCTACCGCCAGGCTGCTATCCAACCAGGCGCGTGCCGCCGTGTACTCACGTCTCCTGAGGCTCACCATTCCGAGGCCGGTAAGAGTGGTTCCCCGTTGTGGATCGATCGTCAGGGCCTGCTGATACTGGCCGACCGCGGCGGCGTATTCGCCGTGGTTAGTGAGGAACGTTCCGTATTGGTGATGCGCCTCGGCGTTCCGAGGATCGAGCGCTACGGCTCGCTCGATTGCCTCTCGTGCCATGACGGGTGCGCGGGGATAGCGGTAGCTGAGCAGGAACGCGCGCGCCATCCAGGCGTCCGACGAGGTGGAGTCTTGGTGCAGCGCGCCATCGGCGGCGGCCAAGCCGCGCGCCAGGACGCTGTCGGCCGGTACGTCTTCGGGGAATGATCCCCAATAAAGCGTCTGTGCGTGAGCATAGGCGATCCGCGCGAGCGCTCGGGTGAAGCCCGGGTCGAGCCGCAGCGCTGCGCGGTACTGGTCCACCGCCTGCTTGGTGGAGCGCGCGGTGCGTTGCGCGAGGTAGTAATTGCCCTTGACGAAGTAGTCGTAGGCCTCGGGACTCCGCGTCGGACGAGCGGCGAGGGTCGCTCGCTCAGCCGGAAGCAGTCGGCCCGCGATGACACCCGCCACCGCGCGTGCGATGCCCTCCTGGAGGTCGAGCAGGTCGGCCTGGGCGCGGTCGTACTGCTCGCCCCAGAGACGCACGCCGGTGGTGGCCCGGACGAGTTCTACGGTGACGCGGAGCCGAGTGCCGGAGCGCCGCACGCTGCCGCTCACCAGGTGCGCGACGCCCAGCGCCCGCCCGAGTTGCTCGGGATCGAGCTCGGCGGCTCGGTAGCGACGCACGGCGTTGCGGGACTTCACGACCAGCCGCTCGACCCGCCCGAGCTGGGCGATGAGCTCTTCGGTAAGCCCCTCGGCGAGGTACGCATCGGTGGTGTCCCGCGAGAGGTTGTCGAAGTACAGCACCGCGACGCTGTTGGTCGGCACCCCGGGCTGGCGCCCGGGGTCAGTGCGAGCGGCCCGGCACGGCGGCGGGGAGCCGTCGGGGCATTGGGCGGTGGACGGTCGGACGGTCGGACCGACGGAGAGTAACACAACCGCCGCCGCTATCCGTCCCACTGTTCGACCGTCCGACCGTCCGACTGTCATCGCGGCCGCGACTCTTCGACGATGCGTTGGAAGCGTGGACTAGAGCGCAGCCGGTCGAACTCAGGTCGTCGCAAGATGCGCCAGAGCCGCGGCCCGCGAGGGTACTGCTCGAGCACGCCTAACGCGTCGTCCGGCCGCCCGACTGCGGCCAGCGTGATCGCCGAAGCCCCAGCCCAGAACGTGGGCACGGGGTCTGGAGGCCCGCTGGTGAGGCGTTCTGCCCGAGCACGCGCGCCGGAGCTGTCGCCTGCGGCCAGGTCCACCAACACGAGAGCTGCTTCTCCGTATCTCGCGACCCTGCGGTCTGCCCCTGAGGCAAGGCGCAGCGCTGTCTCGGCGTCGCGCCCGGCATCCTCGACTTTACCGACCCGGAGGCGTACCCAGGCGCGCTGCGCGTAGATGTCAACGCTCCCGGGCTGGTCTGCTAAGGCGCTGTCGAGGAGACACTCGGCCTCTTCCTCCTGGCGCGCGAGATGGGCGAGGTGCGCGAGTTGAAAATAGGCCACGCCGCGTGTCGGGTCTTCGGCGAGCTCGGCACGAAACTCGGCTGCGGCCGCAGAATCGCGGCCCACCATGCTGAGGTGAACCCCGAGCTCGTGACGCGCTTCGGCGTTTCGTGGATCGAGCGCCACGGCGCGACTCGAGGCCTCAATGACCCCAGCGAAATCGCGGGGGTGGCGCCATTCCAGCGACTGTCCGATTGCCATCCAGGCGTCAGATGAGGCGGAGTCCTGGCGCAGCGCACGCTCGGCGAGGTCAAGTCCCCGGGCGAGCAGAGAGTCGCCGATCCCCGCGGCAAGCCGGTTAAACAGCTGCTCGTACGCCGAGGCCTGGCGAGCCAGCGCCGGGGAGAATCCGGGATCGAGCCGTACCGCAACGTCGTATTCTTCTATCGCCCGGCGGAGGGACAGCGGATCGCGGCGCGCTAGATAGTAATTTCCCCGCAGGAAGTGATCGTAAGCTGCCGCATTGTAGGCGGACCGCACCGAAAGCCGCGCTTGCTCGGTGGGCAGCAACCATCCTGCTAGTACCGTGGCCACCCGCCGTGCGACGTCCTCCTCGACTGCCAGGAAGTCGGCCTCGGTGCGGTCGTACTGGTCGCCCCATTCACGATCGCCGCCCGCCGCGCGCATGAGTTCGACCGTGACTCGTAGGCGGGTCCCGGATCGCCGGACACTCCCGGTCACGAGGTGAGTGACGCCGAGTACCCGTCCCACCGTGGCGGGGTCGTCAGTGCTCGCTCCGCGATAGCGGCGAACGGCGAAGCGCGACTTCACCGTCAGCCGCTCGACCTGCCCCAGCCGAGCGATGAGCTCCTCGGTGAGGCCATCGGCCAGGTACGCGTCCGCCGTGTCGCGCGACAGGTTGTCGAAGTACAGCACCGCGACGCTGTTCGGCACCACCCCCGGCTTGCGCCCGGCGTCAACGCGAGCCGCACGGCACGGCGGCGCGGAGCCGTCGGGGCATTGAGCGGTCAGCGCCGATAGATGGCCTAGCGGACGGCCGAGCGAGATGGCTGCAACGCAGGCGAGCACCCGCCCGGGGTTCATCGAATCGTTGCCTGGGGGCGGGACTCTTGAACCAGACGTCGGAACCGCGCGCTCGAGCGCACCGGGTCAAACTCTGGCAGTCGCAGCTGGAATGACAAGAGGCCGTCGCGCGGGCGAACCCGGTCTAGGAAGCTCAGCGCTTCCGCCGTGTCGCCGAGCGCGACGAGCGCCACGCCCATACCCAGCCCCTCCTCAGAGGTGGGATGCTCCCGATCCCGCACCTCCGTCAGCAACTGTTCCGCCCAGCGCCGTGCGACCGCGGTATCACCCATGCGGGCGCTCAACAGAGCTTGGGTGGAGTACACCTCGGTGGGTACACCAAGGCCGTGGCGAGCCGCGGTTTCAGCGTCGCGGCGCGCGCTCTCAAGGTCTCCCAGCGAGAGGTGGACACGGGCGCGAAGGCTGTGGGCGAACAAGAACCCAGGGTCGAGTGTCAACGCGCTGTCCAGCCAACGAAGGGCTTCCCCGTACCGTCGCTGCGCGTAGCTGATCCGCGCGAGGTTGGTGAGCGTGACCGGACGGTCGGGCTCGAGCGCGAGAGTTCGATGGTAACCCGCGATCGCGCCGGAATCGTCACCCACCCATTGCAGCATGAGCGCGTAGTCATGCATCGCCTGGGCGTTGCGCTGGTTGAGTGTGAGCGCGCGCTGGTACGCGCGGATTGCGCTGTCGAGGGTTTGCGGGTAAGCGTAGCTCAGCATCTCGGCTCGCGCATGCCAGGCCTCCGAGTTCGCCGAGTCCTGGGCCACCGCGCGGTCCGCGGCGGATGATGCCAGCGCCAACACTTCCTGCTGGGTCAGACCCTCGTAGACCCACCCATGCTCGTAGAAGATCCCGTAGGCCCACGACAGGCGGGCGAGCGCTTCCGTGAAGCGCGGATCCAGCCGCACGGCTGCCTCATACTCGGCGATCGCCTGGGCAACGCTGGCCGGGGAGCGTTCGGCGATCACGTGATTGCCTCGCAGATAGTGATCGTAGGCCCTGGATTCGCGCGTCGGTGCCGTTGCCAACGCAGCGCGCTCGGCCGGCAGCAGTCGGCCGACGACTGCGATGGCGACCGCCGTGGCGACGTCCTCCTCCAGCTCGACCACTTCACGCGCCGGCCGGTCATACTGCTCGCCCCACATTCTGCGCCCGTCCCGGGCGCGCACCAACTCCGCCGTGACCCTGATGCGGCCGCCCGCTTGCCGCACGCTGCCGGTCACGAGGTGGGCCACGTTCAGGGTGCGGCCGCGCACCCGCGCGTCCTCCTCCGGGCGCCCCCGAAACCGCTGGACGGCGGTTCGCGAAGCGACGACGAGGCGGTCCACGCGGCCCAGACGCACGATCAGAGCTTCCGCGAGCCCGTCGGAGAGGTATGCGGCCGCGGTGTCGGCGGAGAGGTTGTCGAAGTACTGCACGGCGACGCTATAGGGAGGTGGGAACCTCGGAGTGTGGGGGGTCGCCCGGCACGGCGGCGGGGAGCCGTCGGCGCATTGCAGGGCGGACAGTCGGACGGTCGGACTGACGGACAGGAACGCCAGTAGAGCGAGCGTCTGCGGCAGAGGGCGCGAGTGAGCTCGCGGCTCGGCCTTCCCGCTGAAGCGGGCACCGAGAGACCCGTTCACGGGCAGGGCCGAGTCGCGGCTTGAGCCGCGGGTGCGCGCCGGCGTCCGATAGCTCATCGCTCCCCTCCCAGGCCGAGTCGGGCGAGCAGCGCGGCGAATCGTGGGTCGGAGCGGATCGGGTCCCACCGAAAGTCGGTCGGCAGGTAGGCCAAGTACCCCGTCCGCTCCTCGTCCGCGCGGTCCAGCCAGGCGAACGCCGCGTCATAGTCGCCGAGGGCGACATGCAGGGCTGCGATGAAGTATGCGTTGACGTAGCGCCGTGAGGCCTCTGCGACCGTCGAATCGAGCAGCGCTCGCGCTTCGTCCCGACGGCCTGCGCACACCAGCGCCGCGCCCAAGTCCATCCGGAAATGGATCTCGGTCGACTGGCGCAACAGCGGCACCGCACCGGCACAGTCTCCCGAGCCGAAGCGGGCGACCCCCTCCCAACCCCGAGCCTCCGCGGGGGGCATCACGTCCCCAACGCGATGCACGAACTCCGCGAGTGCGGTGAAGCGCCGGTTCTGCGCGAGCACCTCCGCGTAGAAGAACGCACCGTGGTAGGACAACGTGTCCAGCTCCCAAAGGCGCGCCATCGCGTTCACCGCCTCGTACGACCGTCCGTGCATCGAGGCGATCATCATCGCGGTCACTAGCCCCTGGGGGATGCCCGGCTCGAGTTCGAGCGCCCGGCGCGTGAGCCCCTCAGCGCCGCTCGGGTCGCGGTCGAGCAGCAGCCGTGGCAACGCCAACGCGACGAGCGCATCGGCGTTCGAGTCCAGCGCGATGGCTCGCTCGGCAGCGGCGCGAGCATTGGCGTAAGCCTCACGCGGCGGTAACCAGTCGTCGGCAAGAGTGTTCCACGCGTGCGCTGTTGCGGTAAGGGCGAGCGCGAACGAAGAGTCTCTGGCGAGGGCCTGGGCGTACAGGTCGATCGCACGCCGGATGTCCGGCTCGGTGAAGCGACTGAAGAAGAACCGCCCCCGCAAGTACAGGTCGTATGCTGCGGGTTCGCGGGTCGGCCATCGCGTCAAGCTCGCGCGATCTCCAGGGAGCAGGCGCCCGGCGATGGCGGTGGCGAGAGCCACTGCGATCTCGGCATTGATCGCCAGCACGTCATCGCTCCTGCGATCGAAGACGTCCGTCCACACGGTCTGGCCTGTCACGGCCCGTACGAGCTCGGCAGTCACGCGCAGGCGATTCCCGGCGGGCCGGATACTGCCGGTGACGAGATAGGCCACGCCCAGCGTCCGACCCATCGCGCGGGAATCGGACCGCCCGGTCCCGCGGAAGCGGCGGACTTCGTTCCGCGATTTCACCCTGAGGCGCCGGACTTGCCCGAGCCGCACGATGACCTCCTCCGTCAATCCGTCGGCGAGGTAGGCATACGCGCTGTCGCTCGACAGGTTGTCGAAGTACAGCACCGCGACGCTGTTGGGCGCCACCTCGGGCTGGCGCCCGGGGTCAGCTTGAGCGACACGGCACGGCGGGGGCGAGCCGTCGGGGCATTGGGCGGCGAGGGGGCGGGCCAGAACAGCACCGACCGAGAACAGAGCCGCGGCTTGAGCCGCGCAGCCGCGCGCGACGCGCATATCAGTCCCCCGGCCCCCGCCAGGATTGGCGCAAAGTACGGCGCGCCGCTAGCCCCTGCCAGAACCGGTCCCGTGCTCGGCGGTTGTCGCGTTCTCGCGTTCGACTCGGGCTGACCAGCGAGGACTTGTTGCGGGCTGGCCCGACTCGGAGGCGCTGGGCGGGCCGCGCCGTGAGCCGGGCGAACGCGCCAAGCGCCCGCTAGGGCTGAGGTTGTGCGCGTATGGCTTGCGCGGCGGGCACTGATCCCCGATCATGGAGCGCGCCCCAATACCGAACATTCACCGAAACCGGAGGGTACCATGAAACGCTTGGTGCTGGGTCTCGCTATGCTCGGGCTGGCGTCGCTTGGGGCGACCGCGGCAGCCCACGCGCAGGGCGCGCGCTTTGGTCTCGGCGGCGGGCTCGCCGCTCCTACGGGGGACTACGGCAGCGCGGACAAGGGTGGCTGGCACGCGCTCGCCAAGGTCGATTTCGCGATCCCTATGGCCCCCGTCGGCATCCGCGTCGACGCGCTGTACGGGCGTACCAGTCACAAGGACCAGAGCGGCTCTCCCGTTCCGGGGAACACACAGCTCGCTGGCGGTCTCGCCAGCCTCGTATGGAACGTCCCGGCCCGGGCTCCGATGTTTAAACCGTACCTCCTCGCCGGGGCTGGCGTCTACCACGTGAAGGTCGCGACGTCCCTGGGCGACGCCTCGGAGACGAAGCTCGCCTTCGGTGGCGGCGTTGGTAGCTCGTTCGGGGCAGGCCCGGCGCGCTTCTTCGTCGAAGGCCGGTACCTGAGGGTGCAGGAGACCGGGGGTGCCATGAGCTTCCTCCCGATCACTGCCGGCGTGACATTTGGCCTGAAGTAGCCTCACTGCAATCAAACCGCGGCGCCGCCGGCTGATCCGACGGCGCCGCGGTTTGTTTCATTCGCGGTAGCCATGGCGCTCCACGCGCTGTAGAATCCGCCGACCCCGATCCACGCTACTGTGCACGTCAAACATGACCGCCATGAACCGCGAGACACTTGCCGTCGCCGCGCTGCTCTGCGGGGTCGCGTTCACCGCCTCCTCCCAAGCGCCCACGGTGCGGCGCGATCGCAAGCCCGCTCGAGTCGCTCCCGCTCCCCCGCAGGCTCGCTCCGACACCACGCCCGCGTCCAAGGATTCCCTGACCAGCTTCACCGAGAGCTTTTCGTTCCGCAATCTCGGGCCGGCAGCCTACAGCGGGCGGGTGACCGCGCTCGCCGTGCCGCACGCAGCCGGTTATCCGAACACCTTCTACGTCGGCGCCGCGGGGGGCGGCGTGTGGAAGACTACCAACGGCGGAATCACCTGGCAGTCGGTCTCGGAAGGACTGGGCGTCCAGACGATCGGCGACCTCGCCGTCGCGCGCTCCGACACGAACATCGTGTGGGTCGGAACGGGCGAGAAGAACAGCCTGCGCTCGCAGTGGTGGGGCGACGGCGTCTACAAGTCCACCGACGGCGGCAAGAAGTGGACGAACATGGGCCTCAAGGACACGCGCTCGATCGGGCGCATCGTGCTCCACCCCACGAACCCCGACATCGTCTACGTCGCCGCGCTCGGCCACCTCTGGGGCGCCAATCCCGAGCGCGGGATCTACAAGACGACCGACGGCGGCAAGACATGGAGCCGGATCCTGTTCGTGAACGACACCACCGGCTTCGTGGATCTCGAGATGGACCCCGCGAATCCGGAGGTGCTCTACGCCGCCGCGTGGCATCGGTTGCGCTGGGGCGGCAGCCACATGCAGGGCGTCGGGAAGGGAAGCGGGATCTACAAGACGGTCGACGGCGGGAAGTCGTGGACGAAGCTGACCGATCCCGCCCTGAAGAATGGTCTGCCGACCGATCGGCTCGGCCGCATCGGCCTCGCGCTGTCCGCAAAGGACCCGAAAGTGGTCTACGCCACGATCCAGGTGGACCGCGGGGTCACCGACCCGCTCCAGGGACGCTACGGCGGCGTGTTTCGCTCGAGCGATGCCGGCGCGACCTGGACCCAGGTGAACGACCTCCAGGCGATTCCGCACTACTACTACGACGATATCTGGATCGACCCGACCGACCCGGACCACGTCTGGACCGTCTCGCCGGCGCTGCTCGAGAGCAAGGACGGCGGCAAGAGCTTCGCGCCCGACTCCCTGCATCTCGTGCACGGCGACTACCATGCGCTGTGGA
>Ga0134071_10000862_pt1 | contig 10593 bp, 8 predicted proteins | sample 15_taG_27_FD_94466 | JGI IMG/M metagenome (GOLD analysis project Ga0134071, IMG submission 94466) | Grasslands soil microbial communities from the Angelo Coastal Reserve, California, USA - 15_D_Rain_40cm_5_09082015 | ecosystem: Environmental > Terrestrial > Soil > Grasslands ...
CCTCCACCAGCCGGCCCAGCACCTCGCGCCGCACCTCCTCGCCGAACACGCGCTCGAGCACGGGGCGCGGCGCCTTGCCGGGGCGGAAGCCGCGCAGGCGCGCCCGCTGGCCGACCTCGTGGAAGGTGCGGTCGAGCTCGGCCTGCACCGCGTGCGCAGGTACCTCGACCTGGAGGCGCTTGCGGACCGGCGTCAGGTCCTCGACCGTCGCCGTGGACTGCTCCATCGCATCACGCGCGCGTCCGGCGCGACCTCGCGTGCGAGAGGGGGGACTCGAACCCCCACGGTTGCCCGCGAGATCCTAAGTCTCGTGCGTCTGCCAGTTCCGCCACTCTCGCGTCCGTGCGCTCACCCATAACAACGGCCCCGCGCCGAGACAAGCCGACGGCACGCGTCATCCGGGGCCGCCGTCGCCGGTGAAGCGGAGCCCCTCCGGCGTGCGCTCGATCTGCTTGCGGATGGGCGGCAGGCGGAGCTCCTGGCGACGGCCGCTCGGGTCGGTCACGGTGTCGGTGCGCTCCAACTCGACCAACGCGCGCGCGCCGTCGAGGCGGAGCGCGAGCACGCGCACGGCGACGTGCAGGCCGTCGACGGAACGGAAGTACCGCTCCAGCTGCTCCTCCTCTCCCGCGCTGCGCACCTGCCCCATGCGCCGGAGCGCACGCAGATCCTTGCGCGACCACGCGCGCGCGTACTCGTCGAGCCACGCGCGGACCTCGGCCTCGGCGAGCTCCGACGGCGCGGGCGGAGGCGCGGTCTCGGTGGCGGGCGGGGCCGGCTCCCCGACCCGCGGCGGCGTGACCTCCGCCACCTCTGGCGCGGGCACCGTCACGACCCACGTGTCGCGGCCGATGGTCTGGTCCGCGACCGCGACCGTGACCCTGACCGTGTGCCGACCCGGTATCGTCGGCTCGTACTCCAGGCGGCCCGGTGCGCGCGCCCGCGCCCAGCGGCGGTCGACCGTCCAGCGATAGACGACCTTCGTGGATTGCGGCTCCACGCGCGTCTGGAACACGAGCGGCTCGCCGACGCGCCCCTCGAGGTAACGCGGGCCCGGGGCGCGGACGAGGCGTGGTGGAGGCACGAGCGCGGGTGGCTCGGGCGGAGGGACCGCCGCCACGCGCGGCGCCTCCGGCGGCGGCACTGCTTGCGGCGTCGCGGCCGGCGGCGCTTCCTCCCGCGCCGCCACCGCCGGCGCTTGCTCTGGTGCCGCCACCGCCGGCGGGGCTTCCTCCGGCGCCGCCACCATGATCGTCCACTCGGCGATCGACGCGCTCTGTCCGTCCTCCGTCACGCGCACGCGCAGGTGGTGCGAGCCGGCCGCGGAAGGCGGAAGGGCCAGATCGGAGATCGCGTCCGCTGCCGGCTGTCCTCGCGCCGCACCGGTCGATCATCGAGCATCCACTCGAAGGCGAGTCGGTCCCCCGGGAGCGCCGCGGGCACCCGCGCGCGGCAGCGGAAGGATCCCTGCACGCCCTGGGCGAGCGCGACCGGTCCCGCGGGCGGCGTCACCTCCTCGAGCACCGGCGGCGTCGGCGGGACCACGCCCACGTCCCAGGTGCGCGCGGCGCGCCCGCCGCCGCGCCCGCTGACCTCGACCGTCACCTGCTGCTAGCCCGCATCCTCCGGGGCCGGCGCATAAGAGAAGGTAGAGGCGAAGGACACCGGCCGTCCCCACACCGTCCACGTGAAGCCGAGCGCGCCCGGCGCTCCCGCCGAGAACTGCACGCTCTCGCCGACCCGGACGGAGAGCTGCTTTGCGGGCGGCGTCACCTCGATCGGCCCGAGCTCGACGCTGCGCCCGGGACGCCAGTGCACGAGCGGGAAGGCCACGACGATCACCATCGCCGCGAGCGCCGCCACGAGCCAGCTGCGCTTGCTCACGGCGCGAGGGTAGCGAGCGTCCGCAAGCGAGGCAATGAGAAACGATGGCCGACGGCGCGTCGCCAGCGAGCGCGCTTACGCGGAGGCCAGAAGCCGCGCCAGCGCCATCACCGCGAGCACCCCGGTCCAGAGGGCCGCGGTGCACAGCACGGCGCCCCTCACGAGAGGTGCGCTGACCGGCTATCGGCAGTCGGACTCGGGCCCTTTAGGCCCGCCAACGCTCGAAGGCACGCTCGAGCTCGAGATCAGCGCGGGCAACGGGCGGGTAGTACCATGGGCCGGGCGCATCGCTAGAATGGCGCCCGTGGCCGACGTCCCCGAGATCCGCGGCTCGTGCGATGAGCGCTTTGCCGGGGTGCGCAGCGCGCTGGCCCGGAATTTCCGTGACCACGGCGAGGTTGGTGCGGCGGTCGCGATCACCATCGAAGGCCGGCTCGTCGTCGACCTGTGGGCCGGGTGGGCGGACCGGATCCGGACGCGCCCGTGGCAGCGCGACACCCTCGTGAACGTCTTCTCGGTCGGCAAGGCGATGGCGGCGCTCTCCCTCCTCGTCCTGGTGGAGCGCGGGCAGGTCGACCTGGACGCGCCCGCGGCGCGCTACTGGCCCGAGTTCGCGGCCCGAGGGAAGAGCGAAGTCACCGTGCACATGCTCCTTTGCCATCGAGCCGGGTTGCCCGCGATCCGCCGCTCGCTTCCGCGCTTTGCCATGTACGATTGGGAGCTCATGACCTCCGCCCTCGCGGCGGAAGAGCCCTGGTGGGAGCCCGGGCGGACGCACGGATACCACGTCAATACCTTCGGATTCCTGATCGGTGAGATCGTGCGTCGCGTGAGCGGGGAGAACATCGGCGCGTTCTTCCGGCGCGAGGTCGCCGCTCCGCTGGGTGCGGACTTTCATTTCGGGATCGGGCCCGAGCACGACCAGCGCATCGCCGACTATCTCTTCGGGGACGAACCGCCCGAGATGGTCGATGACGACGACGAGCGGCAGTTCTTGCTGCGCCATGTCTACCTGAACCCGCCCGGCCTATCGGGCTTCGGGACCGTCAACACGAGGGCGTGGCGGGCGGCCGAGATGCCCTCGACGAACGGCCACGCGAGCGCGCGCGCCGTGGCCCGCATCTACAGCGTGCTCGCCTGCGGCGGAGCCATCGACGGGGTCAGACTCCTGCGGACGGAGACCATCGAACGCGCCATCGCGGAAGCGTCCTCGGGGCCCGATCTCGTCCTCCGCCGCCCCTCGCGCTTCGGCCTTGGCTTCCAGCTGACGCAGCCGGAGCGCCCGCTCGGAACGAACCCACGCAGCTTCGGCCACTTCGGCGCGGGCGGCTCGCTCGGATTCGCCGACCCCGATGAGCAGCTGGCCTTCGCCTACACGATGAACCAGCCCGGCCCGCGCTGGCAGAACCCGCGCAACCGGGGGCTGATCGACGCCGTCTACGCCTCGCTCTGACGGAGACTCCCGGCGTGAGCCCGACCGCGAGGCAGGCACGCTTGAAGCTGCGGCGGAAGCTCCCCATCCGCCTGCCACCACGATGGGAAGATGGTGCGTGACCTGTCGAGCTCTGCGGCATCGTCCACGTCTCCGTGTGACGACAAATGAGCGTATCGGCATTAGTTTACGCGCCCATGGCGGGCTAGAGGCACCGATTTCAGTTGGAATGCGTCACTCAGAGGCTGGCATGCGAGTGGCTTGCGCAGGCTGTGTGGCGTCCATCGGCACCGGGTTGATTCCGCGTGCGGCACGCGGGGAGCGGAAGAGTCGGCAGGGTGAGCAACGCCCTCGTTCGGCCGCCCGCGCCTCTATGACGTCCGCCACGGCAGAGCACACAGAGAGGCAGTCGGCGTGGGCACGCTGCCGTTCGACGCTGAGCGCGATCGCGGGGTGTGGCGGAGCCTTCGGGCTGGCGTTCGCCGTCGACCGGTTTGGCCTGACCGGCGAACTACGACTGATCGCGGTGATGGCGGCGATCCTGGTCGTGCCCCTGCTCTCACCGGAAAACCTCTGGGGCCCCGCGGTGGCGGCCGGTGCGGCAGGGATCGGTCTGCGCGTGGCTGCGGGGACGCTCCCGAGTGTCGACACCCAGGTGGCTCTGGCCGTGGTCGCCGTCCTGGCGAGCGCTGGCGCGGCCGCGCGTGTAGCGCGCGAGCGCAGGGTGCGGGAGCAGGTCGCCGTGCTCGAGCAGCGCGGCGCCGAGCTGGCTGAAGCGAACGCGGCGCAACACGAAGCCAGTGAGGTCGCCGCGGCCGTATTGGCCGTGACGCGGGACGTGCCGGCTTCGTTGGATGCCAGGGAGGTCGCTGCCCGAGTCGCCCGCAACGCCTGCACGGCGACGCAGAGCGCGGCGAGCGCGGTCCTCCTGTGGGACGCCGAGCACGAGCTGTTTCGCGTCGCGGCAGTTGCCGGTGGCGGCGAGGGCCCCGACGTGCAGCAGCTCGAACTGAGCGCGCGCGCTGCCGCGGCGTTGCAGGGCGCGCTCGGTGAGGGGATGGCCGATATTCCGCGCGCGGTGCTCGCGGACCCCGTGCTCGACGCCCTGATGCAACGCTGGAACGCATCGGCTGTCTTGGCAGCGCGTCTGCAGCGGGGGGACCGGTTGCTCGGGTTGCTGATCGCGGCGCGCCGCTCCGCCGCGCCCGCTTCGGCCAAAGCGTGCCGCATTCTGAGCGGCATCGCCGTGCAGGCAGCGGCCGTGTTGGAGAGCGCCAACCTGGTCAACGAACTCCGCACGGCCAACGCGCTGCGCGAAGAGTTCACCGCCACCATGTCCCACGAGCTGCGCACGCCGCTGAACGTGATCATCGGCTACAACGATCTGCAACGCGATGGCGCCTTCGGCGACCTGTCGCCGGAACACATGGACACGCTCAACCGCATCCACGAACAGGCCGTGCAGTTGTTGGATCTCATTCAAGCGACATTGGATGTCGGCCGGCTCGAGCGGGGGCTGATGACGGTCGACCTGCGCGAAGTGCGGGTGGACGATGTGCTCAAGCGAGTCTTCTCTTCGCTGCCGCACGCGTGGCGTAAGCCGACTGTGGAGCTGCGGTGGCGGGTCGACCCGACCGTGCCCGGCATGCGCACCGATCCAACCAAGCTGCACATCATCCTGCGCAATCTCGTGCACAATGCGCTTAAGTTCACCGAGGCCGGCCTCGTTACAGTGACGGCGACGACCGATGCAGAGGGGCAGTGGGTCCACTTCGTGGTGCAGGACTCCGGCGTCGGCATCGCCGCGCAAGATCTCACCGTGATCTTCGAAATGTTCCGTCAGGCCTCGGGTCGCGATCCGGCGATCGGCGGCGCGGGCCTTGGGCTGTACATCGTGAAGCGGCTGGTGTCCCTGCTCGGCGGCGAGATCGACGTCCTCAGCGCGCCCGGACGTGGCGCCACCTTCCGCGTGCATCTCCCGACCGGCGGCCCGCACGTCGCGCCCCCGCGCGGGAACCCACCGACCGGTCGCCGCCCGCTGCGCGCCGCCATCCCCGCGCGCACCTCCTGAGTCGCGAAGCCGCTCGTCACGCGTCAGGAAGCTGATCCGCTCGCGCCGATTGCGGTGCTGGGAAAGGCGGTCGCAGAGATCAGCCACTGGCTCTCGAGACCTGCGGCCCGGCGCACCCCGATCTGTTGGAGGTGCGCGTCGGTGGCGATCTCGAGGAAGGTCTGGCGCGATGGGTATTCAACGAGGCCGATTACGTGAAAGCCCTCGCCGCCCGTGCCGATTACCTGCTCGGGATCATGGTGCAGCTGGCGGTGGTCGTGGTGATCGGCGCGCGGGTCGTGGTCGCGTGGTCGTTGCCGCGGCGGCGCTCGGTGTCGACATGGAGGTCGACGTCGGACCCGTCACCGACACGCTGCAGCCAGCTCCCGTGGCTGGCAGGATCGGCATGGAATCGGTGTCGAAGAGGTGGTTGACCGTGAGTCCGATGTCCGCCGTCGTGCTCGCGGTTGCTACGACATCGAAGGTGATCCGCGCGACGCTCACCTTGCCCGTCGGTGATGCGAGACTCACGCTCTGGAAGGCCGAGAGGTTCGTCGTCCCACGATCGGACGTGTTCAGCGCGGGCGCCGCCGAAAACTCTCTCGCGGTTCCGCCCGCGGCCGAAGCGATCTTCACGACCGTGGGATCGTAAGTGAGCATGATCGAGTAGGCGCCGAGCGCCCTCGGCGCCGCGATGTCGATCCTGACCTCCGCCGTGAGCTGTTGGCCTGGCTGCGCCGTCGCGGGACAGCTGAGCGCAGCCTGGGCCGCGCGGCCTTCTGCGGGTGTGCCTCCAGCTGCGACGCCGAGCGTTGCGACTACCACCCAGATCGTTCGGAGCGTGCGCAGCTTGCGGTCCTTTTCCCGTCGGCGGTGCCATCTCATGTGCGAACCTCCGATGGCGGTTCGGTCACGGGCACGTGAAGGAGTTGCAGCTGAAGGTGCAGCTGATCTGGCCGACGTCGCATTGACCTATCCTCAAGGCGTCCCCAATGTTACAGGCGCCATCGCGATTGACATCGCACACCTCTGGATGCGTGAGCTGGCCGCACTGCCGGATTCGCACGTCGAACTGCGCGACAATCAGTGCGTCGCCGATGTTCACGGCCCCATCCCCGTTCACATCGCCGCACTTGACGAAGCTCGGTACGGTGCTCGTGGTCGTCACGGGCGTCGTCGTCGTGGTCGTGCTCGGCGCGGTCAGGGCCAGGAAGTTCTTCGCTTCGATCGTGCCGAGGCCGGTCACGAGGTCATAGCCCGGGCCAGCGCTGTAGGTGCCGTTGAAGCCAGACGTGATGTCGTGGAACGCCGCCGTTCCGCAGCGGCCGTAGAGCAGGGCGCCAGGGTTTCCGAGGGCCGTCCCACCCACCCTCTGGCTCAGCTCTGCGAAGAAGCCGGCCCACTGGGGCGCCGCGTCGGAGGTACCGCCGACGGAGTACCACAGGCCCCCTTCGAGGACGTAGTTGCCGGGCGAGGGGTTCGCCTCCAGCGCGACATCGGGAACGAGACGCTGTGAGCCCGGCGGCACGCCGCAGCCGGTCTGAAACGCCGGCCGGGCAAAGACCTGACTGATGCCGCCACCAGAATTGCTCCAGGCGGTCTCCGACCCATACCCGGCGCATCCCGGGCTCGACGGATTCATGCCCCCGCTGCACGCCGGCGTCGTTCCACCGACGCCGATGACGTGTGGTGAGTTTGCCGGATGGTCCACGCTGACAGTCCTCTTGCAGTCCCGACTGCCATTGTCCCCCGAGGCCGCGAACCACGATTGGCCGACCGCGTTCGCGTTCGCGAAGATGTTGTCATCGGTCCGCTGGACGGACGTTGACAGGCCGGCCTCGCAGAGCCCCCAGCTCGTTGTCACCACATGACCTGGGTTATCGGTGACGATGCGATTGTACATGGTGATGAAGTCGCTGAAGGAGGTGGACGCGGCCATGTAGTTCAGAATCCGCGCCTCGGGGGCGGCGCCGTGGGAATACTCGACGTCGAGAGCGGCCTCAATGGAATTCGTGCTGCTGAACTGACAGCCGCTCGCCCCCGCGGATCCGGTACATATCTGACCGCTGCCCGCGGGGAGGGGTGGGAGTCCCCACCGGGTGTTGAAACTCTCGTTGTCGCTGTCTTGCCATGCGAACGCGCCCGCAATCACGATGGTCTGTCCCGTTCCATCGTTGCCTGTACGATTGTCGTAGAAGGTGGCCACGTCGTTCGGGCTGAAGTGGCAACAATTGCTCCCGAGAGCAGCGCGGGGTTCCCCCGATACCTGGACGTGGGGATGCATCTCCTCGAGATCGTCGAGACCAATCACGCCGACGACGGCGCGGGCAAGCTCGCCCGGGAGCGAAGGCTCGTTCACAGCCGCGTAGTGCCGCTGCCCAGCCCGCATGACGGTGTGGATCTCGACGGAAAAGGCGCGTTCCATGGCCGCCACCGTCCCTACCGCCCCGACCAGGAGCCGGTTGGGACAGCGCTCCACGGTTCTGAAGCCCTTGGCGAGGAGGTACGAGATCAACGCCTCCTCATCAGCGACGGTAGGAGCATAGAGCGCATTGAACTCCTCCTGAGTGAGGAAGCGCGGGTAGTTCGGTGAGCTCGGATCTTGGACGTCGATCAGGAAGGCATCGAGATCCTGGCGGTCGCGTAGTTCGAGCCCGAGGACGACCTTGTGCTGCTCGGTCGCGGGTGCGCGCCCGACGTCCGTAGCTTCGGCGAGAAGGGGGGAGAGCGATCCTGCCTTCACCAGGAGGGGAGACTGGGCGGAAGCGGTGACTCCCGCCGACAACCAAAAGCTTGCAATGAGCAGTCCACCTCTCATTCGGGTTTCGCCAATCCGCCAATTGCCCGACGACGCCTGTCAGTCAGCTGGGGTGGCCTGGTATGCGTCGGCGCATTGCCACCGGAAGGGCCGCCAGCGTCGAGCGACCGCGCGGCATGGTGGAGCCGCGTCGATGTCAGATGAGCATACCGCAGCGTCATCGTCAACGTCTCATGGCTCCGCATACGGATCGCGCGTCTCATGCGCGATACTCCGCAACCAGGAGGAACGTCACCGATGTCGGGCCTTTCGTTCCATCTCCGGGAGAGCCCGAATGTCGCGCAGGCCGCGGTACTGCTCGGTGTAGTCGATGCCGTAGCCCACGACGAAGCCGGCTTCCACCCTCAGCCCCACGTAGAGGAGGTCGCCTCGGCGCGCGTCCTGGAGGCAGCGACCCTACCGGCGTCCGTAGCTGGACCGCGGCGGTCGATCGGCAGTAGGTCGTCCCCATGCCACGGGGTTCCTCCGTCCTCGTCCTCGCCCTGTTCGTCGCCAGCCGTGCGGCCGGACGTGAGGCGTCCGCAGGCGGTGCGATTCTCGTCAGCCCCGAGGCACCGGTCGTGGGCGGACCGCTGCGCGTGGTGGCCGTGTCGGACCGCCCGCTGGACGGCACCCTCTCGTTCGTCGCCCCTGACGGCGGGGAGCTGGCGGCAACGCGCGAACGCCGCGGCGGACCGCCCTACTGGTGGTATCTCGAGGCGGCGACGAGGGCCGCCGGTGCGCACCGCGCCTGCCTCGAGGGAGCCGAGACGACGTGTACGGAGGTCGCAGTCGGCAGGTCCTCGCCGCGACCCACCGGCGCAGGGGTCTGGCCCGTCACGCGGGAGTGGAGCGGGGCCACGGAGGCGCTCTACTCGGCGTGGATCGAGAAGCTCTTCGACGATCCGCTCGACGTGGAGCCCAGCTGGCGCGCGCTCGACGAGGTGACGCGCCAGGGGGAGCGGAACTTCCTCCACGAACACCTGGGGCTCGGGGAGGATGGCGAGCGCGGCCTCCGGCTCGCGCCCGACTGTGCCGACCTGCCGTACTTCCTGCGCGCCTATTTCGCGTGGAAGGTCGGACTGCCGTTCGGCTGGTCGGAGTGTAGCCGTGGCGAGGGTGGGCATCCCCCACGGTGCACGCGCTGGCACTCGAACCTCGAGGCCGTAGACGGCGGGGACAGGGTGGCGCGCATGGAACGGTTCTTCTCTCGCGAGCTCGCCTGGGGCGTCCAGTCAGGAGCCGGGCGTGTGCCCGCCGAGGACGATCGTACCGATTTCTATCCGACGCGGCTGTCCGCGGACACTCTCCGCCCGGGCACCGTCTACGCCGACCCCTACGGGCACACGCTCGTGCTCGTGCGGCGCGTGCCGCAGACGGCGTCCTCGCCGGGCCTGCTCCTCGCCGTCGACGCGCAGCCCGACGGCACCGTCGCGCGCAAGCGCTACTGGCGCGGCAACTTCCTCTTCGCGCTCGATCCCTCGCTCGGCAGCGCGGGCTTCAAGCACTTCCGTCCGATCGTTCGCGAGAGCCGAACGGTCCGGCCACTCGCGAACCGCGAGATCCTGATGGACCCCGACTGGGGCGACTACTCGCTCGAACAGTACCAGACGGATGTGGAGGGGTTCTACGATCGGGTCGATGACCTACTCTCGCCCGAGCCGCTGGATCCGACGGTAGCCTTCCGCGCCGCGATCGACGCGCTGGACGAGCAGATCCGGACCCGCATCCGCGCGGTCGCCAACGGCGAGGCGTTCATGGCGACGCACTCGGGGACGATCCCGATGCCCGAGGGCGCCGCGATCTTCGAGACCACGGGTCCGTGGGAGGACTACGCGACGCCGGCGCGTGACCTGAGACTTCTCATCGCGATCGATGTCGTGCGCGGCTTCCCCGAGAAGGCTGCCAAGCGACCCGAGCGCTTCGCCGCGACAGCCGATCGATCGCCGGCGGACGTGCGCGCCCAGCTGGAGGCAATCCTCCGCGACGAGGCGACCTCGCGGCGTTTCGAGTACACGCGCAGCGACAGCTCGCGCTGGACGCTCACCCTCGGCGACGTGCTCGCCCGGACCGAGGCGTTCGAGATCGCCTACGATCCCAACGACTGCATCGAGGTGCGCTGGGGAGCCCCGCCGGACAGCGAGGAGCTGGAAACCTGCCGGCGACGCGCGCCCGCCGATCAGGCCGCACGCATGATGCGTTACCGCGCGTGGTTCCACGACCGCTCGCGCCCGCCGCGGTAGCTCGAGGCGTGAAACCTTCGCGCTGCGGGCGCCGCGCTTCCGAAGGCTTGCTGCACGAGTCGCAAAAGAGGTGTATGTGGGGAGAGTCGGCCGTTAGGTCGGCAGCTCCGTCGCAACGCCTCGAGGAATCGACCATGGCTGCATCTCCGCGTCCCGTCATCGACGCTTGCGCCGCTTCGGCGACACG
>Ga0134071_10000865_pt1 | contig 10581 bp, 9 predicted proteins | sample 15_taG_27_FD_94466 | JGI IMG/M metagenome (GOLD analysis project Ga0134071, IMG submission 94466) | Grasslands soil microbial communities from the Angelo Coastal Reserve, California, USA - 15_D_Rain_40cm_5_09082015 | ecosystem: Environmental > Terrestrial > Soil > Grasslands ...
ACGGACGCGGGGCGGGCAAGGTCGAGTTCGAGGGCTTTCGCCTCTCGATGGACGAGTCGCGCCAGCGCTTCGTGGAGTCCGCCGAGATGCTGCTGCAGGGACTCGAGACGGGCTGGTGCGAGTACGACGGCACGTTCATCAAGCAGCCGCGCGCCGCCATCCGGCCCGCACCGTTCAAGTCGTTCCGCGGCCGCACCTATGCGGCGGCCGTGTCGCCGGACTCGCTGCCGATCATGGCGCGTCTCGGCATCGGCATCCTCATCATTCCGCAGAAGCCCTGGCACGAGGTCGCGAAGGAGCTCGACACCTATCGCGGCGTCTATCGGCAGGTCAACGGCGTCGATGCCCCGCCGCCGATCTCGGCAGGGTGGACGTTCTGTGATCCGAGCGCGGAGCGAGCGCGCGAGATGGCGCGCCGCTACATCGGTGGCTACTACCAGACGGTGCTGGATCACTATCACTTCGAAGCCGATCACCTCGCCAAGACGAAGGGCTACGAGTACTACGGCAAGATGAGCGAGAAGATCGCGGAATATGGCACCGACGCCGTCATCGACTATTTCGTCAATCTGCAAGTCTCCGGCACACCGGAGCAGTGCTACGAAAAGATTTTGGACATCCACCGGCGGACCGGCAACAGCCACTTCGTCGGCGTCTTCTCGTACGCGGGCATGCCGTGCGACGAAGCCGAGCGCAACATGCGGCTCTTCGCGAAGGACGTCATGCCCGAGCTCAAGACGCTCGCGATCAACGCGCCTGCCGCGCCGGAGGCCGCCGTCGCCGGCGCAGGCACCGACGTCCGGGCGCTCGGCTTTTGAGCTGGCAGACGCTGCTCTACGACGTTGCGGACGGCATCGCCACCGTCACGCTGAACCGTCCCGACCGTTTGAACGCGGTCAACGGCACCGTGATCCGCGAGCTGGTCGACGCCTTCGGGCGTGCCGATGCCGACGATGGCGTGCGCGCGGTGATCGTCACCGGCGCCGGGCGCGCCTTCTGCGCGGGCGCCGATCTCTCCGGCGGCGGCACGACGTTCGACCGCCCCGGCGACGGTCCCGAGGCTCACCGCGACGGCGGCGGTGTCGTCACGCTGCGGATTTTCGACATGAAGAAGCCGGTCATCGCGGCCATCAATGGCGCGGCCGTCGGGTTCGGCATCACGCTCACGCTGCCGATGGACGTGCGGCTGGCCTCGACCGAGGCGAAGATCGGCTTCGTGTTCGCCCGGCGCGGCGTGGTGCCCGAGGCGTGCAGCACGTGGTTCCTGCCGCGCCTGGTCGGCATGGCGCAGGCGGCGGAGTGGACGTACACCGGCCGCGTCTTCTCGGCCGAGGAGGCGCGCGCGGGCGGACTGGTCAGCCGCGTGCTCGCGCCCGACGCGCTCCTGCCGGCGGCCCGCGCGCTCGCGCGCGAGATCGCCGAGCACACCTCCGCCGTGTCGGTCGCGCTCGTGCGGCAGATGCTCTGGCGCATGCTCGGCGCCGACCACCCGCGCGCGGCGCACCGCATCGACTCGCTCGGCATGTGGTACACGGGCCGCTCCGCCGACGCGCACGAAGGCATCACGTCGTTTCTCGAGAAGCGGCCGCCGCGGTTCACCGGGCGTCCGAGCAAGGACATGCCGCCGTTCTTTCCGTGGTGGACGGACGCGGACGCATGACCACGCCGCTCACCGTCCATCTGCCCTTCAACCGCGACATCCTCGGCGCCGCGTTCACGCCGGCCAAGCGCGGCGCCAAGCCGCCGGTGGAGCGTGGCCACTGGCTCCTCGTCCAGGACCAGAATCTGCTGGTCGTGCCCGAGCCCGCGGGCTTCAGCCTGCCGCACGGCGATTGCCCGCTGCCGGTCGACGCCGCACCGTTCTGGCTCGGCACGTATCGGAACACGCCGTGCTGGGTGGTGCCGGTCCCGGCGGGCGCGCAGGTGCCCGAGGGGCTCGCCGCCGAAACGGTCGTGCCGATGCGCAACACGCGGCTGCCGGACGAGCTGCTCTCGCTCGGCGGCATGGCGATGCAAGCGCTCGGGTGGGAGTCGACCAGCGGCCACTGCCCGCGCTGCGGCGAGGCCACCGAGCGCATCGAGGGCGAGTGGGGCAAGAAGTGCCCGCGCTGCCGCTACGAGCACTATCCGCACCTGCACCCGGCCACGATCGTCCTCGTCCGCGACGGCCAGCGCGTCCTGCTCACGCGCAAGACCGGCTGGGCGCCGAACCGCTACGCGCTCGTGGCGGGCTTCGTCGACAACGGCGAGTCGCTCGAGAGCTGCGTCGCGCGCGAGATCAAGGAGGAGGTCGGCGTCGACGTCAAGGACATCCGCTACGTCGGCAGCCAGAACTGGCCGTTCCCGAGCCAGATGATGATCGGCTTCGTCGCCACCTACGCCGGCGGCGAGCTCGTCATCGACACGGAGGAGCTGGAGGACGCGCGCTGGTTCCCCTGCGACGCGCTGCCGAGCCTGCCGACACGCCACTCGATCTCGCGCTTCATCATCGATCACTACGCGCGCCCCTGAGACACCGCCGCGTGCTCCGGGCACTGGTCGGCGCGGAGACCTACCAGAGCGCGAAGTACCAGCCGCCGGGCCGCCACTGGGCCGCCTGCAGCCGCGTGGACGCCAGCTGCAGCGCGCGGTAGCTGTCGAGCGTCGGCGCGACGCCCTCCTCCCACCGGCGCAGCAGCGCCGCCACCATCCGCCGATCGGAGACGAGCGCGCGGCGCAGCGGCCACGGAAAGCGCCCGCTCGTCTCGACTCCCGCCGACATCCGCAGCAGCGCGCGCGCGTCGGCGCGCGGATCGACGGTGAAGTCGCGCCACTCGAGCGGACCGTCCGCGGCGGCGGCCTGCACCGCGAGCACGGCCACCCAGCGCGTGACCCGCGCGAGCTTGGGATAGTGGAGCGTGTCGGGCGTGTCGCGCTCGGTGTGGTACGTCTCGGCGCGCCCGGTCGACAGGAACACGAACGGGCGCCCGAGGTGCTCGCGCAGTCCGTGGTAGTCGCTCCGCGCGAAGCGCCGGTACGGCACGTAGGGCATCGCCTCGATCATCGGCAGGCTCAGGAAGACCGGCTCGACCCCGTCGGTCGACGGCAGCGCCCGCGTGAAATCCGCGAGACGGCGGCTGGCCTCGGCGCCGAGCACGAACACCGCGTTGCCCAGCCCGGCGGCCTGCATCTCCGGGGACGCGCGGCCACCCATGAGATCGAGCACGACCGCCAGGTGGAGCCGCTCGGCCGGCAGCGGCGTGTGCCGCCAGAACCACGACGAGCCCATGCGCTCCGTGCGGATGTCCGGCGGCTCCTCGGCGTCGGGGAACAGCAGCACGACGTGGCGCGGCAGCCGCGGCCGCGCGCGGCCGAGCGCGTCGCCGAGCGCGAGCAGCAGCGCCACCGAGCTCGCGTTGTCGTCGGCGCCCGGGTGGACGGCGCCGCCGACCACGCCGAGATGGTCGTAATGCGCGACCAGCACGATCCACTCGGCGTGCGGCGGCGCGGCCCGGAACACCGCGCCGACGTTCGTGCCGTGCCGAACGCGCGCGCCGCCCTCGCCGTCCACGTACGTCGGCTGCTCGAACGAGCCGTCGAAGAGCGGCGCCAGCCCCGCCGCGCGCAGGCGCTCGACGATGTAGGCGCGGGCGCGCGCGTTCTCGTCGGTCCCGCGCAGCCGTCCGCGCATCTCCGGCGCCGCGAGCAGGCGGACATCGCGCTCGAGCGAGTCGGGGACGAGGGCGTCGCGGACGGCTGCCGCGGCGGCATTCGCCGGCACGGCTGGCGGCGCGGGGCTCGAAAGATGATCGACGAACATGTAGGGCAGCGGCGCCGCGAGCGTCGGAGCGCCGGTGCCGATGGCGACGAGCGTCAGCCAGCAGGCCAGCGCAACGCGCCGCACTCAGCCCGCCGTGTAGCCGCCGTCCACCGGCAGCGAGACGCCGGTCACGAAGCCCGCCTCGTCGCTCGCCAGATACAGGATGGCCGAGGCGACCTCGTCGGGCTGGCCGAAGCGCTGCAACGGATACTTCAAGAGCACCGCCTCGCGGAAGGCCGGGTCGTCGAGCAGCGCGCGGGTCATCGGCGTCTCGATCATTCCCGGGCAGACGCAGTTGACGCGCACGCCGGGCGCCCACTGCATCGCCATTTGTCGCGTGAGGTTCACCACCGCGCCTTTGGACGCCGCGTAGGCCGGCGAGAGGGAGCCGCCGACCATGCCATAGACCGATGAGAGGTTCACGATCGCGCCGTGTCCGCTGGCGCTCAGCGCGGGCAGGGCCGCGCGCGACGGGTAATACGTGCCGGTCAGGTTGGTGTCCACCACGCGCTCCCACTCGGCCGGGGCGGGAGCGCGGTCGCGCCCTTCGGGGCGCACGCCGGCCGAATTGACCAGCGTGGTCAGCGCGGCGAAGCGCGCGACCACCTGGTCCACCATCCGTTCGCAGGCGGCGGCGTCGGTGACGTCGGTCTCCAGCGCGAAGGCCTCACCGCCGGCCGCGCTGATCACGCGGGCCGTCTCCTTCGCCCGCTCGCCCATGCGATCGACGCACGCGACGCGCGCGCCCTCCGCGGCCAGTCGCTTCGCCGTCGCGGCGCCGATGCCCGAGCCGGCGCCGGTGATCAGCGCCACCTTGCCACGCATCCTGCCCGCCATGACTTTGCTCGCCGCGGAGGATACAATCGGGCACCCGACAACGCCAGAGGGGGCCGTCATGGATTTCGAGTACTCGAAGAAGACCAAGATGTACTTGGAGCAGCTCACGGACTTCATGGCCAAGTACATCTATCCCAACGAGCACGTCTTCCACGAGCAGCTCGGCGCCGCCCCGACGCGCTGGCAGATCCCACCGATCATGGAGGAGCTGAAGAACACGGCGCGCGAGCGCGGCCTCTGGAACCTGTTCCTGCCCGAAAGCGAGCGCGGCGCCGGCCTCACCAACCTCGAGTACGCGCCGCTCTGCGAGGTCATGGGCCGCTCGCACATCGCGCCCGAGGTCTTCAACTGCTCGGCGCCCGACACCGGCAACATGGAGGTGTTCGAGCGCTACGGCACCGACGAGCACAAGAAGCGCTGGCTGCAGCCGCTGCTGGAGGGCAAGATCCGCTCGGCCTTCGCCATGACGGAGCCGAAGGTGGCCTCCTCCGACGCCACGAACATCGAGTCGTCGATCGTGCGCGACGGCAGCGACTACGTCATCAACGGCCACAAGTGGTGGACGTCGGGGATCGGCGACCCGCGCTGCAAGGTTCTCATCTTCATGGGCAAGACCGACCCCAGGAATCCCGACAAGTACAAGCAGCAGTCGATGATCGTCGTGCCGCGCGACACGCCGGGCATCAAGGTGATCCGCATGCTGACGGTGTTCGGCTACGACGACGCGCCGCACGGCCACGGCGAGGTGCTGTTCGAGAACGTGCGGGTGCCCGCCCCCAATCTCCTGCTCGGCGAGGGCCGCGGCTTCGAGATCGCCCAGGGGCGCCTCGGTCCCGGCCGCATCCATCACTGCATGCGCCAGATCGGCGTGGCCGAGCGCGCGCTCGAGCTGATGTGCAAGCGCTCGATGAGCCGCGTGGCCTTCGGCAAGCGCATCGCCGACCACGACGTCACGCTCGAGCGCATCGCGGAGGCGCGCATCAAGATCGACCAGGCGCGGCTGCTCGTCCTGCACGCCGCGTACATGATGGACACCGTCGGCAACAAGGCCGCCAAGCAGGCCATCGCCGAGATCAAGGTCGCGGTGCCGAACATGACCGGCCAGGTCGTCGACTGGGCCATGCAGGTGCACGGCGGCGGCGGCGTGAGCCAGGAGTTCCCGCTGGCCTTCATGTGGGCGCACTCGCGGACGCTGCGCTTCGCCGACGGACCGGACGAGGTGCACCGTCGCCAGATCGGCCGTCTCGAGCTGCGCAAGCATTCCTGAGGGCGCGGCGGTGAGCCACGCGCCGCGCGTCGCGGTGGCCCTCGCGCTGCTCGTGGTCGCGGGCTGCTCGGCGGCGCCGCGCGCGCCGACGGCCATGCCGCGCGCGACGAAGGCGCCGCACACGCTCATCCTCTACGCGCTCCTCGGCCGCGACGTGCGACTCGCTCACGTCGGCCGCACCACCAGCCCGACCGCGGCGCGCACGATCGTCAGCGCGGGCCGGCCGGTCGGCGACGTTCAGCCCCTGCCCGTCGTGGTCTCGGATCATCACCAGGCGGCGCTGGTGGAGGCGGAACGGCTCTACGCCAGACAGGAGTACGCCGCCGCGCTCGCCGCGCTCGAGCCCGCGTACCGTGACGAGCCGACCAACCCGTTCGTCCTCGAGGCGTACGGCCGTGCCCTCTATCGCCAGCGCGCGCGCGAGCGCGCCTTCGAAGTGTACCGAAAGCTCGTGGACCTCCTGGACGCGGAGTGGTCGACCGACAACGGGAAGACCGTGACGATCGACTTGTGGTTCGTCGACGCGTACTGGAAGGTCGGCACGCTGCACATCGACCGCGCGGAATGGGAGCGCGCGGCCTTCGAGATCAGCCGCGCCCTCGCGGGCGGCTTCATGTGGGAGTCCCTTGCCGTAGACCAGGCGCTGTCGTACCTCATGCGGGCCTACGACCAGATGGACCGGCGCGATGTTGCCCGCTACTATGCGGAGCGCGCGCTCGAGCGAAATCCCAAGAACCCGCTCGCGCGGCGTTACCTCGACCCGCTGTCGCGCGACGGCCGGTAGTGCGAGTCGCGGGACGGAGTGCCGGCCCTGCCGGCCCGTCCGAGACGCGCATACGAAAGGAGCGATGACACCATGCCACGGATGACCGGCGGCGAAGCGCTCGCCCGACAGCTCGTTCGTGAAGGCGTGAAGCTCGTGTTCGGCCTGCCCGGCGTGCAGCTCTACGGGGCGCTCGCGGGGTTGCGCGACGAGGGCGTGCGCTTCATCACCACGCGTCACGAGCAGGCCACCACCTACATGGCCGACGGCTACGCGCGCGCCGGCGGCAGCGGCGGCTTCGGCACCGCCCTCGTCGTGCCGGGCCCCGGCCTGCTCAACGCCGCGGCCGGTCTCTCCACCGCGTACTCGGCCTCGTCCCCCGTGCTCATGCTGTGCGGCCAGGTGCCGAAGCGATACCTCGGCCGCGACGTCGGCGTGCTGCACGAGGTCAACGACCAGATGAGCGCGATCGCGCCCGTCACCAAGTGGCGGCGCCGCGTGCTCGAAGTCTCGGACGTGCCCGCGGCCGTGCGTGCGGCGGTGCGCCAGCTGAAGACAGGCCGCCCGCGGCCCGTGCACCTCGAGTTTCCGCCCGACGTTCTCGAAGAGGAAGGCGACGCGACGCTGCTGCCGCCGGCCGAGACCGAGCGCGCGGCCGCGCCCGAGCCGCTCATCGCCCGCGCGGCCCAGATGCTGCTGGGCGCGCAGCGCCCCGTGATCTACGCGGGCGGCGGCGCGATCACCAGCGACGCGCACGAGGCGCTGGTCGCTGTGGCCGAGCACCTGCAGGCCGGCATCGCCACCACCGCCGAGGGCAAGGGCGTGGTCAGCGACGCCAACGACCTCTCGCTCGGGGCGGGGCTCTGGCCCAAGAACCCGCTGCGGCGCTGGCTCGACGCCGCCGATCTCATCCTCGTCGTCGGCTCGCGCCTGCAAGTGGCGGGCTTTCAGCCCACGCAGCAGGTCATCCAGATCGACGTCGACCCCGACGAGATCGGTCGCAGCCACGGCCTGACCTTCGGCCTGGTCGGCGACGCGCGGCTCACGCTCGAGCGGCTGCTGGAGCGGCTGCGCGCCGCGGCCCCGCGGCCGTCGCGCAAGGCCGAGCGCGAAGCCCTGCGCGCGGAGATGGCGGCGCTCGACACGACCGAGCCGAACGCGCCGATCCTCGAGTCGCTGCGCGCGGGCACGCCGGAGGACGCGATCGTCATCGCGGGCATGACCCAGATCGGCTACTACTCGCGGCCGTTCTGGCCGGTGTTCCGGCCGCGCACGTACCTGAACTCGTCGTACTCCGGCAACCTCGGCTTCGAGTACCCGACGGCGCTCGGCGCCAAGGTCGCGCAGCCCGACCGACCCGTGATCGCGATCTGCGGCGACGGCGGCTTCATGTACAACGTGCAGGAGATGTCGACGGCGGTGAAGTACGGCATCAACGTCGTCGCCGTCGTGTTCAACGACGACGCCTACGGCAACGTCGCGCGCGACCTCGACGAGGCGTGGGGCGGCGCGTGGGAGGCGGATTTCCGCAACCCTGATTTCATGAAGCTCGCCGACGCGTACGGCGTGGCGGGGATCCGCGTCGAGAAGCCGACCGAAGTCGGCGATGCCGTCCGCCGCGCGCTGGCGCTCAATCGTCCGGCGCTGGTCGAGGTGCGCGTGGGCCGCATGCCCCGCCCGCCGTTCTTCATGCCGCTCAAGGCGCCGGACAAGTACAAGAAGTGACGACGGACGCGCCGGAGCGCGTGCTCGACCTGATCGGGCGCGCCATGGGGCGCTTCGCGATGCTGCGCCCCGGCGACCGGGTGGCCGTGGGCGTGTCGGGCGGCAAGGACAGCCTCTGCCTGCTCGACGCGCTCCTGGCCTATCGAACGCGCGCGCCGTTCGCGTACGACGTCGTCGCGGTCACGATCGAGCAGGGCAAGTTCAAGAGCGACATCGACGCGCTGCGGGCGCAGATCTCCGGGCTCGGCGTCGAATGGATCGTGAGAGACGAGCCGGCGACGCTCGCTCTCGTGAAGGACGGCGTGGCGCACGGCTGCGACGTCTGCAGCCGCCATCGCCGGCGTGCGCTCTATCGCCTGGCCGCCGAGCGCGGCTGCACGACGCTGGCGCTCGGACACACCGCCGACGACTGCGCGGAATCGCTGCTGCGCAACATCCTCTTCAACGGGCGCATCGCGTCGCTGCCGCCCGTCGCCGGCTCGCGCAGGGGCACGCTGCGGCTGGTGCGGCCGCTGGTGTTCGTCACCGAAGATCTCACGGCCGCGTACGCGCGGGCGCGTGGGCTCGCCACCGTCGGCTGCGCGTGCTCGGACAAGCCCAGCGTGCGCGGCGAGATCCGCGCATTTCTGACGACGTTGCGCGCCCGGCATCCGGGTGTGGCCGAGTCGGTCGCCGCCGCGCTCGGCAACGTCAACCCCTACACCCTCTTCGACCCCGCGCTGGAGAAGCCGGGCGCCGACGTCTCGCCCGCGGGCTAGGGACGTGGGGGGCCCCGAGATGGCCCCCCACAGCCCCCAACGCTCGGAAGCGCCCCGGCAAAGCCGAGGCGCTCCTCGATCTCAGTCTCCCGCCTATGCGGCGCGGAACGGGCGGCCGGGCTGCTCGCCGCCCTCGCGTCGCGGGCCTTCGCGGTTGACGCGCAGCAGATTGTGAACGTCGCGGACGCCGGCCACACGCTCGGCGACGTCCTCGGCGATGCGCTTCTCCTGCCGCTCGCGCACGCTGCCCTCGAGCGTGACCTCGCAGTCGCTCACGCGCACGTCGATGTCGCTCGCGTCCACGTAGCCGTGCTGGGCGAGACGATCGCACACGTCCTCGCGGATGCGCTCGTCGGAGCGCTCCCAGCCCTCGCCGCCGTAGCCCGGCTCGCGCGTCCACGACGGGCCCACGTAGCGCCGCGGCGGGCTCGAGCGCTCGGGCTCGCGATAGCCGCCGGGGTCGCGATAGTCCCAGTCGTCGCGCACGCCCTCGGTGCGCGCGCCCCAGCGGTCGCGGTGCGATCCGCCCCAGCCGCGCTCGTCGCGATCCTCCATGGCTGACCTCCGCGCGCAGATGTCGACGTCGACGCGAGAGGAGCAACGGCTGTGCCGCCGACTCGTACTCGGCGGCGCGTCGCGGTAGGCTGGGGCCGCATGTCCCGCTGGGCCGTTCTGGTCCTGATCACGCTGGCCCATGCGCTCGGCGCCCTCGCCGTGCTCTCCGTCGCGCCGCTCTCGCCCTTCCTCCTCGACGCGCTGCGCCTGAGCCGCGCACAGGTCGGCCTGCTGCTGCCCGCCGTCTATCTCGGCGGCGTGCTGATGTCGTTGCCCGCCGGCTGGCTCACCGATCGTCTCGGCGTGCGCGTCACGCTCGGCGGCGGTCAGGCGGTGATCGGCGTGCTCGTCCTTGCCGCCGCGCTCGCCGGTAGTCTCGCCGCGCTGCTCGCCTGCCTCGTCGTCGCCGGCTTCGGCTTCAGCGTGCTCAATCCATCCACCGGCAGGGCGGTGCTCGAGTGGTTTCCCCCGCGCGGACGCGGGCTCGCCATGGGGATCAAGCAGACCGGCCTCACGCTCGGCGGCCTCGCCGGCGCGCTGGCGCTGCCGCCGCTGGCGCTCGCCGCGGGGTGGCGCGCGGCGTTGGTCGCCGGCGGCGCGCTCGCGCTGGTCTCGTCGGCGGTCACGCTGCTGGTCTATCGCTCGCCCGCCGGCGCGACGAGCGCCGCGGCGGCGGCGTGGCCGCGACTGGGCGAGCTGCGCGTCTTTCTTCGCCGGCCGGGCGTGCTGATCGTATTCGTGTCGGGGCTCGCGCTCTCGATCGCGCAGTCCTCTGTGCTGGCGCACCTGGCAATCTACGCGCACGACACCTTCGCGCTGTCGCCGATTGCCGCCGGACAGATGCTGGCGCTCGCGCAGGCCGGCGGCACCGGCAGCC
>Ga0134071_10000866_pt1 | contig 10577 bp, 7 predicted proteins | sample 15_taG_27_FD_94466 | JGI IMG/M metagenome (GOLD analysis project Ga0134071, IMG submission 94466) | Grasslands soil microbial communities from the Angelo Coastal Reserve, California, USA - 15_D_Rain_40cm_5_09082015 | ecosystem: Environmental > Terrestrial > Soil > Grasslands ...
AAGATCATTTGCCAGCCACTTCGGTTCTTTCACTTCAATCCGACCGGCGAGTTGATCTCACGAGTGTCGTCGGATGTGGAGCGCATTCAAACGGCGGCATCGGAAACACTTGCCGAATTCCTCAAGCAAGGGGCGATTTTGATTTTTTTGCTCGTGGCGATCTTTGCAATCGATTGGAAGCTGGCCGCAGTATCGATCGTTCTCGCTCCGTTTGTGTTTTACCCGGCTGTCTGGTTTGGAAAAAAGCTGCGACTGCTGAGCAAATCCAACCAGCAGGAGATGGCGGAAATGGCCAATGTTCTCTACGAGACCATCACAGGCAACCGCATTGTGAAGGCTTTTTCGATGGAGCGCGCAGAGACCGGGAGGTTCCGCGAGCTCACCCAACGGATTTTCAAATTGAATCTGCGGCAGAAAATGACGCACTCCCTTTCATCACCTCTCATGGAAGTGCTTGGGATCTTGGTGATCGCAGGCTTTTTGCTCTATGCGCGTGCGCAGATCGCCAGCCAGCGAATGACGGCAGGTTTGTTCGTCGCGTTCGTCATTGCGCTCATCAAGCTGTACGATCCTGTTCGCCGCATCAGCGGAATCAACAATTCCTTCCAGCAGGCATTTGGCGCTTCCGGCCGGGTCTTCGAGATTCTGTCCAGCGCGCCTGAGCAGGATACAGGCCACGACATTCTGCGGACATTCACGGAGAGCATCGTCTTCGATAATGTTTATTTTGGTTACGATACCGGCGAGTCTGTGCTTAACGGGATTTCCTTTAGGGTTCAGCGTGGTGAAGTTCTGGCCATCGTCGGACCCAGTGGAGCGGGCAAGACGACGCTCGTAAACCTCCTCCCTCGCTTCTACGATGCCACGGCGGGACGAATTTTGATTGACGGTAAGGACGTGCGGGACCTGACGCTCGATTCGCTGCGTCGGCAGATGGCAATGGTTAGTCAGGATGTCGTCCTGTTCAACGACACGATCCGGGCAAATATTGCTTACGGCGATCCTGCAGCCGCAGACGATGCTGTCCGCTCCGCAGCTAAAGCCGCTCTCGTCGCTCATTTCGTTCCCGATTACGACGCCAGAATCGGTGAACGCGGCTTACGGCTCTCCGGAGGCGAGCGCCAGCGCGTATCGATCGCAAGGGCATTGCTGAAAAATGCGCCGATTTTGATTCTCGATGAAGCAACCTCATCGCTGGATACGGAATCGGAGGCGCTGGTTCAGCAGGCATTGCAGAATTTGATGGAAGGACGCACAACGATCGTGATCGCTCACCGTCTGTCTACCGTTCGGCGTGCCGACCGAATCCTGGTTCTGGCGGATGGCCGCATTCGAGAATCCGGAACACACGAAGAACTCGTCCTGCGGCGCGGTCTATACTGGAAGCTCTACAATTTGCAGTTTCAGGATGTGAATTCATGATCTATAGCATGACCGGCTTCGGGTCCGGGCGTGCCGAAGCGCCGAACCTGGCCGTGCTGGTAGAGATCAAGAGTGTGAACCATCGTTACCTGGACGTTCATATCAAGATTCCCGGTGAATACCAGAATTTCGAAAGCGTCATCCGTCAAAAAATTTCGACCGCTTTTAAACGCGGCCGGCTGGATGTTTTCGTTCGTATCGATTACAAGCGTGAAAATATCAAACTCGATGTGAATGAGCAGTTGATTCGCGCGTACGTCAAAATGTTGTCGGAATTGAAGGCGGCGTATCCGATACAGGGTGATGTCACGCTCGACATGATCAGCCGGCTCCCTGGTCTCGTTGCAATCTCCAACAGCGATCTGTCAGCCGCAGAAAACGACCTTATTGGTCAAAAAATCGGCGAAGCGACGAGCGTTGCACTGCTTCAGCTCAAACAGATGCGGATTACCGAAGGACAATCGTTGGTCGAGGATATCGACCGGCGGCTTTCCAGTATCGACCGCCATCTGCAGACGATACTGGCTCACTCGAAGGACTTCGTCGAGCATTACCGGCAACAGTTGATCACTCGCGTCAATGAACTCGCGCCCCAACTCATTGCCGACAGTGGACATCGCCTGGAAACCGAAGCATTGCTCTATGCGGAGCGTAGCGACATTGCCGAAGAAACGACCCGCTTGCGCAGCCATCTCGATCAATTTTCCGGGCTGAAAAACCTCGAGGATGAAGCCGGCAAACGTATGGACTTCATTCTTCAGGAAATGAATCGCGAAGTGACGACGATCCTCTCCAAAACCTCGGGACTGAATGAACTCGGAGCCGGTATCGGCCAAGCCGCCATCGAGATCAAGGTCGAGATCGAAAAACTGCGGGAACAGGTCCAAAATCTGGAGTAATGTTTCTATGGTAAACTAAAGGTTTTCAGCCGAATGCGCGGAAACCTGTACATTGTATCGGCTCCGTCCGGATCCGGCAAAACCACGTTACTTCAACACTTACTTCGCCGTTTGAAAGATTTGAAATTCTCTGTCTCCTACACCACGCGGCGGCCTCGACAGGGCGAGCAAAACGGCATGGATTATTTTTTTATCGACCGCGCTTCGTTTTTGCGCATGGTCGACAGCGGCCAGTTCTTAGAATGGGCGGAGTTCAATGGCGAGCTCTACGGCACCGGACGTGTATTTGTTGATGAACAGCTGGGGGCGGGCAAGGACGTGATCCTCGACATTGATGTTCAGGGGACGAAGCAGGTGAGATCGAAAGTGCCGGATGCGACCGCGGTTTTCATATTGCCGCCCTCCTTTGCGGAGCTCGAGCGGAGGCTGAAAATGCGCATGCTCGAGCCTGCTGACGTCATCCGCCGGCGGTTGGAGATCGCCAAGGATGAGATCCAGTTTTATCGCGATTATGACTACATCATCGTCAACGACGTTTTGCAAAATTCCATCCTTCTTCTCGAGTCCATCGTGCGCAGCGGTACTGTGAAACCCCGGCGTCAGCAGGCGCGGGTCGAGGAGATCATCGCTTCATTCGGAGGTCGAGCTTGATTAGCATTCCCGATAATATCGACAGCAAATACCGTTTTGTGATTCTGTCCGCGTTGCGGGCCCGCCAAATCCAGGGCGGAAGCCTGCCTCTGCTCAAAGACCCGCGTTACAAAGCCACGCAGATTGCGCAAAAGGAAATTCTGCAGGGTCTGGTGAAGTTTCGCATCCCCGACCAGAATGGCGACCAACAAGAACTGGAGCAACCGGAGGAATAACTCCTCACAATGAAGGTAGCGCTCGGGGTCAGCGGCGGAATCGCATGCTACAAGTCGGCGGAGGTTCTCCGGCGTCTGCAAGATCGCGGCGTTGACGTGGTCGTTCTCATGACCAGGAGCGCTACGCAGTTTGTCACGCCTCTGACGTTTCGCGCGCTCTCAGGCAACAAAGTTTACGTCGATATGTTCGAAGGAATGCGATCCGGCGGAGATTTTGAGGGCGCCTTCGATCATATTCTCGTGGCACAGTCCATCGACCTCTTTCTGGTTGCTCCCGCGACTGCCGATTGCCTTGCCCGTCTCGCCACCGGACTGGCAGACGATTTCCTGACAACTTTCCATCTGGCTGTGACTGCGCCGGTGGTCGTCGCTCCCGCAATGAATACACGCATGTGGGAGCACGCTTCTGTCCAAGCCAATCTCCAGACGCTGAACAGCCGAGGCGTTCACGTCATCGAGCCGGAAGTCGGACAAATGGCATGCCGCACGTATGGTCCAGGCCGGTTGGCGCCGGTCGAAGAAATCGTCGAAACCGTCATGGCCATACTGAATCGGCGCCGGGATTTGGAAGGATGCAAGATCCTGGTTACTGCCGGTCCGACTGTCGAGGATATCGATCCGGTCCGCTATATCAGCAACCGGTCGTCCGGAAAAATGGGTTATGCACTGGCAGAAGCGGCTCGAAGGCGCGGAGCGCAGGTCACGTTGGTTTCCGGTCCGACAGAACTTCATTTTCCCAACACGGTTCATGTCCGCACAACCGACGAAATGCGACGCGCCGTCATGGACAATGCGGCCCATGCCGATGTCGTGATCAAGGCCGCCGCGCCCCTGGACTTCCGGCCGAAGTCGGTAGCTGTACAAAAAATCAAGAAGAAGAATTCGGATCTCAAGGTGGAATTCGAACCGACGGTCGATATCCTGAAAGAACTTGGCAGCACTAAAAATGGCAAGATCCTGGTTGGGTTTGCCGCCGAAACGGAGGACCACGTCCAAAACGGGTTCGAGAAATTGAAGAGCAAGAATTTGGATCTCATCGTCGTTAATCCCGCAAGTGGTCCTGATTCGGCCTTCGACAGCGATATGAATCACGCGATAATCATTGATGCTTCCGGCCAGACCGAGGAAATTCCTCTCGTGACGAAACACGTCATGGCCGACAAAATTCTTGATCGCGTGGTGCAATTGCTGAAATGAACTCGAACGAAATCGCTGCCCAACTGGAATTCTTCAGAGATATCGGTGTGGACACGCTCGACGCCTCTCCCTCTGGGAGAGGCCGGCGCCGCGAAGCGCAAGCCCGAGAGGGCGAAGCCTCAAGAGAAGCAGCGCCGGGTGAGGGTCTCACCCTTGACTCCATCCGCGCTGAAATCGGCGACTGTCAGCGCTGCAAGCTCGCTCCAACCCGGACGAACATTGTCTACGGCTCCGGCAACCCGCAGGCCGAACTCGTGTTCGTGGGCGAAGCTCCAGGTTACGACGAAGATCAGCAGGGCTTGCCCTTCGTCGGGCGCGCAGGCCAGCTCCTGACGAAGATTATCGAATCCATCAATCTGAAGCGCGAAGATGTTTACATCTGCAATGTTTTGAAATGCCGGCCGCCGGAGAATCGCAACCCCGAGCCTGACGAAGTCGCAGCGTGCAATCCGTTTCTCCGGAAGCAACTCGCTGCGATTCGTCCGAAAATCGTATGTTGTCTGGGGACGTTTGCAGCCCAGACGGTGCTCCAGACTGCAGCCCCGATTTCCAGGCTGCGAGGGAAATTTTTCGATATGGATGGAATGCGGGTCATCGCGACATTCCATCCTGCGTATTTGCTGCGATCCCCCGAGAAGAAGCGCGAAGTGTGGGAAGACATGAAACAAATTCGCGCCGAACTGTTTCGCCTCCGTTCCTAGTTGCGTATGTACGCTGATATTGCGGTGTGCCTGCCGCTTGCGCGGACGTTTGTGTACAGAGTGAATGAGCCTGTGGAACCCGGCTGCCGGGTCGTTGTTCCATTCCGGAAACGCGAGGTGGAAGGGTTTGTGGTCGGCTTCAGGAAAGACGCACCGGCAGATATGGAGGTGCACGAGATCGGCAGTGTTCTCGACGCGATTCCGTTACTTCGTGCGGACATCTTCCGCCTTTGCCGTTGGATTGCGGATTATTACGTCACGCCTATCGGGGAGGTGCTCAGGGCGGCGCTGCCGCCGGGGATCAAAGGGAAAGATCTGGAGAGATTGAGGCATTCCCCTCCTAACTTAGGAGGGGAATTTGTGCCCCTCGCGTTGACATCGGATCAAACTAAAGCGTTATCGACGATCAAAGGCACCTCCGGCTTTCACCCCGTTCTCCTCCACGGCATTACCGGCAGCGGCAAGACTGAAGTCTACATGCAAGCTGTTGAGCATTTCCTCCAGGCCGGCAAGACCTCGCTCATCCTGGTGCCCGAAATCGGTCTCACACCGCAGCTCACCGATCGTTTTGCCGAACGGTTCCGGGATCAGATCGCCATTCTTCACAGTTCACTCACCAAACGGCAGCGCATCGATGAGTGGCTGCGCATCTATCGCGGTAACGTGCCGATTGTGATTGGTACGCGTTCGGCGGTTTTCGCTCCGCTCGAGAACCTTGCCCTCATCGTCGTCGATGAGGAGCACGAGACCAGTTACAAACAAGACGACACTCCACGCTATCACGCCCGGGATACCGCCGTCATGCGCGCGAAGCTTGCTGACGCCGCGGTCGTCCTCGGTTCGGCAACTCCCTCAATGGAATCGTTCTACAATGCCGAATCCCGCAAGTATGACTACATAATGCTGACGACGCGCGTTGAGGGACGTCCGTTGCCGGCTGTCGAGATTGTGGACATGCGCGAAGAATATGCCGCTGAGGGTAAACAGGTGGTTCTTTCGCGCCGCTTGCTTCAAGCAGTTAGCGCGCGTCTGGAGCGCGGCGAGCAGACGATGATTCTTCTCAACCGCCGGGGCTATGCAGCCTTCCTGTTGTGCCGCCATTGCGGCTTCACATTTCAGTGCAATTCGTGCAGCGTCGGGATGACATATCACCGCTCGATCGAGAAGCTGTTGTGTCATTACTGCGGCCTGGCGCGCCGTCCGCCCGCGCGATGTCCGGAGTGCGACAGCGAATACATTCATTATGTGGGAGAGGGAACCGAGCGACTGGAGGCCGAGCTGAAACACCTGTTCTCCGACGCGCGCGTTGGACGCATTGATCGCGATACGATGCGTCACATGCGCGATTACGAGCGTGTCCTCGGCGGATTTCGTTCCGGGGACATCGATATTCTCGCGGGAACACAGATGATCGCGAAGGGACATGACTTTCCGCGCGTCACCCTGGTTGGCGTTATTGGCGCAGATGCGCCTCTCGCGCTGCCCGACTTTCGCGCTGCCGAGCGGACGTTTCAGTTACTGACGCAAGTCGCGGGACGCTCAGGCCGTGGAGACCGGCCCGGCGAAGTTGTGATTCAGAGCTACTTCCCCGATCACTACACGTTTCAATTGGCAATCACACAGCGATTCGAAGATTTTTACGCGCGCGAGTCACGATACCGCAAGGCGATGTTTTACCCGCCGTTCACCGCGCTCGCCGGAATTATGGTGGCGGATCGCGATGCAATACGCGCGGCCGATACGGCGCGCGAAATCGGCGAATATCTAGACGGGCTTCGGTCCAATGCGATACGTATTCTCGGTCCCGCTCCAGCTCCACTGGAACGGATCAAACGTTTGCACCGGCACCAACTGCTGATCAAATCGGCGTCGCGCTCTACTCTTCACGATCTGCTCCGCCGTCTTCGCCACTACATCGAAGACCGAAAGCTCGGAGCCACCCGCGTATTTATTGACGTCGATCCGGTATCCCTGCTGTAGCGGTGAAGAAGGAGCCGCGAAGCGGCGTAACAGCGATAGCCCAGGGCGCAAGCCCTGGGTTGATTTCACGTGTAAGACAAGCCGCGAAGCGGCGGCAGAGCTTCAAACTGCCGCCCCTCTGGGGCTGCGGCAGAGACGAATATCAAACCCCAGCGCCTACGCGCTGGGTTATTTGTCTTGCGCCGCCTCGCGGCTAGTAAATCACCTTCAGGCCCAACTGAATCTGCCGCGATGTGGTCGTTGTAGCGCTAATCAATCCGGCCGAAGGACTGATGGAATTTCCGGTGAATACAATCGTGTTTGGCGCTCCGAAGTTCGTGTGATTTAACGCATTAAAGAACTCCGCCCTGAACTGCAGCGTCACTCGCTCCGTGAGCGGCGTGTTCTTGATGAGCGAAAGATCCACCGTTTGGAGGTTTGGGCCTCGCAGCGTTCCTCTACCAAGATTTCCCCACGTTCGGACAGTCGGCAGAGAAAAAGCGGCAGGATTGAACCACTGAGTCTGTTTTCGCATCAGCACGGATCCCGTGAACGACGGATTCACATCCGGCCGGTCCGGATTTCTCGTATTTCCATCACCGGACCGGTTCGCGCCAATCTGCGGAGTAAAAGGAAAGCCGCTCAGTAATGTGGTGATGCCGTTCAGTTGCCATCCTCCAAACAGCTTACCGAGTCCGTCGGCCGCGTTGAATGGAAGTTCATAATGTGCAGAAATGCTGGCCTGGCTTGTCGGTGTTAAAGCAGACGGTCCCCAGTCCCTGCGGAGGTCATTGCGGTCCATGACCATCTGCGGTTGGTTCTGAGCTTGAGCAATGGTCAGGGCCGAATTCATGTCGAGATTCTTCGCCCATGTGTAATTCCCGCGGAATTGCAGTCTCCGGCTGAGCCGCCGCATCATCTCCACTTGCAAGGCGTTGTAGCTGCTGTTGCCTGCAGTGAACCAGAAGAACCCTGCTCCCAAATAAGGATTCGGACGCGCCGAAGTCGCTGGTGGTGGAGGTGTTGGAACGAGCGGGATGAATTTCGTGCCCTGGGACACCGTTGTGGCACCCGTAGCATCGACAGGGCATCGGCTCGCACTCGAGCAAATCTGTGCGGGGCTGGTGTTTGGATCGATGCTGAGCAATCCGTGATATCCAAAGGAGCCTACATAAGCGACTCGTACCGCCATGTTGGAACCGACCTGTTGTTCGACCGTCAAGTTCCATTCGTTCGTAGTCGGTGTCTTCGCTGCAGCCTCGATTCCCTGGGGAGCGAAAGTGCTGCAAGGCGCCGGAACGTTTGGTCCGCAGGCCGGGAGCGGCTGCACGCCGGGCGTGATCGGCAGAAAAGACGACAACGGCCCAGCGAACGTGACCGAACCGTTGTAGGGCGGAAGCGAATTCAACAAGAAAGCAAGATTGTCGATCAATGTGTAGTAGACGCCGAACCCTGCACGTACGGCAGTCTTGCCGGTAGCAAAAGGATCCCAGGCGAGTGCGACGCGCGGGCCGAACAACCACTTTGCATTGTTTTTGGTGAATGCCGATGTTCCTGTGAGTGGGTCTGTCGCTAAAACACCGTTTGCATCGCTGATGTAGTTGGCGGCGCGACCGAATTTCTCATTCCAACCGTTTGTGAACTCGTGGCGAATACCCGCTCGAATAGTGAGGTTGCGCCGGAGCTTTATGGAATCCTCCGCATACCATGCTCCGAACCAACTCCGGAAAGCGAGTTCGGTGGGTTTAGGCACAACTTGGAAGGTCATGGTCGTGCCCTGAAGGAATGTCATCAAGCTCGCAAAGTTCGCGACACCCAACCTGCGCGAAGCGGTGTTTTCGTTGTCCTGCATCTTCTGGAACCACGTACCCACGCTGATTTGATGGATTCCGCTGCTGAACTGCAGGCCGTCCGTAAACGTAAAAAGATTTCGATGATTCTGCGCCCCCGCGGCATTGTTCGGACCAGGCGAGGTAATCGCCGCCGCTCCAGTAGTCGTTGTACCGCCGCCGATGACGATTCCGCCCGGTCCTTGTCCGGACACAAATGACAGACTTGGCGGATACGTTGCAAAGGCAAATGAATCGAGAGCGAATCCCGCGCGCGAGAAGCCGGCGCTGAATGTATTCAGAACGCGCGGAGAGAAAATGTGTGTCTCCCGAATGCTCGCGACGTGCGAGCGCAGAGTGATGTAATTGCCGAAAAGTGGATCGGCCAGCGGCGAAAGATTGGTGCCGTCATCGACGGTGTAGGAAATCGAAAGCGTGTCCTGATCGCGCGGTATGTAGTCACCCTTGGCGGTGCCGAAATTTTCGTTAATCGATTGCTTCGGACTGTTATATGAGTACGCCGTGCCGCTCGGTACCAGTCCTGTTCCGGGGGCGGTCGCCGGCACCATGATTTCCGGTCCGTTCGGCTGAGGCCACAGCGGCATGTAGTTCAACATCTCCGGCCTCAAATTCGCCACCGGGGCATATGCTCCGGTTGAAGGATTGGGCAGCCTCCCTTGCCGCGCTTCCTGGTCGGGAACTACCGACACGTTGCTGATTCCCAAGCGATGCCGGAACCCTTCATAGTTGCCGAAGACGAACACACGATCTTTTTTGACCGGCCCACCCGCGCTGGCGCCGAACTGATTTCTGCGGAATGGGGCGACGGGACCCTGATCAAAAAAATTTCGCGCATCGAGCGCGCTGTTCCGCAGGAATTCGAACACAGATCCATGGAACTGGTTTGTTCCGGATTGCGTGACGACGGTCACTTGGGCACCTGCGCGCTTTCCGTATTCGGCCGAGTAGGTACCGGTCAGGACATTGAACTCGCGAACGGCGTCGATTCCCAACAAATTACCGCTGACGCCGCCGGGCGTAATCGAAAGCTGGCTCGAGCCGGTGTACTCGACTCCATTCATCAGGAAGAGATTTTCCAACGGCCGCCGCCCGGCGACAGAAAACGTATTGCCCTGGCTTGTTACAGTACCGGGACTCTTGTAGGTGTAATTGATCGCGCCGGGATTGAGTGTGATCAGATTGTCAAAGCTTCGGCCGTTGAGGGGCAGATCTTTGATTTCACGTTCGGCGACGAGCCCTGCCACAGACGCAGTTGTTGTGTCGACGAGCGGAGTCTGGGAAGAAACCGTCACCTCCTGCGCAAGCTCACCAACATCGAGCTTCAGATTGACCACGGCTTCTTGACCAACGGCAAGGTTAATTCCGGTACGCGCGGCAGCGCGGAAACCCGGTTTCTCTGCGCGGACCTCGTGCGAACCCACAGCGAGCGAGAGTACCCGATAATTGCCCATGTCATCAGTCATGACCGTCCGCGTCGCACCGGTCTCGAGATTCTTAATCGCGACGATTGCTCCCCCGACTGCAGCTCCCGACGCATCTTCCACTTTTCCCGAGATCGTCGCCGTCACCTGCGCGCGCGCGATCTCGGCGCCCACGGCAAGGATTACAATCGCCATCACCAACCCACTGAACATTCTTGTCGTCATAGCGGGACTCCCATCCTGCTTGTATTTTTACGAGCGC
>Ga0134071_10000869_pt1 | contig 10566 bp, 8 predicted proteins | sample 15_taG_27_FD_94466 | JGI IMG/M metagenome (GOLD analysis project Ga0134071, IMG submission 94466) | Grasslands soil microbial communities from the Angelo Coastal Reserve, California, USA - 15_D_Rain_40cm_5_09082015 | ecosystem: Environmental > Terrestrial > Soil > Grasslands ...
CGATCGAGACATTGAAGCCGGACATCATCGTCATGGGAACCCATGGCCGGCGCGGTGTCCAGCGCTGGTTCCTGGGATCGACGACGGAGAGACTGCTGCGCCACAGTCCCGTTCCGCTGGTTACAATAAGCAGCAACGGGGAAAAACCCGCAGTGCCACGCTTCAAACGCATCCTGGTGACGACGGATTTCTCCGATGGGACTGCCGATGCCCTGGCGTACGCGTTTTCCGTCGCTCAGGAAAACGAATCACAGATCACTCTGCTTCATGTGGTGCATGATGTAGCCGCCGACGTTTCCGGCAAATATCGTGAATCATTGATGGAGGGAGTGCGGAAACAGCTCGATGATCTGGTTCCGGCGGAAGCGAAGGATTGGTGCGACATCAAGACGCGTGTCGAAACGGGTGCACCTTACCGCATTATTTTGAGAATCCTTGAAGACGAGAAGATCGACTTACTCGTCATGAATATTCACGGGAAGGGAATGCTGGACCGGGCGCTTCTCGGCAGCACCGCAGAGCGCGTCGTGCGTGTGGCGCCGTGTCCGGTTATGGCGATTCCTCCCATGAAGAGAAAAAACAGGAGGAGAGCGCGGCCCGAAGGCGTGCGTGCCGCATAACTGTAGGCGCGGTCTATGACCGCGCGAATTTCGTAAAATCAAGGAAATACGCGCGGTCGTAGACCGCGCCTACAGTTCAAATCCGAGGAGGGGAGTATATGAAGACCACGAGCACTCCACTTTATATACCCGCTCCTTATCAAGATTCAGCGGAGTCCGGACGCCTGATCTTGAAAGATGGATCAACGGCGACGATCCGCGTGGCCACGATGCACGACGCGTCAGCCGTGGCGGATTTTTTCCACCGGCTTTCACCGCAGTCACGGCAGCAGCGTTTCTTTTCCTTCGCCGAACCTACGCTGGAGTTCGTCCGTTCGCTAAGCGATTCATCGAATCCGCGCGTCCAACTCACCCTGCTGGTCATCCGAAAATCAGATGATCGCGACGACGTCGTCGCGGCGGGCTCCTACGTTGCTCGTGACGCGACGACGGCCGAAGTCGCGATGGCCGTTGAGGACAGGCTGCAGAGTAAAGGTATCGGGACGCATTTGCTCGAGCGTCTGGCGCTTCTTGCGGCACGAGCAGGATTCACTCGCTTTTGGGCCATCACGCAATCCCAGAATCGCGGAATGATCGACGTGTTTCGTCACTCCGGATTTCCGCTGACCGAGCGATTCGACGGCGGGTATGTGGAGCTGGATTTTTCCGTTCTTCCGACCCAGTCCAGTGTTGAATTGTCTGAGATCCGGGATCGCGTTTTCACAGCCGCTTCGATCCGTTGGTTTTTTAAACCTTCGTCCGTTGCCGTCGTTGGAGCATCGCGCGAACCGTCCAGTATCGGCTACCGGATTCTGCAGGCGCTGGTCAGTAACCGTTTTCAAGGATCCATATATCCCGTGAATGCGAACGCGGCGGTGGTCGGCTCTATGCGAGCTTATCCTTCAATGCTCGAGATTCCCGAGCCCGTCGATCTCGCAATCATATCGGTCCCGCGCGATCGCGTTCCGGCTGTTGTGGATGACTGCGCTGCTCGCGGCGTGAAGGCGATTATCGTGATCACCGCCGGTTTTGCCGAGGCGGACGAATCCGGCCGTCTGCTTCAGAAGCAACTTCTCGAACGAGTTCGGGGTTACGGAATGCGGATGATCGGTCCCAATTGCATGGGAGTGTTGAACACCGATCCACGAATTCAGCTCAACGCATCGTTTTCGCCGGTATTTCCGCCGCCAGGCCACATCGCAATGTCATCGCAGAGCGGTGCGTTGGGACTGGCGATCCTCGCGCTTGCAGTCGAACGCGGCCTAGGCATCTCGACATTCGTCAGCGTCGGAAACAAAGCGGATGTCTCCGGCAACGATCTGCTTCAGTACTGGGAGCTCGACGATGATACCCGCCTCATACTGCTCTACCTGGAGTCTTTCGGAAATCCGCGCCGGTTTGCGAGGATCGCGCGGCGGGTGGCGCGCACGAAACCGGTCATCGCGGTGAAGGCTGGACGCACCTTTGCCGGCCGTCGTGCGGCGGGTTCACATACGGCGGCGCTTGCGGCAAACGATGTTGCTGTCGATGCACTTTTTCGTCAGACCGGCGTCATCCGGGCCGAGACCCTCGATGAAATGTTCGATCTCGCCGCCGCTTTGGAGAATCAGCCATTGCCTGCAGGCCGGCGCATCGGAATCATAACTAACGCGGGCGGACCGGGAATCCTCTGCACGGACGCCTGTGAGGCGAACGGATTGACGGTGCCCGAACTTTCCGAAACGACCAAATCCGAGCTGCGCCGATTTCTGCCGGCGTCGGCAGGTTTGTCCAACCCTGTCGATATGATTGCGTCGGCGCGCGCCGAGAGTTATCAAAAGACAATCGAGACCATATTGCCCGCCCCTGACATCGACGCGCTGATTGTGATCTACATTCCGGTCGACCGGAATGACTCCCAGGCTGTTGCCCAGGCCATTCGTGATGGCGTCGTGAACGCGCGCGCGGCTGGTGGAGTTGGAAAGCCGGTTCTCGCATGCCTGATGGCAAGCGAAGGATCCCCGGGTCTCACCACGCTGAACGAGGTCATACCGTCGTATCGCTTTCCTGAAGCCGCCGCGAAGGTTCTATCAAAAGCGGCCAATTATGCCGAATGGCGCCGCAAGCCGCCGGCGCTGGTTCCTGGCTTTGCGGATATTAATAAGGATGCGGCGAAAACAGTCATTGCTCGCGCGATTCAGTCAGGCGGCGGTGGATGGTTATCCGCAGAAGAATGTCGCGCCGTGCTCTCCGCGTTCAACATTCCGCAAGCTGCCGGTGGCCTGGCTCGGACGAGTCTTCAAGCTGTTGATATCGCCCGAAGCGTAGGATTTCCAGTGGCTGCAAAACTTGCCGCCCCCGGTGTCTTACATAAGTCCGATGTTGGCGCAGTTCGACTGAATCTGGAGAACGAAGATGGTGTCCGGCGCGTCTTCGACGAGATCAAACAAGAAGGGATGGAAGGAATCCTGATCCAAAAGATGTTGCACGGAGTGGAAGTGATGATTGGTGTTACGGAAGATGCTTCGTTTGGACCACTCATCGCCTTTGGACTCGGCGGCATTCATGTCGAGGTGCTGGCCGATGTTTGTTTTCGCGTAACACCGCTTACGGATCGGGACGCAGAAGAGATGATTCGGCAGATCCGCGGCTATCGTCTTCTGGAAGGATACCGCGGACATCCACCCGCCGACATCCACGCGATCGAGTCCGTGCTGCTCAGGGTGTCCCGGATGGTCGAAGACATTCCCGAAATCCGTGAACTCGATCTCAATCCGATCTTCGCCTTGCCACCCGGCCAGGGTTGTTTCGTTGTTGACGCGCGCATCCGCGTGGAGTGATACGCGGGAACGGGATAGCTTTTTACTTCTTTGCGAGGGTCCGCAGGTACGCCACAACGTCATCCCCGCTCTTTGCATCGAGATCCTTCACCGGCTTCATCTTACCTGTGCCTTCGAGCATGATCTTTTTGAGATCTGCATCGCTCTTCGCTTGAGCGTCCTTTCCGCTGAGGGGCTTCATCTCCACCTGAAACATCTTGGCGATCGCGTCTTTGCCTTCCCCTGCTGCGCCGTGACACGACGCGCACTTTTTTGCATAGAGATCCTTACCGGCGCCCACGTCAGCCGCCAACAGTAGATTTCCGGATAACAAAACCGTCATAACGGCAATGGATACCGTCAGTCTTCTCATCAACGTCTCCTTTCTCAAAGACGACATGTTTGCACGCGGCCTGCCGTGCGGAACCCGTTGATTTATTGGCGCTGCGGACGGTCCAATATGACACGAAGGCACAAAAGCGCCAGCCGTCCCGGCCGACTTTGTCTTTATGTCAAAAAAGAATATGGGCGACCGTCAACTGTAGGCGCGCTCAAATGAGCGCGCGATTTTGTCGAATCGACGAAATACGCGCGGTCACAGACCGCGCCTACAGGGCCGACATTTCAGCGGTTCGGAATCGTCGGCGGTCATAGACCGCCGCTACAATTCAAATCCCTGCGTACCATGAATAGCCGATCTCAGGCGAGTACGAACCCAAGCCTTCGCCTATATTTTTCAGAGTGTCTGTTACGGTGATCCGAGCAAGATACTTCACGCTTTTATAACCGAGCTGGCGCGCGACACGCAGGCGAACCGGCGCCCCGTGAGGTGTGGGCAGGTCCTCGCCATTCATTCCGTAGACAAGCAAGGTTTGCGGATGCCAGGCGTCGGGCATGTCCAGACTGTCCCAGAATTGATCGAAAGGAAAGAAGACCACGTATTTCGCCCGCTGGCTCATTCCCGCAAGATTCAAAATATAGGAAAGAGGAACGCCCGTCCATTCGGCAATAAATGACCAACCCTCTTCGCACGCCTGGTGCGTAATCTGTGTGCGTGAAGGGAACTGCTTCAGATCCGCAAGAGAGAAGGAAGAAGGCCTAGCCACCAGACCGTCGACGATGAGACGCCAGTCTTGAAAATCGCCGGCTCGCAGGCGTTGATAGGTGTCATTGTCTGGAGGCGGGCCGTTAACAGGAATCACCTTGGAGATTTGACTGCGGTCAAACTCGCGGGCAAGCGAATGATATGACATCAAGAGCCGTTGCGAAGCATAGGTCAGCGTTTCGCCAATGCCGTAGATGCCATCCGAATCCGGCGGTATCAGCGCGTATCGATCGGCGAGGCGCCGAGCAACAGCGAGTCCGGAGACGCCTGCGGCAGCCGCAAGGCCGCTGATGATCAGCTTACGGCGGGTGAGTTCATCGCTCATGCGTGCTCCCTTCGTACGGCAGCATTGCCCGTGATCATAGCTCCAATGCGGCTTCGAAACCCAGCGAGGCAGATCATCGCGACGTGGACCACAAGAAACATAACCAGAGCGACAGCAACAAAGAAATGAATAGTTCGGGCCGATTGCTGTCCGCCGAGTAGGGTTACGATTATCGGAACCACGGACGTTATCGCCGGAGACATTGCCAGGCCCGTCCAGATCATCAAAGGAAAGAGGAGGAATACGACCGAAAGATACGTGAGCCGCTGGAGAACGTTGTATTCGAGCGATTCGTCTTCCGTTGGCCGGCCTAAACGCAGATGGTTTGAAATGACGCAGGCGACGGACCTCAATGAAAGGTCCACTTTTGCCGGCAACAAGTTCTTGCGGAAATGTTCGGTCAACACGCCTGAGAAAACGTAGACGAGACCGGTCAACAGTGAAACCCACGCGGAGAGGAAGTGGAGATACCGGCCCCAGCCCGATTGGCCGGTCAGCACGAATGGCAGCGGCAAATCGATGAGCGAATCCGTTCCTACGGCTCCGGTTTCTCCCCAATACAGACGCGGGTGCGCCAGCAGAATGGCAATCCCGCTGACAAGCAGCCCGAGGAAACTGATCGCAGTAATCCAGTGCGTGACGCGCACGACGGCAGAATGCTGCATACCCGGTGTCAGGCGAAATTCTAGCATTCCCCTCCGCGGATCTGTTGACATGATCAACCCTGGGTCGTAGCTTCTCGCTTGTGGACATGCGCAATCAGTTGACGCCATGGCAGCGCTGGGTTCGCCAGCCGCAGAACATCTGGGTCCGAAGAGCGCTTTTCCAGGTGCACTTATGGACCGGCATCGCGATCGGACTATACATCCTCATGATCAGCCTCACCGGCAGCGTGCTTGTCTATCGGAACGAGCTTTACAGAGCCGCAACCCCGCCGCCCATCATCTCGACGGATACAGGACCGCGACTGACCGACGAGCAGCTCACGGCGGTGGCCATGCGTTTGTACCCAGGCTACCGGGTTGAGAATCTCGGCCGCGCGCGCGATCTCGATCAGGCGGTTGATATCTGGTTACGGCGTGGCGACGAGATCAAGATGCGGCTGTTCGATCCTCGGAGCGGCAGCGATCTCGGTGAATCGGTTCCAACCAGCGTCTGGCTGGTGTCAAGCCTGCTCGATCTCCACGACAATCTGCTCGCGGGAGAAACGGGCCGGCAAGTGAACGGTGTTGGCGCGGTCGCCGTGCTCGCGCTTGTTGCCTCGGGGCTGGTGATCTGGTGGCCGGGAATCAAGACATGGCGTCGCAGCCTGACACTTCCCCGCCGCGTCGGATGGAAGCGGCTGATCTGGCACTTGCACAGTATGATCGGTTTTTGGAGCCTGGGCTTCATAACGGTATTCGCAGTTAGCGGAGCGTATCTTGGCATTCCCCAGCCGTTTCAAGACTTCGCCGACCGGCTCGAGCCGCTCACTCCCGCGAACGCCGGGACCCGCATTGGCGACGAGGTTATTTATTGGCTCGCATATTTGCATTTCGGCCGTATTAACGGAATCGGGATTCCTTGCAGCGGCCCCGGCCTGTGTGACCAGACCACAAAGGCGATATGGGCGGTATTCGGATTGGCTCCGGCCGCAATGTTCATAACCGGTGCAATCATGTGGTGGAACCGGGTGCTGCGACCTCGCTGGCGTCAGGATTGAACCTAATTGTAAATTCCAAGATTGGAAGTTGCTTCATTGGAAATTTTTTTCGCGCGAAGCGCGAGCCCGATAGGGCGAAGCCTCCGCGAAGCGCGAGCCCGATAGGGCGAAGCCTCAAGGATGAACCAATGAAGGCATACGGCAATTCCAACCGTGGAAATTGTGTACCTTCTTCAGACCGCTGCTTCCTCCAACCAGCAGGGAATCGAGTTTCCCCGTCGCGACGTTGAAATCCTTAACCGTAAGTACGTCAGTGCAAAGCTAGCAGTGGAATCGGGGATCCACCGACGCGGCCGGTTGATTGCAACGTGGACAGACGACTTTTAACTTGTCGAAAGGAGATAGCTGTGTCCAAGAATCTTGATCTGAACACTGCAACCGAGCAGGAATTAACGGGAATTCAGGGCATGAATAAGGACCATGCCAAGAAGATCATCGAGTATCGCAGCCAGAATGGTCAGTTCAAAACCTGGGAGGACCTGAAGCGAATTCCAGGAATCCCCGGGAACATGATGGATACGTTGAAGCGTCATGGATGCACGGTTGGAGGAAAAGCCGCCTAACAGCGGAAACAGGATTGCACTTTAAAGCCTGCCGGCACCGGCAGGCTTCTTTTTTTGTCACTTAAGTCTGAAACAATATGGCGCAACGTCTGTTGTTGATTGCCGCCATCGCATCGATTGGTTTTTCGCCACTGCTCGGCCAACGTAACACGATCCAGGCAGATGTTGACCTGGTCGTCGTTCCTGCGTCCGTGAAAGATGCTGATGGGCGCCTGGTTTATGACCTGAAGAAGGAAGACTTCTCGATTTTTGAGGACGGACGTCGCCAGCAAATTCAACAATTTTCAATCGATCCTGCCCAGCTTTCCGCTGTCGTGCTGGTTGACACAGGCATCACTACAAGTGCGCTGCGCCGGTTCTCGAAAGCCATTGACGCTCTCTCGTCCGCCTTCACGGCGATGGATGAAGTGGAAGCGTATCGCTTCCAAAAGTACATCGCTAAACTGGCTGACTTCAGCAACGATGAAGAAAAGTTGGAGAAGGGCCTCGCTTTCTTCCGGACAATACCGGGAGGAAGAGTCGAAGAGCCGCCCTGGCCATTAGCGGTATTCCCCGGCAGAGGACCACTGTGGCTGCGGTGGTTGCTCGATCGCGACGTTCCGACGCGAATTTTGAACGATGCCGTGTTCACCGCAGCCAGGGATCTGGAAAGACGCGCACCAGAGTACCGGAAAATCATCATCACCATTTCTGATGGGCAGGACGCACACGATATGGTCAGCGCGGAAGATGTGCTGGCTCGACTGGTCCGCGATCAGATCCAGTTTTATGGTGTCACTGTCAGTATGCCGATTTTGGGCAAGCTGACATCCACTCTGGAGACTTATGCCCAAGGCACCGGTGGAGATGTCTATTCCGGACGAACCGAAAACAGAATGCGAAAGGCTTTTGCACGAATCACCGAGCAGGCGCGCCGTCAATATGTTTTCGGCTATGTTTCCAACAACGAAGTATCCGGCTCAGGGCCAGTACTGCGAAAGATAGAAGTCAAGACCGCGAAGCCAGGGTTGAAGGTCTGGCACCGGAGCGAGTACTTTCAATATCCTCGCCATCGTTAGCAAACGTCCACTCTACTGCCCGAACTAATCAAGCAGACGTCGAAGGATTCTGACCAGGTTGCGTTGCTCTGAAGGTGACAAACGGCTCAGACTTTCCGGCGGCCTGGTCATACGCTCGAGAACAACTGCCCGCAGGCGAGCGCCGGCCGGCGTGAGATCCAGCACTTTGACGCGGCGGTCCTCTTCCGATGGCTGCCGGCGGATCAGGCCTCGTGCCTCGAGACGGTCGACTAACCCTGTCACGTTCGACGCATCGCATGCCAGCGTTTCAGCGATCCGACCCATCGGCACAGGCTGCCCCGGCTCAATGAGGCGTAATACGTGACACTGAACCGGGGACAGATCGAACTCTGCAGCTAAGGCCGGCAGGTCTGCCCGCTGGGAGAAGAACAATTTCAAGAGCAGTTCCCAGGCTTCAAAGGCGTGGGGATTTCGAGATTTCATAACGCCATAGAATGTTTATATGGTCAATAATTGACACCATCAACTATATGCATATGGTTAGTGCTATGACAAGGCTTCGATTGGTTTCTTTAGACGACACCGTAGTGTTTCCCGGAATGCCGGTAACCCTTTCATTCGACGCGGGCGCCGACACACGTGTTTTCCTGATACCGCGCCAGGGCGCCAAGTATGCGAAGGCCGGCGTGGTGGCCGAGGTTACCGAGCGCGTTCAACTTCCGGGACGGGGATTTGCCGTTTCCGTGATGGGACTACACCGGGGTGTGCCCGGCGCTGCGCAAACAGATCGCGATGGCCGCCTTCGAGTCGATGTCGAGGAGCATCCGGATGTGATTCCGCCACCGGCGCTGACCCATGATTTAGAACGTCAGTACCGGGCCGTGGTTGAAGAGATTCTCGAACTCCGCGGCGACGATGGGCGGCTTAGCGCTTTCGTTCGCTCAATTACAAATACCGGAGCACTGGCAGACACTGCCGGTTATTCGCCGGATTTAACAATCGCTCAGAAGATTGAACTGTTGGAGACGTTTGATGTAGTGGACCGGCTGAAGCTGGCGATGAAACTGCAACAGGAACGCCTGACTGAACTGCATTTGCGCCGGCGAATCCGTGACGAGCTGGAATCCGGGGCACAGAAGCAGCAGCGGGAGTATTTACTTCGCCGGCAGATGGAAGCGATTCGTAAGGAACTTGGCGAGAGTGACGGTTCGGTCATCGAGGAATATCGTAAGAAGATCGCCGAGGCACAGATGCCCGAGCCCGTTCAAAAACAAGCCGAACGCGAGCTCGCGCGCTTCGAACGCATGGGCGATCAGAACGCGGAAGCGTCCATGATTCGGACCTATCTCGATTGGCTGCTTGCTGTGCCATGGTCGAAGCGCTCGGAGGAGCGTCTTGAGCCGAAACATGCGCGTCAGGTGCTCGACGAAGATCACGCCGGACTCGACGATGTAAAACGGCGTATCACTGAATATCTTGCCGTGCGCAGGCTGCGGGCGGAGCGCGGCCTTACCGACACGCGCCGGTCCGGCGCCATTCTGACGCTTGTCGGACCGCCGGGTACCGGAAAAACGTCGATCGGCGAATCGATCGCTCGCGCGACCGGAAGAAAATTCGTTCGCATGTCGCTCGGCGGTGTTCGCGACGAAGCCGAAATCCGCGGCCATCGGCGCACCTATATCGGCGCGCTGCCCGGCCGATTGGTGCGCGCGCTTCGCGATGCGGGAACGATGAATCCCGTGATCATGCTCGATGAGGTTGACAAGCTTGGAGCGGACTGGCGCGGCGATCCGTCGGCGGCGCTTCTCGAGGTGCTCGATCCAGCGCAAAACCACTCGTTCCAGGACCATTACCTGGATGTGGAACTCGACCTGTCGCATGTGTTCTTCATTGCAACCGCAAACTTGGCCGAGACCATTCCAGCTCCGCTTCTGGATCGGATGGAAATCATTCGGTTCGATGGCTACACGACCGACGAAAAACTGACCATCGCCCGCGGCTACTTGTGGCCGCGGCAAATTGAACGAAACGGTTTACGTGGGGATGAGGTAACCATTGACGATAGCCGTATGCGGCTCATCATCACCGACTACACCCGCGAAGCAGGTGTCCGGCAGTTGGAGCGTGAGTTGGGTACCTTGCTCCGGAAAACGGCGACGGCGATTGCCGCAGGCGACCGCCAGCCGCCGGTTATCATCGATGCTGCGGCGGTTCGCGAGGCGCTTGGCCGCACAAAAGTTCACCACGAAGCTGCTGCGCGCACGTCAGTTCCTGGTGTGGCGACCGGCTTGGCCGTCACGGGCACAGGTGGTGACGTATTGTTCGTCGAAGCCGCTTCGATGGCCGCTCGAGGAGGTCTTGTACTGACCGGACAGCTCGGCGATGTTATGAGAGAATCCGCTCGCATTGCGCTCAGCTATGTCGAAAGTCACGCTGCTGAACTGGGAATCGACGA
>Ga0134071_10000877_pt1 | contig 10547 bp, 7 predicted proteins | sample 15_taG_27_FD_94466 | JGI IMG/M metagenome (GOLD analysis project Ga0134071, IMG submission 94466) | Grasslands soil microbial communities from the Angelo Coastal Reserve, California, USA - 15_D_Rain_40cm_5_09082015 | ecosystem: Environmental > Terrestrial > Soil > Grasslands ...
CAACGGGATCTGCCACCAGGTCCACATGGAGACGTACTCGATTCCCGGCCAGATGGTGCTCGGCAGCGACAGCCACACGCCGCTCTGCGGCGCGGCGGGCATGCTCGCGATCGGCGCCGGCGGTCTCGACGTCGCGGTCGCGATGGGCGGCGGGCCCTACTTTCTGACCATGCCCACGGTGGTGCGCGTGTGGCTCACCGGACAGCTGCAGCCGTGGGTGACCGCCAAGGACGTGATCCTCGAGCTCCTGCGCCGCTACTCCGTCCGCGGCGGCAGCGGCAAGATCTTCGAATACGCCGGCCCCGGGGTGAAGAGCCTGCTCGCCGCCCAGCGCATGACCATCGCCAACATGGGCGCCGAGCTGGGGCTGACGACCAGCGTGTTCCCGAGCGACGAGGTCACGCGCTCGTTCCTGACGCGGCTCGGGCGTGGGGACGACTGGCGACCGGCGCAGGCCGACGACGACGCGGAGTACGACGCGCAGATCGAGCTCGACCTCTCGGCCGTCACGCCGCTCGTCGCGCTGCCCGGGTCGCCGGACAAGGTCGTCCCGGTGGAAGAGGTCGCCGGCACGGCCATCGAGCAGGTGATGGTCGGCTCCTGCACGAACGGATCGTGGCACGACATGGCGTCGGTGACGAGCGTCGTCCGCGGCCGGCGCGTGCATCCGTCGCTGTCGTTCGTGCTCTTCCCGGGCAGCCACCGGATCCTCGAGACGATGGCGCGCGAGGGGCTGCTCGCCGACCTCCTCGCGGCGGGCGTGCTCGTCTCCGAGCCGAGCTGCGGCTCGTGCGCGGGCCTCGGTCACGTGCCCGCGGCGGGGAGCAAGAGCCTTCGCGCGTTCAACCGCAACTTCTCGGGGCGCAGCGGCGTCAAGGACGACGAGGTCTACCTCTGCTCGTCGCTGGTGGCGGCGGCCTCGGCGGTGACCGGCGTCATCACCGACCCGCGCACGCTCGGCGCGGAGGCGCCGGTGAGGCTGCCCGAGCGCTTCGCGACCTCCGACGTCGGCTTCGTCCCGCCCGACGGTCTCGGCGAGGTCGTGCGCGGCCCCAACATCAAGCCGGTGCCGCTCGGCGATCGGCTCGCCGAGCGGCTCGAGGCGCCCGTGCTGCTCAAGCTCGGCGACAAGGTCTCCACCGACGACATCTCACCGGCGGGCGCGGCCGCGCTGATGTTCCGCTCGAACGTCCCTGCCATCGCGGAGTTCTGCTTCAAGTACGTCGATCCGCAGTTCGTGGCGCGCGCCAGAGCGGCGGGGCCGAGCGTCATCGTCGGTGGCGAGCTCTACGGCCAGGGCTCCTCGCGCGAGGTCGCCGCCATCGCGCCGATGTTCCTCGGGGTGCGCGCGGTCATCGTGAAGTCGTTCGCGCGGATCCACCGCGCGAATCTCGTCAACTGGGGCGTCGTCCCGCTGACCTTCGACGATCCCACCGCCTACGACGGGATCGAGCGCGACGACCGGCTGCGCGTGGACGACCTGCGCGCGTCGGTGGCCGCCGGCGCGCGCGTCCGCGTGGTGAACGAGCGGACGGGCGCCGCGTTCACGGCGTCGTGCGTGCTCACGCCGCGCGAGCGCGAGATCCTCCTGGCCGGCGGCCTGCTCGCCCACACCAAAGGTCACCCGTGAGCCAGCGGAAGATCCGCGCCGTCTACATGCGCGGCGGCACCAGCCGCTGCCTCGTGTTCCGCGAAGGCGACCTGCCGCACCCCGGCCCGGCGCGCGATCGCATCTTGCTGGCCGCCCTCGGCAGCCCCGACCCCTACGGCCGCCAGCTCGACGGCCTCGGCGGCGGCATTTCCTCACTGTCGAAGGCCTGTATCGTCGGCGCGCCGTCCCATCCCGAGGCCGACGTCGACTACACCTTCGCCCAGGTGGACGTGCGATCGCCCGTCGTGGAGTACCACGGCAACTGCGGCAACTGCTCGTCCGCCATCGGTCCCTTCGCCATCGACGAGCGCCTCGTCGCCGCCCAGGAAGGCGAGACCATCGTCCGCGTCCACAACACGAACACGAAGAAGGTGATCGTCGCCCACGTGCCCACCCGCGACGGCGAGGCGGTCATCGAGGGCGACTTCGAGCTGGCCGGCGTGGCGGGGCGCGGCGCGCGCATCGCGCTGGACTTCCTCGAACCGGGCGGCGCCGGCACCGGCCGGCTGCTGCCCACCGGATCCGCGCGCGACGTCATCGCGGGCGTCGAGGCCTCGTGCGTGGACGCCACGAACCCCCTGGTGTTCGTGCGCGCGCGTGACGTCGGGCTCACCGCCGGCGAGACACCGTCGGCCGTCGACGCGAACGCCGACGTCATGGCGCGCCTGGAGAAGATCCGCGTGGAGGCGGCCATGCGCATGGGCCTCCCCACCAGCGCCTCCGCGCCGAAGATCGCGTTCGTGGCCGCCCCCGCGGACTACGTCGCGCTCGACGGCGTGCGCCACGCCGCCGGCGACTACGACGTGCTCGCCCGCGCGATCTCCATGGGCAACTGCCACCGCGCGTTTCCGCTGACCTCCGCCATGTGCCTGGCCGTGGCCGCGCGCATCGAGGGCACCCTCGTGCACGAGGTCGCGCGCCGGCACGCCGGCGACGTGCGCCTGGGCCACGCGTCCGGCGTGCTGCCGCTCGACGCCAAGGTCGCCACGCGAGACGGCGCGCCGTGGGCCGAGCGCGTGACGGTGTATCGCACGGCGCGCCGGCTGATGGAAGGCTTCGTCCGCGTTCCATGACGCGCGCGCCGGCGCTCTGAGCGATGGGGCGCCTCTACTTCATGGCCGACGGCGACGAGATGGTGCGGCGCCGCGCGCGCATCCCGAAGGGCTTCGTGGTCGAGGCGTGGGCGGACCGCCGCGGCGGCAGCGCATTCTGGGTGGGCGAGGACTCCAAGCGCCTGCTCGACGAGGCGGGCGAGGCGCCGATGCCCGCGCGGCTCTCCGTCCCCGACGACGGCGTGCCCGTCTTCTACGGCCCGCGGCTCTGCGACGTCGAGTCGCTGCCGCGCGAGGAGTCGCTGCGCGCGCGCGTGCTCTCGATGCAGGGCATCGCGGTCGCCTGGATCACCCTCGACCGCTTCGGCGAGCGCGTGTCCTACGAGCCGAAGTCGCCCGCCGATCCCGTGTTCCACCTGCGCCGCCCCGGCGGCGGCGCCGGGCACGTGTGGCGTCGCTTCGAGACGAAGCGCGAGGCGATCGACTTCATGCGCGAGGCGTACGGCGCGGAGTCGGAAGGCATCGAGTGGGCGGAGACGCTCCCCATCGGCGACTTCGACGCGCTGCTGAAGCGGTTCTCGGAGAAGGGCGGGTGAGCCGTGCGGCGCGGGCGCTGTGGCTCGCGGCCGCGCTCGTCGCGCTCGCGAGCGGCGAGGCGCTGGCCACGTGCCCGCCCTTCACCGGCGGCAGCGGTAACTGGCTCGAGCGGTTCGCGGCGAGCCGGGGCGGGCGCGCGGCGCCGCCCTCCGATGCCGAGCTGCACGACTGGCTCCGCCGCGAGAACATCCCGCCGATCGGCGTCGTTCCGCCGAGCGGCCCAGCCCCGCTGTCGGTGCGGGCACGCTGGCTGTACGACCCCGTCGCCGATCCGGCGAAGATCGAGCGCGACGCCGGCGACGGCCGACAGCAGACGCTCGGGCCGGGCTACGGACACATCGATCACACCTACGACCGTGCCGGCCGCTACGACTTCACGGTCTGGGTCCACGAGCGCGGCGGCGGCGTCCAGCGCTACTCGTCGCCCGTGGAGGTGCTGTCGCCCGCCGCGTTCGAGGCGGAGCTCCAGTCGCGCTGGGACACCCTGAAGACCCGGCTGGGCCGCGGCGACGTCGCCGGCGCGCTCGACTGCATCCAGAGCACGCGACGCGCGGAATACGCGCGGCTCTTCGACGAGGTCTTCGTCAAGAACCGCACCCGCGTGGACGACGAGCTCACGTCGATCACGCCGCTCCACGTCCACTCCGGGATCGCCGTCTACCACATGCTCCGGACCGACCCGCCGCACGGACGGCTGTCCTACGACGTCCGCTTCGTGATCGACGGCGACGGCGTGTGGCGGCTGCGCTCGTTCTGATGCGCTCCGCCGCGCGCGCGGATCGCGCCGCATGAGCGCGCGGGAGCGCATGGATCGCTTCTACCGCGCGGTGCGCGCCGTCGCGCGGTTCTGGCTCTGGTTCTTCTTCAAGGCGGTCGACGTGCGCCACCCGGAGCGCGTGCCCCGCGAGGGGCCGGTGCTCCTCTGCATCAATCACCCCAACAACTTCATCGACTCGTTCGTCGTCGGCGCCGCCGTGCGGCGCAAGGTCCACTACCTCGCCACCGCCGCCCTCTTCCGCAACCCGCTCGTCGCGCGCTTCCTGCTCGCCGCCGGCGCCATCCCCGTCTACCGCAAGCAGGACGATCCCGGGAAGATGGACAAGAACAGCGACACATTCGCAGCGTGTGCGGCCGGCTTCGAGCACAACGCGCTCATCGCGATCTATCCCGAGGGCACGACCCACGCCGAGGCCCGCGTGCAGCGCATCAAGACGGGCGCCGCGCGCATCGCGCTGGCGTGGGAGGCCGCGCACCCGCGCACGCTGAGGGTGCTGCCCGTCGGCCTCACCTTCGAGGCGCGCAAGTCGTTCCGCGCGCGCGTGCTCGCGTCGTTCGGGCCGCCCCTGCCGCTTCACGCGTACGCCGACGCGTACCGCGAGGACCCCGTGAAGGCCGTGGACGCGCTCACGCGCCACCTGCAAGAGGCGATGGAGGCGGAGGTCGTCAACGTCGAGCGGATCGACGACGCGCGGCTGCTGCAGTCGATCGAGGCGCTCTACCGCGACGTCCTCGCGCGCGCGGTGATGGAGGCGCGTGGCGTCGGCCCCCGCGACGTGGACCTGGTGCGGCTCTCGCGCTCGATCGTCGAGGCCATCGGCTGGTTCAAGGCGCGCGAGCCCGAGCGCGTGGAGGCGATCTGGCTGCGCATCCGCGCCTACCGCGCGCTGCTCGCGCAATATCACCTGCGCGACGAGACGGTGCGCGCGCGGCTCGAGCGGTTGCCGGCGCGGCGACGGATCGTCTCTTCCTGGGACGCCATCGTGGGGTTCCCGTTCTTCCTGTACGGCACGCTCGTGAACCTGCTGCCGTATCTCGTGCCGCGCTGGCTGGCGCGGCGAACGGCGCGCAAGGAGACCGACTACGCCACCGTGCGGCTGCTCGCGTCGATCGTCGCCGTCCCCGTCTTCTATGGCCTGGAGACGTGGCTCGTCTTTCGCGCCGCCGGCGGCCTCGCCGCCGCGCTCTTCGCGCTCTCCCTGCCGCTCTCGGGGATGATCGCGTATCGTTATCTGGCTGGCGCCGGGCGGTTCGGCAGTCGCCTCCGGTTCGCCGTGCTGACGGCGACGCAAGCGGCGGCGGCGCGGCGGCTGGTGGTCGAGCGCGAGGCGATCGTCGCCGAGCTGGAGCGCGCCAAGACCGAGTGGCTCACCGCCACCAAAGGGAGCAGCTTTTGAGCGTCCACCTGCTGGAGGAGATGTCCACGCCCGCCGTCGACGCCCTCGACCGCGCGAAGACGGTGGTGCTGCTGACCATCAGCCCGCTGGAGACCCACGGGCCGCACCTGCCCGTCGGCGTGGACGCGTTCACCGCGCGTCACTTCGCCCAGACGATCGCCGACCGGCTCGTGGCCGCCCGGCCGGGCTGGTCAGCGGTGCTGGTGCCGACGCTGCACCTCGGCTCGTTCACCTTCGACAGCGTCGGCACCGTGACCGTCCGCCAGCGCGTGGTGCGCGACGCGCTCGTGGACTACGGCAGCGCCTTCGCGCGCGCCGGCTTCCGCTACATCCTCATCGCGAACGGTCACGCCGGGCCCGGCCACCTCGCGGCGCTCGACGAGGCGGCCGCCCTCGTCTCGCGACGCCACGGCATCACCATGGCGTCGTTCACCGGCCACCTCGCCTGGGAGTTCATGCGCGGCCACTACGCGACGAAGATCGAGGCGGTCCTCGGCCGCTCGATGAGCGACGAGGAGCGGCGTGCGTTCGCCGAGGACGCGCACGGCGGCTGGTGGGAAACGTCGCTGATGCTGCTGCTGCGGCCCGACCTGGTGGACGAGTCCTATCGCACGCTGCCGCCCGCCCGCTACTCGTGGCCGGAGCGGATCCTGCCGAACTACGCGCTGCGCAAGGGCGGCCTCGGCTACGTCGGCCATCCCGCGCTCGCCGATCCGGCCTTCGCGCGCGCAACGACGGACGTGCTCATGACGGAGGCGATGGCCATCGTGGACGGGCTGCTCGACGGCACGCTGTCGCACTCGGCGCGGCGCTCGCCGTTCTCGAGGGTGCCGCTGTTCCGCACCAACTTCTGGCCGGCGGCCGCCGGCGTCACCGCCGGGCTCGGCGCGCTCGCCGTCGGTGTCGCGGGCTTTCTGCTGCGTCGCCGTCCCCCGCCGGCGTGAGCGACCTCGTCCTGCTCGACGACCCGCGCGACGGCGTCGCGCGACTGACCCTCAACCGTCCCGAGGCGCTCAACGCGCTGAATCGTCCGATCGCCGACGCGCTCGAGGACGCGCTGGGTCGCGCGGCGGCGATGGACGACGCGCGCGTGCTGCTCGTGGCCGGGCGCGGACGCGCCTTCTGCGCGGGCAACGACATCGCCGAGATGGGCGAGATCGCGGGCCCCGAGGCGGAGGCGCTCGCGCGGCGCTGGGCGGCGATCATGGAGCGCTTCGCCGCGCTGCCCCAGGTGACGATCGCCGTCGTGGACGGTCACGCGCTCGGCGGCGGCCTGATGCTCGCCGTCGCCCAGGATCTCAGGATCGCCTCCGACCGCGCGCGCTTCGGCTTGCCGGAGGTCACGCTCGGCTTCAACCCCGCCTACGGCATCGCGCGGCTGCTCGACGTGCTGGGCGGGGGCCACGGCCGCGACCTGCTGCTCACGGGGCGCACGCTGCACGCCACCGAGGCGCTGCGCATCGGCCTGGTGAACCGCGTGGTGGCGGCGGCGACGCTGGCGGAGACGGCCATGGCGTGGGCGACGGAGATCGCGAAGTCGCCGCGCGAGGGCCTGGCCGCGACGAAGGAGATCGTGGCCGCCATCCGCGGCGGCCAGCCGGGCGGCGACCCGGCTGCGTATGGGGCGGCGCTCAGGACCGGCGCCGCCGCCCGTGAGCGCATCCGCGCCTTCGTCGAGCGCAAACGCCGCGGCTGATTTCCTATCAGCTGATTTCCCATCAATGGAGACTTCGACGGCGTTCAGCGGCGACTACTCTCCGCGCGAGCTCTTCTTGTCCTGCATGTCGCGGTCGGCGTCGCGGAGGAACTCCTCGGCGGTGTCGGGCGGGGACTGGCTCCACGCGAGCCCGGTGGAGCACTCGACGGAAACGGGCAGGCGGCGCTGGACGCCGAGCGCGGCCAGCTTGTCGCGCACGCGGGCGGCGACGATCTCGGTGTCCTTCGGCTGCGCGTCCAGCAGCAGCACCGCGAACTCGTCGCCGCCGTAGCGGGCGATGAAGTCGGTGGTCCGCGTGGACTCGACGAGCGCGTCGGCCACCGTTCGCAGCACCTCGTCGCCGAGCGCGTAGCCGAAGCCGTCGTTCACCGCCTTCAGATTCAGCACGTCGAGCGCGAGCAGGAGCAGCCCGGTCTTGCGGCGGCGCGCGCCGGCCGCGAGCCTGCGGTACTGCTCGTGGAACGCGCGGCGGCTGGCGAGACCCGTCAGGGGGTCGGGCGCGTAGCGCGCGAGCTTGCGGTCGGCGTCGTACAGCCGGCCGGCCACGACGCGCAGGAGCGCGTTCGAGAGCTCGCTGGAATCCTCCAGCACGGCCAGGAAGTCGCGCTGGCGCAGGACCAGGCAGTGCGTACGGTCCACCGCGATGACGGTGGCCGAGCGCGGCTGGTCGCGCAGGATGCCGAGCTCGCCGAAGATCTCCGCCTTGCCGATCTCACCCAGCAGCATCTCCGCCTGCCCGTCGGCGGTGGCCTCGACCACGCGCACGCGGCCCGAGAGCAGGACCCAGAGGTTTTCAGGCGGCTCGCCCTGGCGCGTGACGATGTGGCCGGAGGGATAGACCTGCTCGCTGGCGCGCCGTACGAGCATGTTCAGCTGCTCGGGCGTGCATTTTCTGAACAACGGCACGGACGCCAGGATGCTGGCCAGGAGCGTCTGCGTCGTCGCGTGGTCCTCGATCGTCTCCGGCCGCCCGGGCGACTCCTCGCCCTCGGCCTGGCCGTCGAAGGAGACCACCGTGCGCGCCAGCCACGAGCGCACGCGCGCGCGGAGCATCGGCGGGCTGTACGGCTTCGCGAGGTAGTCGGTGGCTCCGGTCGCCGCGCGGTCGGCGGCGGCGTCGGGCCGGTCGGCGAGCAGGAGGATCGGAAAGTTCGGGCGGTTCAGGCGCGCGCGCAACGCCGGGATGAGGTCGATGCCGTCGGCGGGCGGCAGGTCGGCGTCGACGATGGCGAGGTCGGGCAGGTGCTCGGTGCCGCGCGTGAGCGCCGCGTGCATGTCGGGCACGGGCAGCGCGACCATGCCGTCCTCCGCCAGCACGTCCTCGATCGTCATCACCTGTGTCTCGTCGGAGGTGACGACGAGCACGCGCGCGCCGGCGACGAGCCGCCGCCGCAGCGCGGAGATGTCGGACACCGGCGCGGAGCCGCCGTCGCCGCTGATCGTCAGCTCGATCCCCTCGCGCGCGGCGAAGACCTCCATGCGCGAGCCCGCCGCCTTCGCGCGCGCCCGGGCGCTCGCCTCCAGGCGCTCCATCGCCGCGTCGTCGTGGGTCGGGTCGTGGTGGAAGAGCGCGACGCGCTTGGCGCCGGCGGCCATGGCGACGTCCACCGCGTACTCGAAGGTCGAGTGGCCCCAGCCCACGCGCTGCAGAAACTCCTCCTCGGTGTACTGCGCGTCGTGGATGACGAGGTCGGCGCCCTTCATGAACGCGACGTGGCGCTGGTCGCCCGGATGATGGAGGATCCCTTCCTCCGGCTTCCAGAACGGCTCGTGGTCGGTGCAGTAGGCGACGGTGGCGCCGCCGCTCGTCATGCGGTACGCGATCGTCGGTGCGGTGTGGTTAAGGTACTGCGTCTCCACGAGCACGTCGCCGACGCGGAAGAAGCCCTCCTCGAGCTCGGTGAAGTGGATGCGCGAGCGCAGGTCCCGGAGCTTGACCGGAAAGTACGAGTACTCCATCTGCCCCGCCATCGCCTCCTCGAGGCTCTGCTGGAAGCCGAGCGGCGCGTAGACGTTCAGCTCGACGCCGGGAATGAACGCGGGGACGAAGAACGGAAAGCCCTGGATGTGGTCCCAGTGCGTGTGGCCGATGAAGAGGTGCAGGTGGACCGGCGGCTTCAGCGTCTGGGTGAGGTGGAGGCCGAGCTCGCGCGCGCCGGTCCCGCAGTCGAGCACGATCACGGTGCCGTCCGCCCCGCGGACTTCCGTGCACGACGTGTTGCCGCCGTAGCGCGCGGTGTGCTCGCCGGGCGCGGCGATCGAGCCGCGAGTACCCCAGAACCTGACGTACACGCTGCCTCCAGCTGTCGTGACGTGGAACGCGGCGAATATAGCACCAACGCGCGGCGGCGGGCTACAATGCCGCCCGGCGAGGCCGGTCGGACCACCAAGGAGGGATCGCTTGCGCTGTACCCGCCGCCACTTTTTAAAGCTGTCCGCTGCGGGCGCCGCCGCCGCGGCCCTCCCGCTCGACGTCGCTCCCGTCCTGGCGCAGAGCGGACCCGTCCGGCTCGGCATCCTCGCCGCCAAGGCCGGCGTGCTGGCCCCCGTCGGCGAATCGGGGCTGCGTGGCGTGCAGTTCGCCACCGACCGCATCAACGGCGCCGGCGGCATCCTCGGCCGCAAGCTCGAGCTGGTGATCGAGGAGGAGTCGAGCCCGAAGGACACCGTCGAGCGCTTCCGCAAGCTCGCGCTGCAGCACAAGGTGGACGCGGTCAGCGGCGCGATCTCCACGGGCGTCGGGCTCGCGCTCGGTCCCGCCGCCGAGGAGATGAAGACGATCTGGCTCTCGTGGGACGCGACCACGCAGAAGGGCGTCGAGGAGTCGATGCCCAAGCCGAAGTACTCGTTCCGCTCGACGGACAACGAGTGCGAGGCGGTGATGGCCTCGATCCTCACCGCCCGGCACTGGAAGGGACGATTCAAGACGGTGGCCGGCATCAACCCCGACTACTCGTACGGCCGCGACAACTGGGCGGCCTTTCTGGCGATCATGAAGAAGTACGGGATCGAGGCGCAGGTCGTGAGCGAGCTCTGGCCCAAGCTCGGCGCGACGGACTTCACCTCGCACGTGGCGACGCTGGCGCAGGCCAGGCCGGACCTGATCTTCTCGTGCTTCTGGGCGGGCGACACGCCGATCTTCATGAAGCAGGCGCACGCGGCCGGGCTCACCAGGTCGACGAAGCTCGTGCTCACCACGGGCGGCGGCGTCCACGAGTCGCTCAAGAAGGACTTCACACCGGAGGGCGCCCTTCTCGGCTACAACTGCTTCTACTTCGAGAACACGAAGGCGAGCGCGCTGGCCAGGGAGTTCACGCGCTGGCACCACGACAAGTTCAAGGAGTGGCCGAACTACG
>Ga0134071_10000878_pt1 | contig 10545 bp, 8 predicted proteins | sample 15_taG_27_FD_94466 | JGI IMG/M metagenome (GOLD analysis project Ga0134071, IMG submission 94466) | Grasslands soil microbial communities from the Angelo Coastal Reserve, California, USA - 15_D_Rain_40cm_5_09082015 | ecosystem: Environmental > Terrestrial > Soil > Grasslands ...
ACCGGCCACCTTGACCTGGCCGATGTGCTCGGCCAGCGTGCGGCCGAGCGCGTCGGGCAGCGAGAGGACCTTGCCCGCGCCGAAGCCCATCGGCTGGGCGCCGCCGATGCGCGAGAGCTGGCTGATCACCTCTTCGAGCCGACGCTGAGGCGACAGCGCCGAAGGCAGCCTCAACGTGAGCGAAATCAGTCGTCCGAGCGCCTCGGCCACGGCCATCGTGTCGGAGCCGCCCTTGCCCACCTGAACGAAGACTTCGAAGGGCTCGTTGGCGTCGGTCTGGTTCACGGTGATGAACGCGGTGCCGATCGGCGTCTCCTTGCGATACGTCTTGCCGGCGAGGCTTGCCGGGCGCGGCTTGATCACCGCCTGCCCGACGGTCGGCAGCGCCTTGTCCTTCTTGACGCCGACGTTGAGCACCTGCTCGCCCTTGCAGCCGTCGCGGAACACCGTGATGCCGAGGCAGCCGAGGTCCCACGCCAGGCGATACGCGGCGGCGACGTCGTCTTCGGTGGCGTCGTTGGGCAGGTTGATGGTCTTGGACACGCCGTTGTCGGTGTAGCGCTGGAACGCCGCCTGGTGACGCACGTGCCAGTCGAAGGCGATGTCGTGCGAGGTCTTGAAGACGCCGGCGGCCTCTTCCGGCAGGCCCGGGATGCCGTGCAGGCTGCCGCGCTTGGCGACCTCCTCCATCAGAGCATCCGAGAAGAACCCCTTCTCGCGCGCGATCTGCTCGAACGTCTCGTTGACGAACGTCAGCACGCGCTCGCCATCGGGCTGCTTGACGCGATGCTGGAAGGCCAGCGCGAAGATGGGTTCGATACCCGAGGAGCAGCCGGCGATCATCGAGATCGTGCCGGTGGGCGCGATCGTGGTGACCGTCGAGTTGCGCATGGGCCGCACGTCCTTGTAGATCGACTTCGACCAGTTCGGGAACGGCCCGCGCTCCTCCGCGAGCTTGGCGCACTGATCGTGCGACTTCTCCTTGACGAACGACATGAGCCGGTCGGCGAGGTCGATCGCCTCCTGGCGGTCGTAGGCAATGCCGAGCAGGAAGAGGAGGTCGGCCCAGCCCATGATGCCGAGCCCGATGCGCCGGTTGGACTTCACCGTCGCATCGATCTCGGGCAGCGGATACGGGTTCATCTCGATGACGTCGTCGAGGAAGCGCACGGCCAGCCGCACCACGCGCTCCATCTCGTCCCAGTCGATGGACATCTCGCCGTCGTCGCTCTTGCGTGCGAACTTCGAGACGTTCAGCGAGCCGAGGTTGCACGCCTCGTTCGGCAACAGCGGTTGCTCGCCACACGGATTGGTCGCCTCGACCTGGCCGAGCTCCGGCGTCGGGTTGGCGGGGCTGGCGTTGATGCGGTCGATGAAGACCATGCCGGGATCGCCCGTGCGCCAGGCCGCGCTCACGATGCGGTCGAAGACCTCCTTCGCCGACAGGCGGCCGACCACCTGCTGATTGCGCGGGTTGACGAGATCGTACTCCTCGCCCTTCTCGAGCGCGTCCATGAATTTCTCGGTGGCGGCGACGGAGATGTTGAAGTTCGTGATGCCGCCATCCAGCTTGCAGTCGATGAACTCGAGAATGTCGGGATGATCGACCCTCAGGATGCCCATGTTCGCGCCGCGCCGGGTGCCGCCTTGCTTCACGGCCTCGGTCGCGCCGTTGAAGACGCGCAGGAACGAGACCGGTCCGGAGGCGCGCCCGCCCGTGGAGGTCATGATGTCGTCCTTGGGACGAAGCCGCGAAAACGCGAACCCCGTCCCGCCGCCGGACTGATGGATGATCGCCGCTGCCTTCACGGAATCGAAGATCTCGGGCATCGAGTCGCCGACGGGCAGGACATAGCAGGCGGAGTACTGCAGCCCGTTGCCTTTGCCGGCGTTCATGAGCGTTGGCGAATTCGGGATGAAATAGCCGTCGACCATCATGTCGTAGAATGCCTCGGCGACCTCCCGAACCGCCGCGGGGCTGCGGCCGTAGCGTCCCTCGCCCGCGGCAATCGACACCGCCACCCGCCAGCACATCTCCTCCGGGGTTTCGATCACCTCCCCCTCCTTGCGAAGGAGGTAGCGCTCGCGAAGGACGCGCCGGGCGGGCTCGGTCCACTTGCCGACTTTGGCGGGGCGGATATCCAGCATGCCAGGACACCTCCTATATCTAGTGGTAGAGGGCAATCTACCACGCAGTATCTCGCGGTCGTCAAGCAAAAACATGTCCACCGGGGGTTCCCGCGGAGTCCCCCACTTGCCCACCGCTTGTCCACCGCGCGGTTTCTTGCGCTTTCGCGCGACGCGACGCCGATCTGCGTCGGACGCGAGGAGCGCGTGATATCCTCGGCCTTGCCGCGGTCAAGACAGCCGCCGAGAGGGCTATCCTCCGGCCCCAGGGGAGCGATCGAGATGAGGATGCGCGTTCGGCGATTGCTGCTGGCAGGCGCGGCCCTGGTGGTGGCAACGACCAACGCTGCCGCGCAGACGCCGACACGCCCGCCCACCCCCGCGCAGACCACGCCGCTCGTCGCGCCGCCCTCGACCACGACGACGCCCCCCGTGACGAGCCCGGAGGCCCAGGTCTTCGGCAAGGTGCTCTCGGTCGACGACGCGGTGGCGATCGCGCTCGACACGCAGCCCAACATCAAGGCGCGCCTCAGTGACTACGTGGCCGCGGCGTTCCGCGTCGACCAGGCGCTCGCGCCGCTGTTTCCGCAGGTCACCGGCCTCTTCACGGCCGCGACGTCGAAGAACACCGTGGCGTCGGCGTTCCAGGGCCGCAACGTGTCGTCGACCACCGAAAGCCCGTTCGATCCGGTCACGGCGCGGATCACGGTCTCGCAGATCATCTTCGACTTCGGCAAGAACTTCGCGTCGACCGAGGCGGCGCGCAAGCTGGCCGACGTGGCGCTCGAGGACACCGAATTGCAGCGCCAGCTCGTGACGCAGACGGTGAAGGAGGCGTTCACCAATATCAACTTCGCCGTGCGCCTCATCCAGGTGAACCAGCAGGCCGTCGAGCGCGCCGAGCTCAACCTGCGCTCCGCGCGCGGGTTTTTCGAGGTCGGCACACGGCCGAAGTCCGACGTCGCGCGCGCCGAGGTGGACGTGGCCAATGCCCGGGTGGATCTCATCCGCGCGCGCAACGCCGAGCGCCTGGCGCGCGTCGCGCTGGCGACGGCGATGGGGCTGCAGGCCACCACACCGCTCACGATCCAGGACAATCTCATCTACCAGCCCGTCGCGATGGACCGCGCCCGGCTGGCGGAGGACGCGCTGCGCATGCGGCCGGAGTACAGGCAGGTGCGGCTGAACGCCGAGGCCAACGAGGCGCGCCTGCGTCGCTCGTTCCGCGACTTCTTCCCGGACATCACCGCCGGCGGTTTCTACGGCGCCACGCGCGGCGACATGAACGAGGCGTGGGAGATCAACCTCAACCTGAACTGGACGATCTTCGACGGCGGCAATCGCATCGCCCGCTACCGCGAGGCGCGCGCGAACCTGGACGCCTCGCAGTCGCGGGTGAAGGCCACCGAGCTCGACATCTCCCGCGAGGTCGAGCAGTCGATCAACAACGTCATCGAGGCCGACGAGCGCATCCAGGCCGCGCAGGTCGCCGTCGCCTCCGCGCAGGAGAACTTCCGGCTGGCCCAAGGCCGGTTCGACGCCGGTGTCGGCACGATCCTCGAGCTCACCGACGCCCAGCTCGCGCTGACCCAGGCGCAGAACGCAGAGGCGCAGGCGCTGGCCGACTATCGCATCGCGCTCGCCCGGCTGGACCGCGCCGTCGGTCGCCGGTAAGCTCCAAATATCCGGAGGTTTCCGTCGTCCAACAGGCGATGAAGCGCTTCATCCCCGTGGTCGTCGTGGCTCTGCTCCTCGGGGCCGGAATCTGGGGCTACCTGTACGCCCAGAGCCGCAACAGCTCGCCGAAATACCGGCTCGCCCAGGTCGAACGCGGTCCGCTCACCGCCGCCGTCTCCGCCACGGGCAACCTCAACGCCGTCGTCACCGTCCAGGTCGGCAGCCAGGTGTCGGGACAGATCAGGGAGCTGCTGGTCGACTTCAACTCCGTGGTCCGCCGGGGCCAGGTCATCGCACGGATCGATCCGCAGATCTTCGAGGCCCAGGTCAACCAGGCCAAGGCGGATGTCGAGACGGCGAAGGCCGCCGTGCTGAACCAGGGCGCCACCGTGGAGAAGGCGAGAGCCGACGTGGAGAACGCCCGGGCCGCGCTCGCGCAGGGCAAGGCGCAGACGGCCAAGTCGGACGCCGCCCAGGCCGACAGCAAGCGGATCTTCGAGCGCAACACCGAGCTCTTCAAGCGCCAGTTGATCGCCCAGGCCGACCGCGACACCGCGCAGGCCAACTACGACCAGGCCGTCGCCCAGTCCGAGTCGGCGCGCGCCAGCGAGCGGGCGCTGGCCGCGGCCATCGACTCCAGCCTCGCGCAGCTGCGTGTCCAGGAGGCGGCGCTGAAGTCTGCGCGGGCGCAGGTCGATCAGAAGACCGCGGCCCTCGCGCAGGCGCAGACCAACCTCAATTACACGACGATCCGCGCGCCGGTCGACGGCGTCGTCGTCTCGCGCGCCGTCGACATGGGCCAGACGGTCGCGGCCAGCCTGCAGGCGCCGACGCTCTTCACGATCGCGCAGGACCTCACGAAGATGCAGGTCGAGACGAGCGTGGACGAGGCGGACATCGGGCGCATCAAGCTCGAGGATCGCGCCACGTTCACCGTGGACGCGTTTCCCGGTCAGACGTTCTCGGGCGTGGTGACGCAGATCCGCAAGGCCGCGCAGATCGTGCAGAACGTCGTGACGTACACCGTCGTGATCTCCGTCGACAACCCCGGCGGGCGTCTGCTGCCGGGCATGACGGCCAACGTCAAGCTCGTGTACGCGGAAAAGTCGGAGGTGCTCAAGGTGCCGAACGCCGCGCTGCGCTTCCGTCCCGCCGGCGCCGACACCGGACCGGCCGCGCCCTCGCGCGGTCAGGGCGGCGCGCCGGCCGCCGGCCCCGCGCCACGCGGCGACGGCGGCGGGAGGACGCCCGGCGAGATGCGCGAGCGCCTCGTGACCGGTCTCGGCCTCAGCGCCGAGCAGCAGAAGAAGCTCGACCCCATCCTGGCCGACACGCGACAGCAGATGGTCGCGCTGCGCGATCTCCCCGAGGCCGAGCGCCAGACGCAGGCGGCCAAGGTGCGCGAGACGACGCGCGCGAAGATCCGCGAGATCCTTACGGCTGAGCAGCGCGCGAAGTACGAGGAGATGGCCGGACGTGACGGTCGCGGCGCGGCCGCCGTCGGGGGCACGCCGGGGCGCGTGTGGGTTCTGGACGCGGACGGCAAGCCGAAGGCCGTGCCCCTCACCCTCGGCATCAGCGACGGCAGCGCGACCGAGGTCGTGCGCGGCGATCTGAAGGACGGGCAGGACGTGATCACCGGCATCGTTGGAGCCAGCCAGCAAAACCGCCCCGGCACCACGGGCCCGGGCGGCAGCGCGCCACGCCTGAGGCTCTGAGCGCCGTGGCCATCATCGCCACCGAGGACCTCAGCAAGGACTACCACCTCGGCCCGCACACGGTGCACGCGCTGCGCGGCGTGTCGGTCTCCATCGAGCCCGGCGAGTTCGTGGCCGTGATGGGTCCCTCGGGCTCCGGCAAGTCCACCTTCATGAACCTCCTCGGCTGCCTCGACCGCCCGACGAGCGGACGCTACTGGCTCGACCGCCAGGACGTGGCGCGGCTGTCGCGCGATCAGCTGGCCAACGTCCGCAACGCGAAGATCGGCTTCGTGTTCCAGATGTTCAACCTGCTCGCGCGGACGAGCGCGCTCGAGAACGTCGAGCTGCCGCTGCTCTACGGCGGGATCTCGGCGCGCGAGCGCCGACAGCGCGCGCGCGCACGGCTGGAGGCCGTCGGCCTCGCCGAGCGCGAGCACCATCATCCGAGCCAGCTCTCGGGCGGCCAGCAGCAGCGCGTCGCCATCGCGCGCGCCCTCGTCAACGATCCGGCGGTCATTCTCGCGGACGAGCCCACCGGCAACCTCGACACCCGCACCAGCGTCGAGATCCTCGCGCTGCTGCAGCGGCTCAATCGCCAGGGGCTCACGATCGTGCTCGTCACCCACGAGCCGGACATCGCCACCTATGCGGGCCGCCGTCTGGTGTTTCGCGACGGGCGCCTGCGCACCGACGAGCACGTGACGCCGCTCGACGCCGCCGAGGCGCTGAAGACGCTGCCGGAGGAAGAGGAGGCGGTGGCCTGATGGTCCTCCAGGCCCTGCGCATCGCGCTGCGGTCGCTCAAGGTCAACAAGCTGCGCACGGCGCTGACCATGCTCGGCATCATGATCGGCGTCGCCGCCGTCATCGCGATGGTCTCCGTCGGCGCGGGCGCGCAGGCGCGCGTGGCCGAGCAGATCCAGAGCCTCGGCTCCAACCTGATCATCGCGCTGTCGGGCAGCAGCAACGCGGCCGGCGTCCGGCTCGGTCAGGGCAGCCAGCTCACCATCACCGAGGACGACGCACAGGCGATCGCCCGCGAGGTTCCGGCCGTGCAGGTGGCCGCGCCGGCGTCGCGCGGCAGCGCGCAGGTCGTGTACGGCAATCTCAACTGGTCCACGGGCATCCAGGGCGTGACGGCGGACTACTTCGAGGCGCGCGACTGGCCGGTGGAGGTCGGGCGCCCAATTCTGGTGGAGGACGTCGACGGCGCCACGAAGGTCGCCCTGCTCGGCCAGACGACGGCGCTCAACCTCTTTGGCGACGCCGATCCGATCGGTCAGATCATCCGCATCAAGAAGGTGCCCTTCACCGTCGTCGGCCTGTTGAGCCGCAAGGGCCAGAACTCCTGGGGCCAGGACCAGGACGATGTCATCCTCGTGCCGCTGTCGACGGCGAAGAAGAAGGTGCTCGGTGTCAGCCAGGCCAACGCGCGGTCGGTCGGCTCGATCTCCATCAAGGTTCGTCCCGACGAGGACATGACCGAGGCGGAGGCGCAGATCCGCGCGCTGCTGCGCCAGCGCCACCGGCTGCAGCCCCACCAGGACGACGACTTCTGGCTGCGCAACCTGTCCGAGGTGCTGCAGACGCAGGAGGAGTCGTCGAAGGTGATGACGTATCTCCTCGCCGCGATCGCCTCCGTGTCGCTGCTCGTGGGCGGCATCGGGATCATGAACATCATGCTCGTGTCGGTCACCGAGCGGACGCGCGAGATCGGCCTGCGCATGGCGGTGGGCGCGCGTGCCCGCGACATCCTCACGCAGTTCCTGGTCGAGGCCGTCACGCTCTCGCTGATCGGCGGCATCATCGGCATCCTGCTCGGCGTCGGCGGCTCGAACGCGATCAGCGCGCTCGCGGAGTGGCGCACGGTGCTGGCGCCCTCGGCGATCCTGATGGCCTTCGGCTTCGTCGCCGCCATCGGCATCTTCTTCGGCTTCTACCCGGCGCGAAAGGCCTCGCGCCTCGATCCCATCGAAGCGCTCCGTTACGAGTAGCGCCCGCCCGGTGCGGCGGCCACGGTCCCGTCCTCCCGGCCTCTGCTATGTTCGAACGTGATGGCACGCTCCCGAAAGTCGCGCGCGCGGCGGACGACGCGCTCGACGCCCGCGAAGCGCTCGGTGCCGGCGACGGACAACGAGGCCGAGCGGCGCCTGCTGGCGCTCGCGCGTGAGCTCGCCGCGCTCGGCGCCGAGGCCCTGCCGCGCGCGGTCGATCTCCTCGCCGGCGCCTACGCGCCCGAGGCGCCGCTGCCGCGCGCGGTGCGGCACGCATGGCTGGCCGGCCGTGGCGACAAGACGGCGACGCTCGCGCTCGCGTGGGCGCGCGAGCAGGTGCGGATGGCCCTCGAGGAGATCCTCGCGCGCTCACGCCCGGCGGTGGGACTCTCCGCGGACACCCACGCGTGGGTGCTGCTCGCCGCGTGCGAGGCGCTCGCCCACGAGCCGCCTGCCGCCGTGCCCGACCGGCTGCGCGCGCTGGGCGAGCTCACGCGACGCGAGCGCTGAGCGCGGGCAGCACGCACGCGGCGAAGCGCTCGAGCATGGTCGTGTCGGGAAAGTCCGCGAATCCCACCATCAGATCGGTCGCCCCCGCCGCGGCGTACGCCAGAGCCCGCCCGACGACGGTCTCCGCGTCGCCGACCAGCGCCGCGTCGAGCAACGGATGCTCGCGCGCGATGCCACGCCGCTCGCAGAAGCGCGCGATCGCCGCCGCGGCCTCCGCGGACCCCTCGGCCAGCGCCGCGTCGACCTCGACCGAGCGGCGGACCGCGTCGTGCGGTCGTCCCGCCGCGGCGAGCCCCGCGTCGAGCCGCGACGCCGCCCCGACGAACGCCGCGGGCGAGAGGAACGAAGCCTCCCAGCCGTCGGCGCAGCGCGCGGCGAGCGCGATCGCGCGCGGCCTCATCGCCGCGACCCACACCGGCGGGCCCCGGCGCTGCACCGGTGGCGGCGTGACGCGCGCCTCGCAGAGACCGAGCGACGGCGACGTCACCGCGTCCCCTGCCCACAGCCGCCGGATCGCGTCGATGACAACCTCGAGCCGCGCGAGCCGCTGCTGCGGAGGCGGATAGGCGATGCCGTGGCGCTGCCACGACTCCGCGACGCCGGGCGCCTCGGCGCCGACGGCGAAGCGAAGGTCGAGCCGGCCTCCGGAGAGGTGATCGACGGCGACGGCGCGCTTGGCGAGCCACGACACGTGATGGGCCGCGGGGTCGAACGCGTACGTCACGGCGGGGCCGACGCGGCAACGCCGCGTCTCCAGCGCCAGGGCAGCCAGCAGCGTCCAGCCGTCGTGCGTGAAGCTCCAGAGCCCGTCGCCGTACGTCACTCGCGCGTAGCCCAGGGCATCGGCGGCGGCCCAGTACCGCCGAAGCGCCGCGACGTCGGTGCCCCATGTCTGCACGCCGACGGCGATCACGCGGCGAGCATCCGCGACGCCGCGCGTGCTGTCAAACGCGCGTGGTTTGACAGCCGTGCGGGCGGTGGCTAGAGTGCGGCCGATGCCCGCCCGCCTCGTGTCCGTCGCCGTGCTGCTGCTCATCGCCGCCGCTGCCGCCGCGCAGACTCCCGTCGAGGCGGCGCGCGCGCTCGTCGCCCGCTATCACGAGGACCAGGGGACGCTCGACCGCGCGCGCGAGATGCTCGAGGTGGCGCTGGCGAAGGATCGCCAGGTCGACACGATGGTCATGCTCGCGTACGTGCAGTTCCTCTGGGGCGATGTGCGCGCGAAGACCGACGACGAGAAGCTCGCCGCCTACGACCACGGGCGACAGCTCGGCGAGCGCGCGGTGGAGCTGGCGCCGAAGAATCCCGACGCCCACGTCTGGTACGCGATCAACACCGCGCGCTACGGTCAGACGCGCGGCATCATGCGCTCGCTCTTCCTGCTGCCGACCGTCCAGCGCGAGATCGACACGATCCTGGCGCTCGACCCGCGCAACGTCCGCGCGCACTCGCTGGCGGGCAACGTGTACATGACGCTGCCGCGCATCGCGGGCGGCGACGCCGCGCGCGCGGAGGACCACTTCAAGAAGGGACTGGCCATCGACCCGCGCTTCACCGTGCTGCGCGTAGACCTGGCCCGGCTCTACATCGCCAACGGACGGTATCAGGAGGCGCGGCAGGAATTGACGCGCGTGCTCGACGAGCGCGCGCCGAGGATCGTGGCGGATTGGACCGTCAGGGACGCCCCGCGCGCCCGCGGGCTGCTCGACTCGATCAAGGACAAGCGGTAGACATCGCGGGCGTCATCCGCCGCCTGCGGCGGACGCGGCCGCGCTGGAACCGGACCGCGCTCGCGTTGATCGCCGAGCAGGACCGCGATCCGTTCCGCGTGCTGGTCGCCTGCATCCTGTCGCTGCGCACGCAGGACACCACGACGGGCCCGGCCGCCGCGCGCCTCTTCGCCGTCGCCGACACGCCGGCCACGATGCTGCGCCTGCCGGCGCGCCGCATCGAGCGCCTGATCTATCCCGTCGGCTTCTATCGGACGAAGGCGCACGTCATCCTCGGGATCTGTCACGACCTGCTCGAGCGATTCGAGGGCCGCGTGCCCGACACGATCGACGAGCTCCTCACCCTCAACGGCGTGGGGCGAAAGACGGCCAACCTGGTCGTGACCATGGGCTTCGGCAAGCCCGGCATCTGCGTGGACACCCACGTGCACCGGATCTCGAACCGCCTGGGCTACGTGAAGACGAAGAACCCCGAAGAGACCGAGATGGCGCTGCGCGGAAAGCTCCCGCGCCGCTACTGGATCGGCTACAACGATCTCCTCGTCTCGTTCGGCCAGAACATCTGCGCCCCGATCTCCCCTCGCTGCTCCCTCTGTCCCGTTACCACGCTCTGTCCCCGAATCGGCGTCACCACCAAGCGCTGACCCACCCCGACCGAAACCCCAGAAGCGAATAGCGCTCACCGAAAACTGGACTCGAAGTGCTGGCAACGACTTCTTGATCCGACCGTGACCGACGCCTGCGGCTACCGAGCCCGGCCGCTAGCGGCCGAGCCGACGCCGCAGTTTTCGAAGCACGGCGAGATTTC
>Ga0134071_10000882_pt1 | contig 10538 bp, 10 predicted proteins | sample 15_taG_27_FD_94466 | JGI IMG/M metagenome (GOLD analysis project Ga0134071, IMG submission 94466) | Grasslands soil microbial communities from the Angelo Coastal Reserve, California, USA - 15_D_Rain_40cm_5_09082015 | ecosystem: Environmental > Terrestrial > Soil > Grasslands ...
GACGAAAGTCTCCGCCACGAAAGTGAACTCGCTGTAGCCCGAGTTGCTCTGGAATACAGAGCCCGCCGCGAACGGCTCGCCATCAGCGGCGGAAACCTGCTCAGCGCCGCGTTTCAATTCCTTGGCGAACTGTTTCCGGCACCGGCGGATTCGCCGGAATCCCATGCGGCTGCGAATACATTGGCTGCAACACTGAAGCAAAGCCTTACCGATCTTGTGGAACAAGACGATCACGGCCGTCAGCGGCTGACCTTCGCGCTACCTGACGCAACAGCTCTCGATGGGCTGACGAACGTCCTCGCACGCCTGTTGGTCCGGACTCAGTCGGCATAAGTAACAGGGTTGTGTTCGAGCGCCTGAGTGAGTTGTTCCGGTAATGTCATCCTGTGCGTACCGTTGCTTCCCCAACAAGCACCGCCTTGCCGCCGACACGGACTTGGCGGATCTGGCCATCGGCCATAGCAATGGAGATATGGATCTCGCTCGGCCTTCCCATCTTCACACCTTGGCGGTGACGATGTGCGCTCGACCGGCGTCTGGATGGACTGCGCCGTACTCGATCAAGTAGGCACCCAGCGGGCCACTCGCCGCCCCAGTCGCCGGATCTTCAGGAACGCCAAATGCCGGCGCAAACATTCGACTGAATACTGTCGCGTCGTCCTCTTCCCCGGGTTGGAGTGTGAAGACGAAGACGCCGATCTCGTCTATGCCGGCCGCCTGACAAATGCCGAGCAATGCCCTTCGGTCAAGCTCGGCTGTGTTTACCGCTTCGCGGGACACGAGTGGCACATACATCGTCGGGTCCTTGCGTACATTTTCAGGTTTTTGTCCTCACGAACAGAAGTCTGGACTCAACGCTCTGTTGTTCCAGACAACCAGCTCCTGGAAACCCCAAGTAGCGACTCCTCGGGACGGCGAGGCCTGTAAGCGGCATCGGCAACCACGAAGGCATCGCCGGATGCAACCCACGACGCAATGTCTGTGGTAACACGCTCAACGAGATAGGTAAGCGCAAGGACGAGAAAGTCCGGGCGTGGCGCGACAACCTTGTCGCGTTGATCACGACATTGCCGACTCTTTCACCGCTGATTCCCGTGAACGCATCCCAAAGGCCAGGCTCCCATGCGGCAGAAAGCGCGTGGTGGCGGCGCCGCCCGCCCGGGACCCGCCAGACTCGCCGACCGCACCAGGTCGCTGACAAGAACCCAAGCTCCTCTCCAGTCGATGTCCTCCGCTTGAAATGAATTAAGGATTCTTGCCGCGCCAAGCCGCGGCAAAGTCCTGGATTGAACGTTCCCCTGGACGCACCCCCTTGAAATTCCTACCTTCCGCCGCGTGGTAGGGCACATACGGAGCATCAGTCCGCGACCTGTATATACGCGGGCTCGGCCCCGAGCGAAGCGAGGGGGCCTATTGGCGGCCGGACTCACCGCTGTCTCACTGCCATTGTGTATTTGGACCCGGCCTACCGTCGAAAACCCAACGGGTCCCATCTGGTTATTCGGCGGCGTTCATATATCCGGCCTCGCCGAAGCGGTAGCACAACGATGCATTGGTTCTAGAGAGACTGGCCCCAGCGATAGCCTACCCAGATTCCGGCGATTCCGCCGAGGATGGAAAAAACAAATCCAGAAATTGAAATGGCATCGCCGCCCCAAAGCACCGGCAGCATGTTGCCGAGCGTGGAACCAACGAACAATCCGATCCAGACAAATTTCTTGGTCATGATCGCAGGCCGCGCTACTTTCGATCAGAATCGCGCCACTATGATAACGGGTGATACACTGAAATTCTCTTTGGGATTCGGGAGCCTGATCGTCTTTACGATTCCTTTCGCTTCCGGTTGCCCGAAGTTCTGATGCAGACTCAAATCCTCTCACCCCACACCATCCTACAGGCGCGGGGCGGACAACGTTTCGCCCCGCCCATCAAAAACTAAAAAGACACGAATGATGTCGAGAATCATCTCAAGGCGGATTTTGTTTTCGAATGCGATTCGAACCAAAATCCTGCGCCGAAGTAATTTGTGAGATAATTTTTCGGGGAAATTTGAACCGCATAGGAAGCCTCGCCCAAGAGCTGTTCTTCCATCCTTTTCCCGCAGAGCTTTCGAAGGTTTCTCAAAGGACAGTGAGTACATGGCAAAGAAAATCTACGTTGGAAATCTTTCGTATCAGACAACCGAAGCCGATTTGACGAGCCTGTTCGAACAGGTTGGAACTGTCGAATCGGTGCAAGTCATAACCGATCGCGATTCGGGACGCTCAAAGGGCTTCGCCTTTGTGCAAATGAGCGACCACGAGGCCGCAGAGAAGGCCATCGCACAGTTCAACGGCAAGGAAGTCAATGGACGTGAATTGACAGTAAACGAGGCACGGCCAATGGAACGACGCGAGTTTGGATCTCGCGGTTCGGGCCGTGGGTCCGGCCGGGGCGGTCGTGGCGGCTAGGGTCGATACTGATAGTTAGTCGTAGGGAACGGAGGGTTCTTTGGATAAAGAATTTGATGCCGGAGCCTTACTTGGATTCAGCGACGAAGCAGTGCTCTACTGCCAGGGACTGCGGATACGATTGCGAGACAGTATGTAATGGAGTACGCGAATGCTTCAGAATCGCGCAAAGGGAATGGAAGCTCAGGAGCCACGAATTCCGGCGGGTTTATTCAGGCCGAGCCGCAATTTTATCCGATCCGCTCTGGACAGGATGTATGACAAGTACCTCCGTATCAGCCAGGGTAAGTAATTGCTCATTTTTGGTTGATGTCTGAAATTCGACTGGGCAAAAGGGTTAAGTTTTGACCATAGCGTTGCTCCAAGAGATTGATCCAGGCCTTGCAATCGGTCGGCATGGATGCGATTTCTAATTCATAGCCTTCCGCCAGAACGCCATTCCAGTAGACCCAGACCTGGACAGCTTCTTCCTGGATACTCCAACGGATGTCAGCGGAAACGTAATCGCCGTAATCAGGTAGCGCGTTCATAACGTCATTTTCGGGCGAATACCCTTCTACTATCGGGGCACGCTTGGAGCAATGGGCCGACAGGGGTAGCTTTGTGGGGACTTGTAGGAAATCAGGCGCGATTGCTGCACCTATGCCGCCGTGGTCAAAGGCCCGCTGTGCTCGTAAACGCGCACCAGATAAATGCTCAACATTCGGCGTTGCCAACCGCTGAAATCGACGCGGCACCATTGAACATCCCGGCCCAAGAAGACACTCGGCTGAACGTCCAGAACAGTTCCCGTCAAGCCCAGACAATCCGATTCGACCAGCCATCGAACCCGAACGCGATCACCCGGTCTGAACATGGATCAACCTGCACGTCCCTTCGCGCGCAAATATGTTCGTCACTCGCCGGGACAACACAGGTCCCCATCGCGAAATCCATTAGGATTTCGGTTCAGGCGGCGGTCCAAACGGACCGAAGTCTTGCCACATGCGCTCTCGAAATTTCTCGCGTTCTTCCGGCGTCATCGCAGCCCACCGTTCGGACATCGAACGCGCCCATTGACCTCCGCGATGAAGCCTCGGCCGACCGATGAAGCCGCCGAAGAGAATCTTCGACAGAATTAGAAGACCGACAGCCTGCCAATAGCTGATCGTTCGCAGGCCGAAAATGGCTGGCGCGAGCCAGTTCCAAAGGCCCATGACCACAAAGCCGAATACGGCCAGCATCACTACGCCGAACAAAAGAAATTTGAAGAAGCGTACTTTTCCAAATCTGTGTCGGTGGGGTCTGTTTTGATCTGTCATATTCGTCCTCGTTACTGGATAAATTCCTCGTAAATCTCTCGCAGACGTTCGCGAAGATGGACCACGGCATAATGCTTCCGCGAGATTAATGTGTTCACACTGACGCCGGTTTCTGCGGCAAGGTCCTTGAAACTGCGGCCCTCGAACTCGTGCGCGATAAATACGTCGCGCTGTTCTTCAGGCAACTCGGCCAGAGCAGTGTCCAGTGCCTGCCAGAACAGGCTTTGCAGATAGGCATCTTCGGGACCGGCCGCTTGCGAAGAAGGGACATCCTCGGGTCTGAGTTCTTCAAAACGTGCAGATTTCCTCGTTCGGAAGAAGTCCGTGATCCGATTCTTTGCCACTCGGAAAAGCCATGCGCCGACCTGCTCGATTTCGGTCAGCCGGTAGGCTTGAACGAACTCATAGAAAACATCCTGCAAAATGTCTTCGACCGTTCCTTCATCAGGCACCCACTTTCGGATGAAATTTCGCAGACGGTTTCTCTGTCCTTCAATTGCGACGGTGATGTCCTCGTCTGCGGCCATTTGCTTCAGTGCCGACTCGCTCGCCATCATCTGTGTAGACGAATCAGAGTTGCGGATATTTTATGGAAAATTCAAAATGCGTTCGTTCGGCACTTGCCCGGCCGCCGAACCGCGTTCGATTCTCCTACGCTTCACCAAAGCAAATGTCACGCTGGAAAATGTCAGCGTGCATTTCGTGGTGGTGTGAGCGTTTCGCTGCGAAACAAGGACATTCGCTCAGCCAAGACGGTCCGATCATTTCCTGATGTTCACACTCGGTCAGAACGTGATGGGGTGCCCCCGCAGACTTGCAGTCTGACTAGTTTGTCTCCGACTTCCACGAAACTGTCAAATGACTGACTATTGGATTTGTCAGCCTCCAGCAATGAGCGTTGATGGTCGACATATAGTCACGTTGCTCCCCACAAACCCAGCGTGAATAATTCCGATAACCGATGGGACTTCCGAAAGAAATACCGGCGAACCACTTGTACACCCTGTACCATCGCGTCAAAAGTAAAACCGTGTGGATGTTTGCACGAAAAGGGATAGACGCTGCTCACAATGCCGTGACGCAAGAAAGGTGATAGCTGACGGGCGATGTGCGGAAGGGACACCAGTTTCGGGGTGTGGCGGTTGAGCACAACACGAGTACGCACAAGAGCACCGAATTCCCAACGTGGATCCGCTGCAGGTGCGGACTATACCAAGGTGGCCGGAATTCGGCTTTCCCCCTTTTGGAGAAACCCGCCCACGAACTGAAAATGGAAGTCGCGCATTCAGCGGCCGTGTACAGGCTTACGTGCTGTGTTGAGCCACATTGATGGCCGGAAAATCGGCCGCACGTCCGCTGCCTGTCGTGAATGCTCGATTTTCAACGAGGCGGGGCTTTTGGATGGCAGGAGTTTTCCGTCACATTGGAATGAAGGAAACTCGCGAGAGTCACCGCGCTCGCTTTTTGCTCACGCCGCCGCTTCGCGAACACCTGCGACGATCTGGCTGAGTTCCTCGACCTTCTGATCCCACGACTCGGAATCCATTTGCGAAGAGATGCGAATCTGCGGACCGGTCTGGCCGCTTTTGAGGATCGTATCGATGTGGTTTAAAACCTCGAGCTTGTTACGACCGATCCGGACAAGATGTTTAAGTCTCGCCGCTTCCGGAATGGCGCTGGACACGACAGGCAAGCCCGCGGCCAGGTACTCACGCAGTTTCAGGGGATTTGCAGCAATGGTCAGTTCGTTCATGACAAATGGGAGAATCGCAACGTCGAAGGCCTTGACGTAACCGGGGAGAGCGTCATAAGTCTTCTGGCCGAGCAGGTGCACATTCGGGAGCCCCTCGAAGAGTCTCACGTCGGTGGCGATCTTGCCGATTAGCGCGAAATTCCAGCCAGGACGCGCGACGGCGAGGAACCGAATGAGCTCCAGATCGACCCAATCCGCGATCAAGCCGAAGAATCCGATCACCGGCTTTGACAGCTCCTTCATTTCATCGGGAACCATCGTTTGGGGATCGCAAGCTTTGCGGAAATGTGCTGCATCGACACCGTGGGTAACAAGGAATGTGTTTTTGTTATGAGGCTTCTTCGTTTCATAAAGCCGCTCCGACGAGACAATCACATAATCACATTTCTCCATGAGCTGGCGCTCGAGCTGGAGGATGGCTTCTTTATCGGTGCCTGTGAATTCCGAGTACTCATCGACACAGTGATAAACAATCGTCTCCTCGCCAAGAGAGCCGGCCACATTGCCGGATGCCGGGTAGAAGGTCCAGAGAAGCGGCCGCTCGAAACTCAACTGCCGACACACGCGGCGAACACTCCACTTCAGCACATTTCGGTTAACCCAACGGGCGACGCGGCTTCCGAAGAATGGAACCGCGATCGGCGAGTACACATACAGTTGGTTGTCGACTTTCTGATGTCCTCTGGCGAAGTCGCGAAATTTGTTGGCGATGCGTTTCAGGTCGTAAGCCGACGTGGTTGGCTTGCGATTACCGATGGAGTTGATCCAGAGCACGCGGTTGTGTTTTGCAAACCGAAGCATGACATGCTTCTTGCTGAGCGGATCGCTGTCCCAATCGTTGGCAAAGCAGATGATATCCCGGCCGTGAATCATAGGGAGTTTTGGAGCACGCATCTTTCCAGCTTTGCCTGTAGCGGCGGTGATGCAAGGATGGGAATAAGCTCGATTCCAATTCGTTCGCAGCTTCTATGACATCGCCGGCGGTCATAGACCGCCGCTACAGTGTGCAAAGCTATTCCAGCAAGCGAATGTTCATTCCACCCCCTCGACCAACTCCACCAATCCCGTTAAGGTACTCCAGAGGAAGACGATACGCCGGTTGTCGAATGCGACCGCGGGAGCCGGGTCTGTGATGATGCGAAAGCCGCGCTCACGCAGAAAATCCACGGATTCACTCAGTGAAGGCACTTCATAACAAATGTGGTAGGTTCCGGCCTTAATCCTTTCCAGCCACTGGTGTGCGGGACTTTCTTCGTGCTCTGGGGCAATGAGCTCGATCATGAGTTCCCCGGCACGAACCATCAGAGCAATCGAAGCCTTCTGCAGTGGATCGTAAATTCGTTTCTTTTCCGAATAGCCCAAGGCCTGATACAGCTTCACGCATTCGGAAAGCTTTTTCGTAACAATGCCGACATGATGGAGTCGCATGGGTACCGAGGTAGCAAGTTTCCTGCCGGGTCCGACGGCGGCAGTCCAATTGCAAAAACCGCACTAGGGAAAAATGACGATGAAACCTTTAAACCATCTGTGGCTCCGCACGACTGCAGGTTTGCCGCAGCCACCCCTCCTCTGCGAGGAGGGGAATACTCCACATTCGACATTTCTTCAATTCATTCACACCTTCTATGAGCGCCCGTTCTTCTGCGGATGAAGGAGGTTCGGGCGGTTCGCGAAGCGCAAGCGCGGCAGCGCGCAGCCTCAAGAAATAGACCGCCCCTTCTAGAGCACGCTTATCGTTTCTGCGGACGCGAGAGCACCTGAAGCACTACGGTGCTCAGGATGTCGGGAGTGTAGCTTCGAAAGCGGCTGTGGAGCGGAAATCCGTTGCCGAGAGCACGACGCGAGTCTTCATCGACGTGCGGTTTCCAAAACAGTAGCTCGTGCCCGCATTCAGAATACAAATCCGCGAATTCGCTCGCGCGGAGGCGGTTGTGATAGGCAAACTGGTTTCCGGCAAGTCGAACCCATTCGGCATCGGAGTATCGGAGAAAATTGATCGGCAGAATGGATCGATCGTGATGCGAAAAATGATCGGAAGTGTCAATGTGATGCAGAGTAACTCCGCCGGGGGCCAGCACCCGGTTCGCCTCCAGAAGAATACCGCGCAGCACCTCTCGCGGGATGTGTTCGAACACCGTGTAAGAAACCTGGATGTCGATGCTCTGATCGGGAAGGTCACTGTCTGCCGCGTCGGCGGGCGCTCGATATTCGATCTTTGCATGCCGCAATAGTTCGGCGCTCGTTGTCGAGGAACAGAGCACTTCCAGCCTTTCCCGCAAAAGACTCGTATCGACCGTTCCTCGAAGCCTGTCGATGACTCTATCCTTCTGCGCGCGAAAAGCATCGAGCGCGGCCATCAGCAACGATGGTTTCAAATAACGATGCGCGTCGAAGGTGATGACGGATGAAGCGCCGCACAAGTAAAGAGCCAGTGGCATGTTGACGCATCGGCCTGTTCCCACTTCCATGATTCGCGCGTCTACAACGGGCCGGCCGGCATCCTGGAGAATACGGACGAGCTGAGCGCAGGCCTCGAGCATCGGAAAAGGATCGGACCGATCTTGCACACTGCCGAATGCCTGCTGGAGAGAGTAGTAAGCGGACTCGCGGAGCAGCGGTATTCCCGCGCAGACGCGCTGGATACGCGCCTTGCACTTCCAGTTCATATCTTTTCAATGTCAGCACGAACCCAGCCATTCGGTCGATGAAGTCCAGGCGCGGGCAGATATGAGCGTTCGATGCTCTTCTGCGTACTCGAGTTCCGCAAATGCGGAATACACCGATCACCGGTCTAATCTCAAATCCGAAATTTCGAAATTTGGAATTGGACCGTCCAATTTGCGATTTCAAAATTTCGGATTTGAGATGGCCTTTTGTCCGATTTCACAATTTTTAGCGCAGGCTGATGCCGAGACTCCCGCCGCTTTGTGTAAACAGTTGCAGGTTGCCGGATGGAGGCTCGGCAGGAGTACCGCTAAAGGTGATGAACTGCGTCGTGTATCCGGCGCCATCGACAATCTGAGGGAATACCAGCGTTGAATGCGCAGGCGCGCTTTCATTGGTTGCACCAGTAGTCGTGAAGATGAAGTCGCCCCGTTCATTCCAGCGGCTGCGTACTCCGAGAACCGCGATATTCGCGTCCCCCGAGGAAATTCGGAGGACGCCTTTGAACGGCATCGGCAGCGATTCGAACCCCGGAATCTGATTCAGAAACACCGCGCGTTGCCCCGACGCGGGTATGACAAGTTGTCCCGAATGACCGGTTGAAGTTCCATCGAGCCGCGTGAGTTCAAAATTTACCGATGTATCGCTCGATCCGGCATTCTCCACGGCGACTGCCGTTTGAATGGCGTTTGAGGTATCGGCCTCGGCATAGAGCCGGAACGCACTACCGGCAGTTATCGAAGGTGTGCCCGCTTCGGAAACGGTGATCCCCGCATTGTGGTAGGAAAAGATGGCCGCCCCGACCGGAGCTGTACTGAAGCCAGCGGGCGTTGCTCGCGCAGATCCAACCTTCATTTCTGAGGAGGTGTTCCTGGTCGAGAAACGTTTTGAGCTGTGCGCCGGAATCGAATAGGCGACCTGGCTGACCACAGCCCCATCGATATTCATCGAGAGATTCGGTGCCGGCGCGCCGGCAGTCCCCTGCCCGTAGAAACTAAGCGTGCCGCTGATCGCTTGATCGGACGGATTCACAAGAACGAACTGAGTAGTCCATCCTCCGCCGTCGGCAAATTGGGGAAAATATACGGAACCTGATGGAAGCGCATCCGGGTCGGCGACCGGTAGCGTGGTTGCCAGAAATTCGGAGCGCTCGTTCAGAAATCCGCGGATTGCAATAGCCGCCACGGGTATGTTCGAACTGAACGTGAATGTTCCTTCGGTCCGCTGTGGCCCGTTGAACGGCGTTTCATTCAAGAACCGGGCGATCTGGCCGTGCGCGGGGATGGTCACGGTGCCGTTGCCGAAATCCGTTCCGTTGGTGTCTGTAAAGAAGAAGGAGACCGTCGCAGCGGAATCATTCGCATTGGAGACAGCCAAACCGGTGTTGGCTGAACCGGAAACCTCAGCATAGATCCGTCCTCGGCGCGCCGGCACGCCGGCCGGAACTCCCGCCTCCGCAACAAGTACTCCACTTTCTCGATAGCCGAAGATCGCAACACCGGACGGAACAGACTGCTGACCTGCAGCCGCAGTGATTTGGGCCGAGCCGACCTGCATTGATCGCCCGCCACCACTGGTCGTCAGGCTTTGGCCGCCAATCAAAGACTGTGTCGGTGTAGTGCCCGTTAAGGTACTTCCAAACGCGCGATTTCCTGACATCGAGTGAGTGGTGGCTGGCGTGCTCGTTGGCGCCGAGCTTCCCGTGCTCGCGGTGGACGTGTCACTGGATACTGTGGGGATGGCATTGGACGTCGTCATTACATCGAACGCGTCCAGTTGTGTCCAGTATCCCTGGGCACTCGCGTTCTTGCGGCCGGTGGGACCGATTCCAACTGTATGCGGGCCCAGCGTCAACCCGGATACCGTATAGGCTTTCGCCTGCCGTATTGCCGGCGATGCATAAAGATCAACCTGCGTGGCCGGATTGCCGTCGACGTAAATTTGGGCGATCCCGGACCACTCATCCGACATTGTGATGAAGGTTACGCTCGTTCCGGTGAACGATAGAGTCGCTCGCGCATTTGCATCCATGGACGCCTTCATTGTTCGCCCGCTATACATTCCCCCATTCGTGACTAAGGACCACGTACCGCTGTAGGTGATGGCCGCACTCGTCTCCTCGACACGCATGGTCGTGCTCGTACCGGTAGAGGTGCTTCCCCCGGACGTGCTTACCGTTGTTGAGCCGGATGATCCGGTTCCCGATGTTGATGTTCCGCTTCCCGATGTCGACGCTATGACGGTCAGCGCGCCCGAGCCACTGCTTGCCGCGTAACTCGTGTCACCGGCGAAGTTCGCCGCCACGGCAGTCGAGTAGTTTCCTGCATTGGTACCGCTCAGGCTCACGCCGCTCAGCGTCGCCACACCCGA
>Ga0134071_10000883_pt1 | contig 10537 bp, 7 predicted proteins | sample 15_taG_27_FD_94466 | JGI IMG/M metagenome (GOLD analysis project Ga0134071, IMG submission 94466) | Grasslands soil microbial communities from the Angelo Coastal Reserve, California, USA - 15_D_Rain_40cm_5_09082015 | ecosystem: Environmental > Terrestrial > Soil > Grasslands ...
GGCTGCGCCGTGACCCACACGCCCGGATGCGGCAGCGTCACGTTGAAGGCTTCGTTCACGCGCGGCGGCCGCGCCGTGTAGGCGGCGAGCGATTCGCGCCACTCGCGCGGCAGTTGAGCGGGAGAGCGCAGCGGCAGCGCGATCGCGTTGCCGACGCGCCCCAGCACGGTGTTCTCGACCACATCGGTGAGGGGCCGCCCCGAGGGGTCGGGCAGCTTCGCCAAGGCGGCGTGCCGGGCGGCGGGATCCCCCGCAGAGATGATGGCGGTCGAGTAGTACAGCAGGTTCGCTTCGATGTGTTCGAGCAGCCGGTTGCGGGCCGAGCCGGGGCTCGACTCGCCGCTGTCGGTGGTCAGCAACCGATCGAGCTCCGGTTGCAGCGCGCGGTCGAGCAGCGTGCGCCGGAAGATGTACCCGAAGCGGCGCACCACATCCGGCGTGGCCAGGTTGGGGAGCCGGAACGGCACGAAAATCACGGGGCGCACCCGCGGCGTCCGCACCACGACTTTGAAGCGCTCCAGCGGCTCGAAGAAGTGAAACGTCACGACCCGGTCCGGGCTGGTGTTGCGCACCGTCCGGATCGCCGCCTGCGACGGCGCCTCATGATTCGCGTCGACCACGCCGAGCGGCCGGCGCCGCAGCGCATTGCTCATCCGCTCGGTCCGGTCGCGGATCAGCTGCACGGTGTTGATCACCGCGGTGTCGACGGCGGGCTCGGAGAGCGTCAGCGGATCGAGCTGGAGGTCGGTGCCCAGCACCGTCACCAGGTCGCCCAGCATCGAGCTCCCCACCATGCGGGCGAGGATCTGCAGCGGGCGCTCGCGCGCCTCCGCCTCGCGGCGCCAGCGGCCGTCCAGCACGGCGAGGCGCGCCTCGTCGCCCGGAGTGAGCGACACGCTGTAGAGCAGCTCGCCCCACTGCACGCCGAGCGACTGCCAGGCCTGCTCGACTTCGACGAGCGCGCCATAGCGCAGCGGCGCCGTGACGTCGCTCGCGAGCGCGAAGAAGTCCGCCACGGGGTCCTGCGGCGCACCGCTCGGCTTGGGCGCCCGGTCGGCGAACATCACCAGGCGCTGGAAGTAGAGCACGTGCCCCGGCACGTCGTGCGGCTCGACGGGACGCGGCGGGTTGGTCGGAGCGGGGTCTCGCGCGGCGCCGCTCGTGCCCGCTCCGGTCTGCGGCAGCCAGGTCGGGGCCGCGAGATCGATCGGCCCTTCACCGAGCGTCGCGGTCGCCAGCTCGATCGGCTCTTCGTTCCGCAACCCTACCCGCAGCCGCAGCGTGACCACCTCGCGCCGCGGGATCGTCACCGTCCCGTCGGCCTCGCTCACCCAGTAGCCCGCGGGATTCCCGGACTTGTCGAGCACGGTCACGGGCACGCCCTGGGCGGGCTTGCCCGTGTCCTGGTGCACGATCCGGAACACCCAGACGTCTTTCTCGGTGCTGGCCATAAGAGGGGCACCAATATGCAATTACCGGGGTGAAACGAACAGCGACGGGGGCCACACTGCCCACGCCGGCGGGGCTAACTGCTTGTGCGATCGAGAATTGAGGATTAGCCTCGACCCGGGTCACCCACTCATATGGTGAGGCTCGCATGATGGCACTCGCAGTCGCCCGCGGCGCAGTGTGGCTCATTCCCGTGACGGTGGCGCTCGAGGCGTGCGGCGTGAGCGCGCCCCCTCCCCCGATTCAGATCCCGGTCCCCAGCACCGCGGCGGAGGCGCCCACCGGCTTCGACGACCTGAGCAACGGCGCGGCTGGTGACTCCACCCATCAAGCCGATCGCGAGGCGTTCGACGAGGTGGAAGAAATCGCGGATGGATTGGGACCGCTCTACAACGCGCAGGCCTGCCGCGAGTGCCACCAAAACCCCACCTCCGGCGGAGCGAGTCAGATCACCGAATTGCGGGTGGGGCATCTGGGACCGGATGGACGGTTCCGCGATGCGGACATCCCGATCGCGCGTGGCACGGTCACCATCTCCGGTCGCACGCTCGTCAACGATCGGGCCATCTGCCCGAACGCGGCGTTCCCGGATTCCGAGATTCAAGAACGGGTGCCCGACACGGAGACGATTCGCACGACGCGCGCGTCGCTCAACCTGCTGGGCGACGGGCTGGTGGAAGCCGTCGCCGACGAGACGCTGATCGAGATCGCGCGCGCGCAACGCCGGGCGACGCGCGGCACGATCCGCGGTCAGGCGCTCTATGTGCCGATCCTGGAGGCCCCGGGGGAAACGCGCATCGGGCGGTTCGGGTGGAAAGATCAGCACGCCAGCCTGCTGTCGTTCTCGGCGGATGCCTACCTGAATGAGATGGGCTTCACCACCCGCCTGTTCCCCGACGAAGTGACCACGCTGTGCAATACGGCATCCGAGCCGAACGATACGACGCACGCGGACGGGCTCGCCGATTTCGAGCGGTTCGCCCGCTTCGTGCGGGCCACCAAGGCGCCCGCCCGCGATACGGTGCTGGCCGCGACCCCCGCGGCGCGCCGCGGGTCGGAATTGTTCGACGCAATCGGCTGCGCCACGTGTCACGTTCGCACCCTGGTCACGGCCGCCGCCGGGACGGCGATCAACGGCGGAACCGACACAATCCCGCCGGCGCTCGGTGAGAAGGCATTCCACCCCTTCGGCGATTTTCTGTTGCACAACGTCGGCACGGGCGACGGGATCGTCATGGCGATGCCGGAGCACTACGGGCCCGCCGTATACAAGACCGTGTGGAAGGAGTTTTCGATCGACAGCGTCGGCCGCACGCGAAACAAGGTGCGGACCGCGCCGTTATGGGGCGTGCGCCTGCGCCCGCGGCTGATGCATGACGCGGCGTCGCTGACGCTGCGCGACGCCATCGTGCGGCATCGGGGCGAAGCCAGCGACGTGTCCAACCGTTTTGGTAGGCTGACTCTGAGCGATCAGGAAGCCATCATCGAGTTTCTGAAGTCATTGTGACGGCACGCTCGGCATCACTTGCCGTGACCCGTCCCCACACGGATGCTCCGGTCGAGTATTCCCGGGCTGAGAGCCCGGGCTCGGCGCGAATGTGTGCCCTGTAAGGGCGCGCCCGGGCCGAGCGCGCCCTCTCAGGGCGCGACTAACACGGAGGCCGACTGTGAGCGGACCGTCCGAGCAACCCCTGCCCGGAGCGCCAGTCTGGCGATGGCAGTAGCGGCGGTCGGACTCGAACCGACGACCCGCGGATTATGATGCCGAGCCGGGCTCGCCCCGGCTCAGTTCCCCTCAATCTAGCTCGGCACCGCTCGGGCGCTTCCCGTTCAAGCGGTGCGGAGCCGTTCCCGCCCACACAAGCCGTTTCGAGCGCGAGTCCCACTGTCCGTCCCACTCTCGCGGCAGACTCCTTCGCTCACAAACCTGCTCAGCCCGCGCCTCGGCTTCTCAAGACTGGCGATCCGCGCCTCGAGCAATGGCGGGAGCATCTGCCGCCCCGGAGACGATCGTGAGCGCTACGGGGTCGCCGCCAGGACCAGCGGGACTCTCGCTCCCGCAGGTGGCGGGCAACACCGCGCCGAGGGCGGCGCCCGGGAGCGCGAGGACTGGGGTCATCGGATGAGCGTGTGTCATTCGGCGGCTATCGGCTGCCACGCAGGATGACGCCGCTGCCGACTGCGAACGCATCGCCGCCGGGCCTTCCCCAAATCCCGAACAGACGCTCGTTGGTTCCACCGGTTTGTAGAATCCACTGTGTGCCCTTACGGCGCACGATAATGCCCCAGCTGCCGACGGCGTAGACGTCCGTGGGGGAGCCGGCCCACACATCCCAAAGGGTGGTCCCAAACCCGAAGTCTTGCGACACGGTATCGGCGGTCCAGGCCGTGCCGTTGTAGTGCAGCGCGGCGGCGATTCCGAGGTCGCGGCTCTGGGGTGTTGTGTAAGAAGGATCCACGCCGACGGCGTACACGTCCGTGGCGGAGGTTCCCGAAACATTCGTGAGGTCCACCACGATTGGGCTTGTCTGAGGGCTCCAGCTCCGCCCGTCGTAGTGAAGGATTGTGCCGCTCCGGCCGACAGCGAACACGTCCCTCGTCGAGCTGCCCCACCACCCGTCAGGTCCTGGGTTGTTCCGCTGGCTTGGACGCTCCAACTTGAGCCGTCGTAGTGAACGATCACGCCGGCAAGGCCCACCGCAAATACGTCGCGCGCGGAGCTGCCCCAGACTTCTCGGAGGTCCACGGTCGTCCCGCTGGGCTGAGAACTCCAGGTCGAGCCGTCGAAGTGCAGGATGGTGCCGCTCTGGCCGACGACAAAGACATCGGCCGCGGAGCTACCCCACACGCCAAAGAGGCTCTGGGTCACCGCAGTGGTAACCGGGCTCCAGCGCGTCCCGTCATAGTGCAACCCGGTCCCCCCCGACCCAAACGCATATACGTCAGTGCCGGAGGTCCCCCACACACGGTACAACTGGGTCCAGATGTGCTCTGTCCAATTGGATCCGTCCGTAGTGCAGGATGAAGGCCTCGGCGTCGTAGAAGCCGGCGTAGCTGGTGATACTAGTGCCAACGACGATCACGTCGCTGCCGGATTGCCCCCACACCCCAGAGTAGAATTCGTCGTCTCGTCCTCCCAGTCGGGACGTGCTCCAGCGAGTTCCATCGTAATGCATGATGATTGCAGGTGAGAATGCGAAGGGTCTCGATCCTCCGACCGCGAAGACGTCGCTGGCGGAGCTCCCCCAAATCCCGTCGATGGCGGTGAGATCCCCCGCGACGGTTTGCTGTACAGTCCACCCCGAGCCGTCGTAGTGGAGAATGGTATTGCTCGCGCCGACCGCGAATACATCGGTGGGGGAGCTGCCCCAGACTCCTAGGAGGTCTACGGTCGTCCCGCTGGGCTGAGAACTCCACGTCGAGCCGTCGAAGTGCAGGATGGTGCCGCTCTGGCCGACGACAAAGACATCGGCCGCGGAGCTACCCCACACGCCGAAGAGGCTCTGGGTCGCCGCAGTGGTAACCGGGCTCCAGCGCATCCCGTTATAGTGCAACCCAGTCCCCCCCGACCCAAACGCATATACGTCTGTGCCGGAGGACCCCCAGACGCCGTTCAGGAGGGAATCCGTGCCGCTGTTCTGTGGAGTCCAGGCCGTGCCGTCGTAGTGCAGGATGGTCCCGTGCGCTCCAACGGCGAAGACGTCGGTCGCTGAGGTCCCCCAAACGCCATGCAAGTACGCCGTGGAGGACAGAGCGACCTGGGTGCTCCAGAGGCTGCCGTCGAAGTGCACAATCGTTGAACCGACCGCGAATATGTCAACCGACGACCTGCCCCAAACAGCGTAAAGCTCGTGCGGTCGTGGTGTGTTGCGCTGGGTGGTCCAGGTGAGGTCTTTCGAATACGTCGTATCGCCAGGACCGGCGGCAGTCTCACCCCCGCAGGTGGCGAGTAATACGGTGGCAAGCGCGGCGCCTGGCAGCGCGAGCAGCGTGGTCGTCGCGTCGGTGACTCTCATGCCGAACCGCCGGAACCCGGATACTGAACCCAATATGTTTCTGCCAGCCATCGTGTCGCTAGTCGGGCTCCCTTACGCAATTGTCCACAGAAAACCAACCACAGTCGGATGTCGCACACAGCCCTTGGCGAGGTGGTCATAAGCACTAAGCCCCCGATTTCTCAGGGGCTTGTCCAAGTAGCGGCGGTCGGACTCGAACCGACGACCCGCGGATTATGATTCCGCTGCTCTAACCAGCTGAGCTACGCCGCCTTGAATGCCGGAACAGAACTTAGCGGAGCCTCGGCCGGGACGGGAGTGGCCGCGCTTTGGTCGCGCCCTCGAGCGCGCGCCACAAATACCAGCTAGCCACCGTGCGATACGGCTTCCACCGCTCACCGCGTCGTTCCAGCTCCGCGCGCGCCGGCAGCCCGCGTTCCTTGAACGCGATCGCGAAGCCCTTGCGGACGCCGTAGTCGTCTGCGGGCAGCACGTCGGGGCGGCCGAGGCGGAAAATCAGAAACATCTCCGCAGTCCACGGGCCGATACCGCGCACCACGGTGAGGCGTTCGACAATCACCTCGTCTTCCATGCGACGCGCCTCGGCGAGCGTGGGGATCTCGCCGTCGGCCACCCTCCGCGCGAGGTCGCGCAACGAGAGGAGCTTCGCACGCGACAGCCCGGCGCCCCGAAGCTGCACGTCCGAGACGCGCCGCATCTGCTCGGCGGTGGGGCCAGCCGGCGCGCGCGGAAACAGCGCGCACACGCGCGCGAAGATCGTAGCCGCGGCCTTGCCGCTGAGCTGCTGGTAGACGATGGCCTCCGCCAGCGCGGCGAAGCTGCTCGGAGCACGCTTGAGCTGCAAGCGGAACGGCCCAACGGCGTCGATCACGCGCGCGAGCACCGGGTCGGACGCGCGCACGTGCTCGACCGCTACACGAGGATCGAAGCTGTACGCGCCGTCGTTCGCCAGTGCGGTGGCCATCGGCAGCTACTCCGCGCCCAGCCGTTTGATGAGCTGTACCTGGCCCGCGTGGTAGACGGCGTGGCAGGTGATGCCGAGGACCAGGTCGAAACGCACGGCGTCGGTGAGTGACGATTGCGCTCGGCCGTCGCGGATGTCGGCGATGACAGTGGCTAATCGCCCCTGCTCCGCCTCCACCACGGCCCGGATCTCGGGCCAGGTCAGCTTGGACTGATCGGGCAGTGCGAACCAGTCGTCACCTTCGAGCACGAAGGGCTCCGCTGGTGTACCAGAGAGTTGTCCTCGCACGGAGCGGGTGTAGTAGGCGTGATGCAGCGCAAGCTCGGCGATGTTGTGACGCCCGGGCGCCGGCCGCCAGAACGCGAGCTGCGGCGAAACGTCGGCGAGCGCTGCCCTCAGGTCGGCACCGTGCCAGGCCCCCGGTCCGTATCCTTCCTCGACAACCCGCGCGAGCACGCTCGGATCCAGCCCGGCCGGAATCGCTGTCTTGGCTTTCATCGCAACGCTCATGCTGCCCTCCCGCGTGAGTGGCGCAACCGGGGATTGCCTTTGTGTCCCCCGGGCTTTCAAGTTGAGAGCATCATACGTAGTCACAGGAGCGAAGTCTTGGCAAAAATTGCGCTCGAGGTGGAGCGGGCGGTGGCGCAGCGCGCTCTGACCGGTGACCGGGGGCGCGTCACAGGGCGCGTGCTGGCTCGCGGCGAGGGCTGGACCGTCGAGGATGTGATCTGCACGTCCGGTCCCCAGGACCGACCGTTCGAAGAGCAGCACGCGCACGTCTCGATCGGCATCGTCGCGGCGGGGACCTTTCAATACCGCTCCGCGGCGGGTCGCGAGCTGATGACGCCAGGCTCGTTGCTGTTGGGCAACGCCGGTCAGTGTTTCGAGTGTGGGCATGAGCATGGTTCGGGGGACCGCTGCCTCGCGTTTCGGTACACCCCGGACTATTTCGAGCGCCTCGCGGCGGATGCGGGAGCCTCCGGCGCCGCGCCGGCGTTCCGGCTGCCTCGCTTGGCGCCGTTACGAGAGTTGGCGCCGCTCGTCGCACAGGCGTGCGCCGGTCTGGCCGGATCCGTTGCAGTGGCGTGGGAGGAAGTGAGCGTCCACCTGGCGGCCCAGGTGGTGCAGCTGGTGAGCGCACTCCGCGCCAGCGGGAGCGGTGCGCCAGGCAACGCGGTGGCGCGCGTGACGCGAATGGTGCGGGCGATTGAACGTCGTCCCAGCGCGCGACTCAGCCTGGGAAGCCTGGCGCGTGAGGCGGGTCTGAGCCCGTACCACTTCCTCCGCACGTTCCAGCGCGTGACGGGCGTGACCCCGCATCAGTTCGTGCTCCGGGCGCGCCTGCGTGAGGCCGCGCTGCGGCTGGCGGCAGAACGGGCGAAGATCATCGACATCGCTCTCGAGTGCGGCTTCGGCGACGTGTCGAACTTCAACCGCAGCTTCCGCGGCGAGTTCGGCGTCAGCCCGCGGGCCTATCGTCTGCGAACGGGGCCGGGGTGGCAACGACAACGTCGCAGTACCGCCCCGAATCCTTGACGAAGGCTTAAGATTGATCACCATGGCCTTGCAGCTGGCGTTGGGCGCCCGACACATCCGTTGCTTGCCTGCCACAGGGGGGGTGGCACGGCTGGCTTGGTCTTCGGGCGGCGAGCCCCTGCCGAGCGGCCGACGCGGTGCGGCGCTTGCATGCCGCGCTAGGGAAGCCATGAGGACCCTCCCGCTCGCGGCGCTCGTCGGGGTGCCCCGATGAAGTGCCCGCGCTGCTCGCTGTTCGACATCCCAGAAGGCGCGCCGGGCTGTGCAGTGTGCGGCTACCAGCTGCCCGGGGCCGAAGCTAAACAGGCCCCGCCGGCTGTCCTCACGGAGCTGGACGCGCGCCGTGAGCTGACGCGCGAATTCCGCATCGAGGCGCTGCTCCAGCCTGGCGACCAAGGCTCCACAATCGTCTACCTGGCCTATGACCCGCGCCAGGACCGGCAGGTGGAGGTGAAGGTCGCGCCACGCCAGCCGCTGCGGGACGCGGGAGCGGAAGACCGATTCCGGCGCGCGGCGGAAGCGGCCGCGGCACTCGATCATCCCCACATCTTGCCGATCTACCGGTGCGGGGCCACGGCGAACTTCCTCTGGTTCTCCACCAAGCAGTTCCAGGGTCGCTCCGTCGCGGAGCTAGTCCGCACCAACGGACCGATGGACCTCGCCGACTGCCTGCGGATCCTCGAGCAGGTCGCGAGCGCGCTGGACTACGCACACCGGCGGGGCGTGTTCCACGGGGCGCTCTCGTCCGGCAACGTGATGCTCGACGCGAACGAGTGGGCCCTGGTGGGCGATTTCGCCGTCGCCGAAGTGGTGGCGACCGGTCGCACCGCGGCCGAAGTCTTCAACGCCCGCGGCCCGACGCCCACCGCGGACCAATACGCGTTGGCGGCGCTGGCGTACGAATGCTTGAGCGCCAGGCCGCCCGGGAACGAACCGATCCCCGACCTGAGCGGCGTCCGCCCGGAGATTCCCGCACACGTCTCCGAGGCGCTGCGGCGCGCACTGAGCAGCCGCCCCACCGAGCGGTTCCCGACGGTGCTCGACTTCGTCGGCGCGATCGGCGGGACGTCGCCGGGGGCGGGGCAGCGCGCCGCCCTGTTCTCGCTCAACCCGCGCCGGGGACCCGGCTCGCCGATCGTCATCATGGACGACGAGCCCGAGCCGCGCCGCGTGGGGCGCCGCCTCGCCGCCGCTGCCGGCATCGTGCTCGCGCTCGGCGCGGGCGGTGTGTGGCTCAGCCTGTCGACGCTCCCCGCCGCGCCGCCGCTCCAGCGCCGCCTAGGGGTGGGACGCCCGCCCGCGACCACGGCGGTCCCGATCCCGCCCACGTCGGGCCCTCCCTCGACGGCGCCGCCCGACAGCGCACCGCGCGACAGCCAGCCGGCGTCGGTGACTCCAAGTCTGCCGGCCCCTCGTCCCCTGCCTCCGGCGACCAAGCGGGTGACTGCCCCGCGCGTGACGCGCACCGCGCCCCAACCGCCGGCGGTCAAGAAGTCCGCACCGCCGCCCGCCGTGGCGCATCGCATGGAGCTCGGCCGCTTGTCCGTCAACGCGTTGCCCTGGGGCAACGTGTACGTCGACGGACAGCTACTCGGGACCGTTCCGCTGAGGGACCTGCCCGTCTGGCCCGGGACGCACTTGCTGCGCGTGGAGCGTGAGGGCTTCCAGCCGTACGAGCGCACCTTCGAGATCGCGTCGGGCCAGCGGCTAGCGATCACCGACATCGTGTTGCGAGAGCTCGCCCCATGATTCGCCGCCTGGTCACGACGCTCGTGGTCGCTGTGCTCGCGCTCGTGACCCGGGGCCCCACGGTCGCGGCCCAGTCCGCCACCGACCTGCTCACCACCGGAATGCGCTCGTACCAGAACCTCGACTACGAGGCGGCAGCAGCGACGCTGCGAAAAGGCCTGCTGCGCGCGACGAGCGACACCTTCTCCACCCCCGAGCGGCTCCAGGCGCTGACGTATCTCGGCGCCACCGAGCTGTTTCGGCGCCGCCGCGACTCTGCCGTAGCCGCGTTCCGGCAGATCGCAGTCACCGATCCGACCTACCGCCCGAGCGCGATCATCTTCCCGCCGCAGGTGACCAGCTTGTTCCAGGAAGTGCGCCAGGGAACGAGGACGGTCTTCATCCGGGTCCCGCCCGAGACCGAGTTTCGGGCCCGCGCCGAGCGCCTCACCGCCAGGCTGGTGGCGAGCACGCCGCACGACATCGCCGTCGCAGTCACCCGCGACGACGGGGCCGTCGTGAATTCACTCTATAGCGGACCGATTGACGACAGCCTCGCGGTGACATGGGACGGCACGGAGCGGGGAGAGGCGGTGAAGAGCGGCCACTACCTGCTGCGGGTCACCTCACAGGCGGCAGCCAGCGCGCGCCAGCTGGTCCGCCAGCTCCCGCTCGAGATCGAGCGGGCGCGGCCGGACACGCAAGCGTGGCCGTCGCTCGCCGATGCGACGTCGCCGGGAGTGCGTTCCGGGCCGGCGGTGCGCTCGCTCGCGGGAGGCCTGGCGGCGGCGGTCGCCGTGGTCGTGCTGCCGTCGATCGTCGCCCACGACGCCGACGGCATCAA
>Ga0134071_10000888_pt1 | contig 10514 bp, 10 predicted proteins | sample 15_taG_27_FD_94466 | JGI IMG/M metagenome (GOLD analysis project Ga0134071, IMG submission 94466) | Grasslands soil microbial communities from the Angelo Coastal Reserve, California, USA - 15_D_Rain_40cm_5_09082015 | ecosystem: Environmental > Terrestrial > Soil > Grasslands ...
ACCTCGACAGCGTTCATGACGATCAGACCCTCGATCCGCAGTTCAAGAGCCTGCTCCGGCATCACTGGATGGAAGAGGCACAACACGCCAAGCTGGACACCCTGATGATCGAAGCTATATGCGACGGTTTTAGCACAGCGGAGATCGAACAGGGTATCGCCGATTATGCCGCGCTTGGCGGAATGCTGGACGGCGGATTTCGTCAGCAGGTCGAATTCGACCTGCAGTCATTCCAACGCGCCGCCGGACGCGTGTTCAACCGTGCGGAACAGGATCGATTCCGCTCGATTCAGACACAAGCGATTCGCTGGACCTTTCTCGGTTCCGGTATGACACACCCGAATTTTCTGGAGACTGTCGGCGACCTCAGCCCCGCCGCACGCGGGCAAATTGTGCAAATGACGCCGGCATTTTGCTGATTCAACGACGATTTTTTAACAGGAGACAACAATGAAGACTGAAACTATCTTTCGCGCAAACGGCCTGGATCTGGAATCCCTCGGACAACTTATTGAAGATGTTCGCTCAGGAAGGCGCGTATCGCCTTCATGAAGCGTGGAAACTCCGCCTCGTGGTCCAGAAGCAAGTGATTGTTGCTCTCCAGAGTCACGAGGCGGGCATTGGGGATACCATGGGCCAACTCCAGCCCCCTTTGGTACGCAACTCGTCCGTCGTTACGGCTGTGAAGGACAAGCGTGGGCACCTGGACCATCGAAAGCCGGTCACGGATATCCACTTTGCTCAGCCCCTCCTGGAGGCGCACTGCATTTTGAGGAGAGGTGGAAACACGCATGAGCTCGTTCATCCACCGGACCTGCTCCGGAGTGCCGTCAGGAATGAAACTCGAAGTGAACACCTGGCGGAACGCAGGATTGTCCTGGCCCCATCCATGTAGAGTCAAAATTTGCAAAGCCTCACGGCGGGCGATCTCCGCCAGATCCGCCCCGATTCGCCTGCCCGCGGCATATCCTCCGTGCAGGATCAGGTGGGTTACGCGGCCGGGGTTTCTCAGCACGTATTCGATGGAGATGGCGCAGCCCTGAGAGATTCCCAGAAGGGGGAACCGTTCGACTCCAGCGGCTTCGACCACCGATTCCAGATCGCGAACAAATGCGTCGAACGACATATCCTCGACATCCCAATCCGAGAGCCCATTACCGCGCGCATCATAGCGGATGAGACGGTGATCGCATGCCAATCCCCGGAACACGTGGTGCCAAACCGGACTGTCCCAGTCGTATTCGAGATGATTGAGCCAGTTCGCGGTCTTGATCAAAGGAGGTCCGTCACCGACCGACGCGTATGCAATCCGTACCTTGTCGCTCGTGGTGCAGAAACGTATTTCCTGTTCGAATCGTGCCTCGGGCTCCTGCTTTACAGCACTCGGCTCGGACGTGAAACGCTGGGTAGACAGAGCTTCCGTCAGCGCCTGCAGGTCCTGTGTGCCCGAATCGCTGAGTTCACTCATGCTGATTTCATGTTGGCGCTGGGCTTCCTCGCGATGACCGGCACTCGATAAGACCCGTATCAACATGGCATGAGCTGAAACGGAATAGGGATCGGCATCGATGAGGTCTCGCGCATGTTGTACAACCTCCGGGCGGCCCTCGGCTTGGAGCCTGTTCACCAGAACATGCAGAAGCGATGCACGCGTCCGTCTTACGGTCTCCCTCTCTGTCAAAAGCCAACCTTCGAAGTCCTGATGGTCCGGTATAGTGAGGCCTTCGAGGAGTTCGCCCCGAAATTGGGCGGCCAGGTCGAGCAGACGTTGTGTAGAGAGCGTATTGGCGCCTCCCGCAAGCTCCCTTCGAATTTCCAGGAAGTCGACGTTGGCTCCCTTGGGATCAAAGAATACATACTCCCGATCGGCGATGATTCGCTCGTAGCCGGGTTCTTCGACAAGCGAACGCAACCTGCTCAGGGACCACCGCAGCGAAGCCCGGGGATCATCGGGCAAATCCCAAAACAAGTCGCAGAGCCGCTCGCGGCGGTGACGCCGGCCGCTAAGAATCAGATAGGCCAATAGGGCACGTGTCTTGCGGGATTTGGGAAGGTCTTGTTCGGTTTTCCCTTTCAGAACCTGAAACTCTCCCAAGACTCGAATCGCCAGCGTCTGATTCACAAGCGGGCGTTTTGGTCGTGGGCGAAACATCTCGTTGTCATCGGCCGCTCTAGCCATTGCCTTTTTTCCGGTAGCCCATAAATGTACGCGTTTACCAAAATGAGATTCATTTTACTAGATGGCATCCGAGTGTTGTATTCGGTGCTCCGTGGCGCTTTTCTGGATATTTCGATAGAGTAAGTGTCTGGAGGACGGAGATGAAATACGTTCGATTCATGCTTTTAATCGGAATCACGGTGGGCTTGCTTCTCTCTTGCGGCTACGCGCAGCAGAACAAAAACAGCACGGCTGGCGCAAAGAAAGAGCACACGTTTCGTGGAAAGGTCGAGAAGATCGACATGAACGCGAAGACATTCACGGTGAATGGTCAGAAGGTTGAGGGCTGGATGGAAGCCATGACCATGGTATACGTACCCGATAAAGAGGACGTCTTGAAGCGGGTGAAGGTCGGCGACGAAATTACGGCGAAAGTGTATGACGGCGACTTCCGGACCTTGCATGATGTACAGGTCGCGCCTGCAAAGACGGATGGCAAAGCCGCGCCCGCAAAGAAGTAGTCATGCTGGATGCGCTGACCTCATGTTTGCAACAAGGGCCGGCGCCCGCCCCCATCGAGTTGCTGCTATCGAAGCTCCGAGCGAGAACAGTTCGGGTCAACCAACCCGAGTTTCACGGGTTCGTTGGATCATGTCAGTGCGATAGGCGCTACACCCAACTGTTCACCCACTAAGCGGCCGACCAGTTGGTTCAGCGTTTCGCCGGTGGATGGAAGGACGAAGGCCGAGCCCGACCAGTCGAGCTTGAAGCTTGTGGATTGTGCGGAGATCCAAATCTGCCGAGTCGGTGCCTGAGGGCTGATCACGATCTTGCCTGGGTTGGGTTCTTCAACCGCTATGGAAAGCACGCCGTTCTGAAACAGAATCTCCGCATCGTAACTTTCCGCGACAACATCGAGCGCGCGGTTGAGACGATCGAGTGCGGTATCGCGATGAGTCCGAAATTCGGCTTCAGTCAGCCCCATGGTCTGTATTATAGGCGTGAATAGAAAAGTTCCGATGAACCCATTCGAACTCACGAGGCAGCTGATGGCGATTCCCTCGGTTACCGGAACCGAGCGCGCGCTGGGAGAATTTCTTCTGGCGCATCTGGCGTCGTTGAACTATCGCGTGGAACGGCAGAATGTGGCGGGTGACCGTTTCAATGTGCTGGCGTTCGCGGGTGATCCGCGTGTCTTATTCTGCACGCATATCGACACGGTTCCTCCTCCGATACCGATACGCGAAGACGACGATTTCCTCTACGGCCGGGGGGCGTGCGATACGAAGGGGATCATCGCCGCAATGATCGAGGCGGGCGATCGGCTCCGGGGCACGGGGACCGTCAATTTCGGCTATTTGTTTGTAGTGGGTGAAGAGACCGACAGCATCGGTGCGAAAACGGCGAATATGCTCAAGTGGAACACCGAATTCGTCATTGTCGGTGAACCCACTCAAAACCAACTTGCCCGCGCCCAAAAGGGCACGTTGATGGTCAACCTGCGGGTTACCGGGCGTGCCTCCCACTCGGGCTATCCGGAATTCGGCGTATCCGCGATTCGGAATTTGTTCTCCGTATTGAAGGATTGCGAAGCGGCGGATTGGGGCGAGGATCCGGTGTTCGGCAAGGGCACATTCAACACGGGTGTGTTTCACGGAGGTGAAGCACCTAATGTCATACCAGCCGAAGCCACCGCATCCATCATGGTGCGGACTGTCGAACCCCGCGGGCAGGTTGAAGAGAAGATGCAGCGGCTTGTAGGAAACCGAGCTACTATGGAGATCATTGGCGCTTCGGATCCCCAGATCACGCACGTTGTCGAAGGCTTTCCGATCACCGTCGTCTCATTCGGCAGTGACGTGCCGCATCTCGGAAATCTGGGTAAGAGGCTGCTGATCGGTCCGGGTTCAATTCTGGACGCGCATACGCCTGGTGAAAGGATCAGGAAAAGTGAACTGATCGAGGGCGCGGGTCTTTACGAACGGCTTGTGAGAAAACTTCTCCTATGAAGATTGCTCTGATCGGCTTCGGCAAAATGGGACGGGAGATTGATTCCGTCGCGCGCGAACAAGGAGAAGTTATTGCGCGGATTTTTGAGTGGGACCGCACGGTGACGCCGGAAGCTCTGGCAGACGTCGATATTTGCATTGAATTTTCGACGCCGGACGCGGTCCTGCAAAATATCCGTACTGCGATTGAGGCGCGCCGCGATATCGTTGTCGGGACAACCGGCTGGTATCACCATCTGTCGGAAATCAAAGGTGCCGTGAAGGAATCCGGGCTCTTATACTCCTCGAATTTTTCGCTGGGTATGAATATCTTTTTCCGGATTGTGAAGCAGGCTGCCGTTCTCATGGACAAGGTCGCAGACTATGATCCGTACGTCCACGAAGTACATCATCGTCAGAAAGCGGACAGCCCTAGCGGGACAGCGCTTTCTCTGGCACATATATTGACTGGAACTATCGCTCGCAAAAGCGAGATTCTGACGAAGCCGCCCGATGGAAAGATTGATCCCGACATGCTCCACGTCTCCTCCACTCGGGCAGGTTTCTTTGCCGGTACGCATATTGTAGGTTTTGATTCGGAAGCGGATCTGATCGAGCTGCAGCATACTGCGAAAAGCCGCCGAGGTTTTGCCTTGGGAGCATTAGCGGCGGCACGGTGGCTGCGGGGACGGAAGGGCGTCTACACAATGGACGATGTGGATTTGTGAGCCCGCGCTGAGAATTTCAGGAGACACCATATGACGAAGAAGCGATTTCAGGGCACAGGCACTGCGATGATTACGCCGTTCAAGCCGGATGGCTCTGTGGACGAGAAGACGCTACGGCGGTTTGTCGATTTCCAGGTCGGTGGCGGCATCGACATGCTGTTGCCGTGTGGCACCACCGGCGAAGGTGCAACACTCGACGCGGATGAAACAGATCGCGTCGTTCAGATCGTCATCGAACAGGCGCAGCGCCGCGTGCCGGTTATCGTCGGAGCCGGAAGCAATTCGACAGCGAAAGCGGTTCATGCGACGAAACGGGCAAAGAAGTTGGGCGCCGACGGCGTGCTGTCGGTGGGTCCGTATTACAACAAGCCGACGCAACAGGGGTATTACGAGCACTTCAAAGCCATTGCCGAAGCTGAAGATATTCCCGTCATCGTCTACAACGTGCCCGGGCGGACGAGTGGAAATATCGAAGCAAAAACCATCCTTCGCCTTGCGGAAATTCGGAATATTGTCGCCGTCAAGGAGGCTTCGGGAAATCTCGGCCAGATCATGGATGTCATCCGCGATGCTCCGGGCCATTTTCGCGTTCTCTCGGGAGACGATGCGTTGGCGCTGCCGGTTGTGCTGCTGGGAGGAGATGGCGTCATCTCGGTTGTTTCCAACGAAGCTCCAGCCATGATGAGTGCATTGATCAACGCTGCTCTGGAATCGGATATCGGACGCTCGCGGGAGCTCCACTACAAACTTCTGCCCCTGATGAATGCGAACTTCATCGAATCGAATCCCATTCCGGTAAAGGCCGCTCTAGCGATGATGGGAATGATTGAAGAGACATACCGGCTGCCGCTGGTCAGGATGGGCGAACCGAATCGGGAAAAGTTGGCCAGGATCGTCGAGGCACTGGGACTCCTGCAGACTGTCCAATATGAATCTAGCAGACGAGATTGAGGGGCTCTTGAGCCGGTCCCCGGAGGAAGCACGTCGCGACGGGCTCGCCGTCATTCAGCAACTGCGTGCGGGTCTCAATCGCGGAGAGTTTCGCGCCGCTGAAAAGACACAGCGCGGTTGGAAAACTCATGTCTGGGTCAAGCGCGGTATCCTGCTGGCCTTCAAAATTGGCGTTGTGGAAGACCGTTCGGTTCCTGCCGAATTCCATTTCTTTGATAAAGACACGCTCCCTGCTAAAGGATTGGCTTCCGGTGATGGAGTTCGGGTTGTGCCAGGTGGATCGACGATTCGTGATGGCGCTTACGTCGCGCGGAATGTCATCTGTATGCCTCCAATGTTCATTAACATCGGGGCGTACGTGGATGAAGGCTCAATGGTGGATTCGCATGCTCTGGTTGGCTCGTGTGCTCAAATTGGAAAGCGCGTGCATTTGTCCGCCGCGGCGCAGATCGGAGGCGTGCTTGAACCGCCCGGTGCGTTGCCGGTCATTGTCGAGGATGAAGCTTTCATTGGCGGCAATTGCGGTGTCTATGAAGGTGTACTTGTGCAGTCGCGGGCGGTACTCGCTCCCGGCGTGATCCTGACCGGTGGAACGGCTGTCTATGATCTGGTACGGAACCAGATTTATCGAAAAACCCCCGAAGTTCCCCTGACCATTCCTTCCGGTGCCGTTGTCGTTCCGGGTTCACGCCCGGTAGCCGGCGAGTTTGCAGTTAAACACAGCCTTTCATTGTATGCGCCTGTAATCGTGAAGTATCGCGACGAGAAAACGGACGCTTCAACGATGCTCGAAGAGGCACTGCGTTAAGAAAGCCCAGGCATTTCCCCCTGCTCGGAAAGGAGGGGAATGGAACTTGGGTACCTCTGTGCCACCGGGAATGTACCGTTCGGGCCCCTCATGCAAGCAACGATGGGCAGAAGATAGGAAACGTCATAACAATCCAAGCCGAGCGGAATGGAAGGCGAACTGCAAAACGATGCGCAGGAGGATTGAATAGCGATTGAACAGTTGTTTCCTAGAACAGATCGATAGGCCGGCTCACTAAAACAGGCGCAGTCTTATTTGCAAAGCCCGCCTTCTCCGATTCCAGTCAGAGGGTGTAAATCTTCACCCGAACCCCTTTACCGGCGTCTGGAGACCGGCCTCCTACCTTAGGCCCGGAGCTTGATCGGTCGTTAATTTTGACACCAGAACTTTATCGACTCTCTTGCCGTCCATGTCGACCACTTCGAAACGATGGCCTTCTGCCTCGAAAACGTCTCCTGTCACTGGCACACGGCCGACTTGCAGCATGACCAATCCGCCGAGGGTTTGATATCTCCCCGATTCTTCGTCAGGTAGCTTCGGAATGTTCAAGACTTCCTTCAGGTCATCAATTTGAAGTTTTCCGTCGATCAGCCATGAACCGTCCGGCCTTTGGACCACCTGTTTTTCTTCTGGCATATCGACCGAGGCTACCTCTCCGACCAGATCCTCCAGGATGTCATTCAGAGTCACCAATCCTTCAACTCCACCGTACTCGTCGACGACCAGCGCCATGTGTGTCCGGGATCGTTTGAACATCTCCAGAAGTTTTAATGCGGCCAGTCCCTCCGGTACAAACAGCGGCGGCCGTAAAGTTGCTTTGAGATCAATTTTCGCGCCTGCGAGACAGCGCGTGAGCAAGTCTTTCGCTTGAACGATTCCAATGACGTTATCCAAGGAGCCTTGCGCTACCGGAAAGCGCGAGTAGAGCGATGTGGCTAGCTTTCGCTGGTTCTCGGGAAATGGATCATCGATGTCGAGCCATACGACGTCGCGTCGAGGTCTCATCAGGGCGCTGACGGCGCGATCTCCCAATTTGAAAATGCTTTTCACAATGTCATGTTCGGCCTCTTCAAAGACTCCCGCCTCTGTCCCTTGTTCCATCATGACCTTGATTTCTTCCTCGGTGACGGGCGGCTCCTCCGAGGGCCGCAATCGCAGAAGGCCCACCAGGAGGCGAGTCGACCCGCTGATGAATGCGACGATGGGCGAGCATAACCTGGATACAAAGTCCATCAAGCCCGCGGTCGCCGATGCGATCCGCTCCGGGTTAAACAATGCCAATCGCTTGGGGAGCAGCTCACCGACCACAAGGGAAACATACGTAATCGCTACAACGACGATGCCAAAGGCGAGACCCTCACGGTAGGGCGCCAGCCACTCAACCGTTTCAAATTGTCCGGATAGTTGCTCGGTTAAGGTTCTTTCACCGAACGCGCCAGCCAAAATGGCGATCAGGGTGATTCCGATCTGGGTGGTTGCGAGAAAACGATCAGGATTGGTTGCCAGATCCAAGGCGATCTGGCCGCCGCGGCTGCCTTCGTTGGCCAGTTGCTGGAGTCGAGGTTTGCGCGATGAGACGACGGCCATTTCCGCCATCACAAAAATGCCATTGATGACGATCAGCAGAAGAATCACCAAGATTGGGCCCATCTCACTAAAATAACAGCAGGTCCGACCGGCAACGAAACTGATTCTGGTCGCGCGGCGACGGCGATTTCAGGATTGGGAAGCTTTGCGAAGCGTTTCGATCTCTTGTTGAATCGCGTAGGAAACGAGTTCTTCGCCGTAGCGGTCCTCGAGGATGACGCGGCGGAAATAGTCTTTCGCGGTTTGATGCCCGACCTGTTGGAAAGCAACGTTAATGCTACTGTTGAGCACGGCGCCGGCAATCGGAACGAGGACACCCAATTCTTTTTCCGTTATGACGACGCCGAGACGGTCTGCAACATAAGCGATAAGTCGAATCATCTGGGGAGCCTCGCGTTCCAGAAGTTGCCGGTCCAGCACAATACCTGTCGTGCGGGCCAGGAACTGACCGGATTCGTGAATCGATGTAACGACCGCTGTTTTCAATGCGAGATAGCCTTCATCGCTGCTGTCGGAATGTGGCGCCATGGCCGCAACCAGGTGCGGGAGATTTTGCGGATTTTTGGAGGAATACCCGTAGGCCGTCGCGATCCGGCACGTATGGCGCGACAGCAGCGTCATGGACGAAGTGACATCGGCCAGTATCAAAGAAGGAATCACTAACTGCGCTCCAGGAATGCCCTCTGCCATTGTCGTCGCGCTGCCCAGGAGCGCTCCCTCAGCTCCAAGTAAGATGGAGCTTCCCCATCGAAAGGAATCTGCAACGGCGTCGAGCTGGCTGAGAGGCATATAGCGCAGCGATTCGAAATCGTCCTCTACATGAATACCGCGGGCGGCATATTTCTTCGAAATGTCCCTGGTATTCGCGAGCCGGTTCGCCGCCCGGAATGTCTTGATCAAGCCTTCTTCAATCCATCCCTGGACATGATCCGCGACCCCCCGGAGCGCTCGATTTTTGGAGTTGCGGCCGATATTCAGCAACTTCGACACCGGGCGCCCGGCTCCCTCGAGCAGGCGGTGGATGGCATTGGGCTGTACCCGGTGAAGCGCGAGTTCTCGAAGAACCTGCTGTTCGTATTCGGTGAAAACTGGAGCCACATGGGTCACTTCTGTTTCCTCACGAAACGAAAATCAGCGGAGGCGGTCAATTTCCGATACGAACCAAACTGTGCGTCGGCATCTTTAATCGAATCGAGCGGTTCTAACTCGTCCGAATGACCTTCAAACACCTTCAACACATCGTATTTGGTATTCCGTTGTGCCGGGGTCCGGCCGGCATCGCGAATGAAACGCCGGAGTTCGCGCGGCTGGATGAGCTGCCCGTACTGAGCGCCCGCGGAAGTTGAAATACTTTCGTTCATCAGTGTGCCGCCCACGTCATTCGCCCCAGCGGACAATAGATATTGAGCAAGCTTTGGTCCTTCCTTTACCCAGGAAGATTGAATGTTTTTAAACGATCTACCCAACATGAGCCTGGCCACCGCGTGCAGCTTCACGACTTCATTCCCACTTGGTCCGGGCCGCAGGTTGGAAACCAGTCTGTGATGGTACATGGGGGCCTCTTGATACACCATGGAAAGCGGGACGAATTCAGTAAAGCCGGAAGTGTCGTGCTGGATGTCCCGGAGCAGGTCCATGTGTTTTACCCAATGTATGGGCGATTCCATGTGGCCGTACATGATCGTGGAGGTCGTCGGAATACCCAGACTGTGCGCCGTCGTGATCACATCAATCCACTGCCTCACCGTGATTCGCCCGGGAGAAATGACGTCCCGGACCTCCTGATCCAAAATCTCGGCCGATGTTCCCGGCAATGACCCGAGACCTGCTTCTTTCAGAGCGCGCAGGTAATCAAGAATGGACATCCCGGAACGGGTTGCGCCGTATAAGACCTCTTCCGGCGAGAAGGCATGAATATGCACTTCGGATACGGCGCGTTTAACGGCTCCCGTTAGTTCGATATAAAATTCACCGCGCATGTCCGGCGGCAGTCCGGCTTGCATGCAAACTTCCGTTGCCCCCATAGCGACCGCTTCCTGAACGCGGCGAATGATCTCTTCCATCGGCAAAAAGTAACCCTGTTCACTGCGGTAGGTCCGGCTGAACGCGCAGAAACCGCAATGTTTCACACACACGTTTGTGAAATTGATATTGCGGTTGATGACATAAGTGACCAGATCGCCGACCTGTCTGCGCCTCAATTCATCGGCTGCAAAGACTGTCGCGTGGAAATCCACTCCGCTGGTTTGGCAAAGGCGAAGCGCTTGTTGCCAGGTGATCTCTGCTCCGTCAAG
>Ga0134071_10000889_pt1 | contig 10513 bp, 10 predicted proteins | sample 15_taG_27_FD_94466 | JGI IMG/M metagenome (GOLD analysis project Ga0134071, IMG submission 94466) | Grasslands soil microbial communities from the Angelo Coastal Reserve, California, USA - 15_D_Rain_40cm_5_09082015 | ecosystem: Environmental > Terrestrial > Soil > Grasslands ...
AGATTTGCTTGACCTTTTGGTGCGCTTCCTCTAGAGCCTGCTTGGCGGGCATGCGGTCCGTCGCCGCGTTGGCGAACATCGTGGGCAGGACGAAGGTGTCGAAGACCTCGCTCTCGGCCGGGTTGGCCGGTCCCGGGTGGCCGATGTTCGTCGCCCACTGGAGGGCGGTGGCGATCGGCTTCAGCTTCCCCGGCGGGTTCGAGCCGAACGGGTCGTTGGACGTGACCTGATCCAGCCACCGGTTGCCCGACGCGGGCTTCTGCGCCAGCGCCGTGCCCGGGTCCGCGACGGAGCCGGGGAACGACGGGAAGTTGTACAGCTTGCTCCCCAGGACGGCGTCCCGATAGTGGGCGATCAGGTCGACGAGGAACGCCTTCGCGGTGTCGGGGCTCTGAGCGAACTTCCAGATCACGTAGATCCCCATCACGTGCTCGCTCGCCCACCGCGTGCCGCGCGGACCCCGCAGCGCCGGCACGAAGAAGATGTCGTCCGCCACCGGCAGCTTGTTGTCCTGCGCCGTACGGTAGGCGGAGATCGAGTTGAGGATGTAGCCCGTCTGGCGGGCGTTGAGCGCTTGGTTGTTCGACGCGGCGTTCCAGCTCATCACCGACGGGTTCATGCCCGCCTTGAAGAGGCGCACGCCGAATTCCAAGGCCTCGAGCGCGTGATCCGACTTGAGAACGACGTTCTCGTTCTGGTCTTGCACGGAGCCGTCGAACGACCACAGCATGGCGCGCGCGGCCATGTTCGAGTCGAGCTCCTGCGACATCCCGATGCCGATCGGGATCTGGATTTCCGGGTGCTTGCTCTTGATCAGCGGCGCTGCCTTGACGAGGTCCTCCCACGTGACGGGGCCGTCCGGCATGCCGATCTCGGTCCAGAGACTCTTCAGGTAGTCCCCGGGGTCGGGGACGTAGTTGTCGCTCAAGCCGAACCACTTGCGCGTGACCGGGTTGTACGTGCTGCGCTTGCACAGGTCGAGGATCGGCCCGTTCTGCCGCTCGGCCTCCTGGACGACGTCCGCCATGTCGAGCACCTGTGGCTCGAACGCGCCCGGGGGCGAGAGGAACTGGAACAGGTCGTGCCCCTGCTGCGCCGCGACCTCCGCGTTGGCCCGCGTCCCCAGGTCAGCGAGGGCGATGTGGTCGACTGTGACCTCCACGCCTTTCGCGGTCCCCCAGTCCTTGGCGTACTTGTCGAACCACCCGTCGTACGCGGGGACGAAGTGGCTCCACTGCAGGATCTTGAGCGTCTTCTGCCAGCGCTTGATCCGGATCGTGGGACCCAAGGCAACGGCGGCCGCCGCCCCCGCCGTCGTGGTGACGAACTCGCGCCGGTCGATCCGCTTGTGCTTCATCATGGACCTATCCTCCATTGGCTCATAGAGAAGTGTGTCAGGTCTAGGAACCCCGGGCCGCCGGCCCGGGGTCAGCCGAGGGAGCATGGCCTCAGGGCGGCTGACCCCGGGGCGGTGCCCCGGGGTTCCCCGAACCTGGCACCTCTCAAAGCGTGTACAGCACACTCAACGCAAACTGTTGAGCGTTGGTCAGCCCTGTGTTATAGCGCGTCATCGCCCGCAGGTATTCGAGCCCGAGCGCGTAGCGGCCAGCCCGGAAACGCAACAGCGCGGCGGCATCCTGATTCTCTTGGCGTGCGAGAGCGCCCGCCGTCGGGTTGTCCTGCGCAAAGCGGACCTCGTCGGGGTTGTCGATCCCGTAGTACAGGAAGTAGCTCCAGCGGGGCGTGAAGTCGTAACCGGCCTGCGCCCATACGCCGTAGCCGCGGATATTCCCGTTCCCCTGCGCAAACTGCGTGATGTGGCCGAACTGCTGTCCGATCGCTTTACCGTAGTAGAAGTTGCCGCGTAGCGAGAACTTGCCGGGTACGATGTTGCCGCCCACCTCGAACGCCACCCCCGTCAAGTTGTTGCCAGGTCGATTGGTGCCGCTCGTATCCTTCCAATCGACATGGCCGACCACGTACACGTTCCAGCTCAGCTTGGCGGACCGTTTCGTAAAGTTGAGCAGCGCCTCGAGCTGTGGGAGCCCGGAAGCTTCGCCGGTGCCGATTTGCCGAGCTGGGGCGGTGTCACCGGCGGCCGCGTTGGCTGGTCCCGAGCCTTCGAACGCGGCCAGCTGCAGCTGGACGACGACCGGCTTCCCCGAGGTGAGGTCGTGGTAGACGAAGACACCCGGAAACCGCCAGCCCACCTTGCCGCTCGCGCCATAACCGATTGGGAATGCGATGTGCGACAGCGAAACGGGCGTCTCGCCGAACAGCGGCGACCAATACTGGCCGATGCGAATCGTTGTGCGGCCGTTCGTCAGGTCTGCGTAGGCGAAGCGCACCCGGAGCTGCGGTTGCTCATCGCCGAACGGCAGCGCACCCTGCTGGCCGAAGAAGTCGGCCTCCAGTACGCCCCTCGGCGACCACTTGCCGAGCACCGGCCCGGCGTTGAACGTGAAGTTGATGCGCGTGTTGCGCACATCGCCGTCGGTGAAGAATCTGTCGGTCGTGTCTGCGACCTGGGCGGCGTACTCTGCGTTTTGCCCCTGCCCGAACGCGCCGAACTTGTTACGGTTGGTGAAGAGAGTGGCGCTTATGAAACCCGTAATGGTGAGCGTCTCCCCCTCCCCGAGCTTGACCACCTGTCCTGCCGGCTGCTGGGCCGCGGCGGGAGCTGCAGCCCAGAGGATGGACGCTACCGCGACGGTGAGCCCGAAGAACGATGCCATTCGGATTCTCATGACATCCCCCGCGTGTGAAAGGGTGGTGAAACGTCGGCTCCGGCCTCAATTCTGAGCCGGTCCGACCGGATGCGCCAGAGCACGGTTTTATCCCTTCACGGCGCCCATCGTGAAGCCCTGGATGAAGCGGTCGATAAAGAGGTTGTAGACGACGGCGAGCGGGATGCTGGTGAACAGGGCGGCCGCCATGAGCGCCCCCCAGTGGTACACGTCGCCGCGCACCAGCGCGATGGGGACCCCCAGGCTCACCGTCATTTTCTCCACCGAGCTGATGAACGTCAGGGCGTAGACGAATTCCTGCATCACCAGCGTGAAGGTGAAGACGACCACGGTGAGGATCCCGGGCACGATCAGCCGTGGCGCCACCTTGAGGATGACGGCGAGCCGACTGTACCCGTCGATCATCGCCTGCTCCTCGATCTCCCACGGAACCGAGCGGAGGAACCCCATCACGAGCCAGGTGCAGAACGGGATCGTCATGGTCGGGTAGATCAGGATCAACGACGCGAGCGAGTTCTGCAAGCCGAGCAGCGAAACGAGCCGCGAGAACGGGACGAACAGCAGCGTGGGGGGGATGAGGTAGGTGAAGAAGATGCCCATCCCCATGCGCTCGCCCCAGCGGCCGGCGAGCCGCGCCAGGCTGTAGCCGGCGGGGACCGCCACCGCCACGGTGATGACGACGACCGCCGCAACCACGAGCAGCGTGTTGAGGACCCAACGGGGGAAGTCCGTTTGTCCGAACAGCAGCTTGACGTGCTCGAGCGTCGGGGGGTCGTTGAAGATCCACGGGATGTGGCTCAAATCCGACGCGCCGACGTAGAGGTCGCGGTTCTGCTTGAACGTGGTGACGAGCATCCAGTAGAACGGGAACCCGGCAAAGACCACGAAGCCGAGCGCGGCGGCGTACAGCGCCACCCGCTTCATCACGCGCCGACCTCCGCCCGGCGGGCGAGCCGCAGCATCGCGAAGGCGACGACGATCAGGAAGGGGAGCAAGAACACGGCGATCGCCGCTCCCTGCCCGAGATCGGCGCCGAGGATGCCGCGCTGGAAGGCGAGCGTGGGTAGCACGTGCGTGGTGTTGGCCGGCCCGCCGCCCGTGAGGATGTATACCACGCCCAGGTCGGTCGCGGTGTACACCACGCCGAACAGCACCGCGACCGTCACGACCGGCAGCAGCAGCGGCAGTTCCACCTGGAACAAGCGCCGCCAGAATCCGGCGCCGTCGACGATCGCCGCTTCCACGATCTCTTGCGGGATCGACGACAGCCCCGCGAGCACGATCACGGTCGCGAACGGGAAGATCCGCCACGCCTGCACGATGATGATCGCGAGCAGGGCGAGGGCTGGCTCGCCGAGCCAGTACAACCAGCCGTGCAGCAGGCCGGCGGCCTTGAGCGTCCAGTTGATCACGCTGAACGTCGAATCGAAGATCCACGTCCACGCGATCGCGGCGAGCGACACCGGCACCGCCCACGGCAAGAGCAGGACGAACCGAGCGAAGCGCTTGCCCCGGAACGTGGCGCGGAATACCTGGGCGGCGGCCGTCGCCAGCACGACGACGAGCAGCTGCGAGCCGATCGTCACCACGGCGGTGTTGCGCAGCGCCCTCAGGAAGATGGGATCGGCGAGGATGGCAGCGTAATTTCGGACGCCGGCCCACCCGAACCGGAGACTGCCGGCGGTCGCATCGCTGAAGCTCAGCACGATCGCGAGGACGAAGGGCACGCCCACGAGCAGGATCACGTAGGCAAGGGCGGGGGTGAGCATCACGCCGCCCAGCACGTCCTCGCGGTCGGCCAGAGTCCGTCGGGGCGTCACGGCCGCCGCCTCAATCCGCTGGCGGCGTCGAAGTAGCGCAGCAGCCGCCGCGGCACGGCAAACTCGTGGGTCTCGCCTTCCGGGATGGCCAGCGCGATGGTGGCGGGCAGCTTCGCGATGACCGTGGCATCGGGCGCGGCGCTCTCCAGCACCGAGCCGTACACGTAGCGATCGGAGCCGAGGTACTCCACGCGCCGCACGGCGAAGCGCACCGTCCGCAGGTCCTCGCCTGGGCCGAAGACGCTGCGGGGGAGCAGGTGCTCGGGTCGGAAGCCGACCAGCGTGCCGGCCGCAAGCGACGGGTCGCGCAGGTCCAGCAGGTTCATGGGTGGCTGGCCGACAAACGTCGCCACGAAGGTGTCGACGGGATCCTCGTAGACCTCTTGTGGCGTCCCCACCTGCCGCACCTTCCCGTGCTCCATCACCACGATCCGGTCGCCCAGCCCCATCGCTTCCACCTGGTCGTGCGTCACGTACACGGTGGTCGTCTGGATCTGCCGCTGGAACCGCTTGAGGTCGTCCCGGGCCGTGTTGCGCAGCTTCGCGTCGAGGTTGGCGAGAGGCTCGTCGAGCAGAAATACCTTGGGGTCCCGTACCAGAGCGCGGCACAGGGCCACGCGCTGGCGCTCCCCGCCGGACAGCTGGCGCGGGTAGCGGTCGAGGTAGCGGGTGATGCTGAACATGTCGGCCGCCCAGCGCACCTTCTCCTCGATCTCCTTGCGGGGCGTCCGGACCGCTTCGAGCGGGAACGCGATGTTCTGGAAGACGGTGCGGTGCGGATACAGCGCGTAGCTCTGGAACACCATCGCGATCCCGCGGGCCCGCGGCGGCACGTCGCCATCCACGCGCTCGCCCCCGATGTGAATCTCCCCCGCCGTGGGTCGCTCGAGCCCCGCGATCATGCGCAGCAGGGTCGTCTTCCCGGAGCCCGAAGAGCCAAGCAGGACCAGGAACTCCCCGTCGCGGATCGAAAGGTCTACGCCATCGACCGCGTGAAGATCGCCAAACTGTTTTCTTAGGTTCCGGATCTCGATGCCAGCCACCGTCGGAGCGCTAGCTCCCGGGCTTGCGGCCGTGCGCCGTGGTATCGGGCGGCTTCGCCAGGTTCACCGGCGGAGAGTAGATGATGCGATACGGGTTCTCGGGCATTTGGAGTTGCTTCACGACCTCCGGCGGTGCGCCGGCGGGATATGCAGCCCGCCCGCGGGCGCCGCCCCCGCAGGCTAGGAGCGTGACAAAGGTGCCGCTCAGAACCGCCATTCGCATACGCACACCGGCGTGCATGGTGCCCCCTCGTATTAACGACTCGTGTTTGACGGGCGTGTGGCGGTCCGGTCACCGTCCGGTCCTCCCTCACGCAGCGCGTCGTCCGACGGCGCGCCGCGGGACAGCCATTCCCGGAACGAATCGGCTTCCTGCGCCAGGCGCCATTCCTCGAAGATCGAGAGCGCCATCGCCCGTACGCCGCCTTCGGCTCCGCCTGCGGCCAGACATTGCTCGTGCAGCCACGCCTCGAACTGGTCCGGGGCGGGGTCCGCGACGATGACGCGCTCGAGCAGGTCCCGCTTGATCGTCAGACCGATCGCGTCCGGGGTGGTGTCGCGCTTGCGACGCCGGCGTCTCCCCTCGGACGCGTCGAGGGCGGCGAGCAGCTCGCGACACACGTCCTGCGGGCGTTGCCCTGCGGTGCCGCTCACGCTCCGCCACCTCCACCAAGCCGCTCCGCGATCCGTGACTCGAGCTGATACGCCGGCCGCTCGGGTCGGCGATATCCTCGCTCGAGGGCCGCCACGTCCAACGGGACTGTCTTGAGGTCGTCCAGCAGGATCGCTTCTGCGGCGAGTGGGCGCACCGTAGCGAGCCCCTTCAGGTACCCCTTGCACGTGTGGCAGACTTCGATCTTTCGCATCTGCTCCCCATCCTCGGGCGTGAGATAGCCGAGCTTCTCGTGGTCGGTTTCGTCACAGAACACGCAGCGCAGCATAGGGATCGCCCATCCCGTGCCGCAGCGCCCGCAGCGCAGCTGGCGCTTGCGCTCGAGCCCGGTGTACTCCGCCACCACTGGCCAGGCGCCGCACAGCGGGCAGTAGCTCTCCCACCACGTAACCGGCAGCTGACGCGTCAGCGCGCGCCCGCACGCTAGCAGCAGCGGCAGCGCCGTCAGCTGGGCCAGCACGCGGAGGGCCTGGGGTTCGGTGCCGGCCGCCGCCGCGAGCGCATCGATGCGAGCGTAGTCCTGGCACACGGCGGCCTCGAGCAGCGCGACACCGTCCACGCTCCGCGGCTTTGCCCTGGCTGCGCGCTTGAGCAGCCGGTGTACCCACGCCCGGGCCGCCCGCGTGTCGAGCGTAAGCGTCGCTCGAAACAACAGCGGCGCCTTGACTGGGCGGTCCACGGCTGGTTGCGGCACGGCGGCCTCCCACACGGCGCCGGCTTCGCTCTCGCCTAAGGCGGACTCCAACAGCCCGAGCCACGCCTCGGACTCGGGGCGTTCGCGCCGGGCGTCGGCGACCAGCGTTTGCAGCGCTACGTTCCGGGGGCGCCGAAGGCGGGCATGGGGCCAGAGCATCTCACCTTCACGGTGCGGCAGGGCGTCCGATAATACATCCTCGCGCCCTGGTGCAATTCGGTGACGGCGTTGTGGTTGCCCAGGTCGGCGCCGGGCCCGCCCCCGCGCACGCGCGAGGCCTCGGGACTGGCACAACCCGCCAGGCAGACCATGGTCAGCCCCAGCCACCAGCGATGTCGACGTCCTGTGAGCATGCTACATCCCAGCCGCCAGTCGGTAGCGGTCGATTCCCTCGGAGCCGAGCATGGTGGCGAGCCGCAGCAGGAAGCCGCCGAGCAGCACGAGCTTGGCGGCCTGCGCGGGTTTCGTGTGCAACCGCAGCGGGGCGAGAATCCCCACGCCGACCACCCCGACGAGCAGGACCAGCCCCCAGAAGCTCAGCCACACGCGGTAGATCGATCCGAGGGAGACGAGGAAGAGGGCGAGCACCAGCAGCTCGACCACGAGCGCGCTGGTGTCGAACGACGACAGCCACTCGACCGAGCGTTGGGCGGCCCCCCGCCCTGGCGCCAGGAGGATGAGCATGGCCGCGCCGGTCGACGCGCCCGAGACGAGGAACAGCGCACCCAGCCAGGGGCTGTCGGCCCAGATGGGACGATTCGTGACGGAGAGGAGCACCCCGGTGTAACCGGCGATGAAGAAGCCTAGGATGCCGCCCACGCCGGAGACGAGCTTGGCGAGACCGCCGCGCACGACGCCGCCCACGGCGCGGAGCGCTGCGTTGCGGAGCCGTCCCTCCTCGGCCTTGGCCCCGAGCGCGGAGAGCACCGAGAACAGCCCGAACAGAAGAATCGCCCATGCCCCGAAGGAGATGGGCGACCACGCTTTGAACATGATGGCCGGGAAGTGCTCCGACTGGAACAGCATGTGCCAAAACCGCAGCGGCTGTCCCAGATCGACCGTCAGGAGCAGGCCGGACAGAATCGCCCCGACTGCGGCGACGTCATATCCGGCGCGCACCACGGGGCGGTCCTCCGGCTTGCCGAACCACTCCAGGATGGCCGCCAGGAAGCACGCCCCACCCGCGAGCCCGCCGACGTAGAAGTAGGGGATGATGAACCATGTCCAGTGCGGCGCACCGCTAAAGAAGGTGTCGGACATTAGTTTTGGCCCCCCCCTCCCCCTCCTCCTCCCGGACCGCCCATGTCGTCCATCCGGTGCTTGCGCAGGCCCACCAGCGCGAGCACTCCCAGCACCGCCGCGCTCGCCACGGAGAAGCCGGCGCTCTTGCTCAGGTTGCGGGTCGGCAGTTGCGGCTTTGCGGGCAGGCCGTACACCTCGGGCTTGTCCACCAGCAGGTAGAACGAGTTGAGCCCGCCGAGCGGCCCCTTCGGGTCGGCGCCGTACAGATCGGCTTTGGTGCCCTGAGCGCGGAGTTGCTCCACCCGTTTCTGGGCCCGCTGCCGCAGCTCCGTAATCGGCCCGAATTGGATCGAGTCGGTCGGACAGGCTTTGGAGCACGCGGGCTCGAGGCCCACCTTGAGACGGTCATAACAGAGGGTGCACTTCTGCGCCGTGCCCGACACCGGGTTGATGTCGATGACGCCGAACGGACACGCGGCGATGCACGCCCGGCAGCCGTTGCACACGTCGGACTGGATCACGACCGTGTCGAACTCGGTGCGGATGATGGCGCCGGTGGGACACACTTCCAGGCAGCCCGCCTGGACGCAGTGCTTGCACACGTCGCTCATCATCAGCCAGCGGCCGTCGTACGGACCCTTGAACTGCTCGATGAAGCGGACGTGGCGCCAGTGGATGCCGTCGAGGCGACGGGTGTTGTCGTAGCTGTCGCCGCTCAGCGTCCCCACGCCGCCGTTCTCGGCCGGCAGCTGGTTCCATTCCTTGCACGCCACCTCGCACGCCTTGCAGCCGATGCAAACCGTGGTGTCGGTGAAGAATCCCATGGCTTCGGGCATATCACGCCTTCTCCACGTTGCAGACGAACGCCTTGCCTTCGTGGATCGACACGTTGGGATCCCCGACCCACGCGGTGAGGTCGTTGACGACGTCGCCGGTGCTCAGGCCCATCCAACCCCAGTGCCACGGCATGCCGACGTGGTGGATCCGCTTGCCACCGACGGTCATTACGCCGATGCGATCGGTGACGAGTGCCTTGGCGCGGATGTGGCCCCGCGGGCTCGAGACGACCACCCAGTCGAGGTTCTAGATCCCCTTCTCTTGTGCGAGCCCCTTGCCCAGCTCGATGAACAGCTCGGGCTGAAGCTCGGCGAGCCACGGCAGCCAGCGGCTCATCGCGCCCGCGAGATAATGCTCCGTGAGCCGGTACGTGCTGATCACGTACGGGAACTTCGGGTCGCCCACGACCGCGAGCTGGTTGTATGGCTTGCCTGGCGCCCAGACCTTGTGGACCGGGCTGGTCTGCTGCTTGTACAGCGGGTTCTGGATGGGCGACTCGTGCGGCTCGTAATGGGTCGGGAGCGGCCCGTCCACGAGGCCCGCCGGTACGAACAGCCAGCCCCGGCCGTCCGCCCTCATAATGAATGGCTGAGTCCCGGACAGGGCGTCGAGGGCGATGCCGTCGGGCTTGGGCTGCGCATCGGGCGCCTTAGTCGCACCGAAGTCGGGCACGTCGTAACCGACCCACTTGCCGCGGGGCACTGGCTTGGCGGTCTTGGGATCGGGTGGGTTCACGAACGTCGGGTCCCACCAGACCCAGCGCTTGCGCTCGCTCCACGGGTTACCCTTCAAGTCGGCGGACGCGCGGTTGTACATGACGCGCCGGTTGGCGGGCCACGCCCAGCCCCACTTCAAGTGCGCGCCCGGCACGCCCGGCGGGTCAGGCTCGCGCCGCGCGGTGAGGTTCTGATCCCACGCCGGATAGCAACCGCAGTAGATCCACGACGCGCACGTCGTCGAGCCGTCGTCCTTCAGCTCAGCGAAGCCTTTGAGATGCTGCTTCGGATCGGCGGTCTGATAGCCGTTGATCTCCCGCAGCACCTTGCGGGCACTGATCTCGCCGGGGTAGAGCGGCTCCTCGCCGGCATCTGGATCGAAGTCCCACGTGACGTTGTTCCAACCCTGGTCGCGCGACAGCTTCGAGCCCGCGTACAGCTTCTTCATCCGCTTCGCCAGGTTATGGTAGAACCAGGTGTCGGTGCGGCAATCGCCCGGCGCGTCCGCCGCCTTGTGGTGCCACTGGAGCATGCGCTGGGTGTTGGTGAAGCTGCCGGCGTACTCGGCGATCTGGGTGGAGGCGAAGAAGAAGACTGGGGTCTTGATGTCGTTGATCTTGACCTCGCCGCTCTTCACCTCGGGCGCCAGGTACCAGTACGTGGCCGTCTCGGTGAGCCAATTGTCCTTCACCACGACCCAGTCGAGCTGCCGTAGCGCCCGTCGCGTTGCGCCACCGTTGA
>Ga0134071_10000894_pt1 | contig 10475 bp, 11 predicted proteins | sample 15_taG_27_FD_94466 | JGI IMG/M metagenome (GOLD analysis project Ga0134071, IMG submission 94466) | Grasslands soil microbial communities from the Angelo Coastal Reserve, California, USA - 15_D_Rain_40cm_5_09082015 | ecosystem: Environmental > Terrestrial > Soil > Grasslands ...
AAGATTTCGATGTAACCGTCGGGCGGCTCGGGCGCCATTCCTCCCGCCCGCCTATTGAGCGACGACGCGGGGGCCTCTTCCCATCTAAAGAACGTCTGTTCTATTCTTAAGCCAACAAGGCCGAGCGCAAGGGACGGCAGACCGGTGGTTCGTGGCGGCGGTTTGTGGTGGAAACGTCTGCCGTCCCCCGTTCAGCAACCAACCGGAGCCAAGGTGGAAGTGGTGAAAGGAGGAAGAAATGGCTCTGACATTGGCCGAGGCGGCCAAGCTTTCGAATGACGTCTTGCTCACAGGCGTCGTCGAGACCATCAAGGACTCGCCGGTGCTCCAGCGCGTCCCATTCATCGAGATCGTGGGAAACGGTCTCACGTATAACCGGGAGAACGCCGCGCCGACGGCCTCGTTCTTCGACGTGGGCGACACCTGGACGGAGTCGACGCCGACGTTCACGCAGCTCACCGTCACGCTCAAGATCATGGGCGGCGACGCGGACATCGACAACTTCTTGCTGGCGACGCGCTCGAATCTCCAGGACCTGGAGGCGGCGGTCGTCCAGCTCAAGGCGAAGGCGGTCCGCCAGCTCTTCGAGCAGACGTTCATCACCGGTGACGTCGCGGTCAACGCCAAGGCGTTCGACGGCCTCGACAAGCTGATGGACCCCGCCCAGAGCATCTCGATGGGCGTCAACGGCGGCTCGCTCACGCTCGACAAGCTCGACGAGCTGGTCGACCAGGTGAAGGGCGGCAAGCCGGAGCTACTGCTGATGAGCCGCCGGTCGCGCCGCATCGTCACGAAGCTGGCGCGCAACTCGGGCTCGCTGCTCGAGACGGACCGCGACGAGTTCGGTCAGATGCTCCAGTTCTACGACGGCATCCCGATCGGCGTCTCCGACTACATCGCCGACAACCAGACGGTCGGGACGAGCACCGACTGCTCGACGGTGTATGCCTTCCAGATGGGCGAGGGCGCGCTCTCCGGCCTGACGGCGCCGGGCTCGCTCCAGATCGAGCGCGTCGGCAGCCTGGAGACGAAGGACGCCACGCGCACGCGCATCAAGTGGTACACGTCGCTGGCGCTGTTCAACGCGCTGAAGCTGGCAAGGCTTACGGGAGTGAGGCCGTAATGGGAATGGAATGGATGCTGGCGCTGTTCATCCTTCGACAGGCTCAGGACGAACGGTTGGCGCGGCGCCGCCCTACGAGAGTACGGCCGTAGGCGGAGGGCAAATGTAGGGGCGAGGCAACCGTTAGTTCGGTTATCGGACAGGCCGTTCGATTCAGGCGGACGCACCGTGCACGAGACATCCGGTTGCCTCGCCCCATACGCCCCGACAGAGACACCACATGACCACCCTCAAACGCGCGACAGTCAAGGCCTACAACCCCGCTGCCCACAGGGCGACTGTGCAGATGGCCGGCTCGCTATCTGTTTGGCTGAACGACATTCGCGTGGCGACGAACATCCCGCCGCCCGCTGTAGTCCCGGGTCGCGAGTGCGCCGTGCTTCTGTTCACGGACGACAACCCCGAAGACAGCGTGGTCGTGACGGTACACGGGGCGATCCCTTCCGGCGTGTCGGCGGGCTCTCGCCTCCAGGACGCGGACAACAACACCTGGATCGACACGGAAAACGCGCCGAACGAGGACAAGATCCGGTTGACGGTCCAAGCCGTCCTACGAGGCTTGTTGCAGACGGCGACGCCGCACATCCAGTTGACGGGCGATACCCGGATCGACGGCCGGCTGGGCGTGGGGAACGCCCCGCCAACGTCAAGCTCGTCACCACGCGCACAACTTTCCGTGTGGCCGAACCTCGGCACAGGCACATCGACGGTTCTCCAGATCGATCTGACGGGCGTCCAGGCGGCGGCCGGCAACACGCGTCACGGCTTCGCCTTCGTGGGCACTTATGACCTCGCGGGGTACAACCTCACGAATTTCTACGGGCTGGCGAGCGTGGCGACGTTGCAAGACGCGATCGGGACCGGGGTGCTGACAACACTGGCCGGCGTGCGGGGCGGAGTTGTCGCCGGGTCCGGCGGTGTCGCGATCACAGCTACGGATACGGCGGACTTCGACGCGACCACGCCGACGGGGGACGCTTCGAGCTTAATCACGACGCACCGAGGGCTACGGGTGCGCAATCAGGGAGGAGGCTTCGTCAGCGAGGCCATCGGCATCGATGTAGAGGCGCAGAGCGGGGCGGGAACAAATCGCGGCGTGCGGGTGCTGGGCACGACACAGGACCCAAGCATCCACCAGCCATCCTTGTACCTGTTTGGGACCACGCCGAGCATGGGCGGCGGCAGCAGGGTGCTGGGCATCGCCAACGCGGCCACGGCGCCGAACTCGAACCCGAGCGGCGGGGGCGTGCTTTACGCCGAGGCGGGCGCGCTGAAGTGGCGTGGCAGCAGCGGCACGGTCACTACGATTGCGGCGGCATGACGAGCGAAATGAGAGAGGGAAGTGAGAAATGAGAAGGCTGGAAGCGGACGGCTATCGGCTATGCGATGAATGCTGCGGCACCGGCGTAATCTTCCTTCCCGCAGGGGACAGCTGCCGGCGTAGTGCCGTTTCTTGCGCGGCTGTAGCTGCGAGGAGCCCCGCCCGGGCTGCGGCGGCCTGGGGGTACACCGGGCGATCCACGAAAGGATGAACGATGGCAAACCACACGATCGACCTTAGCGCCGAACGCGAGCGCCGCCTCGCCATCATCGTCGCCGAGTACAACGCCCGGAACCAGAGCAGCCTCACGCTAGACGCTTGGCTCCAGCTCCACGTCCGCGAGATGGCGATCGGCCGCGACCTTGCGGCGGCGGTTGCCGCGCTCACTGAGCAATCGCAGCGCCAGGCGGAAGCGGACCTGAACGCGGCGGCCGCCGCCGAGAAGGCGCGGCTGCTGGAGCTGGTTTCGTGACCCGCGCGAGCAGTACGGGGCGTGTCCCACAAGTCCAGAGGGAGGTAGGGGCGCAGCACACATGTCGCATGAGCAACGGTCCGCATGAAACGCCGTGCGGAATCAAGTGGGCAGACCGCGGTCGCGTGTGCTGCGCCCCTACGCCCGCCCAGCACAGACCCCGGCGTCCCCGCAACAACGGCGCCGCCAGGCCGGGGGTTTGGGGGTGTCCCCCAGTTTTCTCTATTTCCGCGCGAGCGATCGCGGGTTCAGGATAGGGAGGTTAAACCATGACCACCATCGCAGACATTCGCACGCGCCTGCGTAAGGACCTCCACGACGAAGATTCCGCCAACTATCGCTGGACGGACGGCGAACTCGACCGCCACATTCAACGCACTGCGCGCGAGTTCAGCCTCGCCGTCCCGCTGGAGGCGAAGACGACTCTGACGACGACGGCGGGCAGCCGCGAGCTATCGATCGCGGCGCTGACCGACCTCGTCGCCATTGAGGCCGTCGAGTACCCGGCCGGCGAGTATCCGCCCTCGTACGTCCGCTTCTCGGTCTGGCTCTCGACACTCACGCTGCTCACCGACCGCATGCCGGCAGCGGCCGAAAGCGTGAACGTCTTCTGGACGAAGCTCCACACGATCGACGGCAGCGGCTCGACCGTGCCCGCGCGCTTCGAGGACGTCATCGCCGGCGGCGCAGCCGCATACGCCGCCCTCGAGTGGGCGAGCTTCTCGACCAACCGCGTGAACGTCGGCGGCCGCGACGTCTGGCGCGAGTATCTCCTCTGGGGCCAGGAGCGCCTCGCGGAATTCCAGCGGGCGCTTGCCCGCTACGGCCGGCGTGACGCCGTCCGCGCGCGGCGCCTCTATGCGCCGGCCACGCCGACCGTCGATCAGGCCACGGTTACGGGGCCGTAGGAGCATCTCGGCGCAGTGACGCGCTCGATGAATGCTCCGTTATGGTCCGGGGTGGAAGCCAGGCGACTGGGATTGTGAAAGACAAAACGAAGCCCCCGGAGCGAATCCATTCGGGAAATGGAACCCGGGGCCGGGACCGCCGGGGATGGCTGCTCCTTGTCCCGCGACCGCCTGACCGACTACGCCGCCCGACGGCGGCCAGTCAATGTCAGCGCTCCCAATGCCGGTGACGTAATCGCCTACAATGTGCTGGCCGTGAACGGCGACGTCGAGAGTGCCGGAGCAAGTGGGATCAGCCGCAGAGGCGGCATTGGGGCCGCCGAGAGCGAAAATCGCCAGAAGCAGGCCCGCGCCCGCTGCGAATACGGTCACCGTCAACAGTGTTGATGGCATCTTTTTCTCCCCTTCGATAGCCCTGACTAGGGTATGACTCGTTCGATAAAGCAGAGTTTGCGCTGGCCGCGAGTTATTGTCAAGTGCCGGCGCAAGAGTGCGACCTCGCGTAGGCGGCAACGCCGTCCGCGCGCCGTTTGTACGCGCCGGCGGCGCCGTTCGGACCAGACGGCGGTCACGGGGCCGCCCTAGTTCTATCGCCGCTCGGCTAGGGCGAAGACTCGTCCGCGATAGATCTCCCGCTGCAGCGTCACCGTCATTTCGCTCAGCATCGCTGCTGTTGCAACTTCACCCATCTCCCGGCGCAGTGCCTGTTGGGCCTCGATAACCCCGCCGTAGGCCGCGAGAAGCCGCTGGTGCCAGTGCGGAGTCTGTTCGTAGGTGAGCACTCGAAAGCTCGCCTCCTCGAGGAGCGGGCGGTAGTCGTCCACGGGGTCCTCGCCGATAATCGGAAGGTCGCGGCTGCGTTCCGGGTCCAGCTCGAACGCGAAGAACGCCAGCCTGCCACCGGGTCGCACGAGGCGGGCGAACTCGCGGATCGCGGCGCGCTTGTCGGGGGCGTACTGTAGGGCGTCGACGCTCATCGCAGCATCCATCGACGCGGTCTCCAGGCCGGTCTCCGCGAAGCTGCCGGACTGAAACCGCGCAACCGAGTTCAGGCCCGCGTCCGCAGCCCGCTCGGCCGCCCGCACGACCGCTACTCTGGAGAAGTCGACACCCACAAGCCGAGCGCCCGTTTCCCGCGCGACCCATAGTCCCGGCCCGCCCATCCCGCAAGCGAGGTCCGCGAACGTCGACCCCTCGGAGAGCCGCAGTGCGCCGGCCAAGTGCCGGAGGTCCTCAAGCGTGATGAAGCTAATGTGAGAGAAGGCATCGGGATAGTCCTGGCCCGCTGCGTGCTCCTTCCAGAGGCTGAGGAAGGTAGGGCTGCGCGGCATCACCTCGTAGACGGCGTCGTACCCTTGGGCGACGACCGATGGTTGGCTCATTGAGCCCTGATTATAGCGGGCGGCCATTCCGTGTGAAGGCGACCGCCGCGTAGAAAACACGGCGGTCGCCTCGCATTTATTCGATTATCGTTCGTGGCGCAGCTTTAATCGTCCTCGTGGTGGCCGTTGCCGTCGCCGTTGTCGCCGTCTGAGTGGATCTGGCCGCGGATCTCACCCGCCGGATGGGCAACGGTGTGAACGTTTGCATAGGTCCGCCCCTGGGCCACCGCATCGGCGATCTCCGCGAGGGTGGAGCCGCAGGCCGTGTTCGTGATGTTGGCGTCCGTCGCCGTCGCATCCCCGATCCAGTTGCCGTCCACATCCCAGCCCTTGTCGTGGAACCCGCCCAGGAAGATGATGATCGGCCCGTTCTGGCCCTCAGGCGCGCAGTGGATGTGGGCTTGCTGGACGCGCTGGCCGTTCTCGACGGAGAGATCGAAGTGCAATTCCGTCTTTCCGCGGTTGAACTCGAACTCGGCCTTGCCGCTGGTGTTGGTGCTGACCGGCGGCACCTCCTCGCTGCCGTGCAGGCGGGCCTCGAACTTTGGTCCACCGTGGTCATTGTCCGCGGTGACCGAGCCGGCCACTCCGGGGAGGACGAGCGTTCCGAGAGCGGCGACCGTGAGCACGGCGGCGAGCACTCCGAGCGTGGTCAGATAAGCATTGCGCATGAGGACCTCCTCTCGTGGGGTAAATGCTTGACGCGCGTTATACGACTGATACTAGGGCGCGGTTCTCAGAAAACCGGCCGCCGCGAATAAACAACGTCTCGCAATTCGTGGGCTCGGTGCGGGCTCGCTGGCGCTCGCCCGAAGTGAGAAGAACTGGGGGACACCCCCAGACCCCCGGCCCAGCGGCGCTTATGTTCATTCTGAGCGGCGACACCGGTTGAGCGCGGAACCACGCCTCTTCGCGAAGGAATCTGGCGGAGCGGCAGGACGCGGGCGCGGCGAGAGCTAGGGCCGGAATCCCCCCTTTGAGGATGAGTAGGGACAGCTCCTCGCGTCCTTCCACAGAACCCGGGCGAGCGGAGGCCGAAACGCGAGCGCGCAGTTGTTACGGTTCTGAAATGCCGGCGGCGTAGAGAAACCAGCTCTGCGCGGGCTATAATTCCGGCCAGCCAACCTGCCCTGATAGCAACCTTACCGGAGGTGCGACTTGTTGAGGTATTTTCCCTTATTGCTGCTTGCCTGCGCGCTTGCGCTCATCTCTCTGAGAGCGCCGGCGCCGGCTAACGCGGTGGCGGTCCCCGATTACGTGACGACAGGCGGCTGGTTCACCGAGCCACCGAGCGTCATAAATGACCCCAACAATAAGGTGAACTTCGGAGCCGTGCTTCAGTGCGACGCTCCGTTTGACCAGCCGAACCAGCTGATCGTCCACTACGGCGACCAGGCGGAGTTCAAGCTCCAGACGCTGACCTCAGCCACCTGCACGCTGAACAACCCGAATGACGCGAACTCGGGCGGGCGATACCGGGGCACCGGCACCGGCACCTGCAACGGCGGGCCGGCGACCGCATTGACGATTGGGTTCGACGACGCCGGCCAGGGCAATCCCAATGATAGCGCCCGCTTCACGATCACCAGCACGGTGCCGGGCTGCACGTTCGCAGTCTTCGGGACGACGCTGGAGGGAGGGCAGATCACCCTGCACGCCCACTAGGCCGCATCTGGCGAGCCCCGCCGATTTCGCGGCTCGACCTGAATGACGACCACGGAGCGCGCCCTCCTGCCATGCGCGTGACACCGTGCAGGAGAGGGCGCGCGTCAGATCGCGGTGAGTGCCATTTGCCTCTTAGAAATCGCATGCTGATTGCCCTACGCTGGGAGTCACGATGCGCACACTATCCGCCGGGCTCCTCGCGGCTCAACGAGGTAGCTCGGCCGTCCCGTACCTGAAGGTCACAATCTCAGACCGCATCGGCGGCATCCGGCGGCTGGCGTTCTCACGCCTGTACGCCGGCAGCGAGCCGGACGGCTACCACGCGGCGGCGATGCCGGGCGACGGCTCGCTGTTGCGAGCGCGTTCGAGCGGCGGCCGCCTGTACTACCAGCGCGTGGCGAACCCGGGCTCGGGCAGCAACTTTGCTTCCTGGACAGACCTCGAGGCGGCGGCGAACTCGGGCGTCGCCCTCTGCGCCGATGGCTCGCGCGTCCTTCTATTCTTCGTCGACCCCGGCGGGGCCATCCTCAAGGTACGCGAGAGCACGGACAACGGCTCGACACTCGGCGCGGCCGTGACCGTCGCGACGGCGTCCGGCGCGGTCGGCTGGGTCGCCGCCGATGTCAAGGCGAACGGCGATGCGCTCCTGATCTACTCCGTAGACGCGACGGTCTTCTCGGTGAAGCGCTCGAGCGGTTCGTGGGGCGCGCCCGCCGCGTGGACGAATAGCGCTGCCTCCATATCGGGCCTCGCCTGCTACTACCAGGGCGACTGGAACGCCGCTGTCTGCGGCACGAACGCGGCCGGCGACGCCTTCGCCTGGACGTCCATCTTCGGCGATGGCTTCTCGCAGGCCTCGAATACGTGGTCGCCGCTACGCGAGGTGACCCGCGCCAGCGCCGGCTCAAACGTCAGCTTTCGCGCTCCCTTCCTCTCTCCGCCGGACACCTATCGCCTGACGTTCGTGGAGAAGTACACCGGCAGCGCGGCTTACAACCGGCCCTACCACAGCTACTCGCCGGCGACGGCCGATTTCGCCTCTAACCTCTGGCGCGAGCCCGTGCCGTTCGACCTGACGAGCGACTTCGGCGAGGCAATCGCGTTCAGCGCCACGGCCGCTTGGATAACCACTCCTTCGGGAGTCTGGACGGCCAGCCTTACGGCGCCTCTGCTGGACGTAACGGCCGACGTAGTCGAGGCGGCGATGGACGACCGGCCATTCGGGGCCGCTGCCGCATCGTATTGCGAAACGATGGCGGGCGCTACGCCACCCTGCCGCCGCAGATCAAAGCCGGAGCGGAGATGCGCGTGAGCCCGGGCTACGTGACGGCCAGCAGCACGCAGGTCTCTGATGGCCCGGCCTACTGGGTCGAGAGCATCGAGAGGCGCTCCTCCAAGGGCGAGGCGACGCTCGTCCTCGAAGCCCGCGACGCCTGGTCGCTGCTCGAGCAATGGGTCGCGCGGCGGCAGTACACATGGGCCGCGGGCGAGCGCAACGTCTTCGGCATTCTGCAGTTCCTCTTCTCGCGAGCAGGGCTCGAGTTTTCCTCTGCCGGTAGCAGCGCCGCCGCGGCGAACCAGTATCCAGCTTTCACCGTCCATCCCGGCGATTCGGGCCTGACCGCCGTGCGACGGCTCCTTGCCACAGTCCCGGATGTAGTCTTCGTGCGCGGCGAGTTCGCGTTCCTGACCGAACCGCTCTCGTCCGAAGCAACGGATTACGCCTACGGAACCCAGACGGGCGCAGCGGACCACGCGCTTCACGCCGGACGTTACGCAGACGATACGCCGCCGTCGAACCGCGCCCAGGTCTTCGGCAACGCGGTGTTCGGCGAGCGGTTCGATTGGGCCGGGATTCAAGCAGTGTACGACAGGCTGCAACAGGTGGACGATCGCAACCTGACGACCGTGGCCCAGGCGGAGACGCGCGCTGACACCGTATTGCGCACAGCCGCGATCGACGGAATGAGCGGCGAGATCACCGTGCCCGTGAACTGCGGCCAGGAGCTGTACGACGTTATCGAAGTCACGGACGCCGGGGCTGGGCTCTCGCCGGCGCGGCGACGCGTGCTCGCAATAGCGATGCGTTACTCGACGGGAAAGCGGCCGGTGTACGAGCAGCGGATCTCGCTCGCCGCCCCATAAACGGATGCGCTCCTGCCCACCCAGGGAGGTGCCTAAATGTGAGAGGTGGTGTATTCTTTAGCGTTTCGAACGTATAGAACCGGCTTCCCACGCGCGCGGCTCAAGGCGAAACGGAATATTCGGGCGCACCACCCTCGCCATCGCTCAGCATCTTCGTAGGGGCGAGTCACCCGATATGCGGGTCTCCTCTCGTCGAATGACCCGCTCACCCCCTCCCAAATCGGGCTTCTGCAATCATGGCTGGGGTGCCCTTGCAACGCACGCTACGCCCTAGAATGCCCGATTTCGCCACGCTGCGCCCCGCTTCCCCTTTGCACGAAATTACACCGTCCAAAATTGAGGCGTGAACGGCGCCAAACGGGTAAAATAGAAGGGCATCAAAATAATGCCGGCGGGGGGCGGCAAACTCGTTGTCTCGGACTGTCCTCATCTCTATATCGGTGGTCGCTATCGGGTTGACGCTCGCGGTAGGGGCGTGGGCCTCGATCACGGTGAACGAGCCGACCACTCGCACTCAGGCGGTCCGGCCTTCCCCTCTCGCCACGGTCGTTAGGGGCCGCGTCGCGAGCGTGCAGGTTTTTCCCGGAGCAAAGCCTGTTCGAACACTTCCGCCCACACCGGCGCCGCCCACGCCGGCGCCCACTCCCGTGCCTACGCCACCGCCGACACCCGAACCAACACCGCTGCCCACGCCGATCCCAACTCCACCACCGCCACCGACGCCCGAGCCGACTCCCGCGCCAACTCCCCAACCAACGCCGGTCCCGCCACCTCCTCTGGTCAGTCCGGGCCTCGTCTTGACGAAAGAGCAGTTCCTAGCCGGGCGACTGGTAATCCCGCAGATCGGCGTGAATGCTCCCTTCGAAGAGAAGAGCGTCGACGGCAGTGGGGTGATGCAGGAACCGAGCGGTAGGGAAGTGGTTGCCTGGTACGGCTTCGAGCCACTGCCAAACCAGGGCGGGAACGTATTCCTGGCCGGGCATCTCCAGCTTGGCGGCTCCCCGGCGGTGTTCTCGAACCTACAGAGCCTTCAGCCCGGGGACCGCGTGATCATAACCACCGCAGGCGCCGACTTTTACTATTCCGTGATCAGCGAGGATATCGAGACCAAGGCCGACTCGCTGCACGCCGTAATCGACCTGGTGAACCTGGAGACGGTGACCTTGATGACCTGCGCAGGCACCTACATCCCTTCGACGGGTGACTACACGGACCGCTGGATCGTGCGCGCGGTGCGTATCAACTAAGCTCCCGCTTCAAACCACCCGCCGGCCCGCTACCGGTCGCCCTCCCTCGACATCGTCGAGGAACGCCTCGATCTCCGAGAGGAACGTCTCCAGCCGCCAGCGAGAGCCATGCCCGCAGTTCTTGCGGACGACCAGCCGCGAGCCGTGGATCAGTTCGTGGTCGCGCAGGGCACAGGGCAGGAAGTCGTCCCACTCGCCGATCATCACCAATG
>Ga0134071_10000895_pt1 | contig 10470 bp, 13 predicted proteins | sample 15_taG_27_FD_94466 | JGI IMG/M metagenome (GOLD analysis project Ga0134071, IMG submission 94466) | Grasslands soil microbial communities from the Angelo Coastal Reserve, California, USA - 15_D_Rain_40cm_5_09082015 | ecosystem: Environmental > Terrestrial > Soil > Grasslands ...
GTAAAATCCTCTTCGGTAAGGAGGACCTGAGCGGCAGTCAGGCCATACTTCCCGAACCCTTGCTCGTATAAATTCATCAACCGGCTCTGGCCAACGGCCGCAAGCGCCTGTTTCTGTGCAAGCGACGCAGTTGATGACTTGATCTTCAACGCATCGGCGCCGAGGGCGACGGCTCCGGAAGACACAACGATCATCTGCCGTCCAGCCAATCTGGCGGCGGCAATATCTTCAATAAACGAAAAAATGCGGCCAAGCGCGATGGCACCGGCATCGTTGAAAAACAAATTCGAGCCAAGCTTGACAACAACGCGCCTGGCGTCTCGAATCCGCTTACGCATAAGTAATTCAAGGACAGACGCCTAAATCACCCAAATTTCTGACTCGTGAATAACGAATTTGGGGGATTTAGGCGCCTGTCCCCGAATTATTTTAGTTCATCATTGCCCGGATGCGTCGGAGTTCTTTGAGATGACTCTGGATCTCTTCGCGGTCGGTGGCTCTCGCGGAATGGCGAAGGTAGTATTCGAGATCGCGAACGGCCCCAGCGAACTGCCGAAGCTGAAGACGAAGAAGACCGCGATCGCGAAATTGAGGGATTTCTTCGGGATCGACCATGAGCATCATGTCTACAATGGCAAGCCCTTTGTCAAACGCGTGGGCCTTCAAATAAATCTCCTTCAGGTTGTTGAGCATGCGCCACAGAATTTGCCGATTGGTGACCCGTGCCAGAAGGCGCTCGTTGAATTCGATGGAATCTCCATATTGCTCATGGAGGCGATTCCGGCAATCTTCGCGCGTCAAGATCTCGCCGCGATTAAACGGATCGAGAAAGAATTCCTCCCGCCGGTCCGAGTACTTCACTAAGAAGTGTCCGGGCATACCCACCCCGACGATGGGAAAACTCAACCGCCGTGAGACCTCCATGTAAACCGCGGAAAGTGTGATGGGAATGCCGACGCGGCGATCTAACACGTCGTTGAAAAAGCTGTTTCGGGGGTCGTAATAGTCTTCAGTTGCTCCGCGAAACCCGAAGGTCTCAAATAACACCGTGTTGATCTTCTCGACGCGTTCAACGGGCGAATCCTTGGGACGGAGCCGCTGCTGTGCAACATTGGCCATGTTGTCCAGCATATCCAGGTAGGGACTGATTTCGAGTTGTGGATATTCCTCACACGCCAAAATCAAAGCCGCTTCAGCGAGCGGTATGGCACTGTCGGGCAGCGTCACGAGTTGTTGAAACGTGTTTCGCGACCGTTTGCTCACTTCGAAACTTCCTTCTCCAGCCAGGATATGAAATCGGCGATCGAATCAATCACCCACTCCGGGCTCGCGCCCCGAAGCCGCTCAGGACTGTATGAATGTGCAACCGCAAGGCATCGCATGCCCGCACCGTGCGCCGATTGGATTCCACCGACTGAATCTTCTACGGCTACACAGTCTGCCAGTCCCAAAGACCGATCTCTTTCCTTTAGTTTCTCATGCGCGCGCAAAAACGGTTCGGGGTGCGGTTTTCCAAACCGGACATCTTCCGCTGCAATAATCGCGCTAAAACAGCCTTCCAGTCCGCCCTGCGTCAAAATGTGCCGTATTTCTTCCGCACGCGCACCGGAGGCAATCGCCAACGGACATCGCAAGTTTGCAGCCTTTACCGCCGCTGCTGCATCTGAGAACAATACTGTTTTATCGGCAATCGCGTGGAAATAATGAGCGCTTTTACGCCGGATCAATTCGTTAAGCTTGCTTTCGGCCAGCGGCCGCCCATGCGCGGCGAACAACGTCTTGAAACAATCCCAATCGTTTAGGGGAAGATACTTGTCGAGATACTCCGCATCGCTGAACGATAGCCCTTCCGATTTTGCAGTCTCTCTAAAGGCTTCCATATGAATCGGATCGTCATCGGCTAAGACTCCGTTGAAATCGAAGATCAGCGCCCGAATCATGCAATTCCCTAGACTAACACAGGTAGAATTGCGCCGTGGGGAACCGCGATGCATGACGTGATTGTGATTGGCGGCGGCGTGATTGGCCTTTCAATCGCGCGCCAGCTCGTTACCAGCAAGTCCGTACTGCTCTTGGATCGTGGCGCAACCGGGCAGGGAACATCTTACGCGGCTGCCGGCATGTTATCGCCACTAAGCGAGGCGAACGATCAAGGACCATTTTTCCAGCTTTGTCGGTCGAGCCTTGCAATGTACGACCGGTTTATTGAAGACCTTCAACAAGACTCGGGATTGGATGTTGCTTATTCGAAGGAAGGATTGCTGTCTCTCGCCTCCTCGGAAGAGTCGGCTGTGACGCTCCGTCAACGCTATGAGTGGCAGCACCAGGCGGGCTATGGTGTTGAACTGCTGCCGCCCGCCGCTGTGAAAAAAATGGAGCCTCTAATCACTGCGCCCATTATTCACGCCCTGTTTATGCCGGGCGAGAGATCGGTTGCGCCCCGCCCTTTGTTGAATGCAATTCGAGAGTCCTGTTTCGTGCGTGGCGTTGAAATCCGCACCGGAGTTCGTGTCGACGCGATTTCCCCCAATACGATCCATTTAGCACACGCCACCATACAGGCTGCATCGATCATCATCGCTTCCGGTGTCTGGAGCGCGGAGGTCGAAGGACTGAGGCCACGTATCCCAATCTCTCCACGAAAAGGGCAGATCCTCTCCCTGGCGATGCCATCAGGCTCATTCCGCCGCATGATCCGATGGGAGCATTCGTATTTTGTGCCGCGAAGTACCGGTGAACTTATCGTTGGCGCCACCGATGAGGATGTAGGATTCGATTCATCGCTCACACCAGCCGGGCTCGGGCGATTGTTGACGGACGCCCAGGCGATCTCTTCTCACGTGGGTTCATATTCCATTCTCGAAACATGGACCGGCTTACGTCCTGCCACACCCGACGAACTTCCGATCCTGGGGCCGAGCGCAGTTCCGGGCGTATATTACGCCACCGGTCATTTTCGCAACGGCATCTTGCTGGCCCCGATTACGGCTACTATCATTGCCGATCTCGTCGAAGGCCGCCACCCTGGCGTCGATATCCAGCCTTACTCTCCATCGCGATTTTCGTAATGTATAATTTCGCCGAAATGTCGATCGCAGAGAAAGTCTATCGCGGGAAGCGCCTGTCGTTTGATGAGGGAGTCGAACTGTATCGCATGAACGACATTGTGGCTCTGGGCCGTCTCGCGAACCACGTCCGAGAGCGGCTCAACGGAAATTTCACGTACTATAACGTCAACCGGCATATCAACTACACCAACGTTTGTGTCATCGACTGCCAGCTTTGCCAGGGTGCATATGCGCGAAAGCCTGGTGAGAACGGCGGCTACACTATGCAGCTCGAGCAGGTATTTCGTTTCGCCGAGAAAGAATACTCGGACGCACTAACCGAGTTTCATATCGTTGGCGGATTAAACCCAGAGCTTCCGTTTGCGTACTATGTGGATTTGCTGCGCGGTCTGAAGAGCCGATTCCCGTCTGTTCATCTCAAAGCTTTCACCATGGTGGAGCTCGACTTCTTCACCAAGATTACGCATAAGCCGCTCGAATGGGTCATTAATCAGTTGCGCGACGCGGGTCTGGGAAGCTGTCCCGGCGGCGGCGCAGAAATCTTTGCAGAACGGGCACGGCCCCTGATTGCGGGTCATAAGATTTCCGGGATGCGATGGCTCGAGGTTGCTCGGACGGTCCATCGAATGGGTCTTCGCTCGAATGCGACCATGTTGTACGGCCACATCGAGACGCTCGAAGAACGTGTTGATCATATGATCCGGTTACGGGACCTGCAGGACGAGACTGGCGGTTTCAACTGTTTTATTCCCCTCGCTTTTCATCCGGAACACACCGTCTACGCGCACTTACCCACGACGACAGGTATCGATGATCTGAAAACGATTGCTGTTTCACGGCTCATGCTCGATAACTTTCCGCATATCAAAGCATATTGGGTGACACTAACGCCCGCGCTGGCGCAGGTTGCGCTGAGGTTTGGAGCAGACGATCTGGATGGCACCATTATCGAAGAACGAATCATTCATGGCGCCGGAACACCCACAACACCCGGTCTAACTCGATCTCAAATGGAAAAACTGATTCGAGATGCCGGCCGCATACCCGTTGAGCGGGACACGCTTTATGACTTCCAGGTGCGCACCCCTCAATAGTTCGCGGCAATGTCTCCGATCGATTGTAGAAATCGAAAATTGGGAAGCTGCAGCCGAACCATAGACTGAGGGCCCTGTCCGCAACGAGTCATCGATTTACCTCGAAATTTCCTCTTAAAGCCGAAAGCAGATTGTTCCGATAAGTGTTGAAGGACACAACAGGAGGCTGCTGTGGCTAGACAAGGGCGCAGTTTTGATAAAGATGAGATTGAGACGATACTCACTTTGCTGAGATCGACGGACCTGCCGATAGCCGCTATCGCGGAACGGATGGGGTGTAGCCGCAGCGTCGTTGTTGCTATCAATCGAAAATACCAGGTACGCGATTATCGCGGCCGCCGGAGCACCTGGTACACGTTAGGAAACGAGAACGTGGATGCTGGGGTAACTACTCGGGAATAATCAACGTTTTCTCGGTGACCTCAGCCTGGCAACGCGGACATCTTGCCGGCCTGTACATCAGGTACTCGGTTCTGGTCGGATCGGCGCCCGTCAGATCATCCAAGAGATAATCAAAAGAGATTTCAGCGTCTTCGTCACAACCTTCGCAGCCTGTAATGAAGGATTCGGCTTCGTCTACTGTGGGGCCATCCACAAGCATCAGGTTGATCTCTTCTATTGGAAGGGTGAACAACTCCCATGCCGTCTCTGGCTTAGCTGATCTTTCAAACGGGAACTTGTGCTTCATGTCGGTCAGACCTCAATCCCCAACATGGGCAATTCCGGTACCAATGAGCGAGGCCTGCCGCTTAGGCTAATAACTCCTTACGAATGTTAAAATTAGACGGCTCCGCCGCCGAATTACACTGCCAGCGGCCTGGTAAAACTACTCCCTTTTCGGGTGGAAAAGTACCTTCCGGTCGGAGGCCCGCCGAAAAATCCCATTTACAAAAGATCATGCCGATCTTGTAATGCGGCGCGGAGGACGCGATTTTAATGCCATTCAACGTCGGAGATGTCGTGCGAATCAAAGATAACAATGGCCTTCGGTCAGGAGCCGCCCGCGTTCAGCGGGTACTGCCCCGGACGATATCCGTGCAGGACTTTCAGGAGTATGTCGTCGAGTTCATCAACTGCCGGTCAGAACGGTTTCGCTTTGGATTATGCCGCGAGTTCGAAATGAGGCCGGAACCAGATACGGGTGAAGACCACGGGTAATCGAGTTTACTCCCCACGGAGCTGTTTTTCGATCTTCTGAATCACTTCCTCCACCGCCGTTCGGTCCCAAACACTTTCAGCTTGCTCGTAGGGCTTCAAGGCAGAGGTTACCGTCCGCTCGCAGATTTTTTCGACTTGCTCCATTTCTTTTTCAAAAAGCGGGGAAGTCGATGACAGAGCGCGAAACGAGTCGCTGGTGTAGAACCATACGTAATTGAAGACGTAGAAACATAAAAACTGGCGCATGAAGGCGAATCTTTTCTCCTGATCGAGCAATCCTTTCAATCGACTCGTGATTTGCTCCAGATTGAGACCCGTTTCGAAGTTGACCGAATAGAAGAGGAGTTCCTGAATTGATTTTAGTAGCAGGTCGCGCTCGAGGCCGCCGGCGCGGTCAATTACATTTTCAGCGATTTGTTCTATAGGATCGGACCGCGTCGCGGAACTTGTCAGCTTTCTCCGTAATGGACTTTCGGCTTCCCCGCCTTGAATCGCCTTTAACCACTCACTTATTCTGAGGAAGGTGAAAACCAGCGATGGCCCAATGCGCGGCTTTTCCTGAAGAAATCGCCGAAGTCGTAGTTCCGTCGGCGACACCAGGTGTGTTCGTGACATGATGCCCTCATCCCTGCGCCGCGATCCGTCAGCGGGTTGGATTGATTCGCCAACGGCAGAGCTTCTGCCGGTGCTGTACGTCTTACCTATCGAGTTTACCTATCTCGAGCTTGAAAAAAGAAAGTGTAGCCTGATCCCTTAAACTATTGCACGGCCCCTTATCTTTCACGTGTATGTCTTCATGTCAATCGCGAAGCGGCAGTAAGTTTCAAAAATACTGATTATGCGTTGTTTGTAAAATTACTTGACAAAATGGTTTAACCGACCAGAATAGGGTGTTTGTCCCCAGCCATCAGTCCTGAATGGATTCAACCTGGTGGGTAGCAGAGGCAGTCTGGAGATCAGGATGAGCTGCGGTTGGTACGCTCTGCATGTAAAACCCCACTTTGAAAAGTATGTAACCTCACAACTTCAATCCAAAGGATACGACACATTTCTTCCAATTCGCGTTTCTCCGGCGAAATGGGTCGACCGTGCAAAGTCTTTTTCCCTTTCGCTGTTGCCCGGTTACGTGTTCTGCCGGTTCGATATTCATGACCAACTGCCGATTGTGGTCACGCCTGGCGTGATGGCCATACTCGGCTTTGGAAAAATAGCCACGCCGGTCGACGATTCCGAGCTGTCGGCTATCCAGAAGATTATACAGTCCCAAGTCGACGCTGAGGGCTGTCCATACCTGGCCGAAGGGGAACTGGTCCGGGTCGAGAGGGGGCCATTGGAAGGTCTGGTAGGCATCATCCTTCGAACGAAAGGCGGGGACCGTCTGGTCGTTTCCGTCAGTCTGCTGATGCAATCGGTATCCGTTGAAATCGACTGCAGCTGGGTTAAGCCCATAGGCCGGCGCGCGGCAGCCCCGGAGGTTCTGGTCGGCCGTCACAGTGCCGGCATTGAAGGGTTGAATTGCCTCAACCGGTCACGGTCTCTTATAGGGATCGACGCTAACCTGCTGAGGCTGTGTTTCTGAGATAGCTAGTGTTTCATCACGACGAGTATAGATTCGATCATAGTAATCCCGATATGACTCGTCCTTGACTTCACGTATCCAATCTTCGTGTTTCCGGTACCATTCGATTGTGGCCGAAAGGCCGGCCGAGAACCCGACTTCCGAAGACCAGTTCCATTCCCGCCGGATTTTAGAACAGTCGAGGGAGTATCGGCGATCGTGTCCCGGGCGGTCGGGAACAAACTGTATAAGCGACTCCGGCTTTTCCATCAGCCGCAAGATTTCGCGCACGACCTCCAGATTGGTTTTTCCCTCGCCGCTGCCGACATTGTAGATCTCGCCAGGCGTGCCGCGTTCCAGGGCCAGTAACAGAGCACGAGAGTGCTCATCAGCAAAAATCCATTCGCGGACGTTCAAACCGTCGCCATAAATAGGCAGGGGCCGATTTTCCATCGCATTGGTGATGAGGACAGGGATGAGTTTTTCTGGAAATTGGTAAGGTCCATAATTGTTTGAACAACGCGTGATCAACGCCGGAACTCGATGCGTCTTGACGTAGGCGAGCACCAGCAAATCAGCTGCGGCCTTGCTGGCAGCATATGGACTGGTCGGGTCAAGCGGTGTCTCTTCGCGGAAGGAGCCGCTCGACCCAAGGCTGCCGTAAACCTCATCGGTGGAAATCTGAACGAACTTCGCTATCTTATGCTGGCGTGCCTCTTCCAGCAGGCAGCGGGTTCCCTCGATATTTGTTCGTACGAATGGAGCGGAATCCAGAATCGACCGGTCGACATGTGTTTCCGCGGCAAAATTCACAATGCCATCGAAGCGGTGCTTTTGGAAGACCGATTGAATTTGCGTCCTTTCAGCGATATCCCCCTGTACAAATTGGTACCGGGGATTCGTGGCCACCTCCTCGAGGTTGCGCAAATTGCCCGCATACGTGAGCAGGTCGAAGTTCACGATGTCGATGTCCTGGCGAGTGCGTATGACAAAACGGACGAAACTGGAGCCGATAAAGCCCGCCCCGCCCGTTACCAGAAGTTTCATTATTGGTATCTCAGCAGTGAAGCAAAAGCATGCATGGCGTCTTGCGATATCTCTTCAGAGTGATTCCACGATTGGCTCGCTACGAGGATATTGCTGCGGAGTAGGGAGTCGAACGTTCCTGCATCCGACCACCAGCCCTCGATTACAGCGTAGGTCATTTCGTTTCGCTCAACGTACGCATTGTTCACGTCTGTGATTTCAAGCTCACCGCGGCTGGAAGGTTTAAGAGTTTTGATGATATCGAATACCGTGGAGTCATACATGTACAGACCCGTAACCGCGTATTCCGACTTTGGTTGTTTCGGCTTCTCCTCGATCTTCACGATCCGATCACCGTCGACAATGGGAACTCCGAATCTCTGCGGGTTTTCTACTCGTTTCAAGTGGATCTTTGCGCCATGTCCTCGACGGATGAAGTCGCTCGCCGATTCGCGAACGCTGTTCTCGTACAAGTTGTCGCCTAAAATAACGCAAACCAGGTCTTCATCTACGAAATATTCCGCAAGTGATAGCGCTGCGGCAATGCCGCCCTCCCCTTCTTGATAGGTGTAATCGAGATGTTTCAGACCAAAGGCTTTTCCATTGCCCAGCAGTTGCAGGAAGTCACCGGCGTTCCTGCCGCCCGTGACAATAAGGATTTCGGTAATTCCCGCATCCACCAGGGTTTGAATCGGGTAGTAAATCATTGGCCGGTTATATACCGGCAGCAGATGTTTGTTGGTAACCTTCGTCAAGGGGTTCAGCCGGGTCCCCAGCCCACCGGCCAATACAATACCTTTCATCAGCGGTATTTAAGCACGAAACGGCATTGATTGCTCCCAATCTTCCTTGTTCTAGCTGCTGCTGGTGGTGATCCGACTGGGAATAGGGCAGATAAACCGCCATCGTTTAACGCGAAGCGAAATCACAACTGGCCAAGCCGATCTGCCGCGATACGTGGGTCCTGGCACCCTCCTAACGTAGGAGGAGACTTCGCTTGCGCGTGCACGCCGATCTCGGCTTTGCCTTTGGCAACGAGCACTGCAATTTCGTCGCCAGGTTTCGCGAAGATCGTCTTCGGTTCTATCTCTTTGACGATCCCCAGGCGCTCGAGCACCTTTGCGAAATGAATGCCGCTGGCGCCGCCGTTCGCCGGATCAGAGTAGGTGATGGATTTTGCAGCGAGCAGCGCCCGCCTCAAGCTCCCGGTGATGAAATATCCGGCTTGGCGGCGCCGTTGCGAACGGCCACACCAATGCCGGAACGCGCGATGACGGCGACACTACCTACGTTGAACTTGTCCTTCAGCAAAGTCTCGATTCCCTGCCGAGGAATGATGATGACGTCGGCGGTTGCTCCCCCCCTGCACAAGCTTTACGACGCCGCCCAGCGTCTCGTACGTGATGGCCACCTTGTTTCCGCTCGCGCGCTGGAACCTCGGCGCGAGGTCTTCCACGACTTGATAAATCGCGTTGACGCTCAAAACCTTGATTTCAACAGGCTCCGCCGCGTTGCCAGCAACAAGGAGAAAGATGATCCCGATAGCTGCCGCTGGAATCCGCCGATCGCTAGTGCCAAACTGGTTTCCTTTAGGTGGAAATATGCGTTTTGTTTATACCCGAGCCGGAGGACGAGATCAACATTCAGTTCAGTCGTGTAGTTCAGTCGAGAGCGATGCCAATAGCAAGACCGGAACGCGTGACCAAGAGTTGGCGACGCCTATGCGAGAGCGGAAATCCGCGATCCGAATGGCTACCACATCGAACTGCGGCAGTGGTTCTGAGGATTGGTTTTCGCGTTCAGATGGTCGATGCGATTCGCGCCTGGGCGAAAGAAGCCGAAAAGAACATCCTGCCGCAGATCGGCGGCACAGGCGTGACGAACTTCGATCCTGCAGTGAAGAAAGACGGAACGCTACTGGGCGAAGGCTACATCACGATCCAAGGCGAGAGTCATTCGACGGAGTTCCGCAGGATCGAGTTACTGAACCTTTCCGCCTGCATGGATCCCAAGGCGTCCAACTACAAGTCGTACTACGCGATTTGACGGAGCCATGACTTGAATTCTTGTGTGTGTGCTAGAATCAGGCTCGTCTTGTATACGGATAGTCAGTTCTTTTTAAACTTGGGAGTCTTTGTTCAAAAAAACTTTCTGGATCCTGAACTCTGCCTGCAGTTGTGTTCTGAAATGCGATCGGCCGAAGGAAACGCTGCTACGATCTTCAGCAAGTCCACTCAGTATCAGGTAAATCAAGAAATTCGAAAGACAAGCACCCGACGGGTTTCAACGGAAACAAGCAGCATCATAGAAGCTCAGTTACAACGCGTCCAAAGTCAGATCGAGCAGTTTTTTCAAACCAGCTTATCTGGAATAGAACCGCTTCAGTTCTTGCTTTACAGCAAAGGAGACTACCTTCGTTTGCACAGAGATGAATTGGATGATCCGAACGGGCTAACTCGTCTTTCCCGTAAGATTTCGGTCGTTGTTTTTTTGAACCGAAAAAGTGATCAGCCGGGACCAAACAGCTTTTGCGGCGGCGCATTGGTATTTTATGGTCTTATCTCAA
>Ga0134071_10000901_pt1 | contig 10410 bp, 11 predicted proteins | sample 15_taG_27_FD_94466 | JGI IMG/M metagenome (GOLD analysis project Ga0134071, IMG submission 94466) | Grasslands soil microbial communities from the Angelo Coastal Reserve, California, USA - 15_D_Rain_40cm_5_09082015 | ecosystem: Environmental > Terrestrial > Soil > Grasslands ...
CATCGTCGCCGCCGCCGCGCAGATCCGCGCGCTGGTGCCGCTGGCGCTGGAGGCGATGCAGACCGAGCACGAGGCCGACCGCACGACGAGCATCATGATGAGCCGCGCGATCGTGCAGGCGTGCGAGCTCACCGGCGACGTGCTCGCGCGCATGATCGCGCTCTTCGATGGGCTGCAGGTGTTTCCCGAGCGCATGCGAGAGAACGTCGAGCTCTCGGGCGGCCTCATCATGGCCGAGGCGCTGATGCTCGAGCTCGGCAAGCAGATCGGGCGGCAGCGCGCGCACGACGCGGTCTACGACGCCGCCCAGGCCTCGGTCACCCAGGCGCGGCCGTTCCGCGAGACACTGGCCGCCGATCCGCACGTGAGCGCCGGGCTCACGAAGGCGCAGGTCGACGCCTTGCTCGACCCCGCGCAGTACACGGGCCTCTGTCGGACGTTCGCCGCGCGCGGCGCCGCCATGGCCCGCGCGACGGCGGCCGCGATCACGCGCTGAACCGTAGCATAATGGCGCGCTATCCGAGGAGGGCCCGGCATGGCGTGGTCTCGGACGTTGGCGGCCGTGCTCCTGCCGCTGCTGGTGCTCGCCGGCTGCGGTGAGGAGGCGCCGACGACGCCTGCGGTCTCCGCGAATCTCTGCGTCTACCTCCCCAACGGGATGACGCTGGGGCCCTACGACACGGTGACGGACTGCGGCAGGGCGCGCGAGAACATGCCGCGAGGAGAGTGCAAGCCGTGCCCGAAGTGAGCGCCGCCGTCATGATCCAGGCGCGCGACGTCGAAAAATACTACGGCGCCTTTCAGGCGCTGCGCGCCGTCTCGCTCGACGTCCACGAGGGCGAGGTGGTCGTCGTCTGCGGGCCGAGCGGCTCGGGCAAGAGCACGCTGCTCCGCTGCATCAACGGCCTCGAGCGCATCCAGGGCGGCGACATCGTCGTGGACGGCATGTCGGTGCGCGATCCCCGCACCGATCTCAAGCGGCTGCGCTCGGAAGTGGGCATGGTCTTCCAGTCCTTCAACCTCTACCCGCACATGACGGCGCTGCGGAACATCACGCTGGCTCCCATGAAGGTCCGCCGTCTCGGGCGCGCGCAGGCCGAGGCCGTTGCCCACGAGCTGCTGCGCAAGGTCGGCATCCCCGAGAAGGCGGCCAGCTACCCGGCCGAGCTGTCGGGCGGCCAGCAGCAGCGCGTGGCCATCGCGCGCTCGCTGGCCATGCGTCCCAAGGTGATGCTCTTCGACGAGGCCACCAGCGCGCTCGATCCCGAGGTCATCCACGAGGTGCTCAACGTCATGCTCGACCTCGCTCGCGAGGGCATGACGATGGTGGTCGTCACGCACGAGATGGGCTTCGCCCGCGAGGTGGCCGACCGCGTCGTCTTCATGGACGAGGGCGTGATCGTGGAGAGCGGCGACCCCAAGACCTTTTTCGGCAGCCCGCGCGAGGAGCGCACCAGGCGGTTTCTCGATAAGATCCTCTGACCCTTCGGAGGTGTCCCATGAGCTACGGCAAGACCGCGTGGGCGATCCTCACGCTGACAGTGCTGGTACTCTGCCTCGCGGCCCCGGTTCCCGACGCGGCCGCCCAGAAGAAGGGCGGCGTCCTCAAGGTCGGCAACCTCGGCGAGCCGCCCACGCTGGACGCGCACTGGACGACGGCCACGATCACCGAGGTGCTCGCGCAGCACATCTACGAGGGCCTCTACTCGCTGGACGCCAGGTCGCAGCCGATCCCGATGCTCGCCGAGGGCATGCCGGCGGTGTCGAAGGACGGGCTGACCTACACGTTCAAGCTCCGGCAGGGCGTCAAGTTCCACAACGGTAAAGAGATGACGTCCGCCGACGTCGTGGTCTCGCTCAACCGCTGGGGCGCGCAGTCCACGTATGGCAAGACGCTCTACGCCCGGGTCGCCGAGGTGCGGGCGGTCGACACATATACGGTCGAGATGAAGCTCAAGGAGAAGACGGCCACCGTCCTCATCTCGCTGGCCATCCCCAACAATGCCGCGGCGATCTACCCCAAGGAGGTCATCGACAAGTTCAAGCCGGCCGAGAAGGCCACGGAATGGATCGGCACCGGCCCCTTCAAGCTCGTGGAGTGGAAGCCGGACCGCCACATCAAGATGGTGCGCTTCGACGACTACCAGCCGCGCAAGGAGGCGGCCAGCGGCTACGGCGGCCGCAAGGTCGTCTACGTCAACGAGCTGCTGTGGATCCCGGTGCCCGACGCCGCCACCCGCGTGGCCCAGATCGAGACGGGTGAGCTGGACTTCGCCGACGATCTGGACCTCAATGCCTACGAGCGGCTCAAGGGCTCGTCCGGCGTGCAGGCCATCGTCGCCAAGCCGTACTACTGGCTCGTCGCCGTCTTCAACAAGAAGGAAGGGCTCATGACGAATCAGAAGCTCCGCCAGGCGTGGCAGGCGGCGCTGGACATGGAGCCCATCATGAAGAACGTCGCCGGCGGCCACCGCGATCTGTACCGCATGGACTCGAGCCTGGCGTTCGTGGAGAACGCGCCCTGGCACACGAAGCTGCAGGGGCTGCCGTGGAACGAGCACAATCGTGACAAGGCCAGGCGGCTGCTTCGCGAGGCCGGCTACAAGGGCGAGCCGATCCGGTTCATGACCACCCAGGAGTACAAGTGGATGTACGACTTCGCGCTGCTCAGCAAGCAGCAGCTCGAGGACGCGGGCTTCACGATCGACCTGCAGGTGGTCGACTGGGCCACCCTGGTCAAGCGGCGCAACAACTCCAAGGAGTACGACGCGTTCACCACCGGGATGGGGAACTTCTACGATCCCACCCACCACATCTACCTCGGCCCCAACTGGCCGGGCTGGACCGACGACGAGGAGCTCAACCGCCTGCTCACCGAGCTGGCGCGCGAGGGTGATTACAAGAAGCGGTTCGCGCTGTGGGAGCAGGTCACGCGCACGTTCTACGATCGCGTGCCGGTCGCCCGCTACGGCGATCTGTTCGGGCTGCGGGCGATGCGCACCAACGTCAAGGGCTTCGACACCACGCTCATGCGGCCGCGCTTCCACAACGTCTGGCTGGACAAGTAGCCGACGACCACCTATCTACTCCGGCGGCTTCTCGCGCTCCTGCCGGTGATGCTGGTCGTGGTCACCGTGGTCTTCCTGCTCATCCACCTGATCCCCGGCGATCCGGTGGCGGTGATCCTGGGGCCGGAGGCCAACGCCCAGCAGATCGAGGACGCGCGCCGTGAGCTGGGCCTCGACCGGCCCCTGCACGAGCAGCTGCTGCGCTTCTACGCGCGCCTGCTCCGCGGCGATCTCGGCCGTTCGTATTTCCTCGATCGCCCGGTGACGCAGGCGCTGTGGGAGCGCGCCGAGCCCACGCTGGTGCTGATGCTCTCGGCGCTGGTCGTGGCCGTCCTCATCGGCGTGCCGTCGGGGATCGTGGCGGGCGCGTATCAGGGCTCGTGGTGGGATCGAGGACTCATGACGCTGGCGCTGCTCGGCGTGTGCGTGCCGGGCTTCTGGCTGAGCCTCAACTTCATCTATCTGTTCTCGGTGCGGCTGGGTTGGCTGCCCGTGGCCGGCTACGCGTCGGTCTTCCAGGATCCCGTGGCCGCCGGCCGCTATATGCTGCTGCCGGCCGTCTCCCTGGGCTTCAACCAGTCGGCGCTCATCGCCCGCATCGCCCGCTCGTGCATGATCGAGGTTCTGCGGCAGGACTACATCCGCACGGCGCGGGCCAAGGGGCTCGCCGAGCGAAGCGTGATCTTCCTGCACGCGTTCCGGAACGCGCTGGTGCCGGTGGTGACGGTCATCGGCATCACGATGGCGATTCTCATCGGCGGCGCCGTGGTCACCGAGATCGTCTTCAACATTCCCGGGCTCGGGCGACTCATCATCTCGGCGATCCTCCGGCGGGATTATCCGGTCGTGCAGGGGGTCGTGCTGCTCACCGCCGCCGCCTACATGCTGATCAACCTCATGGTCGACGTCGTCTACGCGTATATCGATCCGCGCATCCGCTATGCCTGAGGGCGTCGCGGTGAGCGAGAGCGCGGTGCTCGCAGGGGCACCCGTGACCGCGGCCGGCGCCCGGACGCGGCTGGTGCGCCGCATTCTAAAAAACCGCAGCGTCGTCATCGGCGGCAGCGTGTTCCTGTTGCTCGCGCTCGTCGCGTTGTTCGCCGACGCGCTCGCGCCGTACAACCCGACGCGGCTTTACCCGGGCCAGCGTCTCAAGCCGCCGAGCATGCAGAACCTGCTCGGCACCGACGAATTCGGTCGGGACATCGCGAGCCTGGTGCTCCACGGCAGCCGCGTCTCGCTCCTGGTCGGCGGCGTGACGATGATCCTGACGTCGCTGGGCGGCGTGGTGATCGGGCTCATCGCCGGCTACTACCGCCGCCTGGACATCGTGATCATGCGCCTGATGGACGGCCTGATGGCGTTCCCGGCCATCCTGCTCGCCATCGCGCTGATGGCGGTGCGCGGGCCCGGCGTCTGGAACGTGATCTTCTCGCTCTCGATCGTGTACCTGCCGCGGACGGCCATGCTGATCCGCAGCACGGCGCTCAGCGTGCGCGAGCTGGATTATGTCCTGGCCGCGCAGGCGCTCGGGCGTGGCGGCCTGGCCATCGCCTTCCGGCACATCCTGCCCAACTGCATGGGCCCGCTCCTCGTGCAGGGCACGTTCATCTTCGCCTACGCCGTGCTCGCCGAGGCGATCCTGGGCTTCCTCGGCGTGGGCGTGCCGCCCTACGTGCCCTCGTGGGGCAACGTGATCGCGAGCGGCAAGAACGTGATCCGCGAGGCCTTCTGGGTGAGCGCGTTCCCGGGCCTCGCCCTGACGATCGCGGGTCTGTCCCTGAACCTCCTCGGCGACGGCCTGCGCGACACGCTCGACCCGCGCCTGCGGCGGGAATAGACGGGGTTCTACTGGCTCGTGCCGGTGAGCTCGATGACCTTGCCGGCGCGAAGCACCGTCATCTTGAAGCGGCTGCCCGGCGCCGAGCCGGCCAGCGTGTTACGGATCTTCTCGATGTTCTCCTCCGACACCACGGGGATGTCCTCGACCGAGAGGATGATGTCGCCGCCGACGGGGATCTCCTTCCCCGCGATGGTCAGGGTCCCGTCGCTTCCCTGCAGGCCCATGTTCCACGCCATCGAGCCCTGGGCGACCGTCTTGACGAGAAAGCCGGCGGGCGCTGGGACGTTGAAGACACTCGCGAGACGGCCAGTGACGAGGACGCCCTGAAGGGCACCCCAGAACACCTTCCGGGGAACCAGGAGGTTTCGCGCGCTGTTGATCGTCACAATGAAGCCCAGGCCCTCGCTGCCGCCGGACTTCGAGATGTTCTGACTGACGACCGCGATGACCTCGCCCGCCATGTTGAATACGGGGCCGCCGGAGTTCCCCGTGTTGATCGTGGCCGTGGTCTGAAGGAACTCCGCCAGGGGCATGTCAGGGAATATCGTCTTGGGTGGCCAGCGTGCGCTGATCCAGCCCACGCTCATCGAATACGCGAGCCCGTAGGGAGCGCCGACGACCATGACCTGTTGGCCGACCCTCATCCCGTCGGAGTCCCCCATCCGTGCCACCCGCATGGCTTTGGTCACGCGCTCGAGCTGCAGGAGCGCGACATCGGCCGCCGCATTGGCCGAGATGATCGTTGCGCGTACGACCTCGCCGGCGATGCCCTCGACGGTGATCTCATCCATGCCGTTGACGACGTGGGCGGCCGTCATCACCCGGCCATCGCTGGAGATCAGGACTCCGGAGCCCGTCTCGTTGAAGCGGATGATCCCCGCGGCGCTGACGTCGCGCCCCTTGCTCCGCACGACGACGACCGTGGGGCTGACCCGGTTGAAGAGGTCGTCCAGGCTCTGGCTCTGGGCCCAGGCTGGGACCGCGACGAGGGGCGGCAACGTGGCTGCGGCGAGCACCATGGCGGCGACTTTCTTCATGGGGGGCCTCCGGCTGGCTATCAGACGAAATCCCGCGGACCAATGTCAAGAAGGGGCCGGGCGCGAGTGGTAATCTCGCCGTCGTCGTCGCACAAGGAGGACCGAACCATGATCATGCGGATGACGTGGGGAAAGCTCCGGCCCGGCTCGTGGAACGACTTCGAGAAAACGTATCGGGCCACGGTGGCCGCCAAGGGCGGCAAGGTCATCGTGGGCGACCACAAGACCTATCGCTCCGAGGTCAAGTACATGCAGTAGGACTCCGCCGGGCGGGCGATCTCACACGGCCGTCGTGTCCTCGATGACGCCCGGCCGCTGCCCCAGCCGATGGCCCAGCCGCGAGAGCGAGAAGCAGCAGACGAAGTAGACGGCGGCGAGGAAGGTGAAGACCGAGAACGACGCGTTCTCGCGGCCGTTGACGATGGTCCCTGCGCGGAAGAACTCGATCACGCCGATGACGAACGCGAGCGACGTGTTCTTGAAGAGGGCGACCGAGCGGTTGACGATGGCCGGCGCCATGTTCCGCAGGGCCTGGGGCAGCACGATGAAGCCCATCACCGCGAGGTAGCCGAGCCCCGTCGAGTAGCCCGCCGCCGTCTGTCCGCGCGGGACCGAATTCAGTCCGGCGCGCACGACCTCCGCGCCGTACGCCCCCTGATGGATGACGAGCGCCCACACCGCCGCCCAGAAGGGACTGAGCGCGTAGCCGATCAGCGGCTGGCTCAGGAAATAGACCCACACGACGAACATGAGGCCCGGCGTGCCGCGGATGATCTCCACGACCGCCGCCGCCGGGTAGCTGAGCCACGGCCGCGAGGAGTGGCGCATGGCCCCGAACACGACGGCGAAGGCCCAGCAGCCGACCCACGCCAGCACGAAGATCGTCAGCGTGAGCCGGAACCCGCCCGCGAAGAAGCCCAGGTTCTCGGGGATGACGCGCCACTTCCAGAACGATTCCATCGCGCGCCTCAGCCCGCGGTCCGGACCTTGAGCCCGAACAGCCGCTGCAGGAGGTAGATCGCGCCGACGGTCAGGAGCGTCAGGAGCAGGAACAGCAGCGTCCCCGCCGTGTAGGCCTCGAAGCCGGCGAAGGTCTCCTCCTCGATCTTCTGCGAGTAGAACATCAGGTCGGTGATCGCGATGGTCATGGCGACGGCCGAGTTCTTGATGATGTTGAGGATCTCGCTGGTCAGCGGCGGGATCACGATCACGAGCGCCTGCGGCAGCACGACGTGGCGCCACGTCTGCGCGCGCGAAAGCCCGGTGGAGGTCGCTGCCTCCCACTGACCGCGCGGGATCGAGCGGATGCCCGAGCGCACGACCTCGCCCATGTAGGCCCCCGTGTAGAGCGAGAGCGCCAGGATGCAGGCGAACGTGCTCGGGATGAGCACGCGCAGGCCGAAGGGATCGTTGAGGGTGGCGTTGAGGATCTGCTGCAGCCCGAAATAGGCCCACCACATCTGCACCAGCAGCGGGATGTTGCGGAAGACCTCCACGTAGCCGACGGACAGCGCGCGCACCCAGCGGACGTTGGTCGTGCGCCCGATCCCACAGAAGACACCGAGCACGAGGCTCGCGACGAGGGACCACGCGAAGATGTAGAGCGTGGTCCCCATGCCCCAGAGGAGAAATCGCCGGTACTGCCAGACGACCGACCAGCGCCAGTTGTAGTCGTACTGCGCCCGGGGGCCGAAGAAGAAATACCAGACGACGAGGGCCGCCACGCCGCCCCAGACCAGCAGGAAGGCGCGGCGCTCGCGCGGCGCCTCGAACCACTGGCCGCGGCGGGCGGCCAGGATCGCGTCACGCACGCCGGGCGCCGGCCGTCCTCACTTCGGGTACCACGGGATCTCGAACTCCGGCTTCTGCCCGAACCACTTGAAGTGGATCTCGTGATAGCGGCCCGAGTCCCAGATCTCCATCAGCGCCTGGTTGATCGCGTTGCGCCACTTCGAGTCGTTCTGCCGCACGCCCATCCCGTACGGCTCGATCGTGTAGAGCTTGCCGACGAGCACGAGGTCCGGATTGTTCTTCACCCACCACTGGTTGAGCACGTCGTCGCTCACGACGGCATCGACCTTCTTCTGCTTCAGCGCCAGCAAGGCTTCCGTCTGCTCCTGGAACTGGACCAGGATCGCCTTGGGCTGGACCTTCAACAGATTCGGGCCGGCGTTGCCGCCCTGGACCGCCGCCACCTGCTTGCCGGCGAGCTGCGAGACATGGGTGATGCCGGTGTCTTTGCGCGTGATCGGCCGCTGGCCGGTGATCATGTAGTGCATCGAGAAGTCGATCGCCTGCTCGCGCTCCCGCTTGTGCGTCATCGTGGCCACGATCAGGTCGACGTTGCCGTTCACGATCAGCGGGATGCGGGTCTTGGACAGCGCCTGCACGAAGGTGGCCTTGACCCCCAGCTCCTTGGCGATCTCGTTGGCGAGGTCGACCTCGAAGCCCTCCGGCTTGCCGGTGTCCTTGTTGATGGAGCCCATCGGGGGGAAGTCGTACTTCGTCCCGACGATCATCTCTCCCTTCTGCTTCACCTTGTCCAGCAGGGAGTCCGCCGCCAGAACCTCGCAGGCGGCGGCGAGCGCGATGACGAGAGCCACGAACACGACCGCAATTTTCCGCATGGGGTTCCTCCTCGGGTCGAAGGTGGAGCGGACTATACTATGGCGCCCCAGGGAAGGAGAGTGCCTCATGGCCCGGCTCACGACCACGCCCAAGCTCGCCGAGACGTACACCGACGCGCTGCCCGCCTCGCGCGAGCTGTTCGAGCGCGCCCGACGGCTGTTCCCCGACGCGGTCACGCACGACAACCGTCGCATGCAACCCTTCCCGCTCTACGTCGACCGCGCCGAGGGCGCGTTCAAGTGGGACGTGGACGGCCATCGCTACATCGACTACTGGATGGGCCACGGCGCGCTGCTCTTCGGCCACAATCCGCCCGCCGTCCGCGACGCCGTGCGCGAGCAGGCGGCGAAGGGCACGCACTACGGCGCCTGCCATCCGAGCGAAGTCGAGTGGGGCGAGTGGGTCTGCCGGCTGGTGCCGAGCGCGGAGCGCGTGCGCTTCACGGCCTCCGGCACCGAGGCGACCCACATGGCCGTTCGCCTGGCCCGCGCGTTCACCGGCAGGCGGCACGTGGTGAAGTTCGCGGGTCACTTCCACGGTTGGCACGAGGGCCTGGAGATCGGCGTCCGCGCGCCGTATACGGCCGAGCCGGAGGCGGGTCAGCTCGCCGAGGTCGTCGAGCTCGTCAGCGTGCTGCCGCCCAACGACATCGCCGCCGTGCGCGAGCGCCTCGCGCGCGGTGACGTCGCCGCGGTGATCCTCGAGCCGACCGGCGGCCACTTCGGCTCGGTGCCCGCGCCGGCGTCCTTCGTGCGGGCGCTGCGCGACGAAACGCGTCGCGCCGGGGCGCTCTTGATCTTCGACGAGGTCGTCACGGGATTCCGCGTGGCGCCGGGCGGCGCGCAGGAGCTGCTGGGCGTGGGGCCGGACCTGACGACGCTCGCCAAGATCCTCGCGGGCGGGCTGCCGGGCGGCGCCGTCGCCGGCCGCGAAGACGTTCTCGCCTATCTTGCCACGCGGCCGGGCGCGCAGAAGATCGCGCATCACGGCACCTTCAACGCCAACCCGCTCACGGCGGCGGCCGGCGTCGCGATGCTCGCCGCGGTGGCCGACGGCCAGGCGATCCGCCTCGCCAACGCGCAGGCGGCGAAGCTGCGCCACGGGCTGAACGAGATCCTGGCGCGCGAGAAGGTCGCGTGGAAGGTCTACGGCGAGCACAGCGACTGGAAGATCTTCTTCGGCGCCGGCGCGCCGCCGCGCGACGGATCGGACCAGTCGGTCGCCGACGTCGACTGGCGACGCCTCGACGCCAAAGACGCGGAGCGGAGCCGGGCGCTGCGGCAGGCGCTCATCCTCAACGGCGTCGACTTCAACGGCGCGCGCGCGCTCGTCGGCACCTGCCACACCGATGCGGTCCTCGACGAGACGTTCGCCGCGTTCGAGACCGCGATCCGCACCGTGCGAGAGGAGGGTCTGGCGTGACGCCCGCGAAGCCCGTTCCCGCGATCTACCGTCGACTCGGCGTTCGACCGATCATCCACGGCTGCGGCACGACGACGCGTTACGGCGGATCCATCCTGCGCCCCGAGGCGCTGGAGGCCATGCGCGAGGCATCGACGACGCTGGTGAATCTCGACGAGCTGAACGCGGCGGCGGGCGCGGCCATCGCCCGGATGCTCGGCGCGGAGGCCGCCTTCGTCACCGCCGGCGCGAGCTCCGGATTGATCTTGCAGGCCGCCGCCTGCATCGCCGGCGACGACCCGACGAAGATCACCCATCTGCCCGACACGCGCGGGATGCGCAACGAGATCGTGATCCAGCGCGCCCACCGCTTCGCCTACGATCAGGCGTACCGCGTGGCGGGCGGCGTCCTCGTCGAGATCGGGCTCGCGCG
>Ga0134071_10000903_pt1 | contig 10407 bp, 7 predicted proteins | sample 15_taG_27_FD_94466 | JGI IMG/M metagenome (GOLD analysis project Ga0134071, IMG submission 94466) | Grasslands soil microbial communities from the Angelo Coastal Reserve, California, USA - 15_D_Rain_40cm_5_09082015 | ecosystem: Environmental > Terrestrial > Soil > Grasslands ...
CTACATACCCTCAGCACTTCGCTGCTGTGCCCGTCAGGGTGATCCCTTTGTTTTTCGCCTGATCGGGGTGCGACTTTGACGTGGCCGTGGTCGGAGGGCCGATGCTGTTGACGCATTGATCTGCAAGATGTTAGGTTGAGTACTCGTCCTCGCCGGAGTGGCGAAATTGGCATACGCAGCAGACTCAAAATCTGCCGGTACCTAGTACCGTGGGGGTTCAAGTCCCCCCTCCGGCATGAAACCGTTTATTTTCATCAATTTACATCAGGCACCTCCATAATGGCGGGAGTGGTTTTTCCGCCCGCACAATTGCGGCATTTCTCGGCGCACCGCAGACGAGTGATCAGAACCAACAACAGGATTTCTCTTATGACGACCGTGAAGATCGAGTTTTCCGATGATGAAATAGCCACGCTGAAAGCCAAGGCTCCAGTACATGGCCTTAGTCTTGACGACGGTTGGCGATCAACCACAGTCGATACACTCTGGCGGAACTCGCGGAACAATGCGATCCCCAGGCGCCACTGTCTGCAGAAGATCGCGACTGGAGAGGCTCTCCTCGTTTTTGAATACAGCAGCGAAATCGCTGTGCCTACCGCCGTTACGTTACAATAAGGTAGTCGGTAGAACGAGACCGAGACCGAGACTTCTACTGAAGAAGCGCAAGTCAAACTCTCAGCGGAGGAGGTGCAACAGTGCCCGTCATTATTCCAGATGAAACACTGAAACAAGCTGGCTTGACCGAGAGAGAGGCGTTGATCGAGATCTCATGCCGGCTTTTTGACGCCGGCAAGCTGCATCTTAACCAAGCTGCACGCCTTGCTGGAATGACTCGAAATGAGTTTGAGTCCGAGTTGATGTCCCGCGAAATTGACGTGTATCGCATCGATGAGGAGTATTTGCGGCATGAACTGGAGATGAGCAGCAGAGTTATGGAACGTTGACCGAACCGAATGGCAATCGTCGTAAGCGACACGTCCCCGATCCGTGCATTCCATTCCCTTGCACAAATTACATTATTGGAACAACTATTTGGAGCCATCATTGTTCCTCCAGCGGTAGCGGATGAACTCGCTCGGCCCCGCCCGCCATTCAGCCCGATCGATGTATCCGCGTTTAACAATTTCGAAATTCGAGCACCGCATGATCAGCAACTCGTGCAGACGTACGTCGAGGCCATTGACGCTGGTGAAGCCGAAGCCATTGTATTGGCTATTGAGTTGAAAGCGACTCTTCTCATCGATGAAGTGGCTGGTCGTACTGCCGCGGCCGCCGCAGGTGTACCCTACATGGGCGTGCTTGGCGTCCTCTCTCTCGCAAAGCGCCAGAAGCTTATTTCCGAAGTTCGGCCGCTCCTTGACAGGCTTCGACTCGAACTGCGATTTCGTATCGCCCAGAATCTCTACGATCAGTTCTTGAAGGCCATCGGAGAACTGTAATCTCGGATCGCCAGTGGAGTGATCGTCGTTCCCTTTTAGCGAGGTGGCTCGAGCGCAGTTGTGCCCCCCCTTCTAGCCGACGACGTCCGTTGTTTCAGGGGTACGAACTCTCGTTCAAGGATAAGCGGATCAGACGCCGACGTGGTGATCGTGGATTGTCACGGGAAAATCCATCGTCCGCTCACTTAATGCCGGTGATGGCTTTATTGAATACCGCATTCAGGACCTGATCTGTCCACTTTAAGAGCAAACATAAACTGGTATTTCTTGCCTCTGAAAACATTTCAGTGATGCGACGGCTGCCGTAGAGTGTGTGGCAACAGGTATGAATTTTGTCGAACTGTCCTTGCAATTTAGCGAGTCTTCCGCACTGCGCCTACTCCGGGCCGATACGGCTCCGCTAATTGCCGCCGTTCTTCACAGCGCCTTTAAACGAGAGCACTGTCCCGTCGTTCCCGAAAGCAGGCTCCGAACTCTACTTCAAGCGGAGCTGGAAGACCTGCGCGCCACTGGAACTTTTAGCGGTAACAAGAGCGCTCAAGAATACTTGGTCGAGTGGGCAGACGACTTCCACGGCTATGTTCGCCGCTTTCAGCCGCCCGACGATGATGAACCGGCGTACGAACTCACGCCGGACACGGAACGAGTCTTCCAATGGATCGAGTCTTTGCGTCCGCGGCCTTATGTTGGCACTGAGTCGAAATTCAAGACTCTCGTCCATGTGCTGGCAGACCTCGTTGAGAATACGACCCAGTCGGTGGATGTCCGCATTGAACGGCTTCGCGCCGAACAAGCGCGTATTGAGAAGGAAATTGCGGACATCCAAGCCACGGGCGAAGCGCCTGTATACAATGCGACACAAATTAACGAGCGCTTCCTGAACCTCCTCGATACGGCGCGCACTTTACTTGGTGATTTTCGCGAGGTGGAACGCCATTTCCGGCGAGTTACAGAGGATTTGCTTGTCAGCCGCAAATCCGGCGACATCAGTCGCGGTCAGATTGTCGGTCAGACGTTAGATGCCCACGAGCGATTACGGGTGTCAACGCAAGGTCAGAGCTTCTATGCTTTCTGGGAATTCCTGCTGGCCTGATAGTCGCGCCCAGTTTTCAACGCTCGTCGACCAAGTGTACGCAATTCCCGAACTTCTCGACGAGTTGCGCGAGGACCTTCTCCTCCAAGGCTTGCAGGCACACTTACGCGCGGAAGGTGGGAAGGTACTTGGTTCCAATGAACGGCTCATAGCGCAGCTACGGCGGATTCTGGATGTGCGGGAATCAGTTGAACGGCGCGAAGTCGATCGCGTGTTGCAGGAACTCAAAACTCTACTGCACGAACGCCGGGACACGTCCGTTAATGAAGTTATTGGCACCGTCGACGTCGGGGTCGCGCTAAATACGCTTATGTTCAAAGCTCAGTGGACGCCGCCTGAGCAAGTTCATTTCGGTAGTAGTCCGTCATGCGCCGAGGAGCCCGATATCGCGGACACGCTCAAGAGGCTTCTCGATTTTCATCCAATCGATTTCGAGCAGTTGCGGGCCAACATTGACGAGTGCCTGAGAACGCAAGTGCAAATCTCGTTGCCTGAACTGTTGGTCCTTTATCCCCCGCGCAACGGAATCCTTGAAGTCCTGGCTTACGTTGTCATCGCCGAAACGGAGCCGCACGTCATCTTTGATGAGGTGGATGTGATCCAACTTTCGACTCAGCCGCAGCGGCGCTATCGTGTGCCGCGCGTGGTGTTTTCAAACACATGACACAGCGAATATTGAGTCCCGCTGCTCCCGTGAAGGTACGGCTTCTTCAGGACGCCATCTATTCCGAGGATGACGACCTTTGGGAACTTCTCCAGCGCTACCGGCAGCATCTGCAGGACTACTTTCGCGAGCTTGGCCTTGACTTGGTCGTTCACGAGGAAGACGGATTTGCCTATTTGCGGCAGCTTCCTGACGAAGAGACTGCGGGGCTACCGCGGCTGACGCGGCGCGACAAATTAACGAAGGGTTTGGCGATTATCGGCATCCTCTTGCGCGAGCAGCTTCTGCATTTCGACCAGACGATCCATGACGAGCCACGTCTTGTCGTCAGCCGCAGCGATCTCGCGGTTCTCGCCGCGCCCTTTTTCCCAAACACTACGGACGAGATCCGATCAGATCGGCGAATCGACGGTGCTATCACTAAGGCGGAGGAGTTCGGCTTGCTTCGCAAATTGCCAGGCAGCGAAGGTGACGAGCGTTATGAAGTCAGGAGAATCGTCAAAGCGCGATTCCCTTTGGAGACCTTGAAGCAACTACGCGATCAGCTCGTTTCAACAGACTCTGATCACGGGGAACCGTCATGAATCCTGGCTTTCGCTTATTCCGCGTCGAGGTCCGCAACTGGGGCACCTTCGACGAACGTGTGCATGTGCTCGATCTCGCGGGAAGTACAGCTTTGCTGATCGGCGAGAACGGTAGTGGCAAATCAACGCTTGTGGACGCCCTTCTTACGCTCCTTGTGCCTCGGAGTAAGCGCAATTACAACCTTTCCGCCGGTGGAAATAAGAAACGCGAGCGTGACGAGTACACCTATGTCCTGGGTGCATATGGAAGCGAAAACACCGATGAGCGCGCCAAGCCGAAGTTTCTGCGCAAGCCTGGATCGTCCCCGGCCATTCTCCTTGCTTATTTTCGAAACGAGGCGACAGATGCTTGCCTGACGATCGCTCAATTACTGTGGGTACAGGGTGAGGAGGTAAGAAAGCTCTTTTTGACCGCGCGGAGTGAAAAATCGATAGCCTCTGACTTTCAGGACCTCCAGGAAGCACACACGTGGAAGAAGGCGCTGGAGCGCAGAGGCTTCGACGTTGATACGAAATTCAGCACGTATGCGGAAAAGATCGTCCGCTGTCTCGGGATGGAATCAACGACGACCCTGGCGCTCTTCAGTCAGACAGTTGCCATCAAGGAAATAACGCATGTCAGCGGGTTCATACGAGAACATATGCTGGAACGGCTCGACAGCAGGGAACTCGTCGAAAGACTCGAGCGTCATTATGATGACTTGACGCAATGTCACGACGCGATTCAACGAGCGCAAGCCAAGCTCAACGCGCTCCGGCCGATCGGGGAAAAGGCGCGGGAGCTTCGGAACCTGGAGGAAGAATTGGCCCATGCACAGCAGTTTCAACAAGCGTTGCCTGCGCTGGTCGCGGTCGCCTTAAGCGGGCTTTTAACCGAGTCAATTAGTTTTTCTGAAGGTCAATTGAGTGTGCTCGAACAGGATCTGCAGGCAGCCACAAAGGTTCTCGATGAGTTAACGGTCAATGCCGCGTCACTCAAGCAGGCACTGGAGAGCGACGATATCGGGCGTCAACTCGAGAAACTTCGATCGGATATCGAGGCGGCCAACACCGAATTGGGCCGTCGAACTCTGATCTGGGAACAATACCGCGAGGTTTTACGTCAGCTTGGCACAGTCGAGGCAGAACCTCAAGCGACGCGGTTCGCGGACTTAGTCGCTTGGGGGCATGCGGAGCATGAGAAACAGGAGCAGGTGATTTCTGATGCCGCCGGTAAAGCCGCAGCCGCTGATCAGCGGCTAGAACAAATAGGCACCGACGCGGCGCGGATTGAAGCCGAGCTTGGGTCCCTGCGCTCCCGCGTGGATTTGATTCCGGAAGACCGACGTCGTCTTCGCCAATTGATTGCTACAGCCACCGGCGTTCCCCCAGCAGAACTTCCTTTTGCTGGCGAACTCATCGATGTCCGGGAGGAGTACAGCCGCCAGTGGCGCGGTGCGCTAGAACGGCTCCTCCGCGGATTTGGGCTTTCAATGTTGGTGCCGGAGTTTTATTACTCGCAAGTGAATGGTTTTATTAACAACAACAATCTACGCACTCGCATAACCTATCACCGGGTGCCACTAGGCATTGCTTCTATAGGCCGGGGCGCCGATAGCGGCCGCGTTATCGAGAAGCTGATGCTGAAAGAAGACCATCCATTCGCGGGCTGGGTTGCGGCCGAGCTCCGGGCGCAATACAACCACCGTTGTTGTGAGACGGTTCAGGAATTCGAACGCGTCTCAGGATTTGCCGTCACCAAGCGCGGCCTTATCCGCGGTGGCGGCACGCTGCATATTAAGGATGACAGCCGCGATCTCGACGATCCCGCCTTCCACATTCTCGGATGGTCAAATCTAGATAAGATACGGCGGCTTGAGACACAGCTCGAGGAGCTGAATCGTCGATCGGAACAAGAGGTCGCGGAGCGGGATCGCGAGAATAGGCGCCAGAAATCTGCTCAAGACCGTCTGAAAGTCACAAGCCATTTAGCAAGCTTTCGTTCGTTCGATGAACTTGATTGGATTTCAAGCGCGCAACGGAAGGAGTCCCTTGAACAGCAGAGAGAAGAGTTGCAGCGCAGCGCCGACCACCTGCGCGATCTTCAGACGCAGCTAGAGCAGGTACAGACGACGATCGCTCAGACCGAGCAAAAAAAGACCGAGCTTCTGCAACGTCGGGGTGCGCTGACAAACACGCGAGATTCGCATGTCCAGCAGCGTAAGGATTGCGAAGATATTATTCTCGCCTACCGCGGTGAACCCTTGGTCAGGTTCGAAGAGGATTTCCGTGGCATGATTGCAAAACACCAGCAAGCTCTTACCACGGCGACGGCCGGAAGGCTAGAGGTGGCTCTGACCGTCTCGAATAACGCCACAATTTCAGATTTGCAGAGGCGGGGCGGCGACGTCAGAGTCTCTGTGACGCGTCTGATGGAGCGTTTTCTGAACGAGTTCCCTGAGCATCGCATTGATCTCACATCCGAGATCGCGCAGCTTTCCGAGTTCATGAAGCTGCAGGAGGCTATCGAACTGGACGATTTACCGCGGCACGAAGCGAATTTCCGTGATCTTATGAACCGCGATGTTCTCACGCATGTGGTCTCCTTCCAGGATGCACTGGAAAATCACCGTGACGAAATGAAAACGAATATCGCGCATCTGAACCTGACCTTAAAAACGATTCCTTACACGACGCGCACATACATCTCCATCCGCACGATGGATACGACAGACCATGAAATCCAAGATTTTCGATCGCGGCTGAAAGCCTGTCTTGAGTACGGCGTCAATGCCGACCGCGCGGGGCGTGAGCTTTCTTTCCGGCGGATCAGTGATCTGATCAGCCGTATACGTGAAAAGCCGGAGTGGGCGGCCAAGGTCAGCGATACGCGCAACTGGCTGCGCTTTGCTGTCGAAGAAAAGCGGCACGAAGATAACCTCACCGAAAACTATTACGACGATACGGCCGGGGGGTCTGGCGGTCAGAAAGCAAAGCTGGCGTTTACAATTCTCGCCTCTGCCATTGCGTATCAGTACAGGATCGCGAAAGATCCGAAGAACAAACACTCGTTCAGGTTCGTCGTGATCGACGAAATGTTCGCGCGCACGGATGAAACGAACTCGCGTTATGCGCTGCAGTTGTTCGCCAACTTCCAGCTACAGTTGCTGATCGTGTGCCCATTCGATGCGCGGGCACGTGTCGTTGAGCCGTTCGTGTCGAGCTATCACATCACCGTCAATCCGACCACACAGTCATCCTCAGTGCGGACGATTACGGTAGAGGAGCTGAACGCGACACTCATCAATCGTCCTGTGCAACATGCTCACGCCTGATCAAATCAGGCAGCGCGCGCTGAGCAAATACTGGGATTTTCTGCGCAGCGTCGTCACGGAAACTGCCTTCTTTCCACTTGTCCTGGCGGGGTCTGGCCATTCGCGGATCGATGATTTCGATGAAGTGCGGTCCGCGATTGCCGTTCTCCGCGAGCACTCTAAGGAAGCCGTGGGTTTCGGATATGAGATCGAATGGCAGGAGCGCTCCTTCCGGCGTTTTGCGGCTCAGAGACTGCCTGCGAGAATTGTGTTTTCTTCACGGAATGATTTTACGAAGTTCATCGGCAGGGAACGCGAAACCGCGCAATTTGAGGCAGAATGCCGCCTTATCGAGGAAGTTAGCCCTGAACTGGCATCGTGGGCGGTTGATCATCCGCGACTGGTTGTCGAGAGGGCGGGAAGGTGGCCGCTTTTACTGGCCGTCTGTGCTCACTTGCGCAAAGTTGGCCCTCCGCTCTGCTATACCCGTGAATTGCCCGTCGAAGTTCCGACGAAATTTATTGAACAGAACAAGGCGATCCTTTCCATAGTGTTGCCAATCGCGGCTCCGCTTTGTGTTGCCGCAGCTACTGGGAGTTTCGAGGAGCGTTTCGGATTTAAGCGCAAGCCCATCTTTGTGCGCTTCAGATTTCTGGATGAGGTCATGAGGCAGAGGCTGGGTTTTCGTTTTAGCGAAATGGCCATTCGCGTTGAAGAGTTTTGTTCACTCAACCTCGACGTCGGCCATGTCCTAGTCGTCGAAAACGAAATGACCTTTACGACCCTGCCTAACCTTCCGTACACGCTCGCTGTGTGGGGTAGCGGGGATACTGTCGCGGCTCTCGAACGCGCGCAGTGGCTCTCTGCCACCAATCTCGGTTACTGGGGTGACCTGGATGCGCACGGCTTTGAGGCACTCACATTGCTTCGCCGAGCGTTCCCGCGAACGAGGAGCTTGTTAATGGACGAATCTACGCTTGCGGCATTTCGCGACTTCGCGGTGACAGCCGCGCCATATATATCTCGTGAACCGCTGAATCTAACCGCACCCGAGCAGGCATTGTTTAATCGTCTGCTCGCTGACAACCTGCTCCTCGAACAGGAGCACATCTCTCTTGCCTACGCTGCCACGCGCCTCCGCCGCGATCTTGCACTTTGTGAAGGGGCCGAAGCGTATCAGTCTCGCCAGGCGTCTGCAACTGATCGTATCTGAGCGATCACGCCCGCAAGGGAACACAAGAACGCATAATCGCCATCTGTTATGAGTGTGCTGCGGTGCTCCACATGCCACAAAGGATTTTTTGTAGCTCGCGTTGTCGCCCAGAGTGCGACCAGACGTATCAATGGGATGGCGGCAGTGACTCACCGATTTATTGAACGTAGTTCCCAATCGGTGTTCTGTGAACAACTCATGCCCAACCAATAACAGTGCGATTCAGGGACCCCTCCTCCAAGCACTCATATAGGATCCCGGCTTTTGGTGACATGCCGCGTGGTCGATTAGGTTTCTGGACCGCGAAGCCGCGCGGCGACCTGCTGAAAAGTGTGTGTGCGGAGTGTGTGTAGCGCCTGAGTTTTATGCGTTCTATGCGTTCAGTGCGTTAATAAAGTCTGTAAGTTACAGAAACATGGAACACTCGAAAGTTCAAGTCCCCCCTCCGGCATCCTCAAATGTAATGCGTCGCGGTTTTCCCACCCAATCACACCATCGTTTTTCAGAATCCACCGAGGCAATCGTTGGCCGATGGTGAGATTGTTTTCTCAGGGTGCGCCTGGATCGCTCGGTCCGTCGGGATTCCACGTTCCTGCTTCGGAAACGTTTTTATGAAGCGCCCGCTCACTTGGCCGGCCAGCGCTTTGAAGTCCGCTTTGATCCTCTGGATCTGGCCGACGTCGATGTCTTCTTCGATGGTCAGTGTAACGGGAAGAATGACTCTATCCTCACCTCCATGCGGCTGGTCTGATAATCAAATTTGTACTTATTCAGCCATGGCAAAGGATCACTTCGTGAGACGCACGGCCTATCAGAAGACTGCACGCGGAGGAACATCGGCCCATGACGGGCTGTATCTCGTTGAATCTGATAATCGGGGCGAATGGATTTGAACCATCGACCTCCTGCTCCCAAGGCAGGCGCGCTAACCAGGCTGCGCTACGCCCCGCAGTATAGATAAAGCTGACAGTGCAACCGCTTTTAACCGTGGATTTTATTGTGTCAGTTTTCGTGTCAGTTTGGAAGGCGCTGTGCGGGATTCAAACAGCTTTGGAGCCGTGAGATTCAGCGATGCGCAAAGTAGAATGCTCCAGGTTCACACAGCAAGACGTTTTGGCTATTCCGCGGACAGTCCAAACAGCACTAGCAGCCTATGTCGTTTGGTTCGTTCGTTCTACAGCTTCCTTCACTGTTTCATTCGAAAATAGTCCCTGTCCTATTACGAACTATGCCGAAAACCACCGTCGCCGCATTTAGGAGCGATCAATGAAAGTCGAACAGCATATCTTTCAACCGCCACAAGAAGAAGTTGGGTTGCGAGCACTGAATAACATCTTTCAACGCATGCAGATCGACACCGAATGGAGCGTTCGCGGCGAGCGCAGCTTCAGTTGGTGGGCGAAGGATTTCGTCCAGCACATAACCGTAACGGAGCCCGTGAAATCCGGCGACTTCCTGGTATCGCGGCTGATCGCGGTTACCCCGATTGTGGAGGGTGTGGACGTTACTGAGAACGCTTATCACCTTATAAACGTGCCTAATGCCTATTTCGGCACGCTGAGCGCGCTGGTTCTCGGTCAGGACGGAGTGGTCCGCTACGTGGCCGCAACCACGGTTCACGAACAGATGCTCGAATTCGTTTCGCACTTCTTCTCTTTTATCGCCGCAATGCAGGTGACCGACGCGCACATCAAGGCACCCTTCTACGCCGAGATGCTCAAGGGCCGTCAGGCTCTAAGCGCACATCCCACTTCCGGTCCACGCCTGGACTATGGGCACGATTGCCTCGATATTATCGAACACCTGATCGTTCCGCACGGGAAGGGACCTTCGGCTTGGGCCGGTTCAGACATGCTGGACACGCTCGCCCTGTTGGAACGGTATAGTATGATCGCAACGGGCGATGAACAGGGGCTCGTGGCCGAGTTTCCTTACCACGACTCTAGCAGCCTGCTCACCTTCGACACGGACCGGGTTCACCCGCAGGTAGGTCATGGATTGCATGTCTCCCTAAAGGTGCCCGACAACGTGTTCCCGCGATCTGCATCAGTTGCCGCCGGGCTGCTCAATCAGATGGAAGCCCTTCCCGAACTGCTGAACAAATTCTACGGAACGTGGTGC
>Ga0134071_10000905_pt1 | contig 10402 bp, 11 predicted proteins | sample 15_taG_27_FD_94466 | JGI IMG/M metagenome (GOLD analysis project Ga0134071, IMG submission 94466) | Grasslands soil microbial communities from the Angelo Coastal Reserve, California, USA - 15_D_Rain_40cm_5_09082015 | ecosystem: Environmental > Terrestrial > Soil > Grasslands ...
CCCCTCCTCGTAGAGGAGGGGAATGGTTCTCCGAACCTGAATCTATGTCGTTCTTCGGATCCAACATTCTGACGATCGTCACGTTCACCCCCGCCGTGGGCGCGTTGTTACTCGTCTTCTACAACCGGGAACATGTGCGTTCGATTCGGACGTTCGCTCTGATCGTCACAATACTGGCCTTCGTTTTTTCGCTTTATCTTGTCGCATGTTTCGACTCCAGCAACCCCGATTTTCAATTTGGTCTCAAGGTGCCGTGGATCGCTTCGCTCGGAATCGATTACGCCGTTGGAGTCGATGGCATCAGCATATTTTTGATCCTGCTGACGACCCTGTTGACTCCGCTCGCGATATTAGCCTCCTGGTCAATCCGCGACCGTGTGAAGGAATGCTTCATCTTCATGCTGTTGCTGGAGACCGGCATGATCGGGGTGTTCGCCTCGTTAGACTTCTTTCTCTTTTATGTCTTTTGGGAAGTGATGCTCATCCCGATGTACTTCTTGATCGGGGTCTGGGGCGGAGAACGGCGCATCTACGCTGCGATGAAGTTCATCCTCTATACCATGATCGGATCGGTATTGATGCTGGTCGCCATCATCGCGTTGTACTTCATTCACGGTAATGCGACAGGAACATTTACGTTCAGCTACCCGCAGATTCAGTCCGCGCTGGCGTCGGGGCGCGTCGTGCTGTCGCCGGCGATTGAGCTCTGGCTGTTCATCGCGTTTTTTTTGGCATTCGCCATCAAGGTACCGATTTTTCCCTTCCACACATGGCTTCCGGACGCGCACGTGGAGGCGCCTACGGCGGGATCGGTGCTTCTGGCCGGCGTCCTTTTGAAAATGGGGACATATGGTCTGGTACGGTTCAGTCTGCCGCTATTCCCGCACATCAGCCATCTTTTCGCGCCGCTGATTTCCATGCTCGCGATCGTGGGAATCATCTATGGCGCTCTTGTCGCAATGGTTCAGCCCGACATGAAGAAGCTCGTGGCGTACTCTTCGGTCAGCCATTTGGGATTCATCGTTCTGGGCATCTTCAGCTTTACCGTACAAGGATTGGAAGGCGCGATCTACCAGATGTTGAATCACGGAATTTCGACGGGGGCCCTCTTCTTGCTCGTTGGGGTCATCTATGACCGCCGCCATACGCGATTGATCGACGAATTTGGAGGCCTCGCCAATCGCATGCCGGTGTATGCAGCGTTTTTTTTGATCGTGACGCTCTCTTCAATCGGATTGCCGGGCCTGAACGGCTTTGTGGGCGAGTTCCTGGTGTTATTGGGGACTTTCGGAGTCAACCACATTCGCACGGCCGTAGCGGCAGTCGGCGTAATCCTTTCGGCGGTTTATATGTTGTGGATGTACCAGCGCGTCATGTGGGGCCGCCTTGAAAACGATCGGAATGCCACCCTGCCAGACCTCGTTGGACGCGAGCAGGCGATGCTTATTCCTATCCTGATCATGATTTTTTGGATGGGCATGTACTCGAGCTATTTCCTCCGCCCCATGGATGCCTCCGTCATGAAGCTGATGAATCAAACACAGGCCGGCCGGGTGGAGTATGCGCAGGACGTGAATCCATTCCCCTCCTCGCAGAGGAGGGCGCGAAGCGCGAGCCCGATAGGGCGAAGCCCCAATGGAAGATCGGCTCCCCACGTTTTCGCCGAACTGACCACCCCGGCGCTCCAGCCTGTGGCTGTCGCGCCACCCCTCCTCTGCGAGGAGGGGAATGTCCTGGCTACAAAATGAATCTCGCAACCATCAACGTCGGGGCAATCCTTCCTACACTCGTGCTGTCGGTGTTCGGGATTGTCGTCATGGTCGCCGAACCGTTTGTGGGGGAACAAAAGAAATCCACTCTGGGTTGGCTCGCCTTCATCGGGACATTGGCCGCGATTCTTTCTCTGGTACCCATGGCCAATAACCGTGGGCAGTGGTACTCGAACTTGTGGATCGTTGACGACTATGATGTGTTTTTCGATTTCATTTTCCTTTTGATTGCCGCGCTAACGATCCTCATATCGATGGACTTCCTGCGCCGCGAAGAAATGAACCATCCGGAGTTCTATTCGCTCCTTCTCTTCGCAACGGCGGGCATGCTCATGATGGCTGCGTCCAACGAGCTCGTCATGGTGTTTCTCGGTTTGGAAATACTCTCGATTGCAACCTACGTCATGGCTGGCTTTCGGCGAACCGACCTCAGGTCCAATGAATCGGCGTTAAAGTATTTCCTTCTCGGATCATTCTCTTCCGCGTTTTTTCTGTATGGAATTGCATTAATTTTCGGAGCGACGGGAAGCACGAACTTACTCGCTATCGCGGATGCCTTGCGGTCTTCGGAGATCCAGATCAGCCTGGTTTCGCTATCGGCCGCGTTGATGCTCATTGCGCTTTGCTTCAAAGTCGCGGTCGCGCCGTTTCATGTTTGGACACCGGACGTTTATGAGGGCGCGCCCACTCCGGTAACGGGATTTATGTCTGTGGGTCCGAAAGCAGCGGGTTTCGCCGTTTTGTTCCGCGTCTTTCTGACGGCGTTTCCGTCAATCGGAGACCGCTGGGGATCCGCAGTGTGGATGGTTGCTGCGCTGACTATGATTCTGGGTAATGTGATTGCCGTGGTTCAACCCAACATGAAAAGGATGCTTGCATACTCCTCGATCGCGCACGCCGGATATGTTGCCGTCGCTTTCGCCGCGATGTCGGACAGAGGTGTTTCCGCGGCGCTGTTCTATTTGCTGGCCTACAGCCTGATGAACCTGGGAGCCTTCGCCGTGGTGACGATTATCAGCCGGAAGGAAGATAAGCTGGTGAACGTCACCGATTATGCCGGGCTCGGTTCAAAACGGCCAGGGCTGGCCGCCGTGCTGTCGCTATTCATGCTTTCTTTGGCGGGAGTACCCGGAACCGCGGGTTTCGCCGGAAAATTCTTTATCTTCAGGGCCGCACTCGAGTCGCGGCTCGTCTGGTTGGCGATCATCGGTGTCGTTACCACAGTCGTATCCTTTTATTACTACCTCTACGTCATCGTTCAGATGTACATGCGCGAACCGCATGACGAGTTCTCGGACGTACGATTGTGCGGCAGTCTGAAGTTTGCCCTGGCAATTTCCGCGGCCGGCACGCTTTATCTCGGCCTGCTGCCGACACGCATACTGGATTGGACGACGACCGCGGCGTTAAACGCGCTAAGATGAAGCCTCAGTAGATGAACTTTTTTGTAAGATACTGTACACTCACGTGCGGTCGGACGGCGACAGCGCGCTCGGGGGACTTCGTCGATGGACGAGCGAAAAAACCGTACTGATCGTCACGAACGCAATTCGAACGCAGACCGGGAATTTTTCTTAGAACGAGCCGCGAAATCGTTTCAGGAAAACGTGACTAGAGCGGGGCCCATGGCTCTCGCCAGTTACACATTGATCGGCGCGATTCTGGTACTTGGTGGAATCGGTTATGCGTTGGATGTGTGGCGGGGCAGCGATCATTGGTTCCTGCTTGGGGGTCTGCTTCTCGGTATCATCGTTGGGTTTTACGAGCTCGCGAAAGCAGTTTGGCCAACAAAATGAAACCGGTCGCCGCCATGACCGCTGCCGGAGGGGTGTCCTGGTTCATTGCCGCCCTCATCGTCGATCAGCGTACGGGAATCGAAATTCTTTTCGGTATGCTCGGACCGCTGGCAGCCACGACCGGAACGTGGGTGTTAGCTGAACGGATCTACAGGCAACGGGTTGAAGCTTTGACGACGGTCATGGCAACGGCGTTCGTCGCGAAGATTGTTTTCTTCGGAGCGTATTTGGCCATAATGATCCTTCTAGTGCGGTTCCGGCCGGTACCGTTTGTTGTGAGTTTTACAAGCTACTTTATTGGACTGTATTTGATGGAGGCGCTGTACCTGAGGCGCCTGTTCTCAGAAAGGTCGCGGTAATCAGTTGTTACTAACGTCGTTTCTTGCTCTCGCACTGATTCAAGAACCGGCTCCAGGCCAGCCTGGCCCCGGTGAGGCTGCCCAGGCTCACGAGCGGTTTAATGCGGGAGAAACGATTATCGAACACGTCTCGAACAATCACGAGCACCCTCTGATCGAGCTGCCGCACGTGTTGGGCATCGACTTTTCTGTAACCAAACACGTGTTCATGCTGTGGTTCGTGGCGGCGCTCGTGTTTCTGATCGTTACGTTGAGCGTGCGGCGATACCTCCAGCAAGACCGGTTAATACCATCCGGCTTCATGAATGGTCTCGAAGCTGTTGTGGAATTTGTGCGCGACGACATTGCGCGGCCGAACGTCGGGTCGAAATGGGTGATGACGTGGACGCCCCTGATTCTGACCTTCTTCTTCTTTATTCTCTCTGCAAATGCGATCGGCTTGATTCCGATATTCGATACGCTGGCGGTGCTCGACCGGTTCGTGTTTCACACGACAACCGACTCGTTCCTCAACCGCCTGATTCACGGTGGAACGACCGCGACCGCCAACTTTAACGTCACTGCCGCGCTGGCGAGTATTACATTCGTTGCCATCATCATCGCCGGATCAAAGGCGCATGGATTCCTGCAGCACTGGAAGAACATTGCGCCGCATGGCTTGCACCCGTTGATCTACGTCATATTGATTCCCATCGAGGTGATCGGCATGTTCGTGCGGCCTTTCGCGCTGACCATGCGGCTTGCGGCCAACATGACGGGCGGCCACATTGCGATTCTCGCGATCCTATCTTTCGTCTTTCTATTCACGGAGATGTTTGGGCGCGCCATCGCGGGGATTGGCGTCGGCATGATCGTCTCTGTACCGTTAGCAGTTGGAATTTCTGCGCTCGAGATCATTGTGGTCCTGGTGCAGGCTTACGTGTTCACGTTGCTGTCGTCGGTGTTCATTGGAATGGCGATTCACATTCATCACTAAACACTAGGAGAGAAAAATGAATTTCTTGCACTACTTCGGTGCCGCGCTGGGATTGGGCATGATCGTAATCGGCGCTGGATTGGGAATTGGCAGGTTCGCGGCGGCGGCCGCCGAGGGTATCGCGCGCCAACCCGCGGCAGCCGACAGGATCACGGGTGCGGTAAACTTGCCATTGTTCCTGCTCGAAGGCGTTGCGATTCTGGCCGAGGTTTTTGTACTGCTGATCGTGCTGATGAAGTAGGGCGCATCGAGAGGTAATTTCTATGGATAATCCGCTGGTTCAGCCGGATCCGGGACTGTTTATCTGGACGATAGTCACATTCCTGGTGCTGCTCGGGCTGTTGGCGAAATTCGCGTGGCGTCCGCTTCTGCAGGCTCTCGAGACCCGGCAGGAAAGAATCCGGAAATCGCTCGAGGATGCGGAACGGGCGAAACAAGAACTGGAACGGCTGCAACAGGAATCGGCAAAAATTATGCGGCAGGCCCGCATTGAAGCCGAATCCATTGTCACCCAAACGCGCGCGGACGCCGAGCGGCTGCGCGGAGAGCTCAAACAGAAAGCGAAAGATGAAGCCGACAATATTCTCCGCAACGCGCAGCAGCAAATTCAGTTGCAAACGCGGCAGGCCATTCAGCAGATACGTGGCGAGGTGGCCGACATTGCGGTCCTGCTGGCATCGAAACTCCTCGAACGTAATATAGCGAAGGAAGATAATGCCCGGCTCATCGATGACACGTTGAAACAGATCGAAACGATGAAACAGTAATATTCCTTAGTTGTTAGGAGGACACCCATGTTGAAAAGGGTAATGCTGCTCGCCGTCTCTAACATCCTCGTCATATCCCTGGCCGGATGCGGCGGTGAGGAAAAGAAGACCGAATCGGCGTCTCAACCTGCGGCAGCGCCGGCTCCCGCCCCGAAAGCGGAGGAGAAGGTTCCGGTTTACGACTTGACGAAAGAAGAGCTTACGAATCACGAGGGCTGGACCAGCCGCAACGTCAGTGTTCTTGGCGTGAAGCTGGGCGACAGGACTCGTGACGTTGAGAAAAATCTGGGCAATGTCGAAAATACGCGCACGTTGCCTGAAGATTACCTGACGGTGTATCAGGGCAACGGAGTTTTCGTCTACACCTTCAAACTTAACGGCAGGGCGCGCAAAATCGAAGTGAATCAGGCGTTCGCGAAGAAGATCGTCGACCCCAAGTTGCAGAAGCTGTTGAGTACCGGCGACCTCAAGTACATGCGGGAGATTTTCGGCATGGAAGAGGGAGACCCCATCCAGAACACCGACGACAATGCGACCGAGTATTCGTACGATAGCCGCGGCTTCCGTTTCGTGAAATTCAAAGTCGGCGGCAAAACGCTGAATGCGATTCGCTTCACGGAACTCAAAAAGGCCACCTAAGCAAACGGCGAGGGGGCAGACACCGAATCCTTGGACTGGAGAATGGGTGTCCGTTCCCTTGTGCTTTGTCTTAGATCTACGAAACTGACGGTTTCAGTAGTCGCGATCAGTTCGTATCAGGGAAACCTTTTCAGTTACACAGGCATCCAGCCATTCAATACAGAAGTCGCACCGTATCAGGTGCGACTGTTCCGTTTCGGTCAGATTGATCTCTTCCACAACGAACTCGTATAGCCGTTCGATCGGAACATGCATGCGGACGCCTGTGCAAATCCTATACCAACCGCAACCTGCGCCCGATCAGCGTGATTCCGCCCGACAGCCGCACAATTAAGTGGAGAAATTCCACGAAACAGCTTCGGTCGGCTCGACAGTAGGACAAAATGCGACTAGTTGCTCGCGTTTACCATCTGCTTGATTCGTTTCGCGTCGTTTTCTGTGAGCCAGCGTTCCTTCACGAGGCGGTCCGCAGTTTCCGCGAATAAGTTCATATAAGCTCGCCGGCTGCCATACAACTCATTGATTCGAGCGGCATCGAACGGCGCCTTGTGTCCCATCTCGCGGCACGTTCCGGGGCCGGGGCTGCTGGTGAAGTAGATCACATCGGGAACATCGATATATGGAGTACGCACGCCACCGAGGCCGTGCCCTAGTTTATCGATTGCGATGATGTCTTGCGGGGTTCCCGGATTCATCAAGCTAATGCGCTGAGCGCGGGGGGCCGGAACTCCCTTCTTCACCCACTGATCCAGGTTATTGAAAGCGGAGTTGAAAACGAGTCCCATGAGGCTGGGTTCCATCAAGGGAATTTCCGGCTCGCATTTGGCGTTAAACGGCCAGTCCACCGTGCCCTGAGCGCTCCCGACGGCGGCAACTTGATCCTGTTGCAATGGAAATCCGAAATAGGCGGATTTATCGATGTGGCCGGCGGAAGCCACCTCATAAAGCCTGAACCGGTCGCCCGCCTCATCGCTGTCCGGGCGGCGCAGGGCCAGCGTGCCGCCAATAATCTCACCTTGCGCTGCGACTTCGATGACCGGCGCGCCGACGTTCTTAATCACCTGACGCGGATCATTGGCCAGTGGAGGCTGGGCGCACTGGTTCAGACGGGTCATGCTGAAACCTGCCTTCAAAACATAACCGTCATAAACGGGCTGGCCGTTTTCCAGATTGGCATGAATGGCATTTGCGTAAGTCGCAACATCACTCCCTTGAGTGGTCCGATAAAGCGCCTGAACCCGCAGCCCGGCAAGCGGCCGTCCGGCAGCGTTGCTTTTCAGCAGAGCGCCGACCTGGCTGATCATGTCCCATCGCAAGCCGTCTTCAGATGCGGCCGCCGGGTTGCTCCCACAGGACGCATTCGGCGCAGGATTGGCAAAGGAAACCGCTGCGTAGCGATTCGGGTTGAATTTCTTGAGCCCGTCGGCCACTGCAGGCAGCGATATTCCAACCCATGCATGGCCGTGCTCGGTGATGTAGTCATGAGAAAAACCCCACATCATCGCCCAATCAAACCGTCGCGCGGGAAACAACAGTTCAACGATGACGCTGCCGCTGAAACGCGCCGCGTCTTTTGGGCGCCGTACGAGAATGCGCGTTCCGTAAGGAGCATTCGGGATTTTGACAGTAACCGTGCCGTCCTGGAACCAGTCATACACATTCGCCGTGCCCGTAACGATAAACTCCTCTTCCACATACCCGGCCCTTGACAGATCGTAAGTGGGCGTCGTGCGGTTCGCCGCCAGGAACGGATACGAATCCGCCATCACCGGAATCGGACCCGTCACTTTGGGAACCGGAGTCGCGTTCACCGTCAGAACTAGGATTGCCATCGCAGCAAGCATGCTTTCCTCCTGATCACGTGATTGGCCAAGGATATACGAAACCACGATCTTAATGCGACTTACCCAGACCGAGCTGCGCAAAAGCGGCATCAACACTTGCCGGAAGAATTGAGCGCTCGAATAGATCGCATCTTCGATAAGCTGCCCTAATTCCACCCTCTGCTAATTGTTTTTCTCGGAGCGGATTCGTGCGTCGCGATCATGGCCGCAAGACCTAGGATCAGAGCTGCGGTCCAATAGTAAGCGGGGGATAGCGGATTCCCAGTAACTTTAATCAGCCAGGTCACCATGTACTGGGTGGTGCCGCCGAAGGTTGCGATCGAAAACGCATAGACAATCGCGACTCCACCCGAACGGATGCCGGCCGGAAGAGATTCCGTGAGCCAAACGATTATGGGGCATGAGCAGATTTCCGCCAGACTCACAACCACCGCTGTTGCGCCGAGTAATGCGGCTGGTGTGCGATAGCGGTTGATCACATAGAACGCAGGCAGAATCGAAACCAGCAACAGGATACCGGGTATGATCATCATCGGCTTGCGGCCTAAACGGTCCGACATTGCGCCACTCACGAGATCGAAAGTGACGCCGCAGAGTCCCGCGACAACCGTCGCGGCGAAAGCGATATTCGCAGGCATGTGCAATGTTGCAAGCGCGTACGTTGTCATGTAGTCGCTGATATACGCGCCGACGGTGGCGCTTGCGAGCAGTATGATTCCGAGCACAGCCACTCTCAGGTGCGGGCGCAACGGGAGGCGTTCGGCCGTGCTGGTCGCCTAGCCATGAAGCGTTTCTGGCAGGTTGCGCCGCATGATCAGCCCAACGGGCACGATCGCCGCCCCAAGGACGAAGGCGAGACGCCAACCGAAGTCCTGGAGTTGTTTATCGCTGAGCACACTTGACAACCCGAGTCCCACGAGACCTGAAACGAGAATGGCCAGTTCCTGGGTCCAGGCCTGGAAGGCAGTGTAAAATCCGCGCCGTTCCGGCGGTGCTGCTTCCAGCAGGAAAGCGGTTGTCGGACCCACTTCACCGCCAAGCGCAAAGCCCTGCAGCATTCGGAACAAAAGAACAAATGCGGGAGCTAAAACGCCGACCATTGCGTAAGGCGGAGTTAACGCCAAACCGGTTATTGCAATTCCCATTAACGAGAACGAGAGAATCATCGCCGGTTTCCGTCCATAACGGTCACCCATTCGTCCGATCACGATTCCACCAATGGGACGTGTGACGAACCCGACGGCAAATGTGCCGAGCGAAGCCAACAAGCTTGTCGCGGGATCATTTGCGGGGAAGAAAGCTTTACCGATGTAAACCGCGAAAAACGCGTAGGTCAGGAAATCGTAGAATTCCAGCGCGTTGCCGACCACGACCGCTGCAACGTGTTTCGCGGGAACCGATGCTCGTGCCGCCGGTATCGGCTTCGTCGCTTGATAACTCATGCCCCTCCGTTCGTGGGCGCATTACAACACAAGGATTCCGTCCACACCAGCACAGCAGCACCAGAATTTCGACAACGGAAACCCCGTTCCATCCCACACGAGCTGTTTTCTCCATTCCTTGCAATCGTTTTTATTCTGGAGCGGCAATTGCCGCATGCAATCCATGGTGTTGTCGCAGACGGTTCCCCGATTACGAGTATCACCGGTCACCGTGGAGTGGATCACCAGGACGGCTGATATCCGAACTGTTGCCGGTGAGTGGAAGGCCCTGGAGTCAACCGTAAAAACCCGCACAGTCTTCTCGAGTTACGATCTCCTCGCGGCATGGTATGGCAATTATGCCGGCGACTATGGCGGCGAACCGCTGATTGGTCTTGCACGCCGTGGAGCAAGGCTCGTCGGCGTCGTGCCTCTCGCTGTGCTTTCCGGATGTCTCGGAAAAATTCCACTCAACCGGGTGCAGTTCGCGACGCACGATGCATATTCCGGCGAGTTTCTGGTCGAAGACGACCACCCGGAAATCATCAGCGCTTTCCTGGACTCGTTAGCTGGGGAGAAGAACTTCGATCTCATAGCCCTGAATGCCATCGAACCAGGAACACCACAATTTCAGGCGATCGAAGACCCGGCGAAGCGACACCGGTTAGCTATCGAAATGACCAACCATCCAAATGCGATCGTCGATCTGAAGAATGGCTACGACAGCTATTGTCAGGCCATGAGCCGCAATTTCCGCCGAACCCTGAAACGCCAGGCGCAACGTGTGGGCGAGGCAGGAGAACCGGCAGTAGACGGCGTCCGATTGAGTTC
>Ga0134071_10000908_pt1 | contig 10383 bp, 8 predicted proteins | sample 15_taG_27_FD_94466 | JGI IMG/M metagenome (GOLD analysis project Ga0134071, IMG submission 94466) | Grasslands soil microbial communities from the Angelo Coastal Reserve, California, USA - 15_D_Rain_40cm_5_09082015 | ecosystem: Environmental > Terrestrial > Soil > Grasslands ...
CGACCAGGTCGTGAGAATGTGGATGCCGCACGGCTCGAATTTCGTGATGTTCCAGCCGCACCTCAGGAACGTCGCCGGCGGCGTTCTGCGCGGCACCATCGGCTACGGCGCGCCGACCATCGCCCGGATGTGGATCGACAAATAGCGGGCGCCGGGGGAAGGACGAGGTCGGGGCCTTGACTTGGCTCATGACGTCCGGCAATGTTCCCGACCACTCAGCAGCACCGGCCTCGTCCTTTCTTCGAGCGGACGGACAGAAGGAGGATGTAATGCTCGGTCTCCACGCCAGGCTGAACCGTCGTGACTTCGTGCGCCTCTCTGCGGCCGGTGTGTCGGCGGCGGCCGTGCTCGGCCGAGGCCGTCCCGCGGCCGCCGCCTCGCCGTATCCGGACTGGCTGCCCGCCAGCACCAAGCCGCCGAAGCGTGGCGGGGTCCTCACGAGGGCCTCGGCGTGGGACCCGCCCGTGATCGACCCGCGCCTCACCCAATCGGTGGGTCTGTTCCAGTTCGCCGGCCTCACGAGCAGCCGCCTGGTGCGCTACGCCTTCCCGGAGGAGGCGAGCAACGCCATCGACCTCACGCTCAAGGGGGACCTCGCGGAGTCCTGGCAGTCAAGCCCCGATCACCGCAGGTGGACGTTCAAGCTGCGGCAGGGCGTCAAGTGGCAGAACGTGCCGCCGCTGAACGGGCGTGAGCTGGTCGCCGCGGACATCAAGTACTGCTTCGAGCAGTACGCGAAGGAGGGCGTGCAGTCGTTCACGTTCCGCGAGATCGAGGGGATCGAGACGCCGGACAAGTACACGGTCCGCATCCACCTCAGCTCGCCCAACGTGCTATTCCCGCAGAACGTCGCCGAGTCCGTCACCGTGATCTTCTCGCGCGAGATCCTCGAGGAGGACGGCGACCTCAAGAAGCGCCTCGTCGGGACGGGCCCGTACATCCTGAAGGAGCACACCCGCAAGGTGCGCGTGGTGCTCCAGCGCAACCCGGACTACTACGACACGGGACGTCCGTACGTCGACGAGTACGTCATCCTCTCCACGCCCGATGCGGCCACCCGTCTCGCGGCGTTCCGCACCGGGCAGAGCGACATCCTGCATGTGGCGAGCCTCTCGGAAGTGGAGACGGTCCGCAAGACCAACCCCGGCGTCGTGGTGCAGTCCTACCACAACACGCTGACGCCGTTCGGCCTGGCGCTGGCGCAGGACCGTGCGCCCTTCAACGACGTCCGTGTCCGGCGCGCGCTCTCCATGGCCATCGATCGGCAGAAGCAGGTGGACACGGTCTTCGAGGGGCACGGCTTCCTCGGTTGGGGGATCCCGTACATCTATTTCCAGGACGCGATGCCGACGGCGGCGCAGCTCGGCCCCTGGTGGCAGTACAAGCCGGCCGAGGGCAAGAAGCTGCTGGCGGAGGCGGGTCATCCGAACGGCTTCGAGACGACGCTGTTCTACTACGAGTATTTCCCCCAGATGACGTCGCAGGTGCAGCTCGTGCAGCAGGACCTCAAGAAAAACCTGAACATCGACGTCAAGATCACGAAGCTCGACTACACGACATATTACGGGCGCTACGTCGAGGGCAAGTGGGACGGGCTGTCCTGGGGTTTCCAGTCGGGCCACGCGGTGGGGCTCGACGAGCGGACCTACATGTACATGCACAGCAAGTCCACGAAGAACTTCTTCCGCGTCAACGATCCCCTCATCGACGAGCTGACGACGAAGCTGCGCCGGACGCCCGACCGCGCCGAGCAGCGCGCGCTCGCCAAGAAGATCTTCGAGCGCGAGCACGACCAGGTCCTCCGGATGTGGATGCCATACGACAACGGCTTTCTGAACTTTCAGCCCCATGCGCGGAATGCGGCCGCCCTGGCCATCCGGCGCACGGACGCTTACGGCTCGCCGACCATCGCCCGCGTGTGGCTGGACAAGTAGGGAGGAAGGCATGAGGACCGGGTAAGCCGAGCGCGACAGCGATGTACAAGTACGTCCTTCGACGAATGATGCTCGCGATTCCCGTCCTCCTCCTCTCCTCGCTGATCGTCTTCTCGCTCATGCGCGTCATGCCGGGCGACGCGCTGATCGCGCTCATGGGCGAGTCCGGCAACGTCGGCGAGCGCGAGCTGGCCAAGCTGCGCGGCGACCTCGGGCTCGATCGTCCCTACGTCGAGCAGTACGGGCTCTGGCTCTGGCAGATGGTCAGCCTCAACCCGGGCCACTCGATCTTCACCAACGAGCCGATCGCCGTCTCGCTGCGCAAGGCCGTTCCCGTGACGCTGGAGCTCGCGGCGCTGGCCATGATCATCGGGCTCGTCATCGCCGTGCCCGTCGGCGTGCTGTCGGCCACGCGCCAGGACACGCCGTCGGACTACGTGGGCCGCGTGGTGGCGGTGTCGGGACTCTCGCTGCCCGATTTCTGGCTGGGCACGCTCGTCATCACGTTCGCGGCGATCTGGTTTCACTGGATCCCGCCCATCGGCTACGTGAGCCTCTGGGAGTCGCCGTGGCGCAACCTGCAGCAGTTCCTGCTGCCGGCGGCCGTGCTCGGCTTCCGCCTGTCGGCGGCGACGATGCGCATGACGCGCTCGACCGTGCTGGAGGTGCTGCGCGAGGACTACGTGCGCACGGCCTGGGCCAAGGGGCTCGCCGGCCGCATGGTCGTGTACAAGCACGCCCTGAAGAACGCGCTGATCCCGGTCGTCACCATCGTCGGCGGGCAGCTGGGCGTCCTGCTCGCGGGCACCGTCGTGGTGGAGACGATCTTCGCCCTGCCAGGCATGGGACGCTTGACCGTCGAGGCGATCCTGTACCGCGACTATCCGGTCGTGCAGACCAACGTGATGCTCGTCGCCGCCACGCTGGTGACGCTGAACCTCGTGGTGGACCTCACCTACGCGTGGCTCGACCCGCGGATCCGGTACCGCTGATGGCGACGGTCACCGAGCGGGTCATTCGCGTCGAGGACGCGCCGGTCATCATCGGGCGCACGCGCGCCCTGCTCGCCGCCCTGAAGCGCAATCCGCTCGGCGCGGCCTCGGCGGCGCTGCTCGTCGTGATCGTCCTCACCGCGATCTTCGCCGAGGTGTTGGCGCCCTACGATCCGCTGGCGCCGCAGCCCGAGATCCGCCTGGCGCGGCCGTCGTGGGATCACCCGTTCGGCACCGACGACATCGGCCGCGACGTGCTGAGCCGCGTGATCCACGGCGCCCGCATCTCGCTCTGGGTGGGGCTGCTCGCCGTCGGCATCGGCACCGCGGCCGGCATGGTCATCGGATTGCTGTGCGGCTACTGCGAGGGGCGCGTGGACCTGCTGTTCCAGCGCGTCATGGATGCCATCCAGGCGATCCCCGCGCTGGTGCTCGCACTGGCCATCGTGTCGGTGCTGCGACCGAACACCACCAACGCGATGATCGCCATCGCGATCGTGATCATCCCGGGCAACTCGCGCATCGTGCGCGGCGCCGTGATGTCGGCCAAGCAGAACCGCTACGTGGAGGCCGCGCAGGCCATCGGCTGCCGCCACCCGCGCATCATCCTGGGCCACATCCTGCCCAACGTGACGGCGCCGATCCTCGTCATCGCCTCCATCTGGCTCGGCAACGCCATCCTCATCGAGGCGACGCTGTCGTTCCTGGGCGTGGGCACCCAGCCGCCGACGCCGTCGTGGGGACTGATGCTCTCCAGCACGGGCCGCGCATTCATGGAGCAGGCGCCGTGGCTCGCGATCTTCCCCGGCCTCGCGATCAGCCTCGCCGTGCTCGGCTTCAATCTCTTCGGCGACACGCTGCGCGACGCCTGGGACCCGAAGCTGCGAAGAAACTAGGCTTCGCGCCGGCGGGTGTGGCCCCGGCGGATGCATCGCCCGAGCCCTTTACTGAATAACCGATTCAGTTATTATTGGCGGCCATGAGGCGCCGCCCCGCCGACGGGCTCGACCAGGTCATCGCCGCCGCGCTGCGCGTCTTCGCCGACAAGGGCTATCGCCGCACGCAGATGTCCGACGTCGCGCGCGAGATGCGGGTGGCGCCCGGCACGCTCTACGGCTACGTCGAGAGCAAGGACGCGCTCTTCCATCTCGTGGTGGATCGCGCCTTCACGGGGAACGCGCGGGCGGCCGCGCCTCGCCTGCCCATCGCCACGCCGCCGGCCGGCGCCACGCTCGCGCGCCTGCGCGAGCGGCTCGCGGCCGACACCGCGCTGCCGCCACTCGACACGGCGCTGCGCCGTCCCCGCCCCGCGGCCCCCCGCGCCGAGCTCGAGGCCATCGTCGGCGCGCTCTACGACCGGATCGCGGGGGCGTGGCAGGGCATCATCATGCTCGAGCGCTCGGCCCTGGACTGGCCGGAACTCGCCCACGTGTTCTATGCCGAGATGCGGCGCGATCTGCTGCAGCGGCTCGAGCGCTATCTCCAGATGCGCGCGGAGGCGGGGCTGCTGGCGCGCGCGCCGAGCGCGGCGGGGGCCGCGCGCTTCGTGCTCGAGACGATCGCCTGGTTCGCCATGCACCGCCATCGCGATCGCGACGCCGATCTCGACGACGAGACCGCGCGGCGCACGACCATCACGCTCGTCGCCAACGCCTTCACGTGCGCCGACGGCCGGTCGCGCCCGGCCCGAAAGGAGTCTCGACGCCGATGACCTTCGACTGGATCGCCACCCTGTTGTCGCTGACGTTCCTGAACGGGTTGTATCTGGATGGCTGGGCGCACAGCCACGGCCGCGTGGACGAGACGTTCTTCACGCCGTGGCACGCCGTGCTCTATGGGGGCTTCTTCGCGATGGCGGCGCTGCTCCTGGGGCGTGCGGTCTGGCGCCTCGCGCGCGGCGCGCGCCGGCGCGAGGCGCTGCCCGACGGATACGCGCTGTCACTGGCGGGCGTCGCGCTCTGGTTCGCCGGTGGGCCGTTCGATCTCGCCTGGCACAGCATCTTCGGCTTCGAGGCCAACGTCGAGGCGCTGATGAGCCCGGCCCACACCGTGCTCGCGCTGGGCGTGGCGCTGATGACGTCGGGCCCGCTGCGGGCGGCGCTGCGGCGACCCGCCGGGCGCTGGCGCGACGAGCTGCCGATGCTGCTGTCGCTGACGTGCATCGTGGCCACCCTGACGTTCTTCACGCAGATCGCGCATCCGCTCGCCAACCTGTGGGCGGCGGGTCCCCGGCGCTGGTCGCAGGACGTCACCGAGCTCGGCATCGTCAGCATGCTGCTGACCACCGTGATCTTGATGGCGCCGCTGCTGCTGTTGCTGCGCCAGGGCCGGCTGCCGGTCGGCGCGGTCACGATCGTCGTCGGCCTCGATTGCATCGCCACCGGCGTGCTGTTCGATCACGGTCCCTATCCGCTGATCCCGGTCGTGGCCATGGTCGCCGCCGCGGCGGCCGGGGACCTGCTGCGCGTCGTGCTGAAACCCTCGCCGGCGCGGCCGGCGGCGTTTCGCTGGTTCGCACTCGCGGTGCCGGCGCTGCTGCACGTCGCCTACTTCGCGGCGCTCGCCGTCACCGTCGGCATCGGCTATTCGCCGCACCTGTGGATGGGCGTCGTCGTCTTCGCCGGCGTTGTCGGCTGGCTCTTGTCCTATCTGGTGCTGCCGCCGCGCGGCGCTGCCGGGCGAGAAGCGGCGCCGGCCTAGGACAGGCCGAACGCCTCGGCGAAGCGGCGATACGACTCGAGGTGATCGCCGTACTTGCGGTGGCCGGCCGTGTGCTGGGCGCACGCGAGCAGCAGGCGCTCGCGGTCGGCGGCCCGGCTCTTGAGGTAATCCTCGATCAGGCAGAGCCCCAGCTCCTGGTTGTGCGGATCGTTGCCGGTCTTGGCCGCCGCGGTCGCCAGCGTCTCGACCAGCGCCGCGCGATCGGCGCCCGACTTCAGACAGGCGGCCGTCAGGCCGACCGCCTCGTCGGGACGCAGCGCGAGCAGCGCCGCTTCCAGCCGCTCGAGCAGCCGGGACGCGTCGAGCGCGTCCGCGCCCGGCGGCGTCACGCTCGCGCGGCGGCCGTTGTCCGGCGTGTTGGCCTGGTGCTCGGCCGCGCGGTTGACGAACGAGGCCGCCACGAAGAGCAGCTTGAGCCGGTGCGGGTGCTCGAAGGTGTCGTAGAACCACGCCAGCGTGTTGCAGTACTCGTAGGCGTGCTGCGACATCGAGAAGTTGTTGGGCGCGCCAGTCTCGAGAATCACCTGCGCGGAGGCGACCTGGATCGCGTCCAGAATCCGGCGCGGGCCGCGGCCGGCCTTCAGCAAGGCCACGAGCGCCTCGATCACCGACCACTCGCGCTGGCGCGTGAGCGTCTCGACGAGCATCGTCTCTTCCGCCGGCGTCAAGGGCGCGTCCTGGCGCAACAGCTCGGCATCGCGGCCGTCGAGCAGATTCTGGACGGCGTTGCAGCCCATCTCGTACGTCGAGTACCAGCGCGGGCCGACGGCGAGGTCCGGCACGCCCGCGTAGAGGACGTGGTGCGCCGCGTGCCAGCCGAGCGCCTCGCCCAGCTCGATGGTGGCGCGCGCGCGGAACGACTTGTGCCCCGTCGTGTAGGAGCGGTTGTGCAGCATGCGGTCCTGCACGTCGATGAGCCCGGCGAACGCCAGGTGCGCCAGGACCCGGCGGCGGTTCGGCGCGTCCTGCATGAGCCCGAGGAACACCCGGTACGCGTGCAGCACCTCGCCGCGTTGCACGAGCGTCAGCCAGTGGTTCAGCCGCTCGCCGATCGGTCCCGGCAGCGGCAGCGGCTCCTGATCCGGCCAGTGCGCCTCGGGCATCGGCGGCGCCTGGTCGACCTTGATCTCGTAGAGCCGCGTGTAGTGGCCGGGAGCCTTGCCGAGCAGCTGGTTCCACGGATCGAGCCCGCTCGGGATGTACCAGACCGACTGCGCCAGCGGCAGCAGGGAGAGCTCGGCGCGCACCAGGGACGCGAGCGGCAGCGCGACGCGCTCGCTGAGCAGGCAGTGGTCGTTGTTGACGAACTTGACGACGCCGTCGTCGAGCCGCTGGTGATACGGCACGTGGGTGTACGGCGCGTGGATCCGCACCGTCTGCGACACGATCTCGGTGACGGGGCGCTTGTCCTTGATGAGGTCGTACAGCGCCGCGCTCGCGCCGACCTGGTCCCGGACGAGGATCCGCTCCTCCAGCCGGGCGTAGTCGGACGCGAGCGCCATGGCCGGGAGTATACCTCCCGCCGCGGTCAGCGTGTCAGGCGTGGATCGAGGCCGTCGCGGATCGCGTCGCCGACGAAATTCAGGCCGACGACGGTCACGAACAGCGCGGCGCCCGGCCCGAACACGATCCACGGCGCCTGCTGCAGGTAGCCGCGGCCGGCGTTGATCATGCTGCCCCAGGACGCGGCCGGGGGCTGGACGCCGAGGCCGAGGAACGAGAGCGATGCCTCGGCGAGGATCGCGAAGGCCACGCTGAGCGAGGCCTGCACGACGATCGGGGTGGCGGCGTTGGGCAGCACGTGATGGCGCGCGATCCACCAGCCGGAGGCGCCGAGCGCGCGCGCGGCGTCCACGTAGTCGCGCGTCTTCACGCTCAGCACCTGGCCGCGCATGAGCCGCGCGAACGTCGGCGTGTACACGACGCCGAGTGCCAGGAGGACGCCGGTGAGCCCCGCGCCGAGCACGGCGCCGAGCGCCAGCGCCAGCACGAGCGGCGGGAACGAGAGCACCGCGTCCATGAGCCGCATGACCACGCCGTCGGCCCGGCCGCCCGCGTAGCCCGCGAGCATGCCGAGCACGCCGCCGGCGAGGGCGGCGATGGCGACCGACACGAAGCCGGCCACGAGCGAGACGCGCGTGCCCCAGATCACGCGGCTGAGCACGTCGCGCCCGACGTTGTCGGTGCCGAGCCAGTGCGCGCGGCCGGGGCGGGCCAGGCTGTTGCCGAGGTTCTGCGCGAGCGGGTCGTACGGCGCGAGCAGCGGCGCGGCCAGCGCCACGACGATCGCCACCAGCAGGACGGCGGCGCCGAACGGGGCCAGCCGCGCCCGCGTCGCGCGGCGCAGCGCGTCCCAGCGCCGGTCGCCGGCGACGGACGCGCCGGGGACGATGCGGTCAGCGTAGGCGGATTCGGGGATCGATCCAGCCATACAGGAGGTCGACGAGCAGGTTGCTCACGATGAAGCCGAGCGCGATCAGGAGGATCACACCCTGGACGAGAGGATAGTCGCGCGCGAACACCGCGTCGACGACGAGGCGGCCGACGCCCGGGAGCGCGAAGACGTATTCGGTGATCACGGCGCCGCCGATCAGCGTGCCGAGCTGCAGCCCGAGCACGGTGACCACGGGGATCAGCGCGTTCTTCAGCACGTGGCCGCGGATCACGACCCACTCCGAGAGGCCCTTGGCGCGCGCGGTCCGCACGTAGTCCTCGCCCAGCGCCTCGAGCAGGCTCGAGCGCAGCGTGCGCGTGATCACGGCGGCCAGCGCCAGCCCCAGCGTCACCGCCGGCAGCACGAGCGAGCGCAGCCCCGGCCAGCCCTCGTCGAACGGGTCGAGATAGCCCGAGATCGGCAGCCAGCGCAGCGTCACGCCGAACACGAAGATCAGCAGCAGCGCGAGCAGGAAGTTCGGCATGCAGATCCCGAACAGCGCGAAGGTCGTGCCCGCGCGGTCGACGCCCGTGTTGTGGCGCAGCGCGGAGACGATCGCGACCGGAAACGCGACGAGCAGCGAGATGCCCATGGCGAGCACGGCCAGCTGCAGGCTCGGGCGCAGTCGGCGGCTCACGTTCTCGATGACCGGCTCGCCGTTACGGATCGAGCGACCCAGGTCGCCGCGCACGAGCCGGCCCATCCACGCCACGTACTGCACCGCAATCGGCCGGTCGAGGCCGAGCTCGCGGCGCAGGCTCTCCTTGGCGCCCGCGTCCACCGACTCCGCCATCATGGCGTCGACGGGGTCGCCGGGCGTGAGGTGGAGCAGCAGGAAGACGCCCGCCGTGACGAGGAAGAGGACGGGGACGGTGGCGAGCAGTCGTCGGACGACTACTTCAGCCACACGTCCTTGAAGCGCATCATGCCGTCGGGAATCGGGTCGTAGCCCTGCACGCGCGGGCTGAAGGCCTTGGGCTCGATGGGATGGACGATGTAGATCATCGGCAGCTCGTCCTGCAGAATTTTCGTGATCTCGCCGAAGATCTTCTTGCGCTCGGCCTGGCCCGACACCTCGCGCGAGCGATCGAGCAGCGCATCGAGCTGCGGGTTGGAGATGCCGGACCAGTTGAGCGACGTGCCGGGCGTGGTCTTGAAGAACTGGTAGATGTTGCCGTCCGGATCCGGCCGCCCGCTCCACTGATAGGAGATCATCTCGAAGTTGCGGCTGTTGCCGTCCGAGAGCTGGGTGGCCGCGTCCACCAGCTTGATCTTCAGCGTGATGCCGACCTCGCGCAGCTGCGCCTGGATCACCTCGGCTTCCTGCACGTTGATCGGGATGTTCGCGGTCGTCATCGTGAACTCGAAGCCGCTCGGCTTGCCGCCCTCGGCGAGCCGCGCTTTCGCTTTCGCGACGTCGCGCTTGATGAACGGGATCGACTTGTCGTACGCCCACGAGGTCGGCGGGACCGGCCCGTTGGCGGGGTAGCCGACGTTGAGCCAGACGCCCTTGACGATCTGCTCGAGATCGAGGCTGTAGGCCACCGCCTGCCGCAGCGCCTTCACGTTGAACGGCGGGCGCTGGTGGTTGAGCTGATACGAGAAGGCGGCGAGCGACGGCACGTCGAGCACGACGGCGTTGCGATCCGCCTTGACGGCCGCCACGTCGCGCGGCTGCACATAGTCCATCACGTCGATCTCGCCCGACTGGAGACTCTGCAGCTTCACGGTGTCGTCGGGGATCGGCCGGTAGCGCACGCGGTCGAGGTAGGGGCCGCCCTGCTTGTTCCAGTAGCCCTCGTTGCGCTTGATGAGCAGGTGATCGTCCTTGACCCACTCCACGAACTCGAACGGGCCGGTCCCCGCGCCCTTGGCGTTGCGCCCGAGCTCCACGCCGCGCTCCTGCACGACCCTGGGTGAGACCATCATGCCGGCGCGATCGGTGAGCGTCGCGAGCAGCGCGGCGTCGGGCTTCTTGAGGTTGATCCGGATCGTGGAGGCGTCGACGACGTCGACCCCGTCGATATTGGCGACCTCGCCCTTGCGCACGGACTTCGGCTCGGTCTTCATCCGGTCGAAGTTGAACTTCGCGGCCTCGGCGGTGAAGTCGCTGCCGTCGTGGAACTTGACGCCGCGCCGCAGCTTGAAGACGAGCGTCCGGGCGTCGGGCTGCGACCACGATTCGGCCAGCCCGGGCTTGATGCCGAGCTTCGCGTCGAGCGTCACCAGCGGCTCGTAGATGTTGTGGTAGACCTGCCGGTCGACCTTGCTGCCCGACAGGTGCGGGTCCATCGTGGCCGCC
>Ga0134071_10000909_pt1 | contig 10378 bp, 9 predicted proteins | sample 15_taG_27_FD_94466 | JGI IMG/M metagenome (GOLD analysis project Ga0134071, IMG submission 94466) | Grasslands soil microbial communities from the Angelo Coastal Reserve, California, USA - 15_D_Rain_40cm_5_09082015 | ecosystem: Environmental > Terrestrial > Soil > Grasslands ...
GATCACTCCGTAAACGATCGCATTCGCTTCCGGAACCGGGAAGACCGACACCTTCTTGGTCTGGCGGTCATACTTGCTGAGCGCGCCTCCCATAATCCAGCCAACGTATATGTTGAGCTTCGAGTCGAAGGCGATCGACTGCGCCCACTTGATCTGATTCCTGACGACGTTGTCCGGATCGAGAGGAATCATCTGGTCGAACTTCTCGGTCTCCGGATTGAAGGCCAGCAGGCGCTTCACATTGCTTGGCTGTACTCCAGAATGTTCCGGCAGCCAGATCATGCCGGTCGGATCGATGTTCACTTCATGAATGCCGTTCTTCGGATCGGGCAACTCAAAATCCTTCTGAACTCCTGTGCGCGGGTCGAGCTTGACCAAACGATGAGGATATCCACGATCGGTCAGCCACACATTGCCGTCGTGATCGAATCGCACATCCTGACCCGCGCGCCGGCCGACGAAACCGGCCTTCAGATCCTTGTACTCGGGAGCATGATTCCCTTTGCCCGGGGGATCCGGAGGCAGGTAATACTCCATGTACATCGCTTTGCCGAGCTTCGCTTCGTCGAGAGGCATTTCCTGGTCGATGCGCACGGCGCGAGGCTTGGCATCCGGACCGAAGTTCTTCACCAGATATGCAAGCAGGTCTTCCCGGTCTTGGCGATTGAACCGCAGCGCCGACGCGCGATAGTTCAGAAGTCCCTCGGCGTAGGAGGCCGCCGGGCGATCCCAGTTCGCCTTGCCCATCATGCGATCCAGACGTGCAGTCCACACCGCCAGGTTGCCGGGCCGTCCGGGAAGGAAATTTTCACCGTGACAGATGATGCAGGTTCGCTCGGCTACGTCGCGGCCGGGGCCGGGCGGATAGACCTCGTCATAGGCTTGCTCGATGTTGACTACTGAATTCGATTCCGTGTTGGTCTCGAGAGCATTAACGACGGTCCGCTGCGACGAGGCTGCAATGGCGCGGAGCGACAGCTTCAGCTTCGGGCTCTCTCCTGCCTTCAGTGTCAGCTTCTGAACATCCGATTCCAGACCCTTCGTACTGACTTTCACTTCATAGTTGCCGGGAAACAGAGCCACAGCTCTAAACTGTCCGGCAGTCGTGTACACCATGTATAGAATCCGCTTGTCGGTGTTGCGGATGAACACCTGCGCCGCCTTGAACGGCGTCGCGGAGTCCACAGTTCCCGACAGAGTGGCCGTGCCCGTGACTCCATTGCTCTGTGCAGGCATTGGTATCGCGCCAGCCAATACGCTCAGACCGAGGAATATACATACGGCCGCTAAAGTTGCCATCAGCTTACCCATTCCTAACCCCCCTTTTAGAACGACGTTGATCCGATATTCTAACGCTCATTCCTGCATCAAAGCGAATGTCCAGATCGAGCCACCCGTCGGCACCTTAGCCGCCGCGTAGCGGGTGGCAAGAATACCGCCGAGACCCGACGCCACCGTCACGTATTGACGGCCTTTGTGTGTATATGTGATTGCGGTCGAATTCACGCTGGATCCAGTCTTGAATTGCCAAAGCTGTTTACCGGTGTCTTCGTCCAGCGCAATAAACTCACCAGTTAATCGGCCGCTGAACACGAGTCCGCCGCCGGTAACGAGCATGCCGGCCGAACTGGGAAGATCCGTCAATGGAACATCCCATCTTTTCTCGCCGGTCAATGGATTGATCGCAGCGAAGTGGCCAAAGATGTCGCCCGGCTTCGTATCCGGTTGCCGTGCGTCCACGCCGGTCGACTGCGCACCCAGCACCTGCGGCTTCGGCGGTGCGAGCTTCTGTATGCGGGGAATGTCCCATGTGCTTGCATAGACCAGTCCTGTGTTCGGATTGAACGCGATGGGTACGGCGTTCGTACCACGTGAGGGCAAAATTTCCACTTCTTCGCCGGCAGCAAAGCGTTTATAGATGTCTGTCAGTACGGGTCGCCCAGTCGCCATGTCGATATGTGTGGCCCAATTGACTCTGGTGATTGGATGCGCGGCGACCAGTTTGCAGTTCGTGCGGTCCACCACATACAGGAAACCGTTCTTATTGGCCTGAATCATCACTTTTCGAAGCTGGCCTCCCACTCTAATATCCGCGAGCAACTGTTCGTCGGTGGCATCCACGTCGTAAACATCGTTGGGCGTGTATTGGTAGTAACAAACGACCTCACCTGTTTTTGGCCGGAGCGCGAGCACACTATTGGTGAACAAACTGTCAGACCTTCTCGAGGTCGCGGATCGTATGGTTCGGCGTTGCCGGTTCCCCAATAGACAAGGTCGAGCTCGGGATCGTACGAACCGGAGCGCCATGTCGGACCTCCGCCGTATTTCCAGGCATCGCTGTTCTTAGGCCAGGTCTCGGAGCCCGGCTCTCCCGGCGCCGGGATCGTATACGTTCGCCACAGTTTCCTTCCGGTTTCGGGATCCCAGCCATCGAGGAATCCGCGTGTGGTGGATTCGCCGCCCGCCACGCCGGATATCAACACGCCGTTAGCCACGATAGGCCCGCCTGTGGCGTAGAATCCGTCTTTGGAATCGGCGAATTTTTGGTTCCATAGCTGTTTACCGGTCTTCATGTCGATGGCGAGCACATGGTTGTCGATCGTCACGCGAAAGACCTTGCCGTTATAAATCGTGGCCGCGCCCCGGTTAAAGGCAGCGCGTGTGATGCCGGATTCAATCTCTGTCGGCGTCCGCCAGATTTGTCTGCCGGTCTCGATGTCGATGGCAAACGTCCATTTGCCGTTGATCGCGTACATCACGCCGTTGTACACGGTCGGCTGTGCAAGCTCGCCCTGGTCGTTCATCATACTGGCGTTCCAGATCGGCACCAGCTTCTTGACGTTGCTCTTGTTGATTTGCTTGAGCGGACTATAGCTCTTCCGATCGTAGCCCATGCTTTGGGTAAGAACGTTTTCCGTGTTCTTGCCGTCGTTGAGGAGCTCCTGAAGCGTTTGGGTCAATACGGGCGCGGCCCAGAACGCGAGTAGCGTCGCACACAGCCATATCTTCTTCATAATTCGTCTCCCTGAAATATAGCGATGCTTAATGATGCGCGATTATAACCGGGCAAAAGCGAACGAGGAAATCGCTTTTGCTCACGAGGAAAGGTGAAATCGTTTCTTCTCGTTCCCCACGGCCGGGAATGGTTGAACGCCGCTGGGCTTTAAACCAAGGCACTCGAAAGAGACTCGCTTCCCTATATCCGCCGCGAGCAATCTTTGTACAAGTGATGCAAGTGCCGCGAGTCGCATCTGAAGAAAACCCCGGCGGCCGTGTCTATATCATTGTCCCCAGCCGGGCAACGGTAGCCACCTGTGGGCCAGGCGCTTGAAATTCTTATCCACCGAAGTATGACTGGGCAATGTTATGTTCGTCACCAGGAGGGAAGTGGTCCGATGACAGCCAAGGAACTGATGCTCGCTGAAGCGTTTCGAAAGGATGCCGTGTCTGGGTTTGAAAAATATCTGCCGCGCATCGTCCGTTGCTTGCAGCTGCTGAGCGAAGAAGAAATTTGGTGGCGGCCAAACGAGGCATCGAATTCCGCTGGGAATGTCGTCCTGCATCTGTGCGGCAACGTCCGCCAGTGGATCATTTCGGGGCTGGGAGGGACGCCCGATAGCCGCGACCGCGACAAAGAATTCTCCGAGCGAGGTCCGATTTCACGCCGCCTCCTGATTGGGCAACTCAAAAAAACCATGGACGAAGCGTGCAAGACGATCGGTCAAATCCCGCTCGAGGCCTTCTCACGAGAGTTCGGTATTCAGGGCTATCGTGTTTCGGGACTGGTCGCGATCGCCCACGTATACGAACACTTTGCGTATCACACCGGCCAAATCATCTATCTGACAAAGCTGAAACGCGGAAAGGATCTTCGGTTTACGCGGCTGCCGGCAGCCAGACCCGCGGCACGCGCTGCTGCCCGGCGCCCGTAGGTCGACGGATGAAAATTGAACTTAGCCCGCCAATGAAAAAGGCAACGACTCCAGACTTGATGCAGAGGATCGAGCGCGCACTCAGAGAATTTCCGGAACTGGGTCCTTACACAGTAAAGGTGGGATTGGTGATGCATTCCGATGTCCACGGGAACGCCGAATCCCGGAACATGGTCATCCGCCTGAATACACGTGCAAGGTCCGGAACGACATACTTCACCATCGCGCATGAACTCACACATCTGCTGCAGAAGCCGGGAATAGTCCCTTACGGGGAAATCCAATGTGAATACTTCAGCCGCCGCCATCCGTCGGCGTGACGTTATACTCCGTCTCGTGGACCCGTTTGCAATAAACGACAGCGCGTTTCATCGATTTTTAAAGGAATTCGTTCGCTTCGAAACCGTCAAGGCTCTCGAGCAGTCGCCGATGTACCGGAAGGTGCAATCGGAAATTGAACGTGTCCTTGGACACGTCTGGCAGGGAGAATTCGCGCAAACGCTGGAAGCCGGCGGACCAGAGGACTCGATCTGCGCCCTCGCGTGGAACATCGAACGAGGAATGCGTGCGGACGCCATCATCCGGTTACTTCGCGACGATCCCATACTGAACCGTGCCGGTATTCTTCTCTTATCGGAGTTGGACTGGGGCATGGCGCGTACGCAAAACCGGTTTATCGCGCGCGATCTGGCCGCGGCCCTTCGGATGAATTACGCCTTTGCCCCGTGTTACGTGGCATTAACAAAAGGCGCGGGGGTGGAGAAAAATGCTGTTGGCGAGAATGCGGAATCGCTGCACGGCAACGCTTTGCTTTCGGGCTTTCCCATGCATCGGGTGCATTCGCTCGCGCTGCCGAACGGCAAAGACAAGATGAGTGGCGCCGAGAAACGCATTGGCTCCCAGCGGGCGGTCATCGCCGACGTTCAACACCCCTCAGGTATGTTTCGCGCCGTATCGCTTCACCTCGATGCTCATTCCTCGCAGTATCACCGTTATCTGCAGATGCGGCGAGTGCTCGATCATCTGACGACATTACGGCCGCAATTGCCGACTCTCGTCGGAGGAGATTGGAATACGACAACGCACGATGCCAGCCGTGCCCTCTACTCGATTCTTGGATACTGCCGTAGAGTGCTCATGGGAGTTCGTCACGTTGTCGCAAATCACTATCCGTACCCGGATCGATGGTTCGAGCGGGGGCTGTTCCGCGAATTGGAACGGCGCGGCTACGAATATCAGAGATTCAACGCTGCCGGGGAATGCACGCTTCACTACAACGTCGCCGATATCGCGGCAAATCTGAATATGGGTGAATGGGTACCCCCGTGGTGCTTCTGGTTCATCAACCGGGCGCTGAAGCAAACAGGAGGGCGCTGCTCGATGAAACTGGATTGGTTTGCGGGATCCGGGATTCAACCACTCCAGCCGGCGTCCGTCATCAGCGGCTTGAAGGACGGCGGATCCCGCGTTTCTGATCACGATCCTATCGCGCTGTCGTTCAAGCTGGGGTCCTTATAGTGCGGATTTCAATATAGTGCGGATTTCAATGTCAAATGTCCGATGTCGAGTGTCGAATGTCAACTGTACTTGACCCAATGACCTGCTTACGTAATGACTTATTAACCAAATCTTCGCGGTTCGACGGGTCGCGGTTTGGTTAGCAGGTGATTGGGTCAAGTACATTTGACGTCGTACATCGGACACTCGACATTTGACATTGAAATCCGCACTGCGTAGCGTTTAGGAGGGCAGTTGAAACCTGGGTTATTCTTGACACCAGTAAGGAGGCGCAATGGATGAATCCGAGTTGCGGAAGCTGTATCCGCCTACCGTCGAACGGGCTCGGTTGAAGACCCAGTTCAAATTGGACAAACATTCGAGGGACTTCATCGCCCGTTCTCCTTTCGTCTGTCTCGGAAGCTCCAGCGAGAAAGGTGCGGACGTTACGCCTCGTGGTGATCAACCCGGATTCGTTCTTGTCCTGGACGACACGACGCTGGCGATTCCGGATTGGCCCGGTAATAACAGATTGGATTCATTATCCAACATCCTTTTAAACCCGCGGGTTGCTCTTCTGTTCTTAATTCCGGGTGTCGACGAGACGCTGCGCGTCAGCGGCACCGCCGAAATCAGCACGAGCAGCGAATTGCTGGAGCGCTGGCAGCGGAATGGCAAAATGCCAAGGACTGCACTCGTCGTTACCGTTGGTGAAGCATTTTTCCATTGCGGTAAGGCATTGATCCGATCGCGTCTCTGGCGAGACGATTACAAGATCCAACGTTCGGAATTACCGGCCTACGGTGAAATACTCAAGGACCAAATCGTCACCAGCGAAACGGCCGAAGAGATTGAAGTGTCGATTCAAAGCGGATACAGAAACAAACTGTATTGACGGAGGAGAAACCGCACATGGCAAACATCGCCAAAATCGTTCTGGCATGCTTCGTATTCGTGGCGCTCGCCACCCCTTCGCTGGCGCACCACAGCGCGGCCGCGTACGACACGCAGAAAGAAGTCAGGCTGAGCGGAACAATCACGCAATACCGATTCGGCAATCCGCATGTTTACATGATCCTCGAGGTCAAAAAGCCCGACGGAACAACCAACCCTTTGGAAGTAGAAGCGGGCGCTGCATCTGTGTTGAATCCACTCGGCTTTAAGAAGGACTCCCTTGCTGTAGGCGATGTGGTCACCGTCGTGGGCAACCCCGGCAAAAACAATGCCGATAGATTTCTGCTGGGCAAAGATCTTTACAAGCAGGATGGCAGTTATATTCCGCTGAATATCGCATCACGCAGTATCTATACCTCCAACACTACTGAAACGGCCGCGAGCATCGCAGGCACCTGGTTCCCGCCCCGTACTGAGTTCAATGCCTTTTTGGGCGGAACCAGAAACTGGCCCATTACCGAAAAAGGCAAGGCCGCGATGGCCGCCAACAATGATCCAAAAGCAACGACCCAGAAGGACTGTATCCCCATAGGCGCTCCCGCTGTGATGTTCTATCCCGTTGCCGACACGATTACGGTTCAAAAGGACAAAGTGGTCATGAAAGTCGATTGGATGGAGTCGGAGCGCACAATCTATCTGGATGGCCGCAAACATCCGGCGCCCCCACAAACTTTCCTGCACGGGCACTCGATAGGCCGATGGGAGGGAGATACCCTTGTAGTGGACACTACCAATTTCAAGGAACACCCGATGGGCCTTTCGGGTTCGTTGCCCGGAAGCACGCAGAAGCGCCTGACCGAACGGTTTCGGCTCAGTCCGGATCACAAGAGCCTGATTTATTCCGGCGTCATCGAAGATCCCGTGTACCTGGCTAAACCGGTGGAGTGGTCAGGGCAGTGGATGTACAGACCAAACATGCCGCACTCGAACGAGAAATGCGACCTGGAAGTGGCGCGCAAGTTTTTGCTGAACTGATTTCTCTAACCTAACACCAGGGACACCAGCGCGTCGGAGGCCGGAAGAACGTCAGCAAACGGCCGCAGCTCAACACACCGATCCAAAAAACCAGCGAAGCGCCGCCCATGATTCGAGCCGCCAATGGAGCGTTTTCGCCTGGGCCACGTGTCTTAACGTGACGGAACATGGTGAGATAAAAGAGCATGACATTGATTCCGGCAAGCGTCATGAAAACCATTTTGATCTGGAACGACGGGTTGTACAGATATTGATCCGGCTCCCCGACGAAGAAAGAAATACCCGTCACTACATTAATAAAGTAGCCGAAGATACCAAACGGAATGAGCCGGTGAAGTGCCGGAAGCGAAATTTGCCTGGCGAATCCTAACAACCGCAGGTCGAAAATTCCGACTGTCCCCAATAAGAGCGATAGCCCGAAGAAGTGGAGGCTTTCCGCGGTCGGCCACGCCCACCAGGTATGCATCATGTGCGACAGGTACGTGCTCTTCAGCCAGAGTTCAAGCGGGCTCAAATTCATTCTCCTGCCATCAGAAATTTATATGTGTAGGCCAGCAGCCGCCCGGCTGTCACGCCGCCGGCCCAAACCACCAGCGAGGTGGCCGCCACTGTCTTACTGCGGGACGGAACGCCTTCCGCGTCTGCAACCGGATTTCGTATGACCTGATTGCGAAGCATCAAAGCTCCGGCCAATCCAAACGCGATGAGAGCCAACTTCAAGTAAAAGAGAGGGTTCGTCAGCGCCTTCGTCGGGTATGCAATAAGCAGCAGAAGACCAGAGCCGGCGTTGAGGAAAAAAGAGATCCTCATGATCAGGAACAGCTTTTCAAACAAAGACAGCGGAATTCGCGGTACGAATCCCAGAACTCGGAGATCGAGCGCGATGTTGCTACCTACGAGAAATCCCATACCCACGGTGTGAAGAATCAGCACGAACGGAAAGGCCCATAACGACGGTGACTCGCGTAGCCACACGCTGAGCGCCGTCTGTTCAATCCATCCGGTAAATGCAAAGAGGGCAAATACATTCATAATGCGGGCTGCATTCTACTCCGCCAGTACAAATTTCTCATGCGCTCCGTGAAGCTTCGGACAGACACGCCTAACCGCTCTCAGTAGTTTTATCTCAACACCTGATAAGGAGGTCCGTCGATGTACACGGAACACATGCTGCGAGAAACCAGCCGCCGGATGTTGTGGCACAACTGGACCGCTTCATCACTCGTGTCGCGCGCGGCGAACGTCGTCTGGAACGCGTTTCAAACGATCAACCGGCGGATTCCCGAGGGCGAGCTTCCGGCTCCGAAATGGGCTTCGGGAAAACTGCTCAAGAGTTACCAACGCTCCGCTCCGCCGTTGGGTTTTCCGAGGACGACGGATTCGCTATGTCCGCGCTGTGTTCCGGAAGTGCGAAACGCCATCATCAATGGGAAGGCGGACTTTTCCAGTTTCATGTGGGGGCATTCCGGCGAAATCAAAGCTCAGATTGTCGAACAAAACGGCCGCATCATCATGCAAAAACATTGTGAGAAGCACGGCACCTTTGAAGACATTCTGTCAACCAACCCCACCTTCACGCGCCGCATCGAAAATCTCTTCTTCGGTCGAGACTTCCGGTGTGCAGATGATGCTCAGGTCCACCGCCACGGCAACTCGACAATCCAATATGGCCGCGGCGCCGTGTTGACGGTTGACCTGACAAACCGGTGCAACATGATGTGCAATCCCTGTTTCATGGATGCCAATCAGGTGGGCTACGTTCACGAACCCGGCTTTGCCGACATCAAGGAAATCCTCGACCGAGCGGTCTCATTTAAGCCGCGCCGTCAGATCATCATTCTGTTTTCGGGAGGAGAGCCTACGCTTTCGCCGCATTTCCTCGATGCCGTCCGGTACGCAAAGCAAATCGGATTCTATCGAGTACTGGCCGCCACCAACGGCATCCGCTTCGCGCAAAACGAGGACTTCGTGCGCCAGTCGAAGGAAGCCGGCCTGCATGGTGCTTATTTGCAATTCGACGGCACGACGGAAGAAAAGAACCGGCACAGGGGCGTAGGAAATCTGCTTGATGTCAAGTTGAAGGCGATCGAAAACATGGCGAAGGCAGGATTGAAAGTCACACTCGTGAACACCATCGTCAATAACGTAAACAATGACAATATCGGCGCGACCGTTGATTTTGCGGTTCGCAACATCGACAAAATTCAAACCATTGCCTTTCAGCCCGTCTCCTTTACCGGCCGCGATGAGGACATCGACGAGGAGACGCGGCGGCGGCATCGGTACACCTTGTCGCAAATGACCGAGGACCTGAAAAAACAGTTGCGCGCGGACTGGGAGCCGATGCGCGATTGGTTCCCACTTTCTTCCTACAGCGCTTTCACCAGCGTCATGGATATGCTGCAAGGCGCCGACGCGCCATGGGGCTGGAGCGCATGCAACTGCCATCCCAATTGCGGCATCTTTACTTTGCTTGTGGTCAACCGCAGGACGAAGGAGTGGACACCGCTTTTTAAATTCTTCGATTACGAACAATTCATCCGCGACGTCGCGGTCATCAGTGACACGGCACGCGGTAAGGTCCTGACCACAACCCAGCTTGCCCTCGCGATCCTTCGAAACTTCAATCCCGAGTCGGCGCCGAAAGGTTTTCCCATTTCACACATCGTGAATCTCTTCCGGCCCGCGTCGAAGCGCCCCGATAGTGATCGCAACGATCGAATGAAGACACGCAACCAAAGCGACGACTGGCGCGTCCTCTGCGTCGAAGGAATGTGGTTCCAGGATCTGTGGACCTACGATTTCCGGCGCACCGAGATGTGCGTTATTCCTTACGGAACGCAGGAAGGCGAAATCTCCTTTTGCGCTTACAACACCGGTGTCGGCTGGCGTCAGGTTATCGAATCGATGCGCCGGACGGCGACTCTAGCGGAGTGGCATCGGACCCGCGGACGTCATGAAATCTTTGCCAAAGGTAAAAACGTTCCGCTCGAAAATACAGCGCACCATCTGGATTTGCC